>Ga0306920_100000033_pt1 | contig 196239 bp, 190 predicted proteins | sample flu12Cox44000170_FD_204666 | JGI IMG/M metagenome (GOLD analysis project Ga0306920, IMG submission 204666) | Lab enrichment of tropical soil microbial communities from Luquillo Experimental Forest, Puerto Rico - flux4day.12C.oxic.44.000.170 (v2)... | ecosystem: Environmental > Terrestrial >...
CTACCGCTTAAGGCAAGTTGGTAAATTTACAAACGCCGGAACAAGGGGTTATCGCCGGAGGGGTGGTCCCAGGATCGGGCGGCGCAGCGAGTCGCGAGTCGTGGGCCGGATGAGCGTCACGGCGCCGATCCGCACCGAAGCCGTTGCAAAACCCGTGACGCTGGATCCGGATCGCGACCTCGCGCCACCGACGCTCGCCGGTTCCGGGGCGGTGTACCGTTAGCCGCGCCGCATGGACTCAAAGAAGTCGTTATTGTTTTTAGTCGCTTTAACCTTGTCGAGCAGAAACTCCATCGCCTCCAGCTCGTCCATCGGATAGAGAAGCTTCCGCAGGATCCACACCTTCTGCAGGATGTCGGGCTTGAGCAGCAGCTCCTCGCGCCGCGTGCCCGAGCGATTGACGTTGATCGCCGGGTAGATCCGCTTCTCGGCCATGCGACGGTCGAGGTGGATTTCCATGTTGCCGGTACCCTTGAACTCCTCGTAGATCACGTCATCCATCCGGGATCCGGTGTCGATCAGCGCCGTCGCGATGATGGTGAGCGATCCGCCTTCCTCGATGTTGCGCGCCGCACCAAAGAAGCGCTTCGGCCGCTGCAGCGCGTTCGCGTCGACACCGCCCGTCAGCACCTTGCCCGACGCGGGCACGACGGTGTTGTAGGCGCGCGCAAGGCGCGTGATCGAATCGAGCAGGATGACGACGTCCTTCTTGTGCTCGACCAGGCGCTTCGCCTTTTCGATCACCATTTCCGCGACCTGAACGTGGCGGGTCGCGGGCTCGTCGAAAGTCGATGCGACGACTTCGCCGCGCACCGTGCGCTGCATCTCGGTCACTTCCTCGGGCCGCTCGTCGATCAGGAGCACGATCAGGATCACGTCCGGGTGGTTGGCCGTGATCGCGTGCGCGACGTGCTGCAGCATCACGGTCTTGCCGGATTTCGGCGACGATACGAGCAAACCGCGCTGACCCTTGCCGATCGGCGCGACGATATCGATGATGCGTCCGGTGATGTTCTCTTCCGCCTTGATGTCGCGCTCGAGGACGAGCGGCTCGTCGGGAAACAGCGGCGTCAGGTTCTCGAACAGGATCTTCGACTTCGCGTTTTCCGGCGGCTCGCCGTTGACCTTGTCGACCTTGACCAGCGCGAAGTAGCGCTCGCCGTCCTTCGGGGTGCGAATCTCGCCCTCGATCGTGTCGCCGGTGTGGAGGTTGAAGCGGCGGATCTGCGATGGCGAGATGTAGATGTCATCGGTGCCCGCGAGATAGCTCGTGTCCGGCGAGCGCAGGAAGCCGAAGCCATCGGGCAGCACTTCCAGCACGCCTTCGCCGTGAATGCTCTCGCCCTTCTTCGCGTGCGTCTTGAGAAGCGCGAAGATGAGATCGTGCTTGCGCATGCGATTCGCGCCATCGATTTCCATCGTGTTCGCGATGTCGAGGAGTTCGGAGACGTGCTTGGTTTTGAGTTCGGAGAGATGCATTGGGTAATCGTGGAAAGCGTGGAAACGACATGGGCGGCGACGTTGCGCCGGATGAGCGGATACGGCCGCTAAAGGCCGATAACGGACTGGTGGGTCGGGAAGCTAAAAGGGACGCCGCGGAAGGAAGGCGGCAGCGCCCGGAATGCTCAAACCGACTCGATGGTTCCGGGTCGGCACCTCAGCGCGGCGACAACGCCGTGCGAGGCCAGTTCAAAAAAGCGTAGCGGTCCGGGGGGGTGCCTGTCAAGAAAGGCACCGGGTTTCAAGGATGCGACTGTGGCTTAAAGGTGACTGTCGAGAAACGCCGTGAGCTGCGACTTCGACAAGGCTCCCACCTTTTGCGCATGGACCTGGCCGTTCTTGTACAGAATCACGGTCGGGATACCGCGGATGCCGTATTTCCCGGGCGTCGCGGGATTCGCATCGATATCGAGCTTGGCGACGGTGATCTTGCCCGCATAGGCCTTGGCGACCTCGTCCAGCACCGGAGCGAACATTTTGCATGGACCACACCATTCGGCCCAGAAATCGACCAGGACCGGATTCTCCGACTTCAGCACGTCCTGATCGAACGAGGTGTCGGACACGTGCTTGATGGCGTCGCTCATGAGCTTATTCCTTTTCGCGTGCAGTTCCAGACGCGTCTTCGCGACCGCAAGTTTACCTGAAGCGCGAAAGCGGCCGCTTCAGCCAGGAAATGCGGTCCGTTCTGCTAGAATTCAAGTTTTCGCCGCGTCGCCGTTCCATCCTTCTGAAGTCCCGATGACCTACGTCGTCACCGAAAGCTGCATTCGCTGCAAGTACACCGATTGCGTCGACGTATGTCCCGTCGACTGCTTTCGGGAGGGTCCGAATTTCCTCGTCATCGATCCCGATGAGTGCATCGATTGCACACTCTGCGTTGCGGAGTGCCCGGTCGAAGCGATCTTCGCCGAGGACGACGTTCCGCCGGACCAGCAGCAATTCAAGGCGCTCAACGCCGAACTTTCGAAGCTGTGGAAACCGATCATCGAGCGCAAGCCCGCGCCGCCGGACGCCGACGAGTGGAAGACCGTGAAGGACAAGCTCAAGCAGCTCCAGCGCTGAGGCCGAGAAGGCGCGCTGTTTGACCGCTCCGAGCGCAAGCCCATAGAATCCAAAAGCTTTTCCGCGGCGGGCAGGTTGCGCCGCGGTGACCAAGCAAGCCGATCAAAAAACCAAGACCGCTCCGAGATGAATCGACGATTCCTGGCAATTTCCGCGTGCACCGCGACGCTTCTCGCTTGTGTCCAGGGTGCGTTGGCGCAGAACGCGGCGGCGCCGGCCCCCGCAGCCGCAGCGCCCGCAGCACCTGCTCCCGCAGCGCCCGCGGGCGATCCTGCGAAAGGATGGGCGAGTACGCGGATGTGCGAAGGCTGCCACGGGATCCCGGGCTGGCGGACAGCGTACCCGGAGGTCTACAACGTGCCGAAGCTCGGCGGCCAGCACGAGGCCTACCTCGCGAAAGCCCTGCAGGAATACAAGAACGGCGATCGAGCGCACCCGTCGATGCGCGCCATCGCGGGGTCGTTGAGCGATGAGGACATCCTGAATCTGGCGGCGTATTACTCGCGCGGCCTCGCCAGGACGGCGAGCAAATGATGAAGCTTCGTTACCGCTTTGCGCTCCTCGCGATCGGTCCCGTCGCGATTTCGTTTCCGGCGCTTGCCGCGGATATCGCGGCCGGCCAGGCAAAGGCCAAGGAGGTCTGCCAGGCCTGTCATGGCATGGACGGCAACAGCGCCACGCCCGATTATCCGAAGCTCGGCGGTCAGTATCCGACGTACCTCGCCAAGGCGCTGCGTGACTACAAATCCGGGGCCCGCAAGAATCCGATCATGCAGGGCTTCGCCGCGACGCTGTCCACGAGGGACATCGATAACGTCGCCGCCTATTATTCGTCGCAGCCGCCGGCCGTCGTGACTCGCTACTAACGGAATTCACTTCGCCACGACCGGGCGCCGCTTGAACGGCGCCCGATTTCATTTTTGGTGCTCGCTTTGGTGGCAAGAAGCGCGCGGCGCCGGCATCGGCTAGCGCTGGCGCGCTAGGCAATCGAGGTAGACGTTCGCGTCCGGTGCACCCCCGATGCGCTGCGCCTGCCACAGCGTCTCGCCCAGACATTCGATCAGCGCGTGCAATGCCGCGTGCTCGTCGCCGCGCGCAAGGCGCAGGCGGTCAAACTGCGCGCGAATCCCCGCGGGCTGATCGATCGCGAGCTGCTCCGCAACCGCGAGATGCAGCGACAGGTGCAGGAACGGATTCATTTCGCCCGCTTCGGGCGCGTAATCGCGGTCGAGCGCGGCCTCCGCCGCCTCGAGGAGCGCGTGGTATTCCGGGTGCATCGCGATCAGCGGCGCCGCAGTCGTCTCGAGCCCCTGCAATGGAGTGCCGGCGCGGAATTTCGCCCAGGTCTCCGCGAGAAACCGACGCGCTTCCGCTCGCGACGGCGCGAACATCGCGTCAGCGCGCGCGGCGTCGCTTGCCCGCGCCCACCGGGGAGCCGGGGCGTGCCGTCTTGCGCGTGCTTGCTGGGATTGCAGGCGGTTTCTTCGATGCCGACTTGCGCAGCGCCGTCGGCGTCACGCTGCGCGCCGGGGCGGCCGCCACGGGCTTCTTGAGCGGCAGCGTCTTGTGACGATACTCGCACAGATCGACGATCGAACACTCCGGGCACTTCGGTGTGCGTGCGAGGCAGACGTAGCGTCCATGGAGGATCAGCCAGTGGTGCGCGTTGAGCTTGAACTCCTCCGGCGTCACTTCGTTCAGCTTGTCTTCGACGGCACGCGGGTCCTTGCCGCGGGCGAGCCCGGTGCGATTGGCGACCCGAAAGATATGCGTGTCGACCGCGATCGTCGGCTCGTTGAACGCGACGTTCAGGACGACGTTGGCGGTCTTGCGCCCGACGCCGGGCAGAGCTTCGAGCGCCTCGCGCGATTTCGGCACTTCCCCGCCGTAGTCGCGCAGCAGAATCTCCGAGAGTCCGACGACGTTCTTCGCCTTGTTGCGGAAGAGCCCGATCGAGCTGATGTACGGGATCAGGCCTTCCACGCCGAGCTTCACGATCGCCGCCGGCGTGTTCGCAATCCGGTAGAGCTTCTCCGTCGCTTTGTTGACCCCCTTGTCCGTGGCTTGCGCGGAAAGCACGACCGAGACCAAGAGCTCGAAGGGAGACTCATGCACGAGCTCGCTGCGCGGGTCGGGATTCGCCGCGCGCAGGCGCTCGAAGATCAGGCGGCGCTTGGCGGCATTCATGGCTGGGTCCCCACGCCGCCGGCGAGCTTCGCAAGCCGGGCGAGCCGCGTGGATTCATTGCTTGCGAGCGCGGCGTCATCCTTCAACAGCGCGTAGGCCTTGACGAACCATGGCTTCGCGGCCGCGGCGTTGCCGCGCGCGAGCTCGAGCTCGCCCAGCTCCTCGTAGACATAACCATCCGGCATCCCCGCGTCCTCGCATTCGGCGCGCAGCTTCGACTGGATCGCGTACGCGTCGTCGTAACGCTTGAGCGAGCGCAACGCACGCGCGATCGACCACTTGGCCACGCGAACGTCGACCGCATTGCCTCGCGCCTCCCACGCAGGAAGCGCCTTCTCGAAGTACCCGAGCGCCTTCGCGTACTCGCCGCGATCGTGGTAGTACCAGCCGACGTTATTGTCGAGCGAAGCAATCCAACGGCGCGCGCGCGAGTCCCGCGCACCGTCGGCGATCGCGAGCGCCTTCAGATTCCACTCGAGCTGCTGGCTGGGTGGCGCGGCGATCCCGAGCATGTGCAGCGCGTCGATCGTGTAGAAGACGTCACTCTCGCGGCCCGCCTTCTCCGAGCGAGCGGCTGCCTCTTCGAACAGTGGCATGGCTCGCGATGGCGAGCCCGAGGAGTTGTAAGTCCGGCCGCGCTCGAGCAGGTAGCGTACGTGAACGCGCGCGTCGGCGGATGGCAGCGCGGGCGCGATCTCGTCGAGCGTTCTGTGGGCGGCGGTGAATTCACGGCGCAGGCTTTGCGTACGCGCGATCTGCGTCTTGATCTCGAGCGCTTCGCCGGACCCGGACGAATAGCGCGCAAGCTCGGCGCGAAAGCGCTGCTCGGAGCTCACCGGATCGTGGTAGTCCCACAAGGCATCGAGGCGTGCGGAGAAATCGTCCGCATAGGCAATGCTCATGGCGGTCGCGCAAACGAGAGCCAACGCCGCGATCGCGATCGAACGCGGTCGGCCTCTCATCGTGAACGCTGCCTGCGGCGCGCGCGGGCTCGTGCGAGCGCTGCGGCCACGACCGCCCGGCGCGAGTTGCGCGCGCGCTCACCCGGTGCCGAATCGGAACCTCGAAGCGCGCTACCGACGCGGCTCGCAATGCGCTCGCCCCGTGCGAGTCGATGGTTGCGTGCCTGATAATGCGCGCGCGCTGCCGCGGCGTCCGCCGCGCTCCATGGCGTTCCGGCCGCGTCGAGCGCGATGCAGTCCACAGGGCAGGGCGGTACGCACAGCTCGCATCCGGTGCAGAGCGAGCTCAGCACGACATGCATGCGCTTGGGCGCGCCGATGATCGCGTCGACCGGACATGCCTGGATGCAGAGCGTGCATCCGATGCAGTCATCTTCCTCGACACGCGCGACGACCCGCGGAGCCTCGACGCCGCATTGGGGGTCGAGCGGTCGTGCCGGGCGTCCGGTCAGCGCGGCCAGGGCGGCGATCGTCGCCGCGCCCCCCGGGGGGCAGCGATTGATGTCAGTCGCATCGTTGGCGATCGCCTCGGCGTACGGTGCGCAGCCGGCGTAACCGCATTTCGTGCACTGCGTCTGCGGCAGGAGCGCGTCGATGCGCGCAGCGAGGCTTGTGAACGAAGACATTCCGGCATTCTACCGGTGCCACACCAGCGCAAAGCACGGGCTGTTCGTTGCGTTGAGCGCGGTTGTTACCTCGCGGGGTTAGACGCGGGTACCCACGGCCGCAGGCCAATGAGATTGAGCTCGCGGCGTCGCCAACAACCTCCGTTAGCCGCGAGACTTGTATCCATTCGGTACCTTGAAGAGATCCGCGGGTGGTTCCCCACGCTTCAAATTCGTGAGCTTGTACGTGGTCTCGCCGCGCCGCGGGTCGCTGGTCTTCGCGTACACGACGAGCTGCAGGTCCGGCGAGAACCAGCGCTCGCTCGTGATGATGATCGGGCGTTCGTTACCGATCTCGCCGGCGGGGATCGTGTGGGTCGTCTGCGTGCCGTCCGCCTTCACACCGTCGAAATCCCGCGTACCGAGGCTTTTCGTCTCGCCCCTGCTATGCGGCATCGGGGGCATCAGCATCGTCGAGGGCATCGGCGGCAGCATCGCGCCACCTTCGCGACCGATGCGGATCACCTGGACTTGGACGTCGTCCGGTTCGTTCGCTTGCTCCGGGCTTCGGCGCACGATCACCCGTTCCGTCGAGCGCGGCCGTGATGGCGGGGACGCTCCGGGCGGTGTCGGGGGCATAGGCGGCGAGGGCGGAGCGGCGGCGTCCGGCGCCGGCGAAGGCGGTGGTGCCGGCGGCGGTTCGGGAAGCGTCGGGGCACGTGGAATGCGCGTCGCCGTCTTCCGGTCGGGATTGATGACGACGGTGCGATCGGCGATCGGATCGTAGACGTAGACGCGCGCGCCGTGGGGTCCCTGCTTTTCCTGACGCGTGCGGCCGTAGGTGTCGCGCGCCAGCAAAGTCGTGGTGCGCTTCACGATGCGGTTCCCGTCGGTCAGGACCTGCACCGACTCGCTGACCGCTTCGGCGGTGTAAGGCGCGTTCTTGACGATCTCGCGCGGCTGCCCGAGCTCGCTCGATACGAACGCCAGGGCCGGGAGCTCGTCCAGATCGAGCTCCGACTCGATCTGCGCCAGCTGGTAGGCGTAGGCGTCATGGCGCAGCGCATGCGCGTCGGCGACGGCCTGCCGCGCTTCTTCCTTCGCATGCTCGACGATCGCTTGGACGTCGACCCGTGTGACCGCTTGGGCATCGCTCAGCGCTTGCCGTGCCTCCTGTTTCGCCCGCTCGACAATCGCCTTGATATCGATTGGGGAGGTCGTTCGCGGCGATTCTGGTCGGGAGCGCGGTGCATCGCTTTGTGCTAGCGCTGCGCCAGCCCACGGCAGGCAAAGCGCCAGCAGCACGGCGCGCGCGACGCGGGAGCGCGGGAGATAGGGTTCGGCAGGGGTCTTCATCGGTTGCCTCCTTTCAGGCGCGCCAGCGTCAGCGCGTGAAGCGCATGGCCAGCACCGCGCCGTCGCGACCGACCAGGAGCTCGGCGTCGACGTCGTCGGCGGCACGCGCCGGATCGATTGGCCAGCCGAGCTCGGCGAGCGCGGTCCGCGGGACACGCGTCGGAATCAGCATCGCTTCCGACGTGCGACCGATCTCGGCGGCCGGCACGAGCGGGATGAACGCGTCGCGTGCGGAGGCCAACGCCAGGCTCTGGTCTCGGGTGCTCGGTGGCGTATCGGGCGTCAGCGATCGCACGACGAACGCGATCATGGCGATCGACGCCGCGAGGGCTAAGGGGAACGCAATCCAGCGTTCGGCGCGCGGCAGCCAGCCGAAACCACGGCTGCGCCCGCGGGCGTTGGCCCGCTTGATGGCGAGCTCGATCGCGCGATCGGTCGCGGAAGGCGGGATTTCGGCGGAGTAGGCGTCGCGCAACGCAGCGAGGCGCCGGTCGAGTTCGGGAAGGTCGGAGTTCATGAGGTTTGAATTCACGATTTCATGCTCGGATTCGAAACGAATGGCGCCGATCGCGCCTCGCGATCGACGTCGAGCCATTGGGCGAGAAGCGCGCGGCCGCGGGCGAGGCGCGAGCGGACCGTATTGAGTTCGCACCCGCAGATCGCAGCAGTCTCGGCATACGAGCGCTCGGCGAGTTCGACGAGCACCACGGCATCGCGGTAATGCGGAGGCAGAGCGGCAATGGCGCGATGCAGGCGATCGAGGTCGCGCTTCGCACCGAGCTCGGTTTCGGGCGTGCGCACCTCTCCGGGCGGAGGAATTTCGGCTGCGTCGCCGAGGGGATCGGTGGCGGGGATGCCGGCGCGGCGGCGCACGAAGTTCCGGGCAATGCCGAGAAGCCACGAGGGTAAAGGGGCGCGCGCGGGATCGAAATCGCCGGCGTGCGTCAGCAGATGCAGGAACACGTCCTGCGCAACGTCGGCGGCGACCGCCGACGAACCCGACCACAGGAGGGCAAAGCGGTAGATGAGACCGCGATGGCGGCGGTAAAGCGGGTCGAGGGCCTCCGCCTGCCCGCAAGCGAGCCGCGTCGCGAGCGCGGCGTCGGTCGCCGAATGGGTTTCCGTCAGGGCGGCGGGCATCGGGTCGTCCACGAGCTTGTGTGTCGGCGTCCGGCTCGACGTATATTCGCGGAAGGCGACCGAAAAGTTCCCGCGGGGCTTACCGGCGGCGAAGCCGGACGTTCGTTGGCGGTCGTTTCGGGCCGTCTCGTCGCAAGCGCCTCGCGCGGGGGCGTCGGCCGGGAGAGCATTCGCCCGGTCCGCGTGCGGCGGTCGAACTGGAGAGCCTAAACCCCATGAGCGCAATCGGTTCCGGCACCACGCCGTCCGCGACAACCTGCGAGCGTGGACTGAGCGGTCATCCCCTCGAGATGATCCCGTTCTTCCGCCGCTGGCCGCGGAGCTTCGTCCGCGACGTCATCTACACGGTGATCTGGAACACGCTCTTCGCGGTCCTCTTCACGGGGCTCGGGCTGATCTTCGATTGGCGTGCCGCGATCTGGCCGACCTTTGTCGTCAACTTCGTGTTCGCGCAGTGCATCGGCTTTGCGATCTATCTGCTGTTCGTCGTCGCCGATCGCCTGATCCCCGACCTCCATGAGCGGCCGCTCAAGGTGCGCGTGCTGGTTTACGCAGGGATTCCGATCATCGGCGTGTTCCTGGGTTATCCGCTCGCGCCCTGGATATTGGGCCACGGACCGATGGTCGACTGGATCTTTTCGCTCCGCGGCTTCATCTCGGTGACGGCCTTGTCCCTGCTGATCACCGGCATTCTGCTCATGATCTTTATTCCGCGCGAGCGCGCCGCACGCGCCGAAGCGGCGATCGCCAGGGAGCAGGCGCGGATCTCGGATGTCGAGAAGGAGGCGACGCGCGCCCGCATGCAGCTGCTCGAGGCGCAGGTTGAGCCGCACTTCCTGTTCAATACCCTCGCACATGTCGTATCGACCATCGATCGCGAGCCGCAGACGGCGAAGCGGATGCTCGACCGCCTGATCGCGTTGCTGCGGGCGAGCGCGACCGCCGCCGACGGGCCGGGTACGCTCGGAGCGCAGCTCGAGCTCCTGCGCGCCTATCTCGAGATTCTCGAGCTGCGGATGGGCGATCGGCTGCGATGGCATATTGACGCGTCGAGCGACGCGAAGGCGACCCGTGTGCCGCCGATGTTGCTGCAGCCCCTGGTCGAGAATGCGGTGAAGCACGGGCTCGAGCCGAAGATCGAAGGCGGGAGGATCGATATCGACGCGCAGCGCGAGAGCGGCGATGTGATCCTCCGCGTTCGCGACACCGGCCTCGGCGTGCGCGCCGTGCGCGGCACGGTGTCGACGGGCACGGGACTGGCGAACCTGCGCGCGCGGCTCGTCGCGCTCTACGGCGCCCGCGCGTCGCTCACGATCGAGGACAATGTGCCGTCCGGCGCGAGCGTGACGGTGCGCTTGCCGGCAACGTGACGGTCACCGGAAATGTTTGACGCGCGACCCACGGCGATCATCGCCGACGACGAGCCTCGGCTGGCGGCATTCCTGCGCGAGCGCCTGGCTGCACTCTGGCCCGAGCTGATCGTGGCCGGGGTCGCGGCGAACGGTCCGGAGGCGCAAGCGTTGATCGCCGCGGAAGATCCGGATATCGCGTTTCTCGATATCCGGATGCCGGGCCTGACCGGCCTCGACGTCGCGCGCGGTGCGTCCTCGCACCTGAATGTGGTGTTCGTGACCGCATTCGATCAATACGCGGTCGCCGCGTTCGAGCGCGAGGCCGTCGACTACCTCTTGAAGCCGGTGACCGACGAACGACTCGCCGATACCATCGCGCGCCTCAGGAAACGGCTCGCGGGCGACGCACCGCCGACGGATTTACAGGTCGCGCTGGCGACGCTTACGCGACTCGTGCCGGGGCTTGCGGGCAACGGCGAAGCGCCGCAGCGCCTCGCGTGGATTCGGGCTTCGAGCGGCGCTCAGGTCCGGCTGATCGCCGTCGAGGACGTCTGCTATTTCCAGGCAAACGACAAGTACACGAGCGTGTTCACCGCCGACGGTGAGTCGTTGATCCGCACCCCGCTCAAGGAGCTTTACGAATCGCTCGACCCGAACCGTTTCTGGCAGGTCCACCGGGGCACGATCGTCAACGTCGCGCATGTTGCGACGACCACCCGTGACATGACGGGGCGCGTCACGCTGTCGCTCAAGGCGCGGCCGGAGAAAATCGCAGTATCACGTGCGTTTGCGCATCGCTTCAAGCAGATGTAACCGCTTCGCGCATGCGGCATCTTGTCCGGCGCCAGTCGACGATTGCTGCAAAGTTCGCCTCGCCGTCCAGGCGCCGCGATAAGTCGCCTTGGTGAACGACTCCTTCCGCTTTGATCGGGGCGGTCGGATCCATAGTGTCTGCCGAGCTTCCGCGGGACAACGTCGGCGCTCCAGGGGACGGACGTTGCGCCGACCCGCACCCCGCGCGTGGGAGAAATCGCCGTCGTCCCAGTTGACCATTGGCGTCGCGGGGCGTCGGACGGCCGTCGGCGCCTAGCCGGAAGACTTGACGGAGGTCAATGACCCCGCCGATGGCCGCGGGGCACACTTTGCGCACGGAGCACGGGTGGCGTTACGGTCCCTCTCGCGGGTGGGCGAGACCGGCCTGCCGCCGCCGGAGAGGAGCACGATGGATACGCGACAAACCAAGGCCCAGCGCCTCGTGGCGTTGTGCCTGCTGGGCTTCCTCCTTTTCAACTATCCGGTGCTCGCGCTATTCAACCAGGGCGTCCTCGTCCTCGGCGTTCCACTCATCTACGCCTACATCTTCGCAGCGTGGGCGGTCCTGATCACGCTCCTCGCGCTCGTCGTCCGCCGCGGCAACGGTGCTTGAGGCGCGCAGAGCGAAGGCTTCGAAAGCGCGAGGCTAAGGACGATGCTGCAGGGCTACGTCGTCGTCCTCGTCTCGTTGGCCTATCTCGGGCTCCTGTTCGCCATCGCGTACTACGCCGACCAGCGCGCCGATCAAGGGCGCTCGGTCATCGCGAGCCCGTACATCTACAGTCTGTCGCTCGCTGTCTACGCGACCGCGTGGACTTTCTACGGCAGCGTCGGCCGTGCGGCGAGCGACGGCGTCGGCTTCCTGCCGATCTACATCGGGCCCACGCTGATGATCGCGCTGTGGTGGATCGTCGTGCGCAAGCTGATCCGCATTTCGAAGGCGAACCGCATTACTTCGCTCGCCGACTTCATCGCGTCGCGCTATGGCAAGAGCGCACTCTTGGGCGGCGTCGTGACGCTGATCGCGGTGATCGGCATCCTCCCCTACATCTCGCTGCAGCTCAAAGCCGTGTCCAACAGCTTCACGATCGTCATGCAGTATCCCGAGATCGTGATGCCGGCGCAGCTCGGCGCGGTGCCGCTGTTGCAGGACACGGCACTGTGGCTCGCGCTGATGCTGGCGCTGTTCACGATCCTCTTCGGCACGCGCCATCTCGACGCCGCAGAGCACCACGAAGGGATGGTCGCGGCGATCGCCTTCGAGTCGCTCGTGAAGCTCGTCGCGTTCCTCGCGGTCGGCGTGTTCGTGACCTTTGGGATCTATCACGGCTTCGGCGACGTGTTCGCGCGCGCCAGCGCCGATCCCAAGCTCGCGCCGATGCTGACGCCGCTCGACGGCGTCGCCGGCAGTTACGCGAGCTGGGTATGGCTCACCATCCTGTCGATGCTCGCGATCATGTTCCTGCCGCGCCAGTTCCAGGTCACGGTGATCGAGAACAAGGACGAGAAGCACCTTGCAACCGCGATCTGGCTTTTCCCGCTCTACATGCTGGCGATCAACGTCTTCGTGCTGCCGATCGCCTTTGGCGGGCGCATGCATTTTCCGCTCGGCAACGTAGACGGCGACACGTTCGTCCTCGCGTTGCCGATGGCCGAGCACCAGGAGGTGATCGCACTGCTGGTGTTCCTCGGGGGCTTGAGCGCGGCGACCGGCATGGTGATCGTCGAAACCATCGCGCTCTCCACGATGGTGTGCAACGACCTGGTGATGCCGGTGCTGCTCCGGCTCAAGGCCTTTCGCCTCGCCGAGCGCACGGACCTGACGCGCCTGCTGCTCGGCATCCGCCGCGGGGCGATCGTGCTGATCGTGCTGCTCGGCTATCTCTACTTTCGGCTCGCGGGCGAAGCGTACGCGCTGGTCTCGATCGGCCTCATCTCGTTCGCGGCGGTCGCACAGTTCGCACCGGCGGTCTTCGGCGGCATCTTCTGGAAGAACGCGACGCGAAGCGGCGCGCTCGCGGGACTGCTCGCGGGATTCGCCGTCTGGGCCTACACGCTGCTCATCCCCGCGCTCGCGCGCTCGGACTGGCTGCCGGCGAGCCTGCTCTCCGAAGGGCCCTTCGGCATTGCGCTCCTGAAGCCGCTCGCGCTCTTCGGACTCAAAGGCCTCGACCAGATCACGCACGCGATGATCTGGAGCATGGTCGCGAACGTCGGCGCGTACGTCGCGGTCTCGCTCGCCGGATCGCCCTCCGCGGAAGAGCATCGCCAGGCGAGTCTCTTCGTCGACGCGTTCCGACGCGAGGGCGCCAGCGCCCGCTTCTGGCGCGGCACCGCCTCGGTGTCCGAGCTCCACCACGTGCTCGCACGCTTCCTCGGCGCTGCCGCGGCGCATCAGGCGCTTTCCGAATACGCCCGTGCCCGCGGCCGCCGCTGGCCAGAGGAGGGCCTCGATCCCGACGCCGATCTCGTGCACTACGTGGAGGTGCAGCTCGCGGGCGCGATCGGCGCCTCGTCCGCGCGCGTCATGGTCGCCTCCGCGGTCAAGGAGGAGGCGCTGACGCTCGACGAGGTGCGCCAGATCCTGGACGAGGCGTCGCACGTCGTCGTCCACAGCCACCAGCTCGAGCAGAAGTCGCGCGAGCTCGAGGCGGCGACGGCCGAGCTGCGCAACGCGAACGCGCGTCTGCAAGAACTCGACCGGATGAAGGACGACTTCATCTCGACGATCACTCACGAGCTTCGCACGCCGCTGACGTCGATCCGCGCCTTCTCCGAGATCCTCCTTTCGCAGCCGAACGCCGATCCGGCCCAGCGCCTCAAGTTCGTCACCATCATCGCCAAGGAGACCGAGCGGTTGTCGCGCCTCATCAACCAGGTCCTCGACCTCGCGAAGATCGATTCCGGACGCGCCGAGTGGCACGTGTCGCGCCTCGACGTGGAGGAGATCGTCGCCGACGCGCTGGCCGGCATGGGCCAGCTCTTCAAGGACAAGGGCATCGTCGTCGAGACGCACGTCGAGTCACGGCTCCCGCGCGTTAAGGCCGATGTCGATCGCCTCATCCAGGTCCTGCTGAATCTCCTGTCGAACGCGGTCAAGTTCTGCGAGGCGGGCAAGGGCCGCATCGACGTGACGCTCTCGCGCGCGGGCGCCGCGGTTCGCGTCGACATCCGCGACAACGGACCCGGTATCAGCCCCGAGGACCAGGCGGTGATCTTCGAGAAATTCCGCCAGGCCGGCGACGCGCTTACGAACAAGCCCGCGGGCACGGGCCTGGGTCTGCACATCAGCCGGCAGATCATCGAGCACTTCGGCGGTAGGCTGTGGGTCGAGAGCCGGCGCGGCGAGGGCGCGTGCTTCTCATTCACCCTGCCGGTCGAGGCCCGCGCCGAGGACGAGGTGCGCGTTGCCGGCTGACCGGTCCGCGACGGAGCGGCTCGCCCGCTCGCGCGGCGGTTCGGGCACGGCACCGCCGCTCCTCGAAGCGCCGCTCGGGAGCTTCGCGACGCGCGTGCCGGTGAGCTGCGCCCCGACGACGCCGATCCGTGAGGTCCTCGAGACGCTGGCGCGCGAAGCCGTCGGCGCCATGGTTGTCGTCGATGACGAGCGACGTCCGGTGGGGGTGTTCACGCTGCGCGACGTGCTGGAGCGCGTTGCACTGCCCGGCGTCGAGCCGACCGCGCCGGTGGCAAGCGTCATGGCGTCGAACGTGTTCTCCCTGCCTTCGCACGCGCTCGGATTCGAAGCCGCGGTCATGATGGCGCGCCAGGGGCTCCGCTACGTCCTGGTCGTCGAAGACGGTCGCCTCACGGGGGTCGTCTCGGAGTCGCGCCTGTTCTCGGTGTGGCGCGGCGGGATCGGCGACACGAGTGCCGTGATCCGCGCCGCGCGCGACGTCGACGAGATGGTGGCGGCGACGGCCGGTATTCGCGAGCTGGTCGATCGCCTGCTCGACGAGCGCGTGCCCTCGGAGGCGGTGACCCGCATCGTGACGACGCTGAACGACCTCGTCACCGAGCGCCTGATCGAGATCGTGGGGGCCGACCACGCGTTGCGCGCGGCGGGTGGATGCTGGATCGCCCTGGGAAGCCAGGGCCGAACGGAGCAAACGCTCGCGACCGACCAGGACAATGGAATCGTATTCGCGGACAACGGCGATGCGGCGGCCCATCGCCACACGCTCCTTCCGCTCGCGCGGCGCGTCAACGAAGCGCTCGACCGCTGCGGCTTCCCCCTGTGCCGCGGCGACGTGATGGCGAGCAACCCGAAATGGTGCCTGTCGCTCGACGAATGGCATGAACGCTTTCGGAGCTGGATCGACGAGCCGGATCCGCAGGCGCTCCTCAACGCCGCCATCTTCTTCGACTTCCGTGCGATCCACGGCGATCATACGATGGTGGCCGAGTTGCGCGCCTGGCTCGCGCAGTACGCGGAAGATCGAGGCAGGTTCCTGCTGCCGATGGCGCAGAACGCGCTCGCCCACCGGCCACCGCTTGGCCTCGTGCGCGATTTCGTCCTGACACGCACCGGGCCGCATCCAGGCACGCTCGATCTCAAGGTGAACGGAGTCCAGTTGTTTGTGGAGATCGCGCGCATCTACAGCCTCGCCTCCCGTGGAAGCGCGACCAACACACTCGAACGACTTGCGACCTGGTCGAGCGCGCGGAACGTGCCGCAGCGCGAGATCGACGCGCTCTCCGAGGCCTTCCGCTTTATCCAGTACCAGCGGCTCGCGCTCAATTCGCGCCAGCGTGCGCGGCGCGAGGCGTTGCATAACGACCTAGATTCCGAGACGCTCAATGACTTCGATCGTCGCATGCTGAAAGAAGCGCTGCGCCAGGCGCGCGACCTGCAGTCGCGCCTTGCCCGGGATTTCGCCGTCGCGCCGGCCAGCTTCGGCGCCTGACGCAAAGCGGCGGCACTCACCTGATCTTGATGCAGATCAGTGTCGATTCGCAGGGTCGGGGTACTCTCGCACGAGAAGGGCGGAGGACTCGCGGGGAGGCCTGTGCATCGCAGGCACGGGGACGGGCAAATCAAAAGGAGAGGCGCATGGCGACGATGAACTGGGCCGCGATCGATTCGGATCCGCGGTTTCGCGCGCTGCACGACCGCAAGTCGCGCTTCCTGTGGGGACTGATGGCGTTTTCGGTTTTCTACTATTTCCTGCTGCCGATCGGCGCCGGGTACTTCGTCGATCTTTACAAAGTCAAGGTGTTCGGGCCGATCAACGTCGGCTTGCTCTTCGCGCTCTCGCAGTTCATCGTGGCCTGGGCCATCGCCTACTACTACGCCCGTCGCGCGAGTCAGTTCGATGCCATGGCCGACGAAATCGCGCGCGATGCGGACAAGATCGGAGGCCGCAAATGAGCACACGCCGCAGAGTCATCGCTGCAAGCCTCGGCCTCGGCGCGCTGGTGCTCGTCGCTGCCGAGCCGGCCTTCGCGCAGGCTGTGTCGCCGCAGTGGAGATTCCTGACCTTCGGCGTGTTCGCCGCGATCATCGCGCTCACGATGTACGTCACGTACCTCGCGGCCAAGCGCGTGAAGACCACCGCTGACTTCTATGCTGCGGGCGGCGGCGTATCCGGCCTGCAGAACGGCTGGGCGATCGCCGGCGACTATCTGTCGGCAGCGTCGTTCCTCGGCATCGCCGGGCTGATCTCGCTCTACGGCTACGACGGCTTCATGTATTCGGTCGGCTGGCTCGTCGCCTACATCACCGTGCTGCTCGTGATCGCGGAGCCCTGCCGCAACATCGGCAAGTACACGATGGGCGACATCCTCGCCTTCCGCAACAACCCGAAGACCGTCAAGGGCTTCATGGCGATCTCGACCATCACGGTGTCGACGTTTTACCTGACGGCGCAGATGGTCGGTGGCGGGGTGCTGGTGAAGACGCTGATCGGCATCGATTACGAGTACTCGGTCATCGCCGTCGGCATCCTGATGCTCGGGTACGTGATTTTCGGCGGGATGGTCGCCACCACGTGGGTGCAGATCATCAAGGCGATCCTGCTCGTGCTTGCTTCGCTGGTCATGGTGCTGCTGGTCTGGTCGCAATACGGTTTCGCCGGGCCGGAGTACTTCCAGAAGGTGATCGGCGACGCCAAGGTCCAGGCGCGCGTCGCGGGCCTGCTGGGCGACGCCGCGAAGAACATGACCGCGCAGGACCTGGGCCAGCGCTTCCTCGAGCCCGGCCTCTATCTCAAGAGCCCGATCGACCAGATCTCGCTCGGCATGGCGCTGGTGCTCGGGACCGCCGGCATGCCCCACATCCTGATGCGCTTCTTCACGGTGCCGACCGCCAAGCAGGCGCGCATCTCGGTGATCTGGGCGATGGCGATCATCGGCGGCTTCTACGTGCTGACGCTGTTCCTCGGCACCGGCGCCGCGATGCTCGTCGGCGCGCCGAACATCGTCGCCACCGATCCGGGCGGTAACATGGCGGCGCCGCTCCTCGCGCAATTCTTGGGCGGCGGCCCCGACTCGATGCTCGGCAACCTGATGCTCTCGTTCGTCGCCGCGGTCGCGTTCGCGACGATCGTCGCGGTAGTCGCGGGACTGGTCCTCGCCGCCGCCTCGGCGATGAGCCACGACATCTGGGTAGGCGTGGTGAAGGGCGAGCATGCGACCGACGCGGAAGAGAAGCGTGCGGCGCGCATCTGCACGCTGATCGTCGGCGCGCTCGCGATCACCATCGGCATCCTGGCGCGCGGGCAGAACGTGGCGCACCTGGTCGCGCTGGCGTTCGCGGTCGCCGCGTCCGCCAATCTGCCGGTCGTGCTGCTCACGCTCTACTGGAAGAAATGCAACACCGGCGGCGTGGTGGCGGGACTGATCGTCGGGACGCTGACCGCCATCGGACTGGTGCTCGTGTCGCCGAACATGACGTATCCGCTGCAGATCAAGGCCGCGCAGCAGAAGATCATCGACACCAACGCGCCGAAGATCGAGAAGCTCAGCGCCGACATCGCGGCGGCGACGGATCCGGCGGCGCAGGAGCCGCTCAAGAAGCAGCTCGCCGCGGCGGAAAAGGCGAAGACCGGCGCGGAGGCCGCGATCGCGAGACTCGGCAACGACACGACGAGCCTCGTCGGACTGTCAAAACCGCTGTTCGAGCTGCGCAATCCGGGGCTCATCTCGATCCCGCTCGGATTCCTCGCCGTGTTCATCGGCTCGCTTCTCTACCGCGATCGTCGGGCGGAAGAGATCTGGGACGAGCTGTACGTCCGTTCCAACACGGGCATCGGCCGCGCGGCTGCCGCCGCGCACTGAAACGGGAGACGCGAGACCGCGTAAGCCCCTTGGCGAGAGGACGCCAAGGGGCTCGTCGTTTGGGGGGAGGCCAACGTAGAATCCCATGACAGGGAGGCTCCCATGGCGAAGCGCGTCCTCATCGCCGACGACGAGCCCAACATCGTCACCTCGCTCGAGTTCCTGATGGAGCAGGCCGGCTACGAGACCCGCGTGGCCACCAACGGTCAGGAAGCGCTGGACCTCGCGGCATCGTTTCACCCCGATCTCCTGCTGCTCGACGTGATGGTCCCGGTGTACAGCGGCTACGAAGTGTGCCAGCGTCTCAAGACGGATCCTGCGACGCGCGCCATCAAGATCGTGATGGTGTCGGCGAAGGGCCGCGACGTCGAAGTCGCGAAGGCGCGCGAGCTCGGCGCCGATGCGTACATCACGAAGCCGTTCTCGACGCGCGACCTCGTCGCTAAGGTGAGAGAGATTCTCGGCGCATGAGCGCCGCAGGGCCAGGGCGCGCACGCCCCAGGGAGAAGCGGCGCGCGGCGTCGCTCGGGGGGATCATTTGACCGGGCGTGGCGGCCGCTACGCGTGGCTCGTGTTGCCGGTCACGGCGCTGGCGGTCGCGGTCGTCGGCGCCATCGCGATCTACGCGGACCTGGCTGTCGACGAGCGCCACGCGCTCGCCGTTCTCGCGACACCCCCTCGCATCGGGCTTGCCGTGCTTTTTGTCACGGCGCTCGTCGGCCTCGTCGGGTATCTCGCCTATCGCGCGGTCGCCGCTTCGCGCGCGGCGGCGAGCCGCATGGCCGAAGGTGTGCGGTTGATAGCACACGGCAATCCCGCGCATCGCCTGGCGGCGCCATCGGTCGCGGAGCTCGCCGCGGTTGCGGACGCCGTGAACGATCTCGCGCAGGCGCGTTCGGGGCTCCTCGCCAAGAGCGAAGTCGCTGCCGCCGCGGCGCGCGCGCGCGTCGATGCGGAGCGCAGGCGTCTCGCGGCGCTCATCTCGGAGCTCGACCAGGCCGTCGTCGTCTGCAACCTCGACGGACGCATCCTCCTCTACAACGCGGCGGCGCAGGCGCTGCTCGGTGGAATGCGCGAAGGCGGCGAAGCGCTCGGCCTCGGGCGGTCGGTCTTTGCCGTCATCGATCGCGCGTTGATCCGCCACGCGCAGGAAGCGATGGAAGACCAGGGTGCGCGGGGCGAGCGGGAAAGCGCGCATTTCATCACGGCGACGCCCGAGGGGCGGCTCTTGCGCGTGCACGTCGCGCCAGTCCCCGGCGGAGACGGAGCCGAGGCGGTGCGTGAGCTCGCTGGGTACGTGCTGTTGCTCTCGGACGTGACCGAGGCTGTCGATGCGGACGTCAGACGCGGCGCGCTGTTCCAGCGTCTGGTCGAAACGGCTCGTGCCGGGCTCGCCAATATCCGCGCTGCGATCGAGAACCTGACCGAGCATCCGGACATGGACGCCGCACGCCGCGCGCGCTTCGCCGCGATCATTCGCGACGAAGCCGTCAATCTCTCGGAACGCGTGCATCGCAACGCGCTGGAGGCGGCGGAAGGGCAGAAGGCGCGCTGGCCGCTGGAGGACATGCGAGGCGAGGATCTGCTGACCCTCGCGCGGCGGCGTATCGAGCGCCGAACCGGCCTCAAGACACGGATCGAGATGGTCGATCCGGCGCTGTGGCTCTCCGTGGACAGCTACTCCGTCGCGCAATGCCTTTCGTACGTCGCGTTGCGGCTCAAAGACGACTACGCGATACAGGAAATCCGGTTCCGGCTCGTGCCGGTCGCTGGGCACGCCCAGCTCGATCTCGCCTGGCGCGGTCCGCCGATGTCGGCGGAGACCGCGTTCGCGTGGCAGAGCGATCCGTTTACGCTGGGCGGCGAGGAGAGCACGCTCACGCTCGAGCAAGTCGTCGAGCGCCACGACGGCGAAGCCTGGTATTCACGCGACGTCCCTACGCAGGTGGCGTACTTTCGGCTGCTGCTGCCGCTGGCCGCGACGCGCGCGGGCGCCTTGCCGCGAAGCGCGCTCAAAAGCCGGCCGGAGTTCTACGATTTCGACCTGTTCCGACGCTCGCCCGTGACCGATGCGCTCTACGAGCGCCCGCTCGCCGGCCTGGCGTACACGGTCTTCGACACCGAAACCACCGGGCTCAATCCGACCGAAGGGGACGAGATCATCGCGATTGGCGCGGTGCGCATCGTCAACGGGCGGCTCATCACCGGAGAGACCTTCGCGAGCCTGGTGGATCCACAACGCAGCGTTTCCGCCTCCTCGATGGCGATCCACGGCATCACGCCTGCAGCGCTCGCCGGGGCGCCGTCGATCGAAGAAGTGCTGCCGCGCTTTCACCGCTTTGCGGAGGAAACGGTGCTCGTCGGTCACAACGCCGCCTTCGACATGCGCTTCCTGGAGCTCAAGGAGGCACAGAGCGGCGTGCGGTTCACCCAGCCCGTGCTCGACACGCTGTTGCTCTCCGCGGTCGCCCACCCGGCTTCCGAGTCGCACGGCCTCGAGGACATCGCGGCGCGACTCGGAATCGACGTCGTCGGGCGGCATACCGCAATGGGCGATGCGCAGGTCACCGCGGAGGCCTTCCTGCGCCTGATCCCGATCCTCGCCGAGCGCGGCATCCGCACGCTCGGCGAAGCGCGCGCCGCATCGGAGCGCACGTACTACGCGCGGCTCAAATACTGAATAGTGCGCGGATTCCGGAAAATGTGACCGCTTCGCGCGCTTGACGGATTTGTCCGACAATAGCCTCGACGCGCGAAACGGTTGCGGTGCGCCGCCGGCTCCCGCGCACGGACGCTCCGACGATGAAGCAGACGCACTCCGCTCCGAGTCCGCACGCGCACACGCACGAGCGCGAGGTTTCGTCGCAGCGCGTGCTCTTGTGGGCGCTCCTTCTGACCGCCGGGTTCGCGGCGATCGAGGCGGCGGGCGGCGTCTTCGCGGGATCGCTCGCGCTCATCTCCGATGCGGGTCACATGGCGACCGATGCCGCCTCGCTCGGACTGGCGCTCTTCGCGCAGCGACTGGCAAGGCGTCCGCCGTCACGCCGCGCCTCGTACGGTTACGCGCGGGCCGAAGTGCTGGCGGCGTTCGTCAACGCGCTGGCGCTGCTCGGTCTCGTCGTCTTCATCGCCGTCGAGGCCGTGAAACGGCTCCTCGCACCGCAGCCCGTCGCGGGCGGTGTCGTGCTCGCGGTCGCCAGCGCCGGATTCATCGCAAATCTCGTGACCGCGTGGATCCTGTCGCGGGGACAGCAATCGCTCAACATCCGCGGCGCGCTGCTCCACGTCCTTTCCGATCTTCTCGGCTCGGTGGCAGCGATCGTGGCGGGCGCGGTCATCCTCTCCACCGGCTGGATACCCATCGACCCCATCCTGTCGATCGCGGTCGCCCTCCTGATCGTGCGCTCGACGTGGAAGCTGCTCGCCCAGTCGATCGGCGTGCTGATGGAGGGCGTGCCTGCACACCTCGACTACAACGAGGTCGGACAGGCGCTGACCAGCGTTCCGGGCATCACCGGCGTTCACGATCTTCACATCTGGGACATGGGCGCAGACGACATCGCACTGTCCGCGCATGTCGGGATTCAGGACGGCACGAAATGGCCGGAGATCATGGAGGCGGCCCAGCGGCTTTTGGGCGAGCGCTTCGGCATTCGACACACGACGCTGCAGCCGTCGTGGCCGCAGCCGCGGACGTTCGGCAACCGGCGCGTGATTCCGGTTGCACCGGTGACGTCGCGGCGGAAGTAGCGGAGCGCGATTTCGTGCGCGCTGCGGGCGACGATGCGCGAGCGCATCACCCGCGACCGGATCGCGCCAGGGCACGAGCCTCAAAGCCAGCGGATCTTCTTGAACCAGAAGTAGAGCACGAGGTCGAAGCCTAGCATCACGCCGAGCGCGATCGGGTAGCCGAACGCCCACTCGTATTCCGGCATGTTCTTGAAGTTCATGCCGTAAATGCCCGCGATCAGCGTCGGGATGGCGATGATGGCCGCCCACGCGGCGAGCTTCTTCGTGACCTCGGTTTCACTCAGGTTGATCATGCCCAGATTGACCTGAATCGCGGTCGCCAGCGTGTCGCGGATCGAATCGATCGAGTTGTTGATGCGTGCGAGGTGGTCGTAGACATCGCGGAAATATTCCTGCGTGCCGACGCAGAGCTGCGGGACTCGGCCCCCATAGAGCTTGCCGACGCCTTCCATCAACGGCGAGACCATGTGCTTAAGGGTCATCAATTCCCGCTTGAGGGCGTAGAGGTTCTCGATCTTCTTCGCCGACGACGTGCTGGTGAAGAGCTGCTCCTCCGCGCCCTCGAGCCGCGTCTCGAGATCGTCGAGGACCGGGAAGTAGCGGTCGACGACGTTGTCGATGAGCGCGTAGAAGACGAAGCCCGCGCCGTGACGCAGGAGTTCAGGCTCGTGCTCGGCGCGGGTCCGCACCGCGGCAAAGCCGATGCGCGTGCGGTGGCGGACGGAGAGAATGTAGTTGGGGCCCACGAAGACGTCGACCTCTCCGATCGAGGGCTCCGCGGTTTTCTGATCGCGCTCGACAGTGTGCAGCACCGCGAACAACGAGTCGCCGTACTCCTCGATCTTCGGCCGCTGATGGCCGGTTCGCGCATCCTCGACGGCGAGCGGATGCAGCGAGAACTCCTGGGCCATCTCGTCCAGCTCGCCGGGCGTCGGCTCGAACAACGCGACCCACACGAAGCAGTCCTTGTGGCTCACGTACTCGCTGATATCTTCAACGGGGATGTCGGCGAGCTTGCGGCCTTCCTGATAGGCGACGCAGCTGATGAGCATCTGGGTTCGGACTCGAAGGCGGTCGGGAAAATGAGTCCGCGCATGATAGCGAGGTCGCGGTTGCGCTTCTACCCGCGGGCACCTGACAATCCGCTGCAAAGCGTTGCCTGGCCGCGTCCGGAGCGGGGCGGTACCATCCCGGGAGGCCTTGCCGGTGGGTCGCCGCAAACTTCGCGGCGCTTTGCATCATGATCATCCAGTCGCTGCTCGACACCGACCTCTACAAGTTCACGATGATGCAGGTCGTCCTGCATCATTTTCCCGCCGCGCAGGCCGAGTATCGCTTCAAATGCCGCACGCCGAACGTCGATCTCACGCCCTGCCTTCCCGAGATCGACGAGGAGCTACGCGGGCTGTGCAGCCTGCAATTCACGCAGCGCGAGCTTCAGTACCTGCGCAGCTGGCGCTTCTTCAAGAGCGACTTCGTCGACCTGCTCGGGCTGTTCCAGCTCGATCAGCGCTTCATCAAGGTATCGCGACTCAACGATGCGGGCGAGATCGACATCACGATCAAGGGACCGTGGCTGCACACGATCCTGTTCGAGGTGCCGGTGCTCGCGATCGTTTCCGAGGTCTACAACCGGCGCGCGCACCCGAAGCCCGATTTCGGCGAGGGCCGCAAGCGCCTCGCGGCCAAGATCAAGCTCATGAACGGCGTCGAGGACCCGGCGTTCCGGATCGCGGATTACGGGACGCGCCGCAGGTTTTCGCGCGAGTGGCAGGACGAGGTGATCGTCACACTCAAGGACCGGATCGGACCGAAGTTCGTGGGCACGAGCAACGTCAAGCTCGCGCTCGATCATCAGCTGACGCCGCTCGGCACGATGGCCCACGAATATCTGCAGGCGTGCCAGGCGGTGGGGCCGCGGCTTCGCGACTCCCAGGTGTTCGCCTTCAATACCTGGGCGCGCGAGTATCGCGGCGACCTCGGGATTGCGCTCTCCGACGTCTGCGGGATGGACGCGTTCCTGCGCGACTTCGACCTCTTCTTTTGCAAGCTGTTCGACGGCGTGCGTCACGATTCCGGCGACCCGTTCGAATGGGGCGAGAAGCTGATCGCGCACTACAACAAGATGCGCATCGACCCGCGGAGCAAGGTGATGGTGTTCTCCGACAGCCTGAACGTGCCGCTCGCGATCCGCCTCTTCGAGTATTTCCGCGGCCGCAGCCAGACCGCGTTCGGCATCGGCACCAATCTCACGAACGACCTCGGCTACGAAGCGCTGCAGATCGTGATCAAGATGACTCGCTGCAACGGTCAGCCCGTGGCCAAGATCAGCGACGAGCCGTCGAAGTCGATGGACTACGATCCGTCGTACGTCGCGTATCTGCGCGAGGTGTTTCAGGTTCCCGAGGCGCAACCCGCGGTGGCCGAGCGGACGCCCGCGTGAGGACTGCGGTCGCGCAATCAAGTTCTGCGGCCCGGAAGATTCACGCTCGATTACAAGACGGGCTTAAGGAAGCGGCGCCGCGTCCGATGCGGGAGGTGGCGTTTGCGCGCCGTTCATCACCATGGCGAGGAATGTGTAGTAGCCGCAGATCCCGAAAAGATCCATGACGCCGTGCTCGCCGAAGCGAGCGAGCGCCCGCTCGAATGTCGCGTCGGACACGCCCTTCCGGTTTTGAAGCTCGGTTATGACGTCGTAGACGGTGGCTTCGTCGGCGTTGAGTGACGAAGGCCGCCGTCCTGCGGCGATTGCGTCGATCGTGGCCTTGGCGATGCCGACGCGCGCGGCGATCGGCGCATGGATCGCCCATTCGACCTGCTGATTCCAGAAGCGCGCGACGACCAGGATCGCGAGTTCGGAGAGGGTCGTCCCGACCGCGCTTCGATAGCGGAGGTATTCCCCCATCCGCTGCGCGCAGTCCATGAGCTCGGGGCTGCGCAGGAGCGGCACGAACGGACCGTAGACGCCGCCGCGCGGGCCGGCCGCGACAGCGTCGGTCGCACGACGCTGTGCCTCGGTGAGCGCTTCGCGCGCAAGCGGTGGAAAGCGATCACGCGACGCCATCGACAGCCCGTGCCCGTTATTCGTACGCCGCGGGCTCGGGCGAATCGGTCGGCTTCTCGAAGGCGCGCTTGAGCGCGGGCGACAGCGGGAAATTGAGCGTGACGCCGCGCGGCGGGATCGGCTTCGCGAACCACTTGTCGTAGATCGGGTAGATGCCGCCGCTCTTGTAAACGTCAACCAGCATGCGGTCGACGACGCGCTTGAACGCGGGATCGCCGCGCGGCAGCATCAGCGCGTACGGATCGATGCTGTAGCCTTCGGTGCTGAGTGCGTAGTCGGCCGGGTTGCGCGCATTGGCGACGAGGCCGTTCAAGAGGATATCGTCCTCGAAGAACGCCACGGCGCGATCCGTCTCGACGTAGAGGAACGATTCGGCGTGGTCCTTGGCGGTCAGGATCGTCATGCCGAGGTTGTTCTTCTGATTGAGTCCGTTCACTCGGGCGAGCGTGTTCGTACCGGCGGTGCACACGACCGTCTTGCCCTTGAGGGCGGCGAGCGTCTTCAGGTTGTTCGCTCGCTTCGCCACGAACTTGGTCGACACGATGAATGTGGTGTCGCTGAACGCGACCTGTTGCTGGCGCTCGACGTTGTTCACGGTCGAGCCGCACTCGATCTCCACCGTGCCATTCGCGATCAGCGGAATGCGATTCGCGGACGTGACCGGGTTGTAGATGACCTTCAGCGTGGGAAGCTTGAGCTCCGCCTTGACGGCATCGACCACGCGCAGGCAGAGATCCACCGAATAGCCAACCGGCTGCTGGTTCTGGTCGAGATAAGAGAACGGCACCGACGAGTCACGCACGCCGAGCGTGATCTCGCCCGAATCCTTGACGCGCTTCAGCACACCCGTGAGCTCCTGGGTCTGGGCTTCGGACACGTGCGCGAAGACGACCGCTGCGATGGCGAGCATCGCCTGCACGATGGCGGCTTTCATTGGACCTCCTCCGTTGAAATGGTGTCTCCCTCGGGCAGCGCCTCGCGCCGCACTTCGGAGATCGCGTTGTCGATCGCGCGCCTGAGCCGGGCCACGATCTCGTCGATGTCCGGCTCGCGGACGATAAGCGGCGGCGCGAGGAGCACGTGGTCGCCGCGTTGGCCGTCGATCGTGCCGCCCATCGGGTACACGCACAAACCTTCGCGCATCGCAGCGGCCTTGACGCGTGCGTGCAGGCGGTGCGCCGGATCGAACGGCGCTTTCGTCGCCCGGTCGGCGACGAGCTCGACCCCGCGGAACAATCCGCGCCCGCGTAAATCGCCAATGTGCGCGTGCTGCCCGAACGCATCCTGAAGGCGCCCTTCGAGGTAGGCACCGCGTGCACGCACCGCATCGAGCAGGTGATCGCGCTCGATCACCTTCTGCACGGCGAGCGCCGCCGCCGCAGCCATCGGATGTCCGATGTAGGTATGGCCATGCTGGAAGAATCCGCTGCCCTCGCGAATCGGCGTGATGATTCGCTTGTGCGCAAGCACCGCGCCGATCGGCTGATAGCCGCCACCCAAGCCCTTGGCAATGGTGACGAGATCGGGAATGACGGCTTCCTGCTCGATCGCGTAAGTCGTGCCAGTCCGACCCATGCCACACATCACCTCGTCGGCGATCAGCAGAGCACCGTGACGATCCAGCACGTCGCGGATGCGCTTGAAGTAGCCCGGCGTCGGGGGAACCGCCCCCGCGGTCGCGCCGACCACCGTCTCCGCGCAAAAGCCGATGACCCGCTTCGGCCCCACGCGGTCGATCGCCGTCTCGAGCTCGGCGATCAGGCGATCGGTGTACGCGGACTGCGATTCATTGGCGCGGCGCTCGCGATATTCGAAGCACGGCGAGACGCGCTCGACGTGCATCAGCAGCGGCTCGAATTCGCGACGGCGCCATTCGTTGCCGCCGACCGCGAGCGCGCCGAGCGTGTTGCCGTGATAGCTCTGGCGACGTGCGATGAACACGCTGCGTTCCGGCTCGCCGATCTCCACGAAGTACTGGCGCGCGAGCTTGAGGGCGGCTTCGATCGCTTCGGAGCCACCCGAAACCAGGTAGACGTGCTCGAGCCCTGGCGGCGACTTCGACACCAGCACGTCCGCAAGCTCTTCGGCCGCGTCGGTCGTGAAGAAGCTCGTGTGGGCGTAGGGGATGCGGTCGAGCTGACCGTGCATCGCGGCGATGACGTCCGGATGCGCGTGTCCCAAGCAGGAAACCGCGGCGCCGCCGCTGGCGTCGATATAGCGCCGTCCCTCGCGATCGATGATTTCGATGCCGGACGCACCGACGGCGACCGGAGGTACGCTGCGCAGGCTTCGGTGAACGATATGACTCATTGCGATCCTTCAGTGCTTAGCGCACCCGCTGCCAGTAGGCGTTGGCGTCGCGCAGCAGCGACTCGCGTGCCTTGAGCCGCTGCACGACCTTGCGACCGCCCCGCGTCGCCACTTCGGCCATCAGCCGCTCGACCAGGGCGTGCGCGCCGACGAGCGAGTGGAAGAACGAGTTAGACGCGGGTTCGAAGAGGAGCCGCACGTCGGCGCTCCGCGCCAGCGGCGAGAGCTCGGAGTCCGTGATCGCGATGACTGCGGCACGTTGTCCGCGAGCGCGCTGCACCGCCTCGATTGTCTGGCGCGAGTAGGGGGCGAGGCCGAACGCGACCAGGACAGACTGCCGGTCCAGCGACGCGACCGCCTCGAGCATCGTGCCGTAGGCATCCTCGAGGAGCTCGGCGCGGCCGACGAGCATCGAGTACAGGTAATGCGCGTGCAGTGCCGCGCTGTGACAGCTGCGAAACCCGAGGAAAGCGGCACGCCTTGTTTCGAGGAGGAGAGCCGCCGCCCGTTCGATGTCCGCCTGCGCATTGAGGCTCGCGAGCGATTCGATGTCGGCGGCCTGCAATTGTGCGAGCCGCTCAGAACCCTGATCGCTTCGCTTGCCTCGCGTCTGCATCCGGCGCGCGCGTACCGAGAAGTCGGCGGACCCCCAGGCGACCTCGGCCCGGAAATCGTCCTGAAAGGCGCGGAACGACGAGTAGCCGAGCGCGCGCGAGAGCCGGGTCATCGTCGGCGGGACCACGTCGGCTCGGCGCGCCTGTTCGCGCAGCGAGAGAAAGCAGACGTCGGCGGGGTGGTCGGCGACCCAGCGTGCCGCCTGCTGCAGCGCCCCGGGCAGGCGATCGAAGCTCGAACGCAGGCGGGTCAATGCGGGCGCGGTCATGTTACGAACGTTACACTGCGTGAAAAATAGTGTCAATCGTAACAAGACGGAGTGCGATCGTCCGCTCTCGGCACGCGGCCGGGTGTGTGCCGCGCGGCACTTGCGAACGGGAAAGGGATCAGTCGATGCCGGCGGCGGCGAGCGCCCGGCGGTAGGTCGACAGCACGGCCGGACCGAAACAGGCGAAAACGATCCGCTCGAGTGACGGGTCGCCCCGCAAGTGGCCGAGCACCTCGCGAACGGCGATCGCCGTCGCTTCCTCGATCGGATAGCCGTAGACGCCGCAGCTGATCGCCGGAAACGCGATCGAGTCGATTCCGCGCGCGGCGGCGATCGAGAGCGAGCTTTGGTAGCACGACGCAAGCAACGCGGGCTCGCCTGCATTTCCGCCGCGCCACACCGGTCCGACGGTATGAATGACATAGTTCGCGGGCAGTCGGTAGGCGCGCGTGATGCGGGCTTCACCGGTCGGACAACCGCCGAGCGTCCGGCACTCCGCCAGGAGCTCCGGCCCTGCCGCGCGGTGGATCGCACCATCGACGCCGCCGCCGCCGAGCAGCGTCGAGTTGGCCGCGTTGACGATCGCGCCAACCGCGAGCGTCGTGATGTCGACCTGCAGGGCCTCGATGCGTGGCGAGGACATGGGGATCACCGCGACGCCCGTTCGTGCTTCAAGCGTCGATCGGCGCCTTTCGGCGTGATGGTAATCGCATCGCGGCTCGCCCCCGTGGCTTGGCGCCGATCGGTCCGATGACCCGGCGTGCTTCAAGCCACGGGGTGGAATGGAAGGAAGGCGCCAAGCGAAACGCCCACGAGGAGGGGGATCGATCGCAAGACGTGTCGCACAAGCACGGCGCCTCCCTGGAACAGGCATCAGGTTCCGCGGCTCCTCGGACGAATTCCCGGGGAGCCAGGCGCTTACCCAACCGCGTTTGTAGAGTACATACATATCCGACAGGATGCAAATGAGCGCCGGACCTCTAGCTGGGGATTTCGTCGGCTGAGCCCAGCGCCGAACGGCGCCGACGTCGCCGGAAAAGCCGCGCAACGTCAGTCCGTTGCATGCATGCAAGTCGTCGGACGTGGGGGCCCGCCGAGCCCCCCGAGCGGCGGTGGCTTTTGCAGTGCCGCGGTGTAAAGTTCGCCGATGGCCACTCCCGCCAGCGGCATCGTACCTCCGCCTTCCGCTCCCGCACCCCCGCGCGCGGCGCGCCATCTCGCCAACGATCGGCGCCTGCGGCTCGACGACGTCCTCAAGCTGATGGTCGCCGACGGCCTCCTGTCGAGCGCCGAGGCCGACAAGGTTGCGAAGTCGCGGACGCTGCGTTTCGACCATCCGCTGGAGCTGATCGCGGATCAGAAGCTGCAGTCCCAGAAGCCGCCCAACAAGACGATGACGCTCGAGTGGCTGGTCGAGTGGCTTGCGGCCAAGCTCGACGTGCCCTACCTGCACATCGATCCCCTCAAGATCGACCTGGGCGCGGTGACGCAAACGATGTCGAACGCTTACGCGGAGCGCTATCGGATCCTTCCCGTCAACGTCGACCGCCTGACGCTGACCGTGGCGACCGGCGAGCCGTTCGTACGCTCCTTCGCCGACGAGCTCGAGAAGATCTTGAAGCTCGACGTCAAGTTCGTGTTCGCGAACCCGGCGGACATCCGCCGCTATCTGGGCGAGTTCTACAACCTCGCCCGGTCGATGAAGAAGGCGTCGGAGACCGCGAAGGGTGAGCTCTCGCTGGCGCGGAACTTCGAACAGCTGGTCGAGCTTGGCCGGCACGGACATCTCGACGCGAACGACACGCACGTCGTCCACATCGTCGACTGGCTGTGGCAGTACGCGTTCGAGCAGCGCGCCTCCGACATCCACGTCGAGCCGCGGCGCGACGTCGGGCTCGTCCGCTTCCGCATCGACGGCGTGCTGCACCAGGTCTACGCGATTCCGATTCCGGTGCTGAACGCAGTGTCGTCCCGGATCAAGCTGCTGGCGCGGATGGAGATCGTCGAGAAGCGCCGTCCGCAGGACGGCCGCATCAAGACCGTCGCGCCCGACGGCGAGGAGATCGAGCTCCGCATCGCCACGATGCCGACGGCGTTCGGCGAGAAGCTCGTCATGCGCATCTTCAGCCCCGAAGTGCTGGTGCGCGATTTCCATGACCTCGGCTTCACGCAGGACGATCGGGCGCGCTGGGAGCAGATGACGCACGAGCCGAACGGGATCATCCTCGTCACCGGTCCGACGGGTTCGGGCAAGACGACGACGCTGTACTCGACGCTCAAGGGACTCGCGACGCCCGAGGTGAACGTCTGCACGGTCGAGGACCCGATCGAAATGATCGAGCCCGCGTTCAACCAGATGCAGGTGCAGCCGATCATCGGCGTCGACTTCGCGTCCGGAGTGCGCACGCTGATGCGGCAGGACCCGGACATCGTCATGGTCGGCGAAATTCGCGACCGCGATACGGCGGAGATGACGGTGCAGGCGGCGCTGACGGGCCACCTGGTGCTCTCGACGCTGCACACCAACGACGCGCCGACCGCCGTTACGCGCCTGCTCGATCTCGGCGTGCCGTCGTATCTGCTCAATTCGACGCTGCTCGGCGTGATGGCACAGCGCCTCGTGCGCACGCTGTGCCCGCATTGCAAGAAACCGGTCGAAGGCCCCGACGAGGAACTGTGGACCTCGCTCACGCATCCGTTCCGCGCCGAGCGGCCGACGCAAGTGATGGGAACGGCCGGATGTCTCGAGTGCCGGATGACCGGCTACTTCGGTCGCATCGGTCTCTACGAAGTGATGCTGATGACACCGGCGATTCGCCGGCTCATTACGCGCGAAGCGGACGATCGCGCGATTCGCGAGCAGGCGTTCAAGGACGGCATGAAGCCGCTTCGCATCTCCGGCGCGATGAAGATCGCCGCCGGCGTCACGACGGCAGAAGAGGTCGTCAAAGTCGCGCCGCTGGCGTAGGGGAGACGAGCTTTCCTGCGATCGCGGCCCTGAGTTCGCGATCGCTGGGTAATTTGTCCACCCTCTCCCCGTAGGTGAGCATCCGACGGCGAAATCGGAAACCCGCCGATCGCCGGGCGTGCGACGAGCTCCTATCGTGAAGCCCCGCGGTTTGCCTTGTAAAAATTTTGAGTCGCACGATCTCGTTATGCGGCGCGTCCTTTCATCGCTACCGTTGCTTGTGCTCGCTGCATGCTCGAGCACACCCGAGCCGCTGCCCATCACACCGGCTTCCGAAGCGTCGAGCGCTGCCGTCGCGCGGCGCCCGGTGCCCGCCAATACGCCCTCGACGCCGTTGGCCACGTCGAGCGCATCGGCAACCTCAGCCATCGTTCCGGTCAATGTCCCCGCGGGCACGCAATATGTTTGCATCACTAATGTCGCCGGCGAACGACAGCAAGTGGCGATCGAATTCGCGCCGAAGGTACGCGAGCTGTGCCTCAAGCATCCCGAGATGGGACCGTGCCAGTACGAGCGCGAAGCATGTCGCCGCAGCGGTGGACGCGTGTTCGAGGCGAACGGAAAGGAAATTACGCGGTCCACGGAAAACGAGTACGACAAGCGCGTGCTGCGCGTAACGTTCAAGTCCAACTAGCCTGTCGCGAGGTCCGCCGGAGAGCCGTGGACGCCGGCACGACAGGCGCAAACCGGAAGCACCATGATGAAAGCTCGCGACATCCTCGCTGTATTTTGCATGTCGATGTCGGCGACCGCTGCAGCGTCGGATCCCTGGCATCCCGCCGCAGGCAGCGCTTCGCCGGTGACCTCGATCGTCTCCGCGCCTCAGGTCGGACCGAAGACCATGGTGACGGTCGACTATTCCGATCTCTGGTGGAATTCCGGCGAATCGGGTTGGGGCATGCAGGTCAACCAGTCCGACACGTTCATGTTCGTGACGCTGTTCATCTACGGATCCGACGGGAGCGCGCGCTTCCTGACGGCGCAGCTCACCTACCAGGGGGACAGCCGGTTCCTGGGACCGCTCTACGTCACCACCGGCGACTCCTACGCAACGGTACCCTTCGATCCGACGCACACGACGGTGACCGAGGCCGGGACGATGGCGATCGACTTCCAGACGGACAAGACCGCGATGATGGTGTACACCTTCGCCGGCATTCAAGTGACGAAGAACATCGAGCGCCAATCGCTGCTGCTCGAGCCGATCTCGGGTAATTACGTCGGCGTTGCCAACGTGCAGACGACCGGGTGTACGAATCCCGCCTCGAACGTGGCCGCCACGATGAACATGACAGCGAACGTGACGCAAGGTGGCAGCAGCGCTTCAGTCGCGTTCGCCCTGACCAACGGCGCCAGCATGCAGTCGTGCACGCTGACCGGCAATTACGCCGAGGCGGGGCGGCTGGGTGAGATCGATGGCACTTATACCTGCACGGGCGGCGAAACCGGAACGATGAACTTTGTCGAAATGACCAACCGGATCGCCTTTCTCACCGGGCGCATCAGCGGCCAGAGTTCGAACGCCGGCTGCGCCTATGCCGGGCGCTTCACGCTGATGATTCCGGGCGTTTACTAGAGTAGACGAGGTTCCTGGACTCGCGAGCGGACCGCTGCGAGCCCAGCGCAAGAATCACAACGCAGACGGGTGCCCGAGAAGCCTGGTGAAATGAAAATCGCCGGGGTGAAATCCGTCGATTTTCCGCTCTGTCGGTACGGCGCGCTCAGGAGCGGGCCCCCCGAATGTTAGACTCCCCGTTCATTAGATAGAGGCGGGCAGCCGAAGCTCGCCCGCCGCGACGAGCGTCTTCCCTTGCGTCGCAGAGCGCCCCAGGCGCTGACGATGGTCCTGACGGGGAAACCAGCATGACGACTGGCTTGAACTTCGATCTGGGCGAGACGATCAACATGCTGCGCGACGCCGTCCGCAGCTTCGCCGACCACGAGATCGCGCCGCTGGCGCACCAGGCCGACGCGAAAGGCCAGTTCCCGCACGCGCTGTGGCGCAAGCTCGGTGACCTGGGCCTGCTCGGCATCACGGTCGAGGAAGAATACGGAGGCGCCAACCTCGGGTATCTCGCGCACGTCATCGCGATGGAGGAGGTGAGCCGCGGCTCGGCGTCCGTGGGGCTGTCGTACGGCGCGCATTCGAACCTTTGCGTCAACCAGCTGCGACGCAACGGGGACGAGGCCCAGAAGCGCAAGTACCTGCCGAAGCTGATCAGCGGCGAGCATGTCGGCGCGCTGGCGATGAGCGAGCCGGGCGCGGGCTCCGACGTCGTGTCGATGCGCACGCGCGCGGATCGCAAGGGCGACCGCTACATTCTGAACGGCAGCAAGATGTGGATCACCAACGGGCCGGACGCGCATACGCTCATCGTGTATGCGAAGACGGAGCCCGATGCCGGCTCCAAGGGGATCAGCGCGTTCATCATCGAAAAGGGATTCAAGGGCTTCTCCACTGCGCAGAAGCTCGACAAGCTCGGCATGCGCGCATCGAACACCTGTGAGCTGGTCTTCGACGATTGCGAGGTGCCCGAGGAAAACGTGCTCGGCGCCGAGAACGGCGGCGCGCGCGTCCTGATGAGCGGCCTCGACTACGAGCGCCTAGTGCTCTCGGGCGGCCCACTCGGCATCATGCAGGCATGCCTCGACGTGGTGCTTCCGTACATCCATGATCGCAAGCAGTTCGGGCAGTCGATCGGCGAATTCCAGCTGATGCAAGGCAAGATCGCCGACATGTACACGACGCTGAACGTCTGTCGTGCGTACGTCTACGCGGTGGCCAAGGCGTGCGATCGTGGCGAGACGACGCGCAAGGACGCTGCAGGCGCGATTCTGTACGCCGCGGAGAAGGCAACGTGGATGGCAGGTGAGGCGATCCAGGCGCTCGGCGGCAATGGCTACATCAACGAGTTTCCCGTCGGGCGGCTGTGGCGCGACGCGAAGCTCTACGAGATCGGCGCGGGCACGTCCGAGATCCGGCGCATGCTGATCGGCCGCGAGCTCTTCAACGAGACGGCCTGATGCGAGGGGGCGAACGTTGAGCTCTCTCGCCGACCTGCTGGACGGCAACCGCGAGTGGTCGGAGCGCGTGCATGCGCACGACCCCGAATTCTTCATCCGTCTCGCGCACCAGCAGACGCCCGAGTACCTGTGGATCGGCTGCTCGGACAGTCGCGTGCCGGCGAACGAGATCGTCGACTTGCCACCGGGGCAGGTCTTCGTTCACCGCAACATCGGCAACGTGGTCGTGCACACCGACCTCAATTGTCTGTCGGTCATTCAGTTCGCCGTCGACCTGCTGCGCGTCAAGCATATCGTCGTCGTCGGGCATTACGGTTGTGCCGGCGTGACCGCGGCGCTCGGCAGACACCGCGTCGGCCTTTCCGACAACTGGCTCCGGCACATTCAGGACGTACATAAGACGCACTTCGCGCGCTTCCGGGCGCTCGAGAACGACACCGAGCGGCTCGACCTTCTGTGCGAGCTCAACGTCCTCGAACAGGTGTTGCACGTGTGCCAGACGACCGTGGTCATCGATGCCTGGCAGCGCGGCCAGGACTTGACCGTCCATGGCTGCATCTACGGCTTGAGCGACGGGCGGCTGCGCGATCTCGGCTTCTCCATTTCGCGCGGCGCCGACGTTGCAGGGGCGCATCTCGCGGCGGTCGAGGCGATCGCCAGCCGACGCCATCGCGTGCCCGCGATTCTTGCGCAATAACCGGATCGAACCGGAGCGCTTTGTGGCGGCGATTCAATCCAAGGTCGATGTTCGAAGCTCTGAATTTCGGGAGAGCGCCGCGCACTTGCGTGCGCTCGTCTCCGACCTGCGCGACAAGACCGCTGGCATCGCACGCGGCGGCAGCGACGAGGCGCGGCGCAAGCACACCGATCGCGGCAAGCTTCTGGCGCGCGACCGGATCAACGCGCTCGTCGATCCGGGCTCCGCGCTGCTCGAGCTGTCTCCGCTGGCCGCATACGGGATGTACGGCGGCGAAGTGCCTTCCGCCGGCATCGTAACCTGCGTTGGCCGGGTATCGGGTCGCGAATGCGTGATCGTTGCGAACGACGCCACGGTCAAGGGCGGCGCGTACTATCCGATGACGGTGAAGAAGCATCTGCGGGCGCAGGAGATCGCGCAGCAGAATCGCCTTCCCTGCATCTATCTCGTCGATTCCGGTGGCGCGTTCCTCCCTGCGCAGGACGAAGTGTTTCCGGATCGCGATCACTTCGGCCGGATCTTCTACAACCAGGCCAACCTATCCGCGCAGGGCGTTCCCCAGATCGCCGTGGTGATGGGGTCGTGCACCGCGGGCGGCGCCTACGTGCCGGCGATGTCCGACGAGACGATCATCGTCAAGAACCAGGGAACGATCTTTCTGGGCGGCCCGCCGCTCGTGAAGGCGGCGATCGGCGAAGAGGTGAGCGCGGAAGAGCTGGGCGGCGGCGACGTGCACACACGCATCTCCGGCGTCGCGGATCACCTCGCGGAAAGCGACGCGCACGCGCTCAACATCGCGCGACGCATCGTGTCGAACCTGAACGGCCTCAAGTCGGTCCCACTGGACGTGCGAGCGCCTCAGCAGCCCGCGTACGATCCGGAAGAGATCTACGGCGTGATTCCCGGCGACACGCGCAAACCGTATGACGTGCGCGAAGTCATCGCGCGCGTCGTCGACAGCTCCGAGCTCGACGAATTCAAGGCGCGTTACGGCACGACGCTCGTCACCGGCTTCGCGCACGTTCACGGCTATCCGGTCGGCATCGTCGCGAACAACGGCATCCTCTTTTCCGAATCGGCGCAGAAGGGCGCTCACTTCATCGAGCTGTGCGCGCAGCGCGGCGTGCCGCTCGTGTTCCTGCAGAACATCACCGGCTTCATGGTCGGACGCAAGTACGAGCACGAAGGCATCGCGCGGCACGGCGCGAAGATGGTCACGGCCGTTGCATGCGCCGCGGTACCGAAGTTCACCGTGCTGATCGGCGGCAGCTTCGGCGCGGGCAACTACGGGATGTGCGGACGTGCATACTCGCCGCGGTTTCTGTGGATGTGGCCGAATGCGCGCATCTCCGTGATGGGTGGCGAACAGGCCGCGTCGGTACTTGCAACCGTGCGCAAGGACGGACTCGCCGCGAGCGGCAAGAAGCCATGGACCGCCGAGGAGGAGGAGGCGTTCAAGGCGCCGATCCGCGAACAGTACGAAACGCAGGGTCATCCGTACTACGCGACCGCGCGCCTGTGGGACGACGGCGTGATCGATCCGGCGCAGACGCGCCATGTGCTCGGGCTCGCGATCTCGGCGTCGCTCAACGCGCCGATCGGCGATACCAGGTTCGGCGTCTTCCGCATGTAGCACGGGCTGCGCGTGGACTACGAGACGCTCGAAGTCGAACGCCTGGGCGCCGTCACGACGGTCTGGATGAATCGTCCCGATCGCCACAACGCCTTCGACGAAAGGCTGATCGCGGATTTGACGGCAGCCTTCCTTGCACTGGACCGCGATCCGGGGACGCGCATCGTGGTGCTGGGCGGGAGGGGGAAGAGCTTTTCCGCCGGCGCCGATCTGAACTGGATGCGGCGCGCTGCAGGATATTCGGTCGACGAGAACTTGCGCGATGCGCGTGCGCTCGCCGCGATGCTGCGTACTATCGATCGGATGCAAAAGCCGACCATCGCCCGCGTTCACGGCGCGGCGCTCGGCGGCGGTACCGGCCTGGCGTGCGTGTGCGATATTGCCATAGCGAGCACGGAAGCGTCGTTTGCCACGACGGAAGTGAAGTTCGGGCTCGTGCCCGCGACGATCGGCCCCTACGTCGTGCGGGCGATCGGCGAGCGGCGCGCTACCCGCTACTTCCTGACCGCCGAGCGTTTCGATGCGGAAGAAGCGCATCGCATCGCCCTCGTCCACGACGTCTGCGCTCCCGACGCACTGGATGCCCGCGTGCGGGCGATTGCCGAGAGCCTGCTCGCAGGCGGGCCCGTCGCGCAGGCCGCGGCGATGGCACTGATCGGCGGTCTCGTCCACCGCGCCGTCGACGACACGGTGATCGAGGAGACCGCGCAGACGATCGCGCATCTCCGTGCGACCCCGGAGGCGAGGGAAGGCATCGCCGCGTTCCTCGAGAAGCGCAAGCCCGGCTGGCTCGAGCTCTGACGCGAGCGCGATCGGGCCACTGTGTTCGCCAAGATCCTCATTGCCAATCGCGGCGAAATCGCGTGCCGCGTCATCAAAACTGCGCGGCGGCTTGGCGTGCGCACGGTCGCAGTGTTCTCCGAAGCCGACGCCAATGCGCGGCATACGCGCCTCGCAGACGAGGCGGTCGAGATCGGGCCAGCGCCGGCGCGCGAGAGCTATCTCAACGTCGACCCCATCATCGAAGCCGCGAAAACCACGGGCGCGCAGGCGATCCATCCGGGCTACGGCTTTCTGTCCGAGAACGAAGCCTTCGCGCAGGCGTGCAAGGACCACGGCATCGTCTTCATCGGACCGCCAGTGAACGCGATCCACGCCATGGGGAGCAAAAGCGCGGCGAAGCAGATCATGGAACGGGCGAAGGTCCCGCTCGTCCCCGGCTATCACGGCGACGACCAGAACGAGGCGCTGCTCAAGAAGGAATCCGAGCGCATCGGTTACCCGGTCCTCATCAAGGCGAGCGCGGGTGGAGGCGGCAAGGGAATGCGCATCGTGGAGCGGGCCGGCGACTTCGCGGACGCGCTTGCATCGTGTCGTCGCGAGGCTTTGTCGAGCTTCGGCGACGATCGCGTGCTCGTCGAGAAGTATCTGTTACGGCCGCGCCACATCGAGATTCAGGTCTTCGCCGACAACCACGGCAACTGCGTCTATCTGTTCGAGCGCGATTGCTCGGTGCAGCGCCGGCACCAGAAAGTGCTCGAGGAGGCACCGGCGCCCGGGATGACGGACGCTCGACGCAGGCAGATGGGCGACGCCGCGGTCGCGGCCGCGCGCGCCGTCGACTATTCAGGCGCGGGTACGGTCGAGTTCATCGCCGATCAGGACGGTCGCTTCTACTTCATGGAGATGAATACGCGGTTGCAGGTCGAGCATCCGGTAACCGAGATGATCACCGGCCAGGATCTCGTCGAATGGCAGCTTCGCGTCGCGAACGGCGAGCCGCTGCCGCTCGCGCAGCAGCAGCTTGCGATCCACGGCCATGCGCTCGAAGCGCGCGTCTACGCCGAGGATCCGGACAAGGGCTTTCTGCCCTCGACCGGCAAGCTGATCCATCTCGCCCCGCCGAAGGAGTCGCTGCACGTCCGAGTCGACACGGGGGTCGAGCAGGGCGACGCGATCACGCCGTACTACGATCCGATGATCGCCAAGCTGATCGTCTGGGATCAGACCCGCGACCTCGCATTGCAGCGCATGTTCCAGGCGCTCGCGGACTACCGCGTCGTCGGCGTCGCCAACAACGTCGAGTTCCTGTCACGGCTCGTCGCGTCCCCGGCGTTCGCGCAGGCCGATCTCGACACCGGACTGATCGAGCGCGAGCGAGCGTTCCTCTTTCCGGAGAAGGGCAGCGCCGTGCCGCGCGAGGCGTACCTGGTCGCGGCGCTCGCCACGGTGCTGCGCGAGGAAGAAGTGGCGCGCGCGGCCGCGGCGCGGCATCCCGATCCGCACTCGCCGTGGCATCTCCTCGACGGATGGCGCCTGAATTCGAGCTTCGAGCGCAAGCTGATCTTCCGGTACGGCGAGGCCGAGTCGACCGTGATCGTCGGCTACGCGCGCGACCACTATGCCCTGACGCTCGACGGCATCACGACGCTCGCGCATGGCGAGCTCGGGCACAACTCGACGCTGCGCGTGGAGCTCGGCGGCCTGCGGACGGACGCCACGGTGGTCGTGGCGGGTGAGCGCCGCCACGTGTTCCTCCACGGCCGCGGGTACCAGTTCTCGCGCGTCGATCCCATGTTCTACGGCGGCGAAGGCCACGGCGTCGAGGGCCGTCTCGTCGCGCCGATGCCAGGACGAATCGTCGCCTGGCTTGCGAAGCCGGGTGCGAAGGTCGCGAAGAACGCGCCGCTGTTGATCCTCGAGGCGATGAAGATGGAACACACGATCACCGCGCCGTCGGCCGGTAGGTTAAATGCGTTCCGCTTCGCCGTCGGCGAGCAGGTGCTCGAAGGCGCCGAGCTCGTCGATTTCTCCCGGGACGAATGACCCGGAACCTCGGGCGGCGGCACTGCATCTAACGCCGACTTGAAGGATCTCCGATGCAACACGCTGAAACCTCCACACTCGATCGTCGAGCGCCTGCTGCCGACCTCGCGCTCGTGCGGCGCGCGCTGGCACGCGATCCCGCCGCGTTTCGCACGATCATGCAGACCTACAACCGGCGGCTGTTCCGCATCGCGCGCAGCATCGTGCGCAGCGACAGCGAAGCCGAGGATGCGGTGCAGGAAGGCTACATGCGGGCGTTTGCGCACCTCGAAGGCTTCCGCGGCGACGCTTCGCTCGCAACGTGGCTCACGCGCATCGTGATGAACGAGGCGCTGGCGATCGTTCGCCGGCGTGCACCGCTGGCGATCGACATCGATCCCGAGCGCGCTGCCGCGAGCGCGGAGATCATCCCGTTTCCCGCGCCACCGTCCGACGATCCGGAGCGAGCCATGGCCCAACGCGAAATTCTCAAGCTGGTGGAGGAGGCCACGCTCAAGCTTCCGGACGCATTTCGGACCGTGTTCATGATGCGGGTCGTCGAGGGCATGAGCATCGAGGATACGGCCGAGGCGCTCGATATCCGACCCGAGACCGTGAAGACGCGCCTGCACCGCGCGCGTCAGATGATGCGCGAGCAGCTCGACCGCAAGCTCGGACCGGTCTTGCTCGACGCCTTCCCCTTCGCGGGCCGTCGCTGCGAGCGGGTGACCGCCAGCGTCCTGCACCGTCTCGGTTTCCCGGACGCGAAATAACGGGAACGTTCACGGGCGAGCCTCCATCCAATGGCGTCACTTTGACGCTCGGAAAGGATGGAGGACGACATGGTTGAAAAAATTGCTGCGGCTCTGGCCGCGATGTTGCTGTGCACCGGCGCCGCGTTCGCACAGGGGGCGAAGCCGACGGATCCGCAGATCGCCCATATCGCCTACACGGCGGGCGTGATCGACATCGAGGCCGCCAAGCAGGCGGTCGCAAAATCGAAGAACAAGGACGTGATCGCCTTCGCGAAGGACATGGAGCGCGATCACGAGGCGGTGAACAAGCAAGCGCTCGCGCTCGTGAAGAAGCTGAATGTCACGCCGGAAGACAACGATACCAGCAAATCGTTGTCCAGCAACGCCGCCGCCAAGCGCGCCGAGCTCGCGAAGCTCAGCGGCAAGGACTTCGACAAGGCATACATCGACAACGAGGTCGCGTATCACAAGGCGGTGAACAGTGCGCTCGAGACGACGCTGATCCCGTCGTCGCAGAACGCCGAGCTCAAGAGCCTGCTGCAAACCGGCCTCAAGGTCTTCCAGGGCCACGAGCAGCACGCTGAGCACGTCGCGGCCGAATTCAACAAATAGCGCGGCTGAGATGTTCTCGATGCTTCGCGCGTCGCTCGCGGTGGCGGTGCTCGCGCTCGCGTTATCACCGAGCGCGGGCGCCGAAACGATCCAGATCACGATCGATAACCTCGAGTATTCGCCTGGAAAAGTCGAGGCTCGCGTCGGCGATACCGTGGAATGGGTGAACCATGACCCGTTCGACCATACGGCGACGGCCAAGGGTGCGTTCGATGTAACGATCCCCGCCAAGGGTCGCGGTCGCCTGGTCGTGAAGAAGGCGCAGTCGGTCGATTACACGTGTCGCTTCCACCCGAACATGCACGGGACTCTCGTCGTTCGCGAGAAGTAGTCACTGCTCGCCTCACTCAACCTCGGCAGTTGAGCCGATGAAGCTACCGGCCGCGAGCGGCGTGCGTATCCAACGCCCGCGCGGCGGAATTTGTTAGGCTCTCGGTTTCGGCTCGTGTCGGAAGGCAAGTGAGCGAGAGCGTCTGCGTGCGTTACCACGGCTGGTCGTCGGTCTCGATCGAGACGCCGGCCGGGGCGATGCACTTCGATCCATTCTTCCGCAAGTACTGCGGCGCCGAGTGGTTCTCGGTCGAGGACTTTCTCGATGCGAAGTACATCGCCGTGACGCACGGACACGAAGAGCATTTTCTCGACGTCCCGGTGATCGCGCGGCGCACGGGCGCGCAGGTCATCGGTCCGAAGTCGATCATGCAGTTTCTGCGGCTCAGAAACCGGATTCCCCGCGACCGGCTGATCCCGCTCGACGCATCGCAGCGCGTCGCCTTGACCGGCTTCGCCGTCGAAGCCTTTGCCTGGAGACATCGCGACATCAATCTCTACAAGGCGCTCGGCAAGGCGGTCTTCCACGGAAACACCATCCAGCTGTCCTGGGCATGGCACAGCGCCACCCAGGCGCCGTTCTACGCGCCGTACACCGGCTATCGAGTGAAATTGCCGGACGGAACGACCGTAATCAACTACAACGAGGGTTTCAACACGAAGATGACCGACGCTGAAATCGGGGCGCTCGCGGCGGAAGGACCCACCGACGTGCTGCTCGGCGGCATGCAACTCAATTTCGTCGCCGATGTCGCCCGCGGAGTCGCAGCCTTGAAGCCGAAGCTCGTCCTCTTGTACCCGCCGCACGAGAAATTCCACGAGATGATGGGCATGACGTCGCGACCCTGGTCGGAATTCGTCGCGGCCGCCGAGCGCGCGGCGCCGCAGGCGCGCGTCGTTCCACTGGCGCCCGGAACGCGGGTCTCGCTGGCCGACGGCTCGGTGTCGCGTTTCGAGCCCCGACGCCGCGTGTCGTCGGTGCAATAAAACGGCAGTACATCGCGCGAGTGCGCGGCCAAAGCCCCAGAGACTTGGTCGCGCGCGCTCGCGTGTTCCAGGCTTGCATTCGCGAGCGGTTTTGCGCAATCATTCGCCGTTGCTCGCCTGCGTCGCAAATTTCTGGGAGGAGGTTGCGATGTTCGCTTGTCTGAGTCGTCGCGCGTTCGTGCTCCTGGCCGCAGTTCTGTTCGTCGCTGCGTCACCGATTGCTCAGGCCGGCCAACCGGCGGCCGCCTTCGGCGTCGATTTCTCCGATTGCGTTGAGAGTATCGGGGTGGGGCTTGCACCGACCGACAACGTACTCGCTCTCACGCCGCCGGACTTCATCCCGCTTCCTATCGCACCGGGTCTGTCGGCGATCGTCGTGCGCACGGCGACCTGCGACATCGCGGTCGACGGCCGCAAGGCCAAATCGGGGTCGATCGTGCAGATCGGCACCGTGATCGTTCCGCCCGACGGCGCCGGGGACATCAACAACTACACGTTCTGGTACTACACGACCGACGCGAAGCTCGCGCAGCGGCTCGAGGATCTCGGCGTTTCGGCGCAGCACGCCGAGACGATCCGCTACGATCTGGAGCCCGGGACGCTCGATGTCTCCAACGATCTATCGGTGATCGTCCGCCGTCCGGGTGACCCGCGCTTCACCGTCGCCGGGACGGTGATTCCGACCACGACGCCGTCGGGCTCGTTCGAGGCGATCTGGTCGCAGCAGACCGGCGCCGGCAAGATCCGGATGGACACCAACGTGCCGGTAATCGCGATCAGCTCGGCGAACCTCACGCTGACCACCGACGCCTCGAATGCGCTGGGCCAGTTGATCGGCGGCAGCACGCTTGGATTCCCGATCATCCAGCCGTTCAATCTGTTCTCGAGCGCGCACATGGCGGTGACGATCGCGCCTTAAGCTAGCGATTGCTCGGCGTCGATGCTTTCCGCAGCCGCGGCCGATGATCGGGCCGGCGGCGATCCGCTTGTTATCGTCAACGCCCGTTCGCGGGGACCGTCGGGCCCCTTTGAGTCTCGCGAAACACACGGGGGATCTTCCCCAAGGAGCCGCTGTCGCCTAGACGTTCGGCGCACTGGGGGTACAACACGGCCGGGACGTCGCAACGCCGCTGGTGGCCGAACCGGCGTTCGCATCCGCGCCGAACATCGGGATGGTGCCGAGCGTGTGGAATGTCTCCCAGGCGATGCCCTGCGGATCGGTAATCCAGTATTTGTCGGCGTTCGCGTAGCAGCACTGCGCGTCGCGTTCGGTCACCATGGCCTGGTCGGCGTTGTGCAGCTGTTGCTGCATCGCCTGCAGTTCGTCGTCGGTGTCGACTTGCAAGCCCAGGTGATTGACGCCGGGCACGCCACCGCGTTGCGAGATCGCGAAGTTCACGCGCGGATTGTCGATCATCCACTTTGCATAGTCGGGCTTGCGGACTGCAGGCTCGGCGCCGAACACCGTCGAATAGAACCGGATGCTTTCGGCGAGATCTCGTACCGCGAGATGGACATGGAAGCGTTTCATGCGACTCTCCTCTTGCGTGGGGTGGGCGCCGCGCAAGCGGCGTCGCAACGCGCGCCGGCGCAGCAGTTTTCGGTGAGATACGTGACCAGGCCGTTCATCGTCGGGTAGTGGGCCGAGTAATAGAGGAAGCGGCCGACCTGCCGCGACCGCACGAGCTTGGCCCGCGCCAGTTCCTTCAAATGAAACGACAGGGTCGCGTTCGGCAGCGTGAGCCTGTCGGCGATCGCCCCCGGCGACATCCCGTCGGGCCCGCGCGTGACGAGCAGCCGAAAAATATCGAGGCGCGTCTCCTGGGCCAGTCCGGCAAGCGCGTCAAGTGCCGTCTTCTTTTCCATATTTCCAGTATTATAGAAATGATATTACTTGTCAAGCGCGCCGGCCCGGTCCGGATACGCGTCGCAACGCGCACATCGCACTGAGGGGCGTACAAGAGCCGCCTGATCGAAGAGTGTCGCAGCGGCGCCGGGGACAGAACGCTCTTCAGCACTATCAGTCGAGCCCGACTGGTGCCACGACGTCGCGACGCTGTGAGGCGACCGACGTGCCGCCGCACTATCCCGAGAATCCAATCTTGCGGTGCGTGCCGTCACAGAACGGCTTGTTGCCCGATCCGCCACAGCGGCAGAGCAAGGTTGGATTGGTCACCGACGTCCGTTCGGCGGCGTCGGCGACCGTGAGCGGGCCGTCACAGCGCAATGGTCCGTTCGGTGTCGGAGTGACCGTCACGCGTCCTTCAGCAGCGGTCCCGACCGACGAAGCTACCTTGCACAGGGCCGGGTCACGGAAGTTGCCCTTGACGTGGGCGCCGTCGCAGAACGGCTTGTCCGCCGACAGTCCGCAGCGACAAAGCATCGCCGTCTTCATCTCGCGAGCGTGGCCTCGGGCAAGGATGCACAAGTCGCCCGTCATGATGTTGGGCCCGTCCGGACGCACGTTCACGAGGTTCATGGCGACGCCTCCCGGCGCGTCGAGCGGACGGAATTGTCCCACCGAATGAAGTTTCGAGCATCCCACCGCCCAGGGAGGAATGTTGCAACGCTGTCGGCAAAGCGGACGCGACGTTGCAGCGTTGTATGCTGTCTCTCTTGCTGTACAAGACTGCAGACGGGGCTCGCGTGCTCTGGAATGATGTCGTTCAGCTCGGCGGTGCGATCCTGGTTGTCGTCGGTGCGATCCTGCCCGTGGTCAATCCGCCCGGCGACGCGCCGCTGTTCCTGCGATTGACCGCGGGTTGCGACGACGCGACGCGAAGCCTGCTCGCCCGACGGATCGCCGTCTATTCCTTTGGACTGCTGCTCGGCTCGATGCTTGTCGGACCGGCGGTACTGCGGCTCTTCGAGCTGTCGGTGGCGGTCATCCAGGTCGCCGGCGGTGCGGTCGTGTGCGCCCTGGGCTGGAAATTGCTGAACGACGACCCCAAACCTTCGAGCGTGCTGGTCGATACCCATCAAGCTTCGGTCAGCGCGATGGCGCATGCGTTCTACCCGCTCACGATGCCGCTGACTGTCGATCCCGGTGTGATGTCGGTGGCGGTTACGATCGGCGCCAATCATGCGCGCACGCTGGATCGGCTGCTGATCCAGCTGCTCGCCGGCGTGATCGGCGCGGCGATCGTTGCGCTCTCGATTCTGCTCACCTATCGCTACGCCGAGCGTTTCGCCGAGCGGATCGGCCACAAGGGCATGATCGTCGTGCTGCGTCTTTCTGCCTTTATCGTGCTCAGCATCGGCGTGCAGATCGCGTGGAACGGCGTCAAAGCGCTGCTGAAGGAGATCGGGATCCCGGCCGGATGAAGGAGGGGCGACGAACAATGTGGCGACAGGGACGAAGCATCGGCCGCGCCTTTTCTCTGCGGTCCTTCACGTGCGGTGGTTCGTTCTTCAGCGCGTTGGGCGCGGCAAATACCGGTCGATGTCGTAGGTGGCGATCCAGCGGGGCCGGTAGATGACGCCAAGCGTGAGCAGCATGCCGGTGAGCGTCGCCTCGCCGAACGCCAGGTAAACGATGTAAGGCGCGAACTCCGCGAAGGCCGATTCGCGCGCAATCCGTGCGACCGCGGCGAGCGATCCCAGCGCGGCGAACGCCGCCGCCGCCATCGCCAATCCTGCGCCGAAGAATCCGGCGACGAAGAGATAGACAAACAAATTGGCCGGCAGCCGCGACTCGACGATACGCAGCACGAGCGTGACGATCATGACCGGAAGGGCGACCTCGAGCAGGAACGCGACCGGAACCGTGGACAGCGGGATCGCCTGGATGAGCGACGTGACGATGACCACAATCGCGCCCCCGACGAGCGCGAGAGCGGGGCCGACCACCAGCGCAAGGCCCGCCGTGCCGAGCAGGTGAAACGCGAATCCCGCATCGACGCTCGCGCGGATCGACCACAACAGGATCAGCGCGAACGTCGAACCCAGGAAGACATGCGTGAGATCGTTCGAGCGAAGCCGGCGCCAGGGCGCAATGCGGACCGCGAGCGCGAGAAGGAGCCCGGCCCCGGCGCCGCTCACGATGAACGCAAGGGGCGTGAGCGGCATGCCGACGGGATCCATGGTAGTGAATGCGCGCGAGGCGGGACGGTCATGCACCAGCCGTCCTACGATCCGATCCTACAACGCGGCGACTGGGGCCGACCGCTTGCGCTGGCCGGCGCGTGCGTCTGGGCAGTGACCCAGGCTAGATCACCCGCGAATACCGCGTGCGCTCGCGCGCCTGGCGCAGATGGCGATCGAACACCATCGCCACGATGCGCACGAAGAACCGCCCGAGCGGTGTGATGCGAATGCCCGTTGCATCGACCGTCACGATGCCGTCGTCGACGAGCCGTTGCAGCGCACTGATCTCGTGCGCAAAATAGCCGCCGAAGTCGATGCCATGCGCGGCTTCGATTTCGCGAAAGTCGAGCTCGAAGCAGCACATCAGTTGCGTGATCACGTCGCGGCGAAGGATGTCGTCGTCGTCCAGCCGGTAGCCGCGCATCGTCGGCAGCGCGCCAAGTTCCAGTCGCTCGTAGTAGGGCTCGAGCGCGCGCACGTTCTGGACGTAGACGTTGCCTATCTTGCCGATCGCCGAGACGCCGAAGGCGACGAGGTCGCAATCCGGCTGCGTCGAATAGCCCTGGAAGTTGCGATGCAATCGCCCCACGTCCTGGGCGATCGCGAGCTCGTCCCCGGGGCGGGCGAAGTGATCCATTCCGATGTAGCGATAGCCGGCCACGCCCAGCATGTTCACCGCGAGCGCGAAGGTCTGGAGTTTCACTTCGCTGGATGGAAGGGTCTCCGCGTCGATGCCGCGCTGCGACTTGAACAGGTGCGGAACGTGCGCGTAGCTGTAGAGCGCGATCCGGTCGGGCGCCATCGCGACGACCTGGTCAAGCGTTGCGCGAAAGCCCTCGACCGTCTGCAGCGGAAGACCGTAGATCAGATCGACGTTCAGCGACGTGAAACCGAACTCGCGTCCCGCGTCGAGGATGGCACGAGTCTCGCGCTCGCCTTGCACGCGATTGACGGCAAGCTGGACCGCCGGGTCGAAGTCCTGGATGCCGAGCGACATGCGGTTGAAGCCGAGGCGGCGCAGGAAGGCGATGGATTCGCGGTCGACGCGGCGAGGATCGACCTCGATCGAAAGCTCCGCGTCGTCGGCGAACGCGAATCTCGATCGCAGCCGTTCCATCAGCATCGCCATCTCGCTCTGCTGAAGAAACGTGGGCGTTCCTCCCCCCCAGTGCAACTGCGTCACCGGGGCCGCGACGTCGAGGTGCGGCGCGACGAGGTCGATCTCCTGTATCAACCGATCAACGTACGCCGCGCTGCGGCCCTTGTCCTTCGTGACCACCTTGTTGCAGCCGCAGTAGTAACAGATCGATTCGCAGAAGGGCAGGTGGCAGTAGATCGAGAGCGGCGCGCTCTTCGAGCCCGACTTCCGCGCTGCGAGCGCCCCGAGATAGTCGTTGGCACCGAATCCCTCGCGAAAGCGGTCCGCGGTGGGATACGACGTGTAGCGAGGACCGAGCGTGTCGTACTTCCGGATCAGGCTCTCGGGAGGGAGAACGGCGCCCATGGCGCACGCGCGGTCGGTCTCGGCGGCGATCATGGCGTCGATGATCGCAAGCGCCGGCGGTTCGCGGCTTGAGGAAGGTCAAGCGGTGAGGTCAGCCCGCGGCCAAAGAGCAAACTTGCGACTCCGACCGCCGTCTCGGCCGTCCATGGCCTTCTGGTCACGGGTCGAGCAACCGCCCACCGACTGTTCCCCGGACAGGACGCCAAAGCCGCGTCAAGATCGGAAGGCTGCCTCCCTGAGGACCCGTATTTCCCCAAGCTCATTGAATGCGATGTATCTTTCGAGCAGGCGCGACTGTGCGATCGCGTCAGACCGTCGAGTCCCCAGCGTGAGTCATGAGCGATAACGCGGCAGCACCGCCGGCACCCGCGTCGGCCTCGGCGTGGAGTCCGTTGCAGCAGAGCCTGTTCCGCAGCCTCTGGATCGCGACCATCGTCTCCAACGTCGGTTCGTGGATGCAGGACGTCGGGTCCGGCTGGCTCATGACGGAGCTCTCGTCCTCGCCGTCGATGGTCGCGCTCGTCGAGGCTGCCGACAGCCTCGCGATGATGCTGCTCGCGCTTCCCGCGGGGGCGATCGCGGACATCGTCGACCGCCGTCGCCTGCTGATCGTGGTCCAGATCTACCTTTTGATCGTCGCCAGCCTGCTCGCAGCGATGACATTGCTAAGCGTCGTCACGCCATGGGGCCTGCTCGGCTTCATCTTCGCACTCGGTGTCGGCGCCGCGCTCCTGATGCCGACCTGGTCCGCCATCGTCCCCGACCTCGTGTCGGCGAACGAATTGCAGGCCGCGGTCGCACTCAATGCCGTTGCCATCAATGTGGCGCGGGCGATCGGTCCCGCGCTGGCCGGACTGCTGGTCGCCGCTGTGGGTCCATGGCTCGTGTTCGCGCTGAACGCGGCCTCGTACATCGGCGTCATCGCCGCGCTCTTGAAGTGGCGCCGCGAGCACAAGAAGAGCACGTTGCCCGCCGAGCGATTCCTGGGCGCGATGCGGGTCGGCATGCGCTTTGTGCTCAACTCCCACCGGCTGCAGGTCGTGCTGATTCGCGGCGCCGCGTTCTTCATCTTTGCGAGCGCGACCTGGTCGCTGTTTCCGTTGATCGTGCGGAAGGAGCTCGGTCGCGGCCCCGAGATCTACGGCTTGCTCTTGACGTGCATCGGCATCGGGGCGGTCGGCGGCGCGATGCTCTTGCCGCGGATTCGCAGCAAATGTTCGCGCGATGGCCTCGTCGCGAGCGCGAGCGCCCTGTACGCGATCGCCGCGCTGATGCTCGCATACGTCCAGATTCTCGCGCTGCTCGCAGTCGCCATGCTCGCGATCGGCATGGCGTGGATCGCCATCCTTTCCACGCTCCAGGTCGCCGCGCAGATAACGCTGCCCCCTTGGGTGCGCGCGCGCGGACTCGCCGCATTCTGGGTGATTTTCATGGGTGGGATGACGCTCGGCAGCGTGCTCTGGGGCCAGGTGGCCACCCATATCGGCATCCCGGTGGCGCTCATCATCGCCGGTCTCGGAATGCTTGCGGCGATCGGGCTCACGTGGCGATTCAAGCTCGGCCAGCACGAGGCGCTCGATTTCACGCCGTCGATGGTGCCGCTCCCCACCCTTGCGGAGACGCCCGAGCCCGACGTTCCGGTTCTGGTCACGATCATCTATCACATCCAGCCCGACAAGCGCACCGAGTTCGTGGCGGCGATGCAGGAGGTGCGCCGGATGCGTCGGCGCAACGGTGCTTACTTCTGGCAGCTGTTCCACGATTCCGAGAACCCGACCCGCTTTCTCGAATGCTTCATGGACGAGTCGTGGACCGAGCACTTGCGCCAGCACGAGCGCTCGAGCGTCACGGACCGGGCGATCCTGCAGCAGGCAAAGGTGTATCTCCTGCCCGAAACGTCCACCCGGTCACGCCACTACCTCGCGGATCGAGAGTCCTGATCGCGAGCGCCGCACCGCGCTTCGGAGCCGGCTCCTCGGTTTGCCTCGACGATCGGCACCGGCGTCATGGTCCTCACCGTGACCTACGCGCCACAGCCCCTAGGTGCCCGCTCGGTATTGACCTCGATCGCGGAAGCCCGCGCGCAGATGCGCCCGGCAGCGCTCACAAGGGCTGGCGCAAGCCGTCGTCACGCACTTGCACGAACCCGCCAACAGGCCCGGTCACATCCCCGCGAAAACCGACACGCCTGCGAACGCGACGCACGCGCCCGCGATCTGTACCGCCTTCGCGTGGAGACCGCGGCCAAACGCGATGCCCGTGACGTGGAGCAACGCGGTCGCAATCACGAAGCCGGTGGCGTAGGCCCACGGCGAGACCATCGCCGGCACTTCGGTGCCGTGCGAATGGCCATGGACCAGGGCGAATGCCGCGACCAGCATGACGCCGGCGGCAAGCGGCAGTCGTGCCGCGAACGCGACGAACAGACCCAACACGAGCAGCGACGCGGCAATGCCTGCCTCGACGTGCGGCAGCGCGACACCGCCCATGCCCAGCAGGGCGCCTCCCGCCATGACCGAGACGAAGGTGAGCGGCAGGGACCACAACGCGCGACCGCCGAGCTGCGCGGCCCACAGACCAACCGCAATCATGGCCAGCAGATGATCCCAGCCCAGGAGCGGGTGTGTGAAACCGGCGCCCCATCCGCCGCTTTCGCTAAGCAGGTGCGCCTGCGCCACGCCCGCAACGGCCAACCCGAAGACCGCGGCGACGGCGCATAGAACGGTCCGCACTCTCATCTCGATACTCCTTTTCGAAGATGTTACGGGGGCCGTAACACCGGTTGCCTGCTGGAGCGCTGGGAAAAACGATCGCGCGTACGCGGAAACTAGCGCGTTCGTGGTGCGGCGTTGTTGACCGGCGTCAATGTCGGCGGCGAAGGATAGGTTCTAAATGCCGCCATGCACGCCATCGCGGTTGCAATCGAAGTCCTTTGAGCGGAAGCCGCGCGTAACGGCCCTCGGAGAATCCACCGTGTACGAAACCTACTACGATCTGATGCGCCGGCAGGGCATCACGCGGCGCAGCTTTCTCAAGTTCTGCAGCCTGACGGCAGCGTCACTGGGATTGGGCGATGCGGGCGCGCAGGAAATCGCGAAGGCGATGGAGACCAAACCGCGCACGCCGGTCGTGTGGCTGCACGGCCTCGAATGCACGTGCTGCAGCGAGGCCTTCATCCGCTCCTCCCATCCGCTCGCGAAGGACGTCGTGCTGTCGATGATCTCCCTCGACTACGACGACACTCTGATGGCCGCCGCGGGGCATCAGGCCGAGCAGCAGCTCGAGGACACGATCAGCAAGTACAAGGGGAACTACATCCTCGCCTGCGAGGGCAACCCGCCGCTCGCCGACGACGGCATCTACTGCATTCCCGGCGGCAGGCCGTATGTCGAAAAGCTCAGGCACGTCGCCGCCGACTGCAAGGCGATCATTTCCTGGGGTTCGTGCGCGTCGTGGGGCTGCGTGCAGGCCGCGAAGCCAAATCCGACGCAGGCAACGCCGATCCACAAGGTGATCACCAACAAGCCGATCGTGCGCGTGCCCGGGTGCCCGCCGATCCCCGAAGTGATGACGGGCGTGCTGACCTACATGCTGACCTTCGACCGTCTGCCCGACGTCGACGCGCAAGGTCGGCCGAAGATGTTCTACAGCCAGCGCGTGCACGACAAGTGCTACCGGCGCCCGCATTTCGACGCCGGCCAGTTTGCGGAGAAGTTCGACGACGCCGGTGCACGGATGGGCTACTGTCTGTACAAGGTCGGGTGCAAGGGGCCGGTCACCTACAACGCGTGCTCGGCGACGCGCTGGAATGAGGGGCTCTCGTTCCCGATCCAGTCGGGTCACGGCTGTATCGGCTGCTCCGAGGACGCCTTCTGGGACAAGGGTTCGTTCTACGACCACCTGACGACCATCAAGCCGCCGGGACTCTCCGGCATCGAGGGCACGGCGGATCAGATCGGCCTCGGCATTGCGGCAGTCGCCGGTGTGGCTGTCGCGGCGCACGCGGCGATCAGCGCGATCAAGCAGGCGCGCAGCAAATCGCGCAATGACAAGGTCTCCGAGGTAGAGGAATAGCCATGGCGATCATCCAGACGCAGGGCTTCACGCTCGACAACAGCGGGAAGCGCATCGTCGTCGACCCGATCACGCGGATCGAGGGACACCTTCGCATCGAGGTCAACGTCGACAAGGACAACGTGATCCGCAACGCGGTGTCGACCGGCACGATGTGGCGCGGGCTCGAAGTCATTCTGAAGGGCCGCGACCCACGCGACGCGTGGGCGTTCACCGAGCGCATCTGCGGCGTATGCACCGGCGTGCATGCGCTCGCGTCCGTGCGCGCGGTGGAGGACGCGATCGGCATCAAGATCCCGAAGAACGCGAACATCATCCGCAACCTGATGCACTCGACGCTGTACGCGCAGGACCACCTGGTGCACTTCTACCACCTGCACGCGCTCGACTGGGTCGACGTCGTCTCGGCACTGAAGGCGGATCCGAAGCGGACCTCCGAGATCCAGCAGAGCATCTCGAGTCACCCGAACTCGTCGCCCGCGTACTTCCGCGACGTGCAGAGCCGGCTGAGGAGGTTCGTCGAGAGCGGCCAGCTCGGCATCTTCGCGAACGCGTACTGGGGGAACCCGGCATACAAGCTGCCGCCCGAAGTGAACCTGCTCGCAACGACCCACTACCTGGAGGCGCTCGACTTCCAGAAGGAAGTCGTCAAGATCCAGACGATCTTCGGCGGCAAGAACCCGCATCCGAACTGGCTGGTCGGCGGCGTCCCGAGCCCGCTCAACGTCGACGGCACCGGAGCAGTGGGCGCCAACAACATGGCGCTCCTCAACATGGTGGGAGACATCGCGAACCGCACCGCCACGTTTGTCGACGAGGTCTACATCCCGGACCTCCTCGCGATCGCGGGCTACTACAAGGAGTGGGCGAAGTGGGGCGGGGGCCTGTCGAGCCAGAACCTGATGTCGTACGGCGAGTTCCCGGAGATCCCGAACGACCATTCGAATAGCAGCCTGGGCCTGCCTTCCGGCGTGATCATTGGCGGCGATTTGAAGAACGTGATGGACGTCGACCTCAAGGATCCCGCACAGGTGCAGGAATGGGTGACGCACTCCTGGTACAAGTACGCCGACGAGTCGAAGGGGCTCCATCCGTTCGACGGCGTCACCGAGGCGAACTTCGCGATCGGACCCAACACCAAGGGGACGCGCACGAACATACAGGAGATCGACGAGAGCGCGAAGTACTCGTGGGTCAAGTCGCCGCGCTGGAAAGGGCATGCAGTCGAGGTCGGGCCCCTCGCGCGCTACATCATCGCGTACGCCCGCGGGCGCAAGGACATCAAGGAGCAGGTCGACGGCGCGCTGAAAGTGCTCGACGTGCCGATCACCGCGCTGTTCTCGACCCTGGGCCGGACCGCCGCGCGCGGTCTCGAGTGCCAGTGGGCAGCGCACCGGATGGTCAAGTACTACAACGACCTGATCGCCAACATCAAGGCGGGCGATCTCGCGACCGCGAACATGGAGAAGTGGGAGCCGGCAAGCTGGCCGGCCGAATGCAAGGGAGCAGGGCCATGCGAGGCGCCGCGCGGGGCACTGGGACACTGGATCAAGATCAAGAACACGCGCATCGACCTCTATCAGGCCGTCGTGCCGACGACGTGGAATGGCGGTCCCCGCGACGCCAAGGGCCAGATCGGCCCGTACGAGGCGGCGCTCCTCAACACGCCGATGGCGAAACCGGAGCAGCCGGTCGAGATCCTGCGCACGATCCACAGCTTCGACCCCTGCCTCGCCTGCGCCTCGCACGTGATCGGGCCCGAAGGAGAGGAGCTCGTTTCGGTCACCGTGCGCTAAAGAGGAGTCCTGACAGATGCGCATCGAACCCGTATCCGGTCGCGTCGTCGCCGGTCCGCTCGAGTCGGTCTACGTCTACGAGGCCCCGGTGCGCATCTGGCACTGGGTGATGGTGCTGGCAATGATCTTCCTCGCCGTCACGGGATACCTGATCGGCAATCCGCTGCCCGCGATCGGCGGCGAGCCGTACGACACGTACTTCTTCGCCTGGGTCCGCATCATCCACTTCGTTGCAGCCTGGCTGTTCATCATCGCCTTCGCGGTGCGGATCTACTGGGCGATCGTCGGCAACCATCACGCGCGCTCGATCTTCCTGCCGCCGTTTCTGAACGGCGCGTGGTGGCGCGGGATGTTCAGCCAGCTTCGCTACTACCTGTTCCTCAAGCGCGAAAGCGACCTCTGGGTCGGGCACAACCCGCTCGCGCAGGCCGCGATGTTCTTCATGTACACGCTGGGAGCGCTGTTCATGATCGTCACCGGCCTCGCGCTTTATTCCGAGCAGTGGGGCTGGGGAACGCTGCCGATGACGCTCTTCGGCTGGGTCTTCGTCGTCTTCGGCGATCCGCAGATGGTCCGCACGCTGCATCACCTCGGCATGTGGTATCTGCTGCTGTTCGCGCTCATCCACATCTACATGGTGTTCCGCGAGGACGTCATGAGCGGAGAGTCGGTTGTCAGCACGATGATCAACGGCATCCGGCTCTTCAAGCGGGAGCCCGAAGCTTGATGACCGGAGGATGGTGCAGGCGATGATGGCAGCCGTACGCGCGGTCGCCACCCGACGGCGGCATGCGCCGTCCAAGACCGCGCCGCCGGGGCGGCTCGGTCTGGCGTCGCGCACGCCGATCCACCCCGGCCATTTCCTGGAAACGCGCTTCCTGACGCCGCTCGCCATCAGCCAGACCGAGCTCGCGGCGGCACTTGGCGTTTCGCGCCGGCGGGTGAACGAGCTGATCCGCGGTCGGCGCGCGATCACCCCCGATACCGCGCTTCGCCTCGGCGCCTATTTCGACAACGATCCGATGTTCTGGATCCAGCTCCAGGTCGCTTGGGACATGCACGCGGCGGCGCGGAACGCACGGGTCACCCGTACTCGCTGAATCCTGCCGCAAGCAACCGGCTGCGTTCCGCTGCCGATCCTCAGGACTGTTGACTTAGCGCAATGACTCGCGCGGCGGTGCGCGTAGTCTCGCGAGTGTTACGTGTTACGTCGCGCGTAACAGCGCGAGCTGCAATGGGCGATCGTTACGAAGCGCTGGTGCTGGGGATCGGCAACGTGCTGTGGGCGGACGAGGGATTCGGCGTCCGCGCCGTCGAGGCACTGCATGCGGCCTACGCGTTCCCATCGACCGTCGCGCTCCGTGACGGCGGAACGCAGGGCCTTTATCTCTACGACCTCGTGGCGGCTGCGCGGCGCGTCCTGGTCCTCGACGCGATCGACTTCAATTTGCCACCCGGAACGCTCGTGGTACGGCGCGATGGCGAGGTGCCTTCCTGCAGCAGCGCGAAGATGAGCCCCCATCAGACTGGATTCAACGACATCCTCGCGCTCGCTCGCCTTCGCAACGAAGCTCCCGAGGCGGTGACCCTGATCGGCGTGCAGCCGCAAGAACTCGAGGATCTCGGCGGCAGCCTGCGCGAGGTCGTGCGCGCGCGCATCAGCGACGCGGTCGAGCTCGCCGCACGAGAGCTCGCGGCGTGGGGACTCCCGGGACAGCCCCGCGACCCGCAAGCGACACTGGATCCGCTCAATGCCGATGCGCTCGCGCTCGAACGCTATGAGTCGGGCAGACCTTCGCCCGAGGAAGCTTGTCGCGACGGCGACGCCCGCGTGCTCAAGCGCCATCGGCTTCGAAGCGGGGTCTGATGTGTGCATAGGCATTCCCATGCGAGTGGTCAGCACAACCGCAGGCCGCGCATGGTGCGAGGGCCGTGGGACGCGACTCGAGATCGACATGCTGCTCGTTGGCGACACGCCACCGGGCACCTGGGTGCTCACGTTCAACGGCATAGCGCGACGCCTGCTCGATGACGAAGAGGCCATGCAGACCAACGCCGCCCTCGACGCCGTCGAAGCCGCGCTTGGGGGCGCGCAGGACTTCGACGTGTTCTTCGGCGACCTTGTCGAGCGCGAGCGACTGCGCGCCGAATTCGAGAGTGAGAAACCATGATGCCATCCGCTGCCAGCGACGCTGCCGTCGCGAGCCCGCATCCGCTGATCGCGCAGCTTTTCACGAAGCACGGCTTCACTGCGATCACCGCCGAAAACCTCGACGCCTTCGTCGCAGCACCTGGACACGCGCTTCTCATGTTCACCGAAGATCCGCTGCGCGTGAAGGAAACGCTCGATCTGGCGGTGATCGTTCCTGAGCTTGCGCGCACATTCGCCGGCCGCTTTCGCGTCGGCGTGCTCCTGCCGGAAGCGGCGCGGCAGCTCCATCCATGCTACGGCTTTCGTCGCTGGCCGGCGTTCGTGGTGCTTCGCGACGGCGCCTACGTCGGCGCGGTCGAGGGTCTCCTGAACTGGGACGAGTACCTCGAGACGGTCGGGCGGTTGCTGGAGGCGCTGCCCACGCGGCCGCCAACGATCGGGATCCCGGTGACGACGGTGTCCGGGGAACGCCATTGCGGCAGTTGAACATCCATCTCTAAGAGAGGAAAGCACCATGAAGTCGCTGTCGATTCCGGTCCGCGTCATCGGACCCGGCTCGCAACCGGAAGAGGAGCCGCTGCAATACCTCGACATGCCGCACGAAATGGACACCTTCCGCATGCCGCTCGTGCCGGAGCGGACCGATGCCGAAGCACTGTCGGAGGCGCGTGACGTTCTGCAGGAGTTTCTCGAGGCGCTCGAGCCGTGGGATCCGCTGCTCGCATCGCCCGCTCCCATGCTTGCGCTCACAGGACTTTCGCCCGCGGCGCGGGTCATCGTGAACCAGATGCTGGGCGATGGCGAGGTGAGCATCAAGCTCGACGGCGAGCGTCGCGCGCACATCCAGGAGAGCGTCTTCGCCGGCGTCTGGCGCGTCTGCGAGCTCGATGCCGACGATCGTCTGATCGGCGACTGGATCGAGGCCGGCGCGATTCCGTCGATCGTCCTCGACGCCGCGCACGCGGCCGCCGCGCCCGCGCCCGCGATCGTGGAGATCGTCGAGGGCGCGATGAACTCGCCGGCGTTGCTGCACGAGATCACCGAACAGATCGCGCAACGGAAGCCGCCGAGCCCGGCGCACGTCATCAATTTGACGCTGTTTCCGCTGACGCCCGAGGACCACCGCGTGCTCGAGAAGGCGCTGCCCGTCGGGCCGGTAGCGATCATCTCCCGCGGCTTCGGCAACTGTCGCATCACGTCGACGCTGGCGCGCAACGTGTGGCGGGTGCAGTACTTCAACACCATGAACACGCTGATCCTCAATACGCTCGAGATCGTCGAGGCGCCGGAAGTCGCCCTCGCGGCGCCGGAAGACATCGAGGACAGTCGCGAGCGCCTCTCCGAGCTCATCGAGTGGATGAGCGAATCCTGCACGGCGTGAGGAGGTCGCGCGATGAAGACCTTCGAAGGCTCGTACCTCGGCGATCGCTCGAAGATCGGTCCCGCGACGAAGCTCGAATGCAAGGTGTGCTGGTACGTCTACGATCCGGCACAGGGCGATCCCGTATGGCAGATCCCGCCGGGAACGCCGTTCTACGAATTGCCGCCGCACTGGACCTGCCCGACCTGTGCCTGCATGCAGGACCAGTTCCTGGTTCTTCCCGATGACTGAACCGATGGTGCTTCCAGATCCGTCGTCGCGGCTCGAGGCCGTTTTCGAGCGCGTCCACGCCCAGAAGATGCGCGGCCTGGCGTTTGTGAACCCCGCCCTTCGCGTCGAGGCGATCGCGTTCGCGCCGTGGAAGCACTATTGGCTCGGGGTGATGTTGACGCCATGGGCGATGAATCTGCTGCTCGCGCCGCGCGAGATCACGCGCTGGCGTCCGCTGCCACCCGGCGAGAAGCGGCGTTATGTCTTTCCCGCAGGCGAGTTCGATTTCATCAGTGCACACGACGACATCCTGGGCGAGTTCCTGATCTGCTCGCTTTTTTCGCCGGTGCTGCAATTCGCCGACCACGCGAAGGCGCGCGAGACGGCGCGCCTTGCGCGCGAAGTGCTGTTCGACGCGGCGCAGGCTGATGTCGGCCCCCCTCCGCAGGAACGCGAGCACGGTGCGGAAGGTGGGGCACTGCGGCGACCGCTCGCGGAGATTGAGGCGCAGCTCGCGTCGCCGCTGTCGCGACGGGACCTTGTGCACGGAAATTTCAAGAAGGCTCCCAATGAGCCTCGAGGGTGAGATCAGGGTGAAGGTCGTGTGGAACGGCAGACGCGTCGCAGGCGTGCGCATCGAGTCGACACGGCCGACGGCGGCGCGCCTGCTCGAGGGTCGCTCTCCCGAGGAGGTGATGGCCTTCGTGCCGCGCGTGTTCAGCCTCTGCGGATCGGCGCAGACGGCGGCGGCGCAGCAGGCACTCGCCGGGGCCGGCGCGATCGTCGAGACGGAGATCAGAGCGGTCTCGGACGTGATCCTGGAAATCGTTCACGAGTACTTCTGGCGCCTGCTGATCGACTGGCCGCGGATCGTGCGCCACCCGATCGATGCGGCGAGCGTCGCCGAGGTGCGGCGGTTGCCCACTGCGATCGGCGGCACGGCGGGATCGGCGCGGTTCGACTACGCGCAGCGATCGCCCGCCATTGGCGCAGCGCTCTCGACGATCGCGACGCGGAGCGTCTTCGGCATGTCGCCGGCGGGCTGGCTCGCGCTGCACGATCTCGACGAACTCGACGCCTGGGTCGTGCGTGGCGCGACGCTGCCAGCGCGGCTTCTCGGCGCCCTGTTGCGCGAAATGCCGGGGCTTGGTCGAAGCGACGTTTGCCTTATGCCGGCCGCGACGCGGGAGGCGCTGATCACGAGCGTGCTGCCAGTAATGAGTGGCAACGATGATTTCGAACGGGCGCCGACCTGGAACGGCGAGCCGGTCGAGACCGGCGCCCTCGCTCGCATGTGCTCGCATCCGCTGGTCGCCGCCCTCGTGGCGCGTGACGGCAACACGGTCGCGGCGCGAATGCTGGCGCGGCTCTGCGAGCTCGCGCTGCTTCTCGTCGAATGCACCGCGAACGCGTACAGCGAACAAGGGTCCGCATGGGTCGACGGATTTCGTTCGGGCGACAACGAGGGCGTCGGCACGGTGCAGACCGCGCGGGGGCTCCTCGTTCATCGGGTGCGGCTGGAAGGCGGGCGGATTGCCGATTACCGGATCGTCGCCCCGACTGAATGGAATTTTCATCCCGAGGGCGCACTCGCACATGGGTTGCATTTGCTCGACGCCGACGACCCAAGCGAGCTCGAACGTCGGACCCGGCTCACCGTGCAGGGACTCGATCCCTGCGTCGCCTGCGCGATCGAGGTCGGCCATGCATGAGATGGCGCTCGCCGAGAGCATGCGCGAGATCGTCGAGAGCGTCGCCCGGCGCAACGCCGCGCGTCGCGTGAGCGCCGTGCGCGTCGAGCTGGGTGCGCTGTCGTGCGTCGAGCCGCAAGCGCTCGAGTTCTGCTTCGACGCAACGATGCGCGGCAGCCTGGCGGAAGGCGCGCGCCTCGAGATCATGACGACGCCGGGCGAAGCGTGGTGCATGCCGTGCGGCAAGACGGTCGCGCTCGCGCGCATCGGAGAGGCGTGCCCGGAGTGCGGGAGTTACCAGTTGCAGGTCTCGCGCGGCGAGGCGATGCGCGTGACCGAGATCGAGATCTGTTGAAGCGGCTGACACAAAGGCAGTGCGAGAGCAAGCGAAGGAGAACGCGATGTGCACGACTTGTGGCTGCGGCAGCGAAACTGCGCATGTCGAAGGACGGAAGATCACCGCCGGCGAGCACTGGCACCAGCATGCAGATGGCCGCTGGCATCGGCATCATCATGGCGACAGCGAAGACGGTCATGGACACGGTGATCGACGATCCGGATACATCGCTTCCTTGCTGAGTACGCCGCGGCCGCGACACGAAGGCACCGTTCCGCATGTCATCGAGGTCGAGCAGGCGTTATTGGCGAAGAACGACGCGATCGCAACCGGGAACCGGAAACGCCTCGCGGAGCGCGGCATCTTCGCGCTGAATCTCGTGTCAAGCCCGGGATCGGGGAAGACATCGCTGCTCGTGCGCACGATCGAGGGTTGGCGGAGCGGCACGCCGATCGAGGTGATCGAGGGGGATCAGCAGACCTCGCGCGATGCCGATCGGGTGCGCGCTGCGGGCGCCCGCGCCGTGCAGATCAACACCGGGAAGGGATGTCATCTCGACGCGCAGATGGTCGCGACGGCGCTCGAGCAGTTGTCGCCCGCCGAGGGGAGCCTGCTGCTCATCGAGAACGTCGGCAATCTCGTCTGCCCGGCCGCGTTCGATCTGGGCGAGGCGCACAAGGTCGTGATCCTCTCGGTGACCGAGGGCGAGGACAAGCCGCTCAAGTACCCGGACATGTTCCACGCCGCGGATCTTCTGGTGCTGAGCAAGATCGACCTCCTGTCTTACGTGGATTTCGATCCCGCGACAGCGCTCGAGTACGCGCGGCGCGTGCAGCCGGAGATCGAGATGATCCCGCTGTCGTCGAAGACCGGCGAGGGCTTCGATGCCTGGCTCGAGTGGCTCGAACTCGGCGTCCAGCGGGCGAGTGCCCGGCTCGAAGACACCATCGCGGCGCTGCAGAGACGCATCCGCGCGCTCGAGCGCGAGCTCGCGGGTCGCGTGACGTCGGCCTGACCGGTTCGATTCGCAACCACGAGCTTTCATCATGGGCAGCCCGTTCGACCCGACAACGATCGCCCGCTCGCGTATCGAGGTGCGCGGCATCGTGCAGGGCGTGGGTTTCCGGCCATTCGTCTACCGACTCGCCCGGGAGCTCGATCTCGCGGGCTTCGTGAACAATGATGGCGCCGGCGTGACGATCGAAGTCGAAGGGAACCCTGCGCGTATCCAGATGCTTGCCCGACGTCTCACCGAGGAGGCGCCACCGCGTGCGCGCATCGATACGGTCGATCTGAGTGCATGTGCACTGCGATCGGATGTGGGATTTGCAATCGCCGAGAGTCGTGGCGCCCGTGCGACGACGGCGGCGATCGGCCCGGACAGCTCGGTATGCGGGCAGTGTCTCGCCGAGCTGTTCGATCCCTGCGACCGGCGTTATCGCTACCCGTTCATCAATTGCACGCATTGCGGACCACGCTACACGATCACCCGCGCACTTCCCTACGACCGCGCGATGACGTCGATGGCGGCGTTCGCGCAGTGTCCAGCGTGCCTCGCGGAGTACACCTCGCCCGCGCACCGGCGCTTTCATGCGGAGCCCAATGCCTGCCCGCGTTGCGGCCCGCGCCTCGAGCTCTTCGACGGCAACGGCGTTTCGATCGCGAGGGACGACCCGGTCGCCGTCACGGTCGCACGCCTGCTTTCGGGCGAGATCGTCGCGATCAAGGGCTTGGGTGGATTTCATCTCGCCTGCGATGCGCGCAACGGTGACGCGATCGCGGCGCTTCGCAAACGCAAATCGCGCGAAGAGAAGCCGTTCGCCGTGATGGTCGCGAACGCGGCGTCGCTGTCCTCGTACACTTTCCTGGGCGCGGCCGAGGAAGACCTGCTGTCCTCCGCCGAGCGACCCATCGTCCTGCTGCGCAAGCGCGCTGTGGCAGACGACCGCCTGCCCGGTGTCGCGCCCGGGCTCGCCTGGCTCGGCGCGATGCTCCCGTATACCCCGCTGCAATACCTGCTGTTCCACGAGGTGGCCGGGCGGCCGGCCGGGACGTCGTGGCTGGATGCGCCCCAGGACCTCGTGCTGGTGATGACGAGCGCCAATCCGGGCGGCGAGCCTCTGGTGATCGACAACGGCGAAGCGCTGCGTCGCCTGAATCGCATCGCGGACGCGTTTCTCGTTCACGATCGCGCGATTCTCACTCGATGCGACGACAGCGTCCGACGGGCGCATGGCGGCCGCAGCGGATTTCAATTCGTGCGCCGCGCGCGGGGCTACACGCCGCAGGCGATCAAGCTTGCGCGTGCGGGACCGGTCATCGTCGCACTCGGCGGCTATTTCAAGAACACGGTCTGCGTAACGCGAGGCGACGAGGCGTTCGTCTCGCAGCACATCGGCGATCTCGACAACGCGCCGACCTGCGCCGCGCATGTCGAGGCGATCGAGCATCTGACCTCGGTCCTCGAAGTAAAGCCCGAGCTGATTGCGCACGACCTGCATCCGGATTTCTTCAGCACGCGCCACGCCGCGGAGCTGGCCGAGCGTTACGGCGTCGCGCGCGTCGGTGTGCAGCACCATCATGCGCACATCGCCGCGGTGGCGGCGGAGCATCGCGTCGCGGGTCCCGTGCTTGGAGTCGCGCTCGATGGCGTCGGCCTGGGCCTCGACGGGAAAGCGTGGGGCGGGGAGCTGTTGCGTGTCGACGGCAGCGAATGCGTGCGGGTCGGGCACCTCGTACCTCTGCGGTTGCCCGGTGGCGATATCGCTGCACGCGAGCCTTGGCGGATGGCGGCGTCCGCGCTCGCCCATTGCGGCCGCACAGACGAGATCGCGCGCCGTTTCGGCGACGAGCGCGCAGCCGGCGTCGTCGAAGCGATGCTGGAGCGCGATCTTCGTTCGCCACCGACGACGAGCATGGGCCGCTATTTCGACGCCGCGGCGGGATTGCTCGGGGTGAAGAAGCGGATGGCCTTCGAAGGTCAGGCGGCGATGCTGCTCGAGGGGCTCGCAGAGCTCCACGGCGCTGCCAGCGCCGAGCGTTCGCTGTATTCATTCGGAGCGAACAACACGCTTGAGCTGGGCGGGCTCCTGAGCGCGCTTGCCGACGAGCGCAATGCAGAGCGCGGTGCGGCACGATTCCACGCGACGCTGATTGCCGCGCTCGCCGACTGGATCGCGCAAACCGCCGCCGCGAGCGGACTTCGTACCGTCGCGTGCGGGGGCGGCTGCTTCCTGAATGCCGTACTCGCATGTGGCTTGCGGCGCGAGCTCGAAGCGCGCGGGCTCTCGATGCTCGAAGCGGCAGCGGTCCCGCCCAACGATGGCGGCTTGAGCCTCGGGCAGGCGTGGGTCGCGGCGCAATCCACGAGAGAGCGCTGACGCCATGTGCCTCGCCATTCCCGCGCGCGTGGTCGCGATGCCCGACATCGATACCGCCGTAATTGACGTCGACGGCGTGCGCAAGCAGATTTCCCTTGCACTGGTCGACGGCGTTTCCGTCGGCGACTACGTGATCGTTCATGTCGGCTACGCGCTGACGCGGCTCGATCCCGACGAGGCCGTGCGCACCCTCGCGCTGTTCGCGGAAGCCGGCGTGATCTCCTCGCGATCCGAGCTTGCGCGATGAAGTACATCGACGAGTTCCGCGACGGCAATCTCGCGCGTCGGATCGCGGCGGCGATCGGGCGCGAGGCGGACCCCAAGCGCCGGTACCACCTGATGGAGTTCTGCGGCGGGCACACGCATGCGATCTCGCGGTACGGCATCAAGGACCTCCTGCCACCGAACGTCGAGATGATCCATGGCCCCGGGTGCCCGGTGTGCGTGCTGCCGATCGGACGGATCGACAACGCGATCGAGCTCGCGGCGCGACCGAACCTGACGCTCGCGACTTACGCCGATACGATGCGCGTCCCGGCGTCGAAGGGGCTGTCGCTCATGAAGGCGAAGGCGCGCGGCGCCGACATCCGGATGGTGTATTCGAGCGCGGACGCGCTCCGCCTCGCGCGCGAGCTTCCACAGCGCGAGGTGGTGTTCTTCGCAATCGGCTTCGAGACGACGACGCCACCGACCGCAGTTGCGATCCTCGAGGCTGCGGCATCCGGACTCGAGAACTTCAGCGTGTTCTGCAATCACGTGCTCACGCCGGCAGCGATCGCCAATATCCTGGAGTCGCCGGAGGTGCGCGAGTTCGGCAGCCTGCCTCTGGATGGCTTTATCGGTCCGGCGCACGTATCGACGGTGATCGGCACCCAGCCCTACGAATATTTCGCCGAGGAGTACGAGCGGCCGGTGGTGATCGCAGGCTTCGAGCCGCTCGACGTCATGCAGGCGATTCTCATGCTCGTGCGGCAACTCAACGAGAGACGCGCTGAAGTCGAGAACGAGTTCACGCGCGCCGTGACGCGGGAGGGCAACGTCAAGGCCAAATCGCTCGTCGCCGAAGTATTCGAGCTCCGCTCCTCGTTCGAATGGCGAGGTTTGGGGGAAGTGCCGTACAGCGCGCTGCGCATCAAGGATGAGTACCGCGCCTATGACGCCGAAGCACGCTACGGGATAACGTACCGCTCGGTCGCGGACAACAAGGCCTGCGAATGCGGCGCGATCCTGCGCGGGGTCAAGAAGCCGACCGACTGCAAGGTGTTCGGCACGGTCTGTACGCCGGAAAATCCGATTGGCTCGTGCATGGTGTCCTCGGAGGGCGCCTGCGCGGCGCATTACACCTACGGTCGTTTCAAGGATGTGCGCGTCGTGGCGACAACGGCATGAAGAACGACTTGCTTCGAGGCTTGGAGTCCGCATCGTCGAATGCCGCGGCTGCGACCATTGTCGATAGTGCGGTCCGGGCAAGCAAAGGCACGGTCCGGCCGGGCTACGTCCGCCCGATCGACTTCAAGCACGGCCGCGTCGACATGACGCACGGCAGCGGCGGACGGGCGACGGCACAGCTCGTCGACGAGCTTTTTCTGAGTGCCTTCGACAACGTGTGGCTGCGCGCGCAGAACGACAGCGCGCGGATTGTTGCGCCGCATGGGCGCATGGTGATCGCGACCGACAGTCATGTCATCTCGCCGCTATTCTTTCCGGGTGGCGACATCGGCTGCCTGTCCGTTCACGGCACGATCAACGACGTCGCGATGGCGGGCGCGAAGCCGCTCTACCTCGCGGCGACGTTCGTGCTGGAGGAGGGCTTTCCGCTCGCGGATTTGCGGCGCATCGTGTATTCAATGGCGGACGCGGCGCGCGCGGCGGGGGTGCCGATCGTGACCGGCGACACGAAGGTCGTCGAGCAGGGGAAGGGAGACGGCGTCTTCATCACCACGACCGGCATCGGCGTAGTCCCCGACGGGGTCGATATCGCCGGAGATCGCGCGCGGCCCGGCGACGCGATCCTGGTGAGCGGCACGCTGGGCGATCACGGCGTCGCGATCATGTCGCTTCGCGAGAATCTCTCGTTCGAGACCACGATCGAATCGGACACGGCGGCGCTGCATGAGCTCGTCGCGACCATGGTGAGCGCGGTCCCCGGCATCCATTGCCTGCGCGATCCGACGCGGGGCGGCCTCGCGACGACGCTGAACGAGATCGCCACGCAATCGCGGTGCGGGATGGTGATCCGCGAAGCGGCCCTACCGGTCAAGCCGCAGGTCAGGGCGGCGTGCGAGTTCCTCGGGCTCGATCCGCTCTACGTTGCGAACGAGGGCAAGCTCTGCGCCATCGTGCCGGCCGGCGACGCCACCAGGGTGCTCGGCGCGATGCGCGCGCATCCGCTGGGAAGCGATGCCGCGATCATCGGCGAGGTCATCGACGATCCGCACCACTTCGTGCAGATGGAGACGAGCTTCGGCGGCCGCCGCAACGTGGACTGGCTGACCGGCGAGCAGTTGCCGCGCATCTGCTAGACGCCAGCCGAGAGATGCGCATTCTCTTTCTCGCGCATTCGTTCAACAGCCTGACACAGCGGCTGTACGTCGAGCTCACCGCGGCGGGGCACGAAGTCTCGATCGAGTTCGACATCAACGACCGCGTGACGGAGGAAGCGGCGGAGCTGTTCGCGCCGGATTTGATTGTGGCGCCGTTCCTCAAGCGCGCGATTCCGATGGCGGTGTGGAGCCGCTACCGGTCGATCGTGATCCACCCCGGCATTCCCGGCGATCGCGGTCCCTCCGCGCTCGATCGCGCGATCCTGCGCGGCGAGCGCGAGTGGGGCGTCACCGCACTGCAAGCCAACGCCGAGATGGACGCGGGCGACGTCTGGGCGTCGGCGACGTTTCCGATGCGCGAGGCGTCGAAGTCGAGCCTCTATCGCAACGAGGTGACCGAGACGGCAGTCGCGTGCATCAAGGAGACGATCGCGCGCATTCGCCGCGGCGAGCAGCCGACGCCCCAGGACGCGTCGCGCAGGGACATGCCCGGCCGGCCCTGGCCCGCGCTGCGCCAGTCGGAGCGCGCGATCGATTGGCGCCTGGACGCTACCGAAACGGTGCTGCGCAAGATTCGCGCATCGGACGGCTCGCCGGGCGTGCTCGACGAGATCGCTGGCATCGCGTGCTACCTGTTCGACGCGCATGAGGAAGGAAGCTTCGTTGGCGAACCGGGCGCACTCGTCGCGAAGCGCGGGACGGCGATCTGCCGCGCAACACGCGATGGCGCCGTGTGGATCACGCATCTCAAGCGCGCGAACGATGTCGAGGCATTCAAGCTGCCGGCAGGCTTGGTGATGGGGCGTCTCGTCGACGATGTTCCCGAGGCGCCGCTCGCATCGGATGCGCGCGCCGACACGCCCACGTGGCGCGAGATTCGCTATGAAGAAGCGGACGGTGTCGGCTTTCTCCATTTCCCGTTCTACAACGGCGCGATGGGCACCGAGCAATGCGCCGCACTCCGGCGCGCATACGCTTACGCGCAGTCGCGACCGACACGCGTCATCGCCTTGATGGGCGGCGCCGACTTCTGGTCGAACGGCATTCACTTGAACCTGATCGAGGCGGCGCGCCATCCCGCGGACGAATCGTGGCGCAACATCAACGCGATCGACGATCTGGTGCGCGATATCGTCGAGACCGACCGCCAGCTCACTGTCGCCGCATTGAGCGGCAACGCGGGCGCAGGCGGCGCCTTTCTGGCGCTCGCGGCGGATCGCGTCTACGCGCGCGACGGCGTGATTCTCAACCCGCACTACAAGTCGATGGGCAACCTGTACGGCTCCGAATACTGGACCTACCTGCTGCCAGAACGAGTGACGCCCGGCGACGCGCGCTCGCTCGTCGAGAATCGCCTGCCGATCGGGGCCCGCCGGGCGGCCGAGATCGGTCTCGTCGACGCGCATTTCGGAGCGATCCTGCCGGCGTTTCGCGCGGAAGTCGTCCGTCGCGCCACCGAGCTCGCGCACGACCCGCAATTTCCCGCGATGCTGGAAGCCAAACGAAAGCGCCGTGCCGCCGACGAGGCGAAGAAACCGCTATCTCTCTTTCGCGAGGAGGAGCTCGCGCGCATGCGGCTCAACTTCTACGGGTTCGACTCGAGCTACCACGTCGCGCGCCACAACTTCGTGCGCAAGGTCCCGCGATCGCGAACGCCGCTGTATCTCGCGCGTCATCGTCGCCGGACGGCGGCCGCGCACCCGGCCGTAGTCCCGTCATCCTAGGGCGAAGCGAAGGATCCGATTCCAGCAAGATCGTCGGCTCAGAGAACGCGTGACGGAACAGCGCCAAAAGCTTGACGACTCGCGTGCAACAACGATGTGTCGCGACGCGATGCCCTACACCTCGTCCACCCAGTAGTCGACGCCGTCGTTCGCCCGCGTCATATGGCGCACGCCCTGACCGAAGGACCCGATCTTCTTCGAATCCGGGTACTCGCACACCTCTGCGGGCGCCATCGTGCTGATCGAGAGGTAAGTGAGCTCGGCGTCCGAGTCGTTGACGATCTGGTGCGCGGTCTCGGGGCCGCCGGTGGGGCAGCAGATGACGTCGCCCGCGCGCACTTTGCGCGTCTCGTTGCCATAGCGCAGGAGTCCGGTGCCTTTCACGATGAAGAACATCTCCTCTTCCGCGAGATGGCTGTGGAAGGGACACGAGCGCTTGCCCGGCGGAACGATGTCGTACGAATAGCCGAGGTCCCTCGCACCGACGAGCGGGCCGATGCGCACGGCGTTGCATTCGAACGCGTCGCCCTTGGCGAAATGCTCGAGCTTGAGCTCGTCGATATTGATGACGCGCGAGTCGATGACGCTCATGAGAGGTTTCTCCGGTGGGGACGCCTTCATTCTATGCCGTCAAGCACCCGAGCCAGCGCCGCGGCCGCGGTCAGGCCTTCAGCTGCCCGCTCGGTGTCGAGCGTGAGATTGCGAGCTCTTCCTCGTTCATGTCCGCCCCGATGTCCGCGAACAGTGGCGTCGAAAGATAGCGCTCCGCCGTATCCGGCAGCATGCAGAGGATCGTCGAGCCTGGCGGGGCCTCGGCGGCGATCTTCAGGCCGCCAGCGAAGGTCGCGCCCGACGTGATGCCGACGAAGATGCCTTCCTTTGCCGCCAGGTCCTTGCTGCAACGGATCGCATCCGCGCCGGAGATCGCAAAAAGACGGTCGGCGAGCTTCATGTCGACCGCATCGCCGGTGAGCTTCGGGATGAAGTCCGGCGTCCAGCCCTGCATCGGATGCGGCTTGAAGCTCGGATGCGGCGCTGCCGGCGTGCCGTCGGCCTTACGCCTCTGCTCGACGCCGCTGCCGAGCAGCGGAGCATCCGCCGGCTCGCAGACGATGATCTTCGTCTCCGGCCGCTCCTTGCGCAGCACGCGCCCCACGCCTTTTAGCGTGCCGCCGGTGCCGTAGCCGGTGACCCAGTAGTCAAGGCGCTCGCCCGCAAAAGCGTCGACGATCTCGCGCGCGGTCGTGCGCGAGTGGTAATCGGGGTTCGCCTCGTTCTCGAACTGGCGCGTCATGAACCAGCCGTGCGCCTTGGCGAGCTCCTCCATTTTCACGATCATGCCGACGGCGCGCTCGGCGGCCGGCGTGATGACGACCTTCGCGCCGAGAAACCGCATCAGCTTGCGCCGTTCCACGCTGAAAGGCTCCGCCTGGATGAGCACGAGGGGATAGCCCTTGGCGGCGCACACCATCGCGAGGCCGATGCCGGTATTGCCGCTGGTCGCTTCGATCACCGTCTGCCCGGGCTTGAGCTCGCCCGAGCGCTCCGCGGCCTCGATCACCGCGATCGCAAGCCGGTCCTTGACCGAGGAGAGCGGGTTGAACGCTTCGTTCTTGACGAACAGGTTGACGCCGGTCGGCGCCAGGCGATTGATGCGCACGATGGGGGTGTTGCCAATGGTTTCGAGGATGTTCGAGTAGCGCGCGGGCATGGATCACTCCGGGGTGAGAAGGGACGTAACGGCCGCCATCGTAGAGCATTCGTCGCGCCGCGGCCTCTGCGGAGCGAAAGCGCGATCTCGGACGAATCGTGTCACCTCGCCGACAACTCGTGCGTGAGGAACGAGTCGTTGGCGATCGCGCCGTGGTCGGCCTGATCCAACCAGGCGCGGAGCACTTCGGCTCCGTTCGCTGAGTGTGGCCGGCCCGCCGGCGAGTTATTGCGGTCCTGCTGCCATCCGCGTCGGCCACGCGCACGCAGCCACATTGCGGCTGCTGCGGAGCCGGTAGAGCACCATCTCGAGCGAATCGCGCAGCGGCTCGCCGAAGACGTCGTACGCGCGCCGGGCCGCGTGGCACGTGCGTTCCGCATCGCCTGAGAGCGCGAGCTCGACCATGAACGCGCGCCGGGCGTCGAGGTCGCGGCCCGTCAACGCGCTCGCGACGGCGAACGTGTTCCAGTCATCGAACCTTGCGCTGCGCTGCGCTCCGCTGATCGCCAGCGCGTAGAGCGCGAGTTGGCGGGCGGTCTCGGGTTGGGCCGGCTTTTGCGCAAGATAGAGAAAGGCAAGAAAGCCCGCGACGTCCGGATTGCGCGGATTCGCGGCGAAGGCGCGAAGCTCGAGATCGAGCGCGTCCGCCTTGCGGTCCGACGCAAACGCCCGGCGAGCCTGATCATGGAGATCGCGAGCCCGCGCGGGCGTATCGGTGGCGACGTAGTAGACACGCTCGCTCCGCCACGAGGCGCGCGTTGTGTCGATCAGCGACTGCCGGTTGAGCTGCGGTTCCGGTGTCGTCGCCATGATCAGCGCTTCGGAGGCGTCCGCCTGCGCTTGCTCCGCAAGGCGCGGAACCGTCACCGCCAGGATTCGCCGACCGCGATCGGCGAGATCGCTGTCCGCGTCCGCCGATAGCGCGGTGCGCGAGTCGATCGGCGCGCCGGACGGCGCCGGGAGCTGGATCAGCGCGGGCGGGCTTTCGGAGGGCGTCGAAGCGGATGTCGGCGCGACTTCGGGCGGCGGCACCGGACGTAGTGCGGACGAAAGCGGTTGCGACGGTGCGGGCGGCGTGGCCGCTTCCGCCGAGGGCACGACCGCCTGCGCGACCGAGACCGGCGGCGTCAATGGTACCGGATGGGTCGACGCCGCAACGCGCGCATTGTCGGAGGCGGGAGAATCGCGCGAAGCGGTCGCTGCCTTTTGACTCGCTTCCGCCGGGCGTTGCGAGGATGCGTTGCGCTCTTCGACCGGCACCGCGCGGCGACTGACCACGCCCAAGGCGCGAAACAGGTTTTCCAATCCCGCATGCCACGCGTCGGGAGCGGCCGCCTTCGATCCGCTCGATGTGGGCGGCGGCGTGCTCCTCGGCGCCGGATGAACGACGTTCGCCCGCGGCGTCGATTCTTTCGACCGGCTCGTCGTCTCCGGCGCCGCGCCCGGCGCATTGCCGATGTCGCCCACGGCTGCGCTCGGCGGTGACGGTGAAGCCGTGCTCGCGTTCGAGGCGGCGACTGTCGGCGTCGACGGAACGGATGCCGGCGCCATCGCAACGACCGGCGCCGATGTTGACGCATCGGCCGCGCCCTGCGCCGGCGCGGCGGTCTCGGTTGAGATCGGCGACGAATCGGCGGCGTTCGGTCGTGGCGGCGGGTCGTAGGACGCCCACGAGAATCGAGTTGCGCTCGCAGTTTGCCGTGTCGTTGCAGCACGCGATCGCGCTTGCGCGCTTGCGTTCGAGGCGCTGCGAGGCGGTGCGGAGGCCGCGGTCGACCGCGGAGCCTGCTTCTTCGGCGCACTCGCAGACACGGATTTCTCGGCGGCTTGTCCGCCGTGCGCGACGACAAACGGGCGTTGGCCGGGAGCTGCCGCCGGGCCTTCCCTCGCGTCCGGGCTTTTCGGATGGGTCTCGGCGGGTGGCGGTCCATCCGTAACCTTGGCCGAAGCACCGGCGGTTCTACCGTCGGCCTCGGGGGCAGGCGAGGTGACACCTTCCGAACTTGGGGCGTCAGTCTTCGCTGGTCTTGGATCGGGTCTTACGCCCGCTGCGTGCGAGTTGGTGTTCGAAGCTGCCGCGACCTCCGACGCCGGATCCTGCTCCGCCTGCGTGGCCTCGGTTGTGGTCTTCGATTGTGCGTCGTGACGCGGACCACCGTTCATGTGACCCGCATCGGCCTGGGTGAGCGGCGCATTCGTGGTCGTTGCGCGATCGAGCAGGCTTGGCAACTGAAGGCGCGCGAGCGCTTCGCGGATCCTGTCGCCAAATGGTCCCGTCGGATCGGCGATCCAGCCCAGCGCGGCGAGGCTCGCGATGGCGACGCCCGTGCCGGCAAACCGCGGCAGCTTCGGCCTCGGTTTGCGTGGCATCGACGATGCGACGTGCGCATCGATATCGAAACGGGAGATCGACGGCGATGAACGCGGATTGTGGAAGACGGCCGGCACCGAATTCGCCGCGATGGTCGTCGGTGCGCGAACCAACGTGAGGCGCGTCGTCGACACCGGTGCGAGGACGATCCGCGTCATCGGCGTGATCATGTTCGGCGTTTCCGCGAGCTGCGTGTCGCGAGCGAGCGTCCAACCCAGGCCCAGTGACCGCGCGAGATCGGTAGCCGCGACGTGCGCGGACGTGAGCTCCGTCAGTTCGCGATGCGGCCGCTGCGGCGCGAGCTCGCGGTCGTGGCATTCGCGCAACCGGTGGATCAGGTCGCACGCGGCGTCGTGTCGCTCGAGCGTCCAGCCTCCGTTCGGATCGTCGGCGGGCACGTCCCGCGAAAGAAAGCGCTGCAGCATCGCCGCGAGGCTGAAGAGGTCGCATCGCCAGTCGAGCTCCTGCGTCGGTGCGAGATCGCCCGCGCGACCGGCTTCGAGCGCGCGCAGAAGCCGCGGGGACTGGTAGTGATAGTCGCGCTGCCAGCCGATCGGCAACGCTGTCGTCAGCTTGTCGCGCGACACCAGCGAGAACGCGAAATCGATCAGCGCAAGGCGATCGAAGACCACGTTCAGGCGATCGCTGGTCGCGTCGGGATCGAAGGACGCGGGCGAGAGCGGGATGCAGATGTTGTCCGCCTTGAGGTCGAGATGCACGACCTGCAGCGCATGGATCTCGTCGAGCGCGGCAAGGCAGTGATGGGCGAGCGCCCACCAGTGGGCGCAGTCCTCGAAGACATGACGATGCGTCGCGCCATTGCGCGACACCGGCAGCAGCGTCGCCCATTGGTCGACGGAGATGCCGGCATCGTAGGTCTGGAGCTGGCGGACGCTGCCTTCGGCATCGCCGTGGTACTGCGCCACGTTGGCGACGCAGCGCACCCCATGGCCGATCAGGCGCGCGAGGATCCGCCATTCGCGATCGGTCCAGTGCCGGAAGTCCGCATCGCCGGTTTCGAGAAAGCGCTTGGTGTAGCGGCGCCGCTCGCCGGGCACGAGTGCCTCGCGGAAGACTTCGACGTGATCGCCCGTCAGCATCTTGACGCGCCCACGGCCGAAGACGCGCTCGATTTTTTCCGGCTTCATGTGGCTCCCTGTCCCTGCCGAAGTTCGATCGGCGCCGGGCCGGCATGTCCCCGAACGCCCGAATCGCTTGCCAACCACAATGCGGTGCCCGCGACCAGCGCAGCGGCCATGAGCACGCGCGCGAGTCGACCCGCAGCGCGGGGCACGCGGCGCACGACGAGAACGGTCGCATCGTCGCGGCTGCCGCGTTCCCGGGCGAAGTCGACCAGCCGTTCACAACGGCGTGCAAGCGGCGCGGGCCCGGAAAGCAAAAAGCCGATGTCGCTCGCGGTCGTGTGCTTGTGCACGCCGTCGCTGCACAGCACCACCATCTCGCCGTTGACCAGCGTGATCTCGCGAACGTTCGGCACGCCGACCGCGCCGTTGCCGACCATGCGGGCCGGATCGTCGGGCGATCCGCCGCGCGGCGGCACCTCGTCGAGCTCGCGATACGAATCGTCGACGGTGACGAGATCCGCGGATGCGCCGCTCATCTCGTCCATCCGGTAGACCCGGCAATCGCCAACCCACGCGACGATCCAGCTCGAGAGTCTCGCTCCCGATCCCTTGCACAGTGCCACCGTCGCCGCACCGCGCGCCTGAGTGCGGATCGAGATGCTACGATCGATCGCGCGATCGGCATCGATCAGCGCCATGCGCACCGAGTCGGCGTCGGAGTCGCCGCCGTCGAGCGCCTCGTGCAGATGCGATACGAGCTGCCGGCTTGCCGTGGCCGCGTGCGCACCGCCGCCGACGCCGTCCGCCACCACGAAGAGCGATGACCGGCTATCGAACGTGCTGTGGCAATCCTCGTTCACCGCATGATACGAACCGCACGACGTAACCACCGCCGCCTCGAGCTGGATCCAGCGCGTCGCGAACGTGCCTTCGAGGGCGCTCTTCTCCCACGCGGCCGCGCGGGCTGCTTCGCGCGGCAGTTCGGTGTCGACCGGTGTCGTCGTGCTCATGGTCGTGCGCGTGATTCAGGGAACCGGCACCGTTTCTAAACGCCGCGGGACAGGGTCAGCGTGCACGCGGGATTCAGCGTGCTCGCGCGTCCGAGCAGCATTGTCTCGCCGCTTTTCCACAGGAATTTGGTGCCCGGTCCGTGCGCCGCGCCTTCGACCGTGACGCCATTGTCGCCGTGGACGACCACCCAGGCGCCGGCCTCCTCGGAGGCGACGATTTCGAGATGGCGTCCGGAGACGTCGGCATGCGCCCGATCGATGACGAGTGCCTGCTCACGCGAACGCCCGACGCCGAGCGGCAGCGAGCGCTCGCCGAGGTTCAGCTCGCGGACGCCGGAGGCCATGCGTGCGGCGATCGTCAGCGGCGCTCGGCGCAACCGCGACGGGGCAAGCGGCGTGACGAGACTCGCTTCGCCTGTAGTCGCCGAGGTCACGGCCGTCGCCGTCACCGGAAAATGCAAACGCAAGCGCGGATAGAGTCGGGGCTCGCCCCGCGTCGCGGCCGACAGGATGATCAATGCGCCATTCGGAACTTCGATCGGCTCGACACGCGTCGCGCCGCGCGAATCGGTGTGCATAGTCGTGGTACCCGCCTCGACGCGAATGCCGTTCGTGGACCCGGCGTCGACGACCCACCAGGCATCCCGGTCGAACCAGACTTCGCAATGACGGCGGCTCGCGTACACGCCTTCGACGACCACGTCCGAGCTGGGGTCCTTGCCGACCACGTAACGGCGTCCCGGCACGACCGCCGCCAGCTCGATGCGCCGCGCGCCGTGCGCATCCTCGATCTCGAGTGCCAGCGTGCGCCCCGCAAGCGGTGTGTGCCCGCCTTCGGGCTTGCGCGCCTCGCTGCGACCGCGCCCCGCGGCGGCGTCGGAGACCGGCGCATCGGTTTGCACCCACCGTCCGACGAGCGTCACGTCGAAGTCGTGCGGATTCGCTTTTGCATCGCCTTTTTGCAGTTCGGCGATGAGCTCGCAGTACGGATCGTCTGCGGGGCTCGCGCCCGGATCGCGCGCGATGTTGAGCCCGGCGAATTGGGACAAGTCGATCGCGCTGGCGTTGCGCAGGCCGGCAATGATGTCGCGTGCGAGATAGCGCTTGATCTGCTCCGGTTTGAACTCCGCGACGAAGCGGCGCAGGAGCGCCCGGTGGCGATCGTCCTCATCGCAGTCGATATCGATCGACGTCAGCACGTAACGGTCGCGTTCCGCGATGGCGAGATGCAGCCGCAGCTGACTTTCGACGAAGTGCTCGAGCTCGCTGCGGATCGCGGCGATCAGGGGCGTGTACGGCCCGAGATGCGCGATCGAGCTTCGCGCGTCGTCGTCGGGCTCGCGTACGCCGCCTGTCGTCGGCTCGCGCGCCGCATCCGTTGCGAATGTGCCGTTGAGCGACGGCGGGACGCGCCGACCCTTGAGATTGCGCGTCTCGCCCGACGGACCATGAACCTTGCCGAGCACCCATCTTTTGAGCGACATGATCTAGCTCCGGTAAACGACGACCAAAGTGGCAAGCGGCCCCTCGTTGCGCACCTGACGCACGCGCGGGGCTGACTGCAATCCGTAGCGCGTCGAAAGCCTTTCGAGAAAGCGCGTCCATGCCGGCTGCAGGACGTCGCCGGCATCGACCCGGCGCTTGAGCGCCGGCAGCGACAATTCGATCAGGACGGCGATCGACGCGATGTCGCCCACCTGTACGATCGCGCGTCGCAGCGCGTCCTCGAGGTCGCCCAAGCACTGCACCAGCGGACCGTCGAACGTCCAGATCAGCGGACCGCCGACGTCCGCTGCAGGCGGGCGCGTTCTCGCCCGTGCTTTCCTGGACCTCAATGTTCGCTCCATGGCAAATCGCCCGTCTGCCGCGCGATGATCTGCATCGCGATCTCGGCCGCGGGATTCGGTCCGTGATCACCTGCGCCGTGGATGCGGCCGGTGTCCACGAACCAGTTGCGCTCGGTCAGGACGCCAATCGCCTTCGTCCAGTGCGGGTCGTTGCGATCGGTCCGGTACGCGGCGATGTACCACTTGTAGGGTCGCAGCGGCCCGCACGCCATGCGCTCCCGGTTCGTCTTCGCAACGCCGGGTGCGCACAGGCGCGCGAGTTCGGAAAGCGAGCGGTCGTCGTTGGGAAACGTCGGCGTTCCGGTTTTGCCGGCGATCCAATCCATTCCCGCGCAGACCTTCGCTTCGAAGATTTGCTCGCATGCACGGCGCGAGGTTCCGGCGCGCGGTCCGTAGGTCAGTCCGTCCACGATCACTTCGGCGGCGTCGCGCGAAATGCGCAACGGCTCCGATTCGATCCGTCCGAGGGGAAGTGCGCTCGACGCTTGTCCGGCTACGTCCCGCAAACCGGCGCCGCGAATGGCGTCGACGAGGTGCGGATTCACGCGACTCGACTGACCGTTCGCGGCCGCGGCAAGCACCGCCATCATGCCGGCGCCGCCCAGCGCGCTTGCGCGCGCATGCCCCTGCCCCCAACCCTCGGCGACGACGTCCACGACCACGCCGCCGCCGCATTTCTCCCAATCGTCCTTGTCAGGCCACCGGCCGTTCGGTCCCGCCGCGCAACGCTTGACCTTGCCGCTGTCGATGGCGACCGGCGAGCGCAGATGAAACGGTGCGGTCAAATCGCCCCGTAGCGGCTCCACCAGCAGGCGTCCGTAGGAGACCTCGAATGCGAGCGCGCCGGCGTCCACATCGCCGCGGGCATTCGCGCCGCGACCGAACAAGAGATCGCGCTTGCCGCAATCCTCGCGTGGCGAGGTGCAGGCGGAATTCCAACCGAAGAGCGCCGCCTCCGCCTGGATCGCCCACGGGCGCGGGCAGGACGCGAAGCCCAAGTCGGAGCAGAACATCCGGTCGAGAAAGCGCGCCGAGTCGGATCGCATGAGTTGCGCGCGCAAGCTCTGCGTCGACGGGAGCCCGCCGCGCGAGCGCGCGATGTCGCTCTGCTCCTCCTTGAGCCAGCGGGGGCCGACCTGAGGATCCGAGAGAAACGCCGCCGCCATGATCGGCTTGATCGTGGAAGCCGGCATCGCGTCGTGGAACACTGCCGGATTGAGGAGCGCATCCGGCCGGTAGCGTGTCGGGTAGGGCATCCGACGGTCGCATTTCGCAGAACGCCCCGGCCCGTCGTACTCCTCGCGAGTGCACGGCGACAGCGCGCCGGCGAGCGCTTCGATGCGCCCGCTTTCGACGTCGACGATGGCGATCGCCGCCATGCGCACCATTGCGTGCTCCAGCAGCGCATGACCGACCGGCTGCGCGCCATCTTCCTTGCGCGTGATGCCGAGCGCACGACACACGTCGTCGCGACCGGTGTAGCAGGCGGCCGTCTTCTGTGCCAGCGCCTGCAACTCGGGGTCGATCGTGAGATCGATCGAAAAGCCGACCTCGACCGCATGGTTGTCGAGTTCGACGCGATTGGGTCCGCGCTGGTCGCGCACCGGCAGCAGCGCGCCCTCCGACGTGCCGTCGGTGTAGGCGCGGTACAACGAGCCCGTCGGCTGGTGCAACGCCTCGAGGGGCTGAAGCATGACGCCGAGCGACGGCGGCACGCGCCAGCGTGGATCGCCGACGGGCATGTCCGGGGTCGGCTCGCCCGTGAGCCGCGCCAACTTCATCTCGAGTGCTTCCGCGCCGAACATCTCCGATCGGCGGCACAGCGCATCGTCGAGTCCGCGCGCGCTCGCGACGAAATACGATGGCGAGGCGCTGTCGCGCGCGTGATTCAGATAGATGCAACCGGGAATGCCCGCCCAGGGATTCGAACGCGCCGCCAGGCGCTGGGAGATCTCGACGTACTGGTCGGGGCGCCATTGCCCGACGACGCGTTCGACCTCGGTCCCGCGCCACGCGAGCGCATTCAGCAGCCGCGCATTCGAGCGCGCCAGCGTGCTCACCGCCAAGGCGATGTCCGTGCATTGCACGACGAAGCGGTAGCCCGGCGAATCGGGCATCTCGATCGGCGTGTCGAGGGCCTTGACCACGGCGTCGAGCCAACGTGCACCGTCCAGGCCCACGCGGTCGATGACGCGTCGATTGTCGGCGCTGCTGAAGCGAGTGAGCGCCCGGTCGATGTCGCCGAGCTGCGCGGCCATCCGCGTAGCGGGCGAAGGCCCGTTCTCGGCCGGCTGCGAAACTATCTTGCGCAGGAGCCCGAGCGGCCCGCCACTGCGCCCCCACTCGCGCGCGCATTGCGGAACCCGCTCGAGCAGCTTCTCCGCGCTCGGCGCAGGCGCGCGTACCTGGTCGCGTCGCACGATGCCGTACTCGAACGTCTTCAGCGCAGCAACATGTCGCACGCTGACGTGCCGGTCCGGGTTCCCCGCGACCTTCGCGTCCTCGGCACGACCCGGCAGCACGACGAGCAGGAGTACCGTCAACAGAACCGGGACGACCGCGACACTCGCGGCAATCGCGAGCTGTAGCAACGTGACTGAACGGGATTCGCTCATGCGCTAGACCGGCGAGGTACATCGATGGCCAGCGCAAGCATCGCCATGTTCGCGACGAGCGACGTCATGCCGAAGCTCACGAACGGAAACGTGACGCCGGTGAGCGGGATCACCGCAAGATTCCCGGCGACCGTCACGGCGAGCTGGCAAAGCGCCATCACGACCCAGGCCACGCAGATCCAGCTCACGAACGACTGCTCGTCGTTGCGAACGCGACCGCCGACGTGCACGAATCGCGGCTCGCCGCGGCTCGCCACGCCGTGCGGTCGAACCGCGGCGTAGAGCCAAAGCGCGCAGCCGATCGTGATCGCCCAGGCCACGAACCACCCGAACATGCCGACGAGCGCGGTGAATGTGTAGTCGCTCTGAATCTGCGCCGGGACGCCGGGACAGCTGCCCGTCGCGCCGAACCCGCACCAGGGAACGGCGCCGGGGCCGAACCCCAGCGGCGGCGTCGCATGCCGGAACCAGGTCACGAGGGCGAGCTGATCGTTGACGGACAGGAACGGCGTCGCTGCGTTCTCGAGGCGCTCGGCGGCAACGCGATCGACGGCGCCCAGTTTGAACAGGGCGAGCGTCGTCACCGCAATCCACGCGATGAACACGACGACCGCGAACGCGTACGCCGCCGCGGTCGAGCCGCGCCGCTGATAGCGCCACATCGCCACCGATGCGGCAACGAATGCACCAGCGGCGTAGCCCGTGACCAGCAGCGGCCCCATGTCGTGCGTCAGGATCATCGCCGCGACCAGGACCAGCACGACGAACACGAGCGGCGAGATGTAGCGCGCGAGCGACAGCATCGAATTGCCGCTGTGGGCGAGGCGTTCGGTGAGCGGCGTCCCGCGCATGAAGAAGAACCAGGCCGCGCCGACGATCAGCCATAAGCGGCCGAGCTCGGAGGTGAGTTGAGGCAAGTTCGCGAGCACCGACGCAACGAGCGCAGTGACGAGCAACGCCAGCGGCAGGAACAGCGCGAAGACGCCGGAGGCACTCACCCGCCGAGCGATGCGACTTGCGACACCATCGACGAGCGACAGCACCCACGCGATCCCCTGACCGAGCGGCCGCCGCAGGAACGCAACGACGGTGAACATCAGCATGCCGAGCCACAGGTGCCCCTGGTGATACAGCGCGAGATAGCGGTTGCTGAAGTTGCCGTTGGCGGACAGATCGAGCAGCACGAGCCAGCCGATGCCCGTCGCCGCGACGAGACCCGGGTAGGTCAGGACGGAGGCAGGGACCGATGGCGCGTTCGCGGCGGATCTCCGCACCCAGGGCGCGGCCAAGAGCAGCAGGGCCGCGAACGCGAGCAGCGCGAGAACGAAATTCGCGGGCATCCCGGTGAGCGATAGCGACGGCCGCGCGAGCACGAACGCGTGCGCCGGCGCCAGCGGCCAGGGAACCCGAAACGCCCACGCAATCGCTGCCCATGCGGCAAGCGCAAGGCCAAGGCCGACGACGGGCGAGACGCCCGTGCGGTGAAGGTTGAGCAGCACGAGCCCAAGTACCGCCCATGCGGCCCACTGCCATCGCGCCGTGCGGAGCAGCATCCGCATGGCGTCGTCCTTCACCGCGTTCGCACGCGTGCTTTGCGCCTCGGCGATGAGCGCCGCGGTACCGGCCAACCGCTGCCGCGCGCTCATCCCCTCGCAAGCTGACGACTTCGCGTGCGATTCCGGTAACGATGCGACCCCCAGAAGGCCGGACAGCGCCGGATGGGCCTCCAGCGCGGCGCCTGCCAGCAGCACAGCATTCGCGCGCAACGTCTCGGCAGCGCTTGCGGTTGACTTCATGTTGCCCGCGAAGGTGTTGCGCAGCCAGTCCGCGGTGCAGGCGAGCGCTCGCGTGGCCTCCGCCGGGTCCGCGGGCTGCCGGCGCGATGCGGGCGGGATGCCGAACGGCGTATCGCCTGCATCGGGGGATTGCGCGGCAAGCTCCGCCGATCGCGCTTGCGCCTGCTCGATCGATGCAACGATTGCCTGTTCCGAGCGGGCGAGGGCGGCGTTCAGCGAGGATGGAAGCCGGTCGAGGTGCGGGCCGGTCTTCGCGGGCTTGGCGACGCTGCAGATTCGCTCGCGTACAGCGGGCTCCGCGAGACTCGCGTACATCCCGCACAGCTCGGGCAGCACCGGCTCCGGAAGACCGCGCACGGCGATCGAAGCAGAGGCAAAGCGACTATCGCGCCCCGCGTCCTGCGAGGAGAGCGACGCGAACAGCGGAAGCAGAACGCCAATGACGGCAGCAACAAGAGCTGCCTCGGTCAGCGACGGCCACGCGACGCTACCCGCCCGCGCACGATCGCGGACGGGCGTGATGCCAACTGCCATGCCGGACTTTCCCTCTCGCGAAAGCCGAGCCGCCTCGCACGCGTTGAACACGCGTTCAAACTCTGACCTGGTGCGAAGTGCCTCGACGCGGCTCGGTCGCGTGGGCCGAGTGTAGCCCTCTCGCGATCACGTGCCAACGCCCGTGACCTGCATCGTGAAACGTGTTGTAACACTCCGCGTTCTCGACTACGGTATGTGCGAATGACGACACACTACGTGCTGATGACCACGCGCCGCGCACCGAAGGACATCGACGCCTATATTGACGGGTTCTCGCCCGACGTGCAGTCGATTCTCGAGCGCATCCGCGCGACCGTACACGCGGCTGCACCGGGTGCGGAGGAAATCATCAGCTACCGCATGCCGGCGTTCCGGCTCGACGGCGTTCTCGTCTACTTTGCTGCGTTCAGGGCGCACGTCGGTCTGTATCCACCGGTGCGCGGCGACCCACGCCTCGAGAAAGCGGTGGCGCCTTATGCCGGAACCAAAGGCAATTTGCGCTTTCCGGTGGATCGTCCGATGCCGTACGCGTTGATCGCGCGCATCGTCAAGCACCGCGTCAGGCAGAATCGCGCGAGCGTCATCGCCAGAAAGGGCGCGAAATCGCGCGCGAAGAAGCACCGACCGTCGCGGCGCATCGTGCCCGGTTGACGCGGACGCTTTCGTGCCGGCCAGTGCTCGTCCCGGGAACGTCCTCTTTCAAGCCGTCGTGAGCGTAGTTGCGCGCGGTGCTTCGTCTCGCGTCGCGCGGGTTCGCGCCTGACGAACATCGCTGAATTCCGCGTCGATCACTTCGATCTCCCGAGGTGTTCTTGCACGTTCGGTTGTCGACGTGGAACGCGATGGCAGGCGCTCCGCACGCTCGTGCCGGCGCGCCGCCTCGGCTTCGATGCTGCTGAAGATCTCCAGCTGAACGCGACTGCCGCCTGCGCGATAGAGGAGGGGACGGATCCTCGAGAACGTGATCGCGGCTTCATGATACCGGCCCTGCGACCAGGCGGTCAGCGCCCGCAGTCCGGGCAGAGTGATATGCAGCGCCCGCAGCGCCGCGTAATCGTTTCCGGTGGCGCGGCTTTCGATCCTCTCCACCAGCCGCGCGAGTCGCGCATGATGTCCCGCGCTGCCGTGGGCGAGCGCAGCGTGCAGGTCGATGTAGGGCCAGAATCCGGGCGTCACGGTCTTCTCGAAGGCGTCGGAAACGCGGCGCCACCGGCCGTCGTCGTCGAGGCCCTCGCCGGCAAGCCGCCACAGCAGCGCCGCGGCATCGCATGCGTCGAGCTGCGATTGCGCGCTGGCGGGAATGAGCCAGTGGTCGAGGATGCTGACCGCCGACGCGAGGTCGCCTTCTTCGATATCGAACATTGCAAGATGCCAGGCGTTGTGCGTGCACATGCGGCTCTCCGTCGCCCAGTGCGCCCGCTGCTCGCGCATCCACTGCGCGCCGCCCGCGTGCCGTCCGGACTCGGCGAAGGCGTGCGCGACGGCGTGCACGCCGAGCGGACACGCCGGGTCGCGCGCAAGCGCCTCGCGTCCGAGGGCTTCGGCGTGCGCCGTGTTGCCATTTTCCGCGTGGGCGAACGACGCCATGGCGAGAAGGAACCCGAAGCCGCGTCGATCGCGCGACCACGCATGCACGACTGAATCGACGATGTCGCACAAACGGTCGTGCCATCCGAGAAAGAAATAGCACGACTGCGCGAGCCTGAGCGCCAGAAGATCGCGCGGCCAGCGGGCGAGGATGAACGCGTAGCTTTCGGCGGCGAGCACCGGATTGCCGGCGAGCCATGCCGCCGCCGCGGCGCGGTGCGCGCGCTCGCGCTCCGAGAGCGCGAGGTCCTCGGGCGCGTGAATCGCCTGGGCGACGAGTGGGAGTGCGTCAGGAACTTTCGCGAGCACGCCGACCGCTGCACGCAACGTCTGCGCACGCGGAAACTCGCGCTGGCCCGGAGTGATTGGGGACAGATCGGCGATCGGATCGCCGGTCGCGCGCAAGAGGTGGTCGAGGGCGCGGGAGGTCGTCAACGTCATGGGTGGTACTGCTATCGAAGGCAGTGGACAGGGTTAGCAAGCTCTCGATGTCGTGGTGGACGTGGGGCACGTTTCAAGGTCCTTCTACGGCGCTGATCGATCGTGCGCCTCGCGGCACGCGCACGGCTCCTCACGGCACCGTGCGGCGGAGTAAAACGCCAGGTGCTGCTCGACGAATTCTGCGATGACGCCGTTCACGGTCGCCGGATCGGTGACCGGCCCCATGTGACCGAGGTCTTCGAATTCGACGAGCTCGACATGAGGAAGTGTTGCCATGAGCAGCCGGGTCACGCCGAGTGCGGAGGCCGGCGATCGCGTCCCCGTCATGCACAGCACCGGCATGGTGAGCGAGCGGAATGCCGCAAGCGGCGTGGGCTCCGTGAACAGCGCATGCGCCCAGCGGCGCGCATTGGAGACCGACGCGACGATAGGCGCTTTGCGCGGCTCGGGCATCCGCTTCCAGGTTCCGGCGCCGGTCCAGTAATCGACGAAGCGTGCGGCCGCGCCGTCGCCGTCACCGGCGTCGAGCGCAGCGCTCACGTCGGCGACCGTGCTGCGAATATCCCGTGTCGCGGCAGAGGCCGGCAGCGCCGCGTCGAGCAGTGCGAACAGCGTCGGCTCGTAGAGCACGAGCGCACGGACCCGGTCTGGATTTGCAAGCGCCGCGATCAGCGCCACCGCGGCGCCGTACGAATGACCGACCAGCGCTAGCGGCGAACCCGCTTTCGCGAGCAGAGGCTCGATGAGCGCGAGCTCATCGCGAAGTCCGATCACGCGTTGCGACGGCCAGTGTGGACCGTTGCCGGCGTCGTAGAGGTCGGGCGCGTAGACCTGGTACGCGGGCGCGAGCAGCTCGATCAATCCGCGCCACTGTCCCGACGTGCTCGCGCTCGCGTGCAGGCAAACGACACCCGGACCCGAGCCGGCATCGCGGCAATAAGGTGGACTGGCGGTCATGAACCCGCCTGGTCACCAAACGGTGTGAATGAACCGGTATCGGTCGCGCTCGCCACCACGAGGCTGCCGACACAGCCGATCGTGTAAAGAATCGGCCCGATAAGAGACAGGTAGACGATCGCGTTGTATGCAAACGACAGAAATGTGCCCATTGCCCTTTCCTCTTCCGATGCAAAACTGTTCAAAGCGCCACACCGGAAGTCTAGGGAGCGGATACGTCAGCACGACTTCGCGCGGCTCGCGATTTTGTTTCCTTTGTTGCGCGCGAAACGCCCGCGGCACGGCACGCGAGCCTCGGCTAGACGTGGATCAGCGCGACGGCACCTGTGCCAATGGATACGCGCGCCAAGCCCTAAAGCGCAGGCGCCTCCGCGATGCGCTTGCCTGCGATGGCGGAGCAGCGAAGTGCCGCGACGAAACGTCGAGGTCGGATCCGAAGGACGCGGCCTACGCGGCGGCCGAAACGGAAAGCGGTGACCGCCGCGCGCTAGGCGCCCACCGCGGTCCAGTCCAGCACGACCTTGCCGCTGTTGCCCGATTGCATCGTCGCGAACGCGGCTTCGTACTGCTCGGCGAGGAAATGATGGGTGATGATCGGGCTGAGATCCAGTCCGCTTTGCAGCATCGCGACCATCTTGTACCAGGTCTCGAACATTTCGCGCCCGTAGATGCCCTTGATCTCGAGACCCTTGAAGATCACCTGGTTCCAGTCGATCGCCATGTCCTTGGGCGGAATGCCCAGGAGCGCCACCTTGCCGCCGTGATTCATGTGTTCGAGAAGCTGCGAGAACGCCTGCGGCACGCCGGACATCTCCATCCCGACGTCGAAGCCCTCGGTCATGCCGAGGTCCGCCATCACACCGCGCAGGTTCTCGCGCTGCACGTTGATCGCGCGCGTTGCGCCCATCCGCCGCGCGAGGCCGAGCCGGTACTCATTGATGTCCGTGATCACGATGTAGCGCGCACCCACGTGACGCGCGATCGCCGCCGCCATGATGCCGATCGGACCGGCGCCGGTGATGAGGACGTCTTCGCCGACCAGGTTGAACGACAGCGCCGTGTGCGTCGCGTTGCCGAACGGATCGAAGATCGAAGCGAGATCGTCGGAGATATCGTCGGGGATCTTGAACGCGTTGAATGCCGGGATCACGAGGTATTCCGCGAACGCCCCCTCGCGATTGACCCCGACTCCGACCGTGTTGCGGCACAGATGGCGCCGTCCGGCGCGGCAGTTGCGGCAGAAGCCGCAGGTGATGTGGCCTTCGCCCGAGACGCGATCGCCGATCTTGAAGCCGCGCACTTCCTGGCCCATCTCGACGATCTCGCCCACGTACTCGTGCCCGACGTGCATCGGTACGGGAATGGTCTTCGCGGCCCACTCGTCCCAGTTCCAGATGTGCATGTCGGTGCCGCAGATCGCCGTCTTGTGGATCCGGATCATCACGTCGTTGTGCCCGACTTCGGGCTTCTTGACGCGTGTCAACGTGAGCCCGGGAGCGCGTTCCAGCTTGGTCAGTGCCTTCATCGGATGGGTCTCGCGAGGTTGCTAGTGCTTGCGCGCGCCGAGCGCGGCCCCGACGCGTTCAAACGCCTTGAGCGCCCGATCGATCTGCACCTCGGAGTGCGTGGCGCTCATCTGGGTGCGGATCCGTGCCTTCCCTTTAGGCACGACGGGGTACGAAAAGCCGATCACATAAATCCCTTCCCTGAGCAGCGCGTCCGCCATGCGCGTGGCGAGCGCCGCGTCGCCAAGCATTACCGGGATGATCGGATGCTCGCCGGGAACCAGCTCAAAGCCGAGCGCCGTCATCCCGCGGCGAAAGGCGTCGCCGTTCGCGCGGAGACGCTGCCGCAGCGACGCTCCTTCATCGCTTTGGAGCAGATCGAGGACTGCGAGCGACGTGGCGGCGATCGAAGGTGCCAGCGTGTTCGAGAACAGATACGGGCGCGAGCGCTGCCGCAGAAGCTCGATGATTTCCTTGCGGCCCGACGTATACCCGCCCGATGCGCCACCGAGTGCCTTCCCGAGCGTCCCGGTGAGGATGTCGATGCGCTCCCCGACGCCGCAGACTTCCGGCGTACCGCGCCCGTGCGCGCCGAGAAACCCCACCGCGTGCGAATCGTCGACCATCACCAGCGCGCGATATCGCTCGGCGAGGTCGCAGATCGCCCGCAGGTTCGCCACGATGCCGTCCATCGAGAACACGCCGTCCGTCGCGACTAGCTTGAAGCGCGAACCCGCGGCATCCGCTTCCTTGAGCCGGGATTCGAGGTCCGCCATGTCGTTGTTGCGGTAGCGGAAGCGCTTCGCTTTGCACAGGCGGATGCCGTCGACGATGCTTGCGTGGTTCAGCTCGTCGCTGATGACGGCGTCGTCCTCGCCGAGCAGCGTTTCGAACAGGCCGCCGTTGGCGTCGAAGCAGCTGCCGTAGAGGATCGTGTCGTCGGTGCCGAAGAACTCGCTCAATCGCGCTTCGAGCGTCTTGTGCACGCTCTGCGTGCCGCAGATGAAGCGCACCGATGCCATGCCGAAGCCCCACTCGTCGAGTCCGCGCTTGGCGGCGGCGACCAGGCGCGGATCGTCGGCAAGCCCGAGGTAGTTGTTCGCGCAGAAGTTGATGACGTCCTGCCCGTCGCGCAGCTTGATCGCCGCGGCTTGGGGACTCTGGATTACGCGCTCGGTCTTGTAGAAACCGTCGGCCCGAATGCGCTCCAGCGTTTCCTGCGCGTGAGTGCGGTAGCGGCTGTCCATGATTGCAAAGAGAGGATTCGGTGGGTCTTCGGTACCGGCGGAAGCGCAATTCTAGGCCACGTCGCCAGGCGCGGGCCGCGAGAGCTTCGCGTGGCGCAGGCGCATCCCCGGCAGCCCATCATTTTCCAAAATCGCGAGCGTTATAATCGCGCGCAGAAAACAGTACCGCCGCCGGCGCCTTAAGGAGGGTTCATGACCAGCTTGAGCAAGCGCGCGCTCGTCGCGTCGTTGTCCGCCTTCACCCTCATTGCGGCGCACGCCCTCGCCGGTGAGATCCGCGTCGCGTGCTACTCGGACGGCAACGAATGCGAGGTGACGCAGGACCTCGCGAAACGCTTCGAAGCCCAGAATCCGGACGTCAAGGTCTTCGTCGACAAGGTGCCCTACAAGGCGATCCTGGAGCAGCTCCCGGTCCAGCTCGCCGCGGGCGAAGGACCGGATATCGCCCGCGTCACCGATCTCGGTGGGCTCTCCAAGTATTACCTCGACATCACGCCGTATGTGAAGGATCCCAAGTACTGGGAAGCGAACTTCGGCCAGACGCTCCCGTGGATGCGGCCGACGCCGAACGACAAGGGCATCTACGGGATGATGACCCAACTCACGGTCACCGGACCTTACGTCAACAAGACGCTGTTCGAGCAGGCGAACGTGCCACTCCCCGGGCCCAGGGCGACATGGGACGAATGGATCGAGGCCTCGCGCAAGGTCGCGAAGGCGACGCAGGTGCCCTACGCGGTTGCGTTCGATCGCAGCGGGCATCGCTTCGCCGGCCCGGCAATCAGCATGGGGGCCAAGTATTTCGACGCGAAGGGCAACCTGGCCGTCGACGACGGCTACAAGACGATGGCGAAGAAGCTCTACGACTGGAACCGCGACGGGACGATGCCCAAGGAGGTCTGGGGCGGCGTGGGCGGCGCGACGTACCGGGATGCATTCGAGGAGTTCGCGAATGGCCGCGTCGTGATGTACCTGTCGGGGAGCTGGCAGATTCGACGCATGGATTCGCAGATCGGGAAGAACTTCGACTGGATCGCTGTCCCCAACCCCTGCGGGCCGGCTGCTTGCACCGGCATTCCCGGTGGTGCCGCGTTCGTCGCGCTCAAACGCACCAAGAATCCGAAGGATGTCGGTCGCTTCCTCGATTTCCTGGCGAGCGAGCCGATCTACGCCGAATACATGGCGCGCACCGAAAACATCCCGGCGAACGCCGCGGTAGCGAAGAAGGGCGTCGATTACAAGATGTCGCCGCAGGCGAAGGCGGCGCTCAACGTCTTCGTCGGCGACGTCGGAACGCTTTCTCCGGTGGCCTATCAGATCCAGGGCTACAAGCTCAATCGCGCGATCTTCAATCCGACGGCCGCGCGCCTGGGACAGGCGATCGCGGGCGAGATGTCCCTCGACGATGCGCTTAAACGCATCAGCGCCGACGCCGACGAGCAGGTGAAGGCCGCCGCGAAATGATCTCGCCGGCCGGGGCTTTTACCCGGCCGTTCCCTCGTGAGCTCCGCGCGCACTCGGCTCGTCGAATTCCCGGCGACGATTCTCGCCGCGGTATTGAACGTGCTCGATGCGCCGATGCGCGCGATGCAGCGCGTGCTCGGCGTTCCGCGCATCGGGTGGATGTTCGTCGCGCCGAACCTCGCCATCCTCGGCGTCTTCACGTTCCTGCCGATCGTCATCAACTTCTATTTCGCGTTCACCGGCGGCGTTGCGCTCTATCCGTCCGAGCGACCGTTCACCGGACTCGAAAACCTGCGAACGTTGTTCGATTGCGAAAACTTCCTCGACCCCTCGACCTGCAACAAGGACCTGTTCTGGCGCGCGATCTACAACACCGCCGAGTTCGCGCTGCTGCAGGTTGGGTTGATGATCTTGTTCGCGCTGGTGACCGCGCTGGTTCTGAATCGCAAGATTCTGGGCCGCGGCTTCTTTCGCGGCGTGTTCTTCTATCCGGTGCTGCTATCTCCGGTGGTCGTCGCGTTGATCTGGAAATGGGTTCTGCAGCGGGAGGGCGTGTTGAACGCTTTCCTGATGGGCGCCGGCTCGTCGCCGGTTGGCTGGCTGTCCGACGCAAGCTGGGCGTTCTTCTGGTGCATCTTCGTGAGCATCTGGGCGCACATGGGCTTCTACACGCTGATCCTGCTCGCCGGATTGCAGGCCATTCCGGCCGATCTCTACGAAGCGGCCGCGATGGACGGGGCCACACCCTGGCGCCGCTTCTATCGGATCACGCTGCCGCTACTAATGCCGAACCTGATCGTCGTGCTGGTGCTCGGCCTGATTCGCGCGGTGCAGATCTTCGACGAGGTATTCGTGCTGACCGGAGGCGGCCCGGGGTCCGCCACGACGTTCATCGTGCAGTTCATCTATCAAACGGGTTTCGCGGAGGCGATTCACCAATACGGACTCGCAGCCGCAGCGTCGCTCGTCCTCGCGGCATCGCTTTTGGTGCTGACGCTCGCGCAGTTGCGCCTCACGCGCCGCAATCTCGCCGGCCGCACGGGACGCGACAATGCCTAGCCTCACGACCCTGCTGACGGCGACGCGCGGCCGCAACCGCCTCGACTGGACCGACTGGCTGTCGTACGCCTACTTGTTGCTCGGCCTGATTCTGATGTTCGGACCTGTGCTGTGGCTCGTGCTCTCGTCGTTCAAGAGCGCGGCGGCGCTCAACGAATTCCCGCCGCGGCTTCTGCCCTACGGCCAGAGATCCGTCACGGTAGCCGGTCAGGACAATCCGCTGCCGCTCTATCGCGCGAAACTCGCTGACGGCACGATGCGCGAACTGGCCGAAGTGCGCCGCATCGGCATCCAGTCGACGCTCGTCGATCCGAAGGCGCCGGACCAGGAATTCAAGGTGAACATCCGCGATCGTGCACCGGTGCGCGAATTCCAGGTCGCGTTCGGCAACTACACCGAAATCTTCGAGAAGTTCTCGTTCGGCACGTACCTATGGAACAGCGTGTTCATCACCGTCGTCGCCACGTTGATCACGCTTTTGTTCAACGCGATGGCGGCATTCGCCCTGTCGAAGTATCGTTTCCGGGGACGGGATGCCGTGTTCCTGATCATCATCTCGACGTTGATGATTCCGCCGACGATCATCCTGGTGCCGAACTTCCTCGTCGTCTCCGAACTCGGCCTCCTGAACAGCCTGTGGGGCGTCATCTGGCCCGCGGTCGCGACGCCGACCGGCGTCTTTCTCCTGCGACAATACATGCTGACGATTCCGGACGAGCTGATCGAGGCGGCGCGCATGGACCATGCGAGCGAATGGAGGATCTTCTGGCGGATCATTCTTCCGCTCTCCGCGCCGGCGCTGGCCGTGCTCGCGATCTTTTCCGTGATGTGGCGCTGGAACGACTTCCTCTGGCCATTGATCGTGCTGTCGCGAACAGAGAAGTTCACGCTGCAACTGGCGCTGAACGCGTTCCAGGGCGAGCTCACGACGCAGTGGCATTACCTGCTCGCGATGACGGTGATCACGCTGCTGCCGATCACGTTCGTGTTCAGCTTCCTCCAGCGTCACATTACGACCGGCATCGCGGCAAGTGGGGTGAAGTGACCATGGCGTCGCTCGAGCTTAAACAGGTCATCAAGCGATTCGGGGACGCGACCGTCATCCACGGCGTCGATCTGCAGGTGCGCGATGGCGAGTTCGTCGTCTTCGTGGGACCGTCCGGCTGCGGCAAGTCCACGCTGCTGCGCATGATCGCCGGCCTCGAATCCGTGAGCGAAGGCGACCTCCTGATCGATGGCAAGCGCGTGAATGACATCTCGGCGGCCCAACGCGGATTGGCGATGGTGTTCCAGTCGTACGCGCTGTACCCCCACATGACGGTGTATCAGAACCTCGCCTTCGGACTCGAGAATCTGAAGACGCCGCGCGCCGAGATCGAGACCAAGGTGCAGGCAGCGGCCAAGCTCCTGCGGCTCGACGCGCTGCTCGAGCGGAGGCCGATGCAGCTTTCCGGCGGCCAGCGGCAGCGCGTGGCGATCGGGCGCGCGATCGTGCGCAATCCGACGATCTTCCTCTTCGACGAGCCGCTGTCGAACCTCGACGCCGAGCTGCGGGTTCAGATGCGCTCCGAGATCTCGGCGCTTCATCACCGCATCGGCACGACGATGATCTACGTGACGCACGATCAGGTCGAGGCGATGACGATGGCGGACCGCATCGTCGTCCTGCGCGGCGGGCGCGTCGAACAGATCGGGACGCCGCTCGACCTCTACAACCGGCCGGCGAATCGCTTCGTCGCGGGCTTCATCGGATCGCCGCAGATGAATTTCCTCGGCGCCAGCGCCGCGGCGCGTGGCGCCGGGCTTGCGGTGACGCTCGATAGCGCGAAGCGTGAAGCCGACGCGGCGCTACCGTTCGAACGCGCGACCGGAGCGACGGATCGCGTGCGACTTGGCATCCGGCCCGAGCATATCGTCCTCGGCGCGCACTCGGGACCTTCGCTCGCGGTCAGAGCGACGATCGAGCGCGTCGAGCAGCTCGGCGCCGAGAGCTTTCTCTACTGTCTGCTCGAGGGCGGAGAGCGGTTGACCGTGCACTCGCCCGGCCAGGTCGCGCATTCGAGCGGCGACGTGATCGACGTGAGCCTTCCGGTCGCCGCGACGCACGTGTTCGAAGACGCAGACGACGAGCGTGCGCTGGTGCGCCGCTGATGCAATCGCTCGTCGACGCGCGCTACGGCGGCAGGACCGGCGAGGGCGCGACCTTCGACCTGGCGCACGGATGGCAGTGCCGCGTCTTCGTGCTCGCCGAAGACCTGTTCCGCGTGCTGTTGCTGCGCGATCGCAGGTTGAAGGAGCCGCGTTCGTGGATGGTCGCGCCGCATGGCCTCGACGTGCCGTGGGAGGGCCGCGAGCGGCTCGACACCAGCGGCTTTCCGAAGCCGCGTCACATGATCGACGAACGGGAGACCGCCGTTACCGTGACCGCCGGCCGGCTTCGCGTCGAAGTTGCGCTGCGGCCGTTCGGGCTGCGCTGGACCATGGACGGCGAGGTCTTCGCGACCGATCGCACGACGTCAGCGTATCACTGGTCGGAGCGGACGGAAGTGCTGCGTCACTACATGGCGCGGCACGCCGAGGACCGCTACTACGGACTGGGAGACAAGTCCGGCCCGCTCGACAAGCACGGCCGCCGCTTCCGTACGCTCGCACTCGATGCGCTCGGCTACGACGCTGCGACTTCCGACCCACTCTACAAGCATTGGCCCTACCTCATAACACGGGATGCCGGGAGCGGAGTCGTGTATGGAACCTTCTACGACACGCTGGCGCCGACGACCTTCGATCTCGGCTGCGAGTACGACAACTACCACGGTTACTACCGCTACGCCGAGATCGAGGACGGCGATCTCGACTACTACGTGTTCGTCGGTCCGCGTCTGCGCGACGTGGTGCGCAAGTTTGCCGAGCTCACGGGCCGCATGGCCTTCGGCCCGCGCTGGAGCCTCGGCTACGCCAATACGGCGATGAGCCTGACCGATGCACCGGATGCTCAGGCGCAGCTGTCCGCGTTCGTCGATCGTGTCGTCGAGCACGACATCCCGTTGTCGGCGTTTCACTTCGGCTCCGGTTACACGAGCATCGGCAAGCGACGCTACGTGTTCACGTGGAATCATTCGAAGTTTCCGGCGCCGCGCGATGCCATCGCCAAGTTCCATCAGCATGATGCTCGGGTTGTCGTCAATCTGAAGCCTTGTCTGCTCGACGACCATCCGGCGTTCGCAGAAGTGGCCGCTCGCGGCGGTTTTGTCGGGACCGCAGGCGGCGGACCGGCGATCAGCCAGTTCTGGGACGGTGAGGGCGCGCACGTCGACTTCACGCATCCGGAAGGCATTCGCTGGTGGCAGTCGGGATTGCGCGAACAGGTGCTCGACTACGGCATCGACTCGGGATGGAACGACAACAACGAATACGAGCTGTGGGACGATCGCGCGTCCTCGCACGGCTTCGGGACCGCGATTCCGATTCGCCGCTCGCGGCCATTGCATGCGCTGCTGATGACGCGTGCCACCGCCGAGGCGCAGGCGGCGCATCGACCCGACGAGCGTGTCTACACCGTGACCCGCGCCGGCCCACCGGGCATTCAACGCTACGCGCAGACGTGGTCGGGCGACAACACGACCAGCTGGCACACGCTCAAATGGAATCTGCGGATGGGGCTCGGGATGAGCCTGTCGGGCATGTTCAATACCGGACACGACGTCGGCGGGTTCGCGGGCGAAGTGCCGGATCCCGAGCTGCTCGTGCGCTGGGTGCAGAACGGCGTCTTCAGTCCGCGCTTCATCATGAATTCGTGGAAGCCGGATGGCACCGTCAACACGCCGTGGCTGCATCCGCAAGTGCTGCCCGCGATTCGCGACGCGATTCGTTTCCGCTACCGATTGCTGCCGTATCTATACACGCTGTACCGGCGCGCGGCGACGGCAGGCGAGCCGATCCTCCGGCCGACGTTCTTCGATTTCGATGACGACCCGCGGGCGTTCGACGACAGCGACGACTTCATGTGCGGACCGAACCTGCTGGTCGCCAACGTCGTGGAGGCGGGCGCGCGCCGGCGCGAGATCTATCTGCCGCAAGGGCCCAAGGGCTGGTACGACTTTCATTCGGGCGCATTGCTTCAAGCGGGACAGAAGATCGTCGTCGACGCCCCGCTCGGGCGCATCCCGCTGATGGTGCCGGCCGGCGGGATCGTGCCGATGACGTCCGGCGAATCGTATGCGCGTTTGCACGACGAACCATCGCGTACGCTGCACGTATTTCCCGCACCGGGCGCGCACGAATCGGCGTTCACGCTGTACGAAGACGATGGGCGCACGCTGCGCTATCGCGACGGGGATCACGCGATCCTCGAGGCGACCCTGCAATCGACGAGCCGCGAGGTATCGCTTTCCGTTCGCGCGAGCGGGGCGTATGCGTTGCCCTACCGGCAGATCGCGGTCGGATTGCCGCCCGGCGAAACCCGACGTCTTTCCCTACGCGGGGAGGGCGTCGACTTGGTCGCGGCGAACTGACGCCATTGACGCGGAGCAGATGTCTGCGTCCTTGCCCAAGCTAATCGGCGAAGATCGATACGTTCGGCGCGCTGCCTTCGCATACCCGGGCGCGGTACATCCCCGTCGAGTTGAACGGCATCGCGACGCGTCCTTCGCGATCCACGGCGATCACGCCCCCTCGACCTCCGATGGGCGCGAGTGCGAGGTCGATACTCTGCTGCGCGGCGCGCGCCATATCCTCGCCCAGAAACAGCATCCGGGCATGAATATCGTGCGCGACGCAGCCCCGAATGAAGTGCTCCCCGGTGCCGGTGGACGATACGGCACAGGTGGCGTCGTTGGCATAGACGCCCGCGCCGACCATCGATGAATCGGAGAGGCGACCCGGCATCTTGTTGGTGAGACCGCCGGTCGACGTCGCGGCGGCGAGGTGGCCGTGCCGATCGCGCGCGACGGCGCCGACGGTGCCGAAGCGCTGCGCATTCTCATCGACCGCCGCGGCGACGTCGTGATCGACGACCGCTCGTTGTCCACCCTGGGCCTGCACGGTGCGCAGTTGCGCCAGTCGGCGCTCGGTCGAGAACCAGGACGGATCGACCAGCTCGAGACCGCGCTCGCGCGCGAACTCCTCGGCGCCGTCACCGCCGAGTACCACGCTGCGGCCGTCGCGCATCACTTCCAGCGCCGCGCGTATCGGATTGCGGATGGTACGAACGCCGGCGACGGCCCCGGCCGCGAGCGTGCGACCGTCCATCACGCCGGCGTCCAGTTCGTGCTTGGCCTCAGCCGTGAACACGGCGCCGCGACCGGCGTTGAACAACGGACATTCCTCGAGCCACACGACGGTGGCAACGACCGCATCGAGCGCACTTCCGCCGCCGGCGAGCACCGCTTCGCCTGCGGCGAGCGCCCCGCGCAGCGCCTCGCGGTACGGTGCCTCATCCGCAGCGCTGCCGGGCGCGATCGTGCCGGCGCCACCGTGCAGGACCAGCGTGTACGCAGAAGCCATCGTCAATGCTTCACAGGATCTTGCCGGGCAACGCCCGACAGCCCTCGCTTTCGGGACGATCGAACAAGCGCTCGGGCGGTTGCACTTCGAGAATGCGGCCGACTTCCACGAGCACGACGCGGTCCGCCACCTGTCGCGCGAGGCCCACCTCCCGCGTGGCAACGCGTCAAGGTGACCGACCCGAGCGCCGCGGGGTCGACCGGTACTCAGCGACCGTAGCTTACGTCTGCAGCCCGCCCACGATCAACGTCGGCATTGGAAACGCTTCGTAGCGCATGCCGATGCTGGCGCTGATCGCCGGATCGCCCTCCTGGAGCTCGCCCAACTCCCTCTCGTCGCGAAGGGCAAGGATCCCTACGCCCCAAACACCCTTCGGATCCGCCACCGGGCCGAAGGCGACCGCCTTACCTTTGCCGGCGAGGCGAGTCCAGTACGCCACGTGCCGGCCCATCACCTGCGCTTCCTCCGAGGTCATGTCGGCGGCGAACGTCGGTCGCGGTGGTATCAGCCGGCACAGAAAATAGCGTGCGCCGCCGTTTTCGCTTTTCGGATCGGTGGCCATTGATCTCTCCGGGCGATTGTCATCAGGACGGCTTGTTCTCCGCCGCGCCCGCCATGATCGTGAGTGTCTCCGCCCATGCACCGGGGGAGTCGAAGATGTTCCGCATCGCCTCGGCCTGGTCGCCGTAGTGCTCGAGCCCGCGATGCTCCAGGTCGACGCGGGTGCGTTCCTGAGCCTCGGCCACGAAGCGCACATCGACTTCGGTCTTGAGCGCAGGGTCATAGCGCCAGTCGGCGCCGATGCTCCACTGCAGCACGACGCGTGTCGGCGGCTGCCACACCAGGACCCGTCCCCAATCGCATTCGCTCCCGTCGTCGCCGCGCTCGAACCAGCGACCGCCTGTTCGTGGCTCGAGCGTCGCCGTGAACTGCTCGCACTTCCCGATGTGGTGCGCGCGTGGCCACCAGTCGTTCTGCCGCTCCGTGAAGGTACGGAAGACGTGCGCGATCGGGGCGTTGACGGTGACACTTTTCCTTACCGAGACTGGCTTCACTGCGGCGTCCATCATTTGCTCCTTCGCTTGGGTTGATAGGAGGCCTCGGCAACGGCCTTGAAATCGGCGAGCGCGCGGCTCCACAGCGCGTCGACGTACGCCCGCAAGGCTTCGACGCCCCGCGCATTGATCTGATAGACGTTGCGCGTGCCTTGCGTCGTGTGGCGCACAAGCGCCGCCTGGGTCAATACCCGCAGGTGCTGCGAAACGGCGGGGCGCGAGACGGACAGCCCCGCAGCGACGTCGACGACGGACATGGGCTTGCGGGCGATACGCTCGAAGATCGTCCTTCGGGTCGGATCGCCCAGCGCGGCGAGTTGAGCTTGCGCGGCCATCGGTATTGGAATGCGTAAGCAGTTACTTACGGTAAGTATACACTTACCAAGATGTGTGTCAAGCCTGCTTGCAGTTCCGTCCTGCTCCGACGGCGGGCGGCGACGAGCATCCGCCCGCGACCTTGAACGTCACGGGAGCCGATCCAGGGGAGGAGGACCCGACGACGATGCCGTCCGCAGAGCGGCCACCGATGGTGAGGTGAGTGCTCGAGGTGTGGTGGCGGATGGCTTTGGCGATCCGCGCCGACGACCGGGGCCGCCGGACACGCCTTTACTGAATGACGATCGTTTCGCCCGCGACGACGCGATCGCCGGGGCGCACGCGTGGGGCGATTCCTCCGCGATCCGGCACGATCAGGTCGACCTGCGATCCGATGCGAATCATGCCGAACGCGACGCCGCGCCGGACGCGATCGCCGGTCCTGAAGTAGCTGTCGATGCCGCTGACGGTTCGTGCGCCGATTTGGACGACGTACACCGGCAATGCAGCACCGCGATAATCCCCGGCGAAATAGGTAACCGTGCGCTCGTTCTGCACGATGTGCACGCTGTCCTCGTAGTACGGCTGGATCCCGAGCAGCGTGCGCCAGTGCATCGCGGTCATGAACGCGTTGTCGCCACGCGCGGGGTAATGGTTGATGAAGCCGATCGTGCCGTCGACCGGCGCGCGGTTGAAGTGCACGTCGAACGGGCTCATGAAAACGCCGATGACGATCTTCGGCTCGTCGAAGTCCTCGCGCAGAATGTCTCTCACCGTGGCCGCGACGCCCTGCTTGATGACGACGACGTCCTCGCCTGGGGCGACGCGTCGCACGTACACCACCGTCCCGTCGGCGGGACTCACGAGCCCGGCTTCGGCCGGTGGCGTGCGGGGAGGATTGCGAAAGAACCAGACTTGTCGCCAGTAGCCATACGCGCCGGCGACGGCGATCAGCAGTAGCAGTGCGATAACCGTCAGGCGCCGGGCTCCCAATCGCCGCTCCGCAATAACCGCACGATCGCAACTCCCGAGGAAAACGGAAAGTCGACCAGCTGGAAATATTCCGGATAGCGCTCCAGCTGCGTGAGCCAGCGCTTGACGCCGGCGTGGCGCACGAATTCGCGCACGTAGATGTTCGTGTCGTGCAGCAGGACGTAGCTGTTGCGGCGCGCACGTCGCATGACGTTCAGGAAATCCTGGCGCACGTCGGCGAACGCGTGGCTCCCGTCGATGAAGGCGAGGTCGATCGGACCGAGCTCGAGCGCGTCGTACGTCGAGAACAGCTCTCGGCTCGTCATCTTGTAATGGGTCACGAGGCCGGCGATGCCGAAGCGATCGAAGTGCGCGCGGACCTCGTTGGGATCGTCCCAGTTCGACAGTCCTCCCACGGTGCGGAACGGGCCATGACGGAACACCGAATACGACGGGTCCACGAAAGTCAGCTGCCCCCGCCCGTTGTCTTTCAGCCCGAGGCCGAGACAGGCGACGCTGAAACCGTAGCCCGAGCCGATCACGAGGACGTGCTTCGGCCGCAGCGCACGCACCAGCGCGTAATAGATGAAACCGAAGCCCAGGTTCAGCTGCTCCGGATCCTCGTTGTGGCCCAGCGGTCTTGCGTGCTCGAGGATCTCGCCGAGCATCGCTTCGGAAAGGCTGTTCGACGGTTCCGTTGCCGTCGGTGCTGCGCGAAGTGCGGCGATCTTCATCCTTGGCGCTTGGTCAAATTTCGATGGCGCCGAAAGTATGGCAAACATGTTTCCGTTTCATGTCGACGCGCGCTCGACACTCGCGTCACGCATCTGGAAACGAAGCAATCAAGGATCCTTCATCCGGTTTTTTACTCGGCAGCTCCGGATTCGCCAGGGGTCTGGGAGCAGCTCAACGCGCCGTTCGGCAGCTTCGTGATGGACATGTACGCCGCGTCAACCGACGCGCTCAAGAGCGGTTCAGCGACTGAAGATTACGGGTACCGGGCGACATCGAATCGGGCGTCGCGTGCCTTCCGTACCCGCGCCGCGCGCTTCGGCGAGCGTCACACGACGGTCTTCCCGACCGGTCATACTCATCTATCGGTCTCTATTCCTCCGGACCGACCCTCGAGAGCGGGCGTTCTTCGGGACGCCCGATTTTTTTGCGGCCGCCTCGCGCGCTTGAATCTCCTTTCGCGACAGCTCGAGCTCTTCGTGGAGCCAGCCTCGCAGCGCAACCAGCGGGGGCCAGTCGCGGAGTCCGGGCGGGAAGACAAGGTGATACGGGTGGGCATCCTCGTGGATGATCGCAATCGGTGACAGCTTGAAGAGGCGCCCATCACGAAGTGCGTCGGCAGCAAGAAGCTCGCGGCACAGCGCGATGCCCAGATTCTGCTCAGCCGCCTGAAGCATCAACCCGGCGTCGTTGAACACGGCGACCGTCGTCACCTTCGTGCGCAGGCCGGCCAACGCAAACCAGCGCTCCCAGAGCTCGGGCTCGTCGAGGAGCGGCTCGCGCGTAAACGCCTCGGGCTGCGCGCCGCGCAGCCGCCGTGCCGCGGCCGGCGATCCGACGACGATCAACGGCATCGGCGCGTCGAACAGGCGCTCCGATTCGAGTCCCGCCCACGGTCCGCGGCCGACGCGCAATCCTGCGTGAAAGCCGTCACGCTGCAGGTCCACGAGCTGCGGAGAGGCGTCGATCTCGAGCGCGATCGAGGGATGCCGCTCGCGCCAGCGTCCCATGCGCGGGAGAAGCCAGCGTTGCGCGAACGACGGCAGTGCGGTGATACGGATGCGCTGGGCGCGATCGCTGCCGGCCGCGGCCGCCGCCTGGACGCCGTCGTCGAGTTGCGCAAGCGCGGACTGCACGCTGCGCAGCAGGGCGTCGCCAGCGGCGTTGAGCACCACGCGCCGCCCACGGCGCTCGAAGAGCTTGAAGCCCAGCTGCTCCTCGAGCCCGCGAATCTGCTGGCTCACTGCGCTGTGCGTGAGGTGCAGCGCGTCAGCCGCGACGCGCAGGTTCTGCGTCTCGGCAACGGCGCGAAAAGCGGGCAGCGTATTCAGCGGCAGGCGGGCCATGCTGGTAAGTATAGCTTACCAAAATGGTCGAGACAAATCGTTTCCACGGCGACGTTTGGGCGCGTAGGCTTACCAGCGTGATGAATCTGACCCTGGAGACCACGATGAACACGAACCTGGCATTGAGTTTCACGCGCCGGGCGCTCGCGCGGGTGCTCGACGCTCCCGCGGTGCAGTTCTCGGCGTTCCTGCTGGTGGCGGTGCTGCTCGCGGCGACGGCTGTCTCGATCGAAAGCGGTGTCGTCCTCGAGCAGCTGGTCCCGCAAACGATGCTCGCCTCCGGCACCCCGGAACGGCAGGTGCAGCCATTCGCAACGTTCACCGGCGAATACGCGGATGGAGCGCCGGTATACCGGCTCCCGCCGGTGACCGTCATTGCGGAGCGGGACGCCGCACCCCAGGCGAACGCTGAGAGCAAGCCCGCGCATGTCCGGGAAGCCCGCGCGAAAGCTTCGGCGAAGCCACCGGTATGAGTCGCGATGGAACGCGTGTCGCCCGCAAGGGCGACGCGCGAGCCTCGCGCATCTACATCTGCTTGAACAGGTGATTGAAGCTGCGGCTGACTTCGAGCTTCTCGTCCCTTCCCTTGAGATGCACGAGCTGTTTGCCGGCGAAGTTGCGACTGACCTGCGTAATCGCGTCGACGCGCACCAGCGTCGCGCGATGAATCTGCCAGAACTCGTTCGGATCGAGCTCTTCGATCAGTTCCTTGATCGGCTTGCGGATCAGCGCTTCGAAGCGGTCAGTCTGCACGCGCGTGTACTTGTCCTCGGCGCGAAAGAACAGGATTTCGCTGGTCGGGATCATGCGGATCGTGGCACCCACGCTCGCCTGGACCCATCGTAGATAATCTCGCGGCTTCACGGCTCCGGTGCCGAGGCGGTCGGAAAGTTGCTCCAGCAGGTGATGCATGGGATCGGGCGCTTCATCCAGCCGCTCGCGCAACCGCTGGCACGTGATGGCGAGGCGGTCCGGTTCGACGGGCTTCAGCACGTAATCGAGCGCACCCTGCTCGAAGGCGCGAATCGCGTACTGGTCGTAGGCGCTGACGAACACGATATGCGCCTTGCCGGCGATCAGCTGCGCCGCCTTGATGCCATCCATCTCCGGCATGCTGATATCGAGAAAGACGATGTCCGGCTCGAGGCTCTGCACCATTGCCACCGCCTCACGTCCGTTGACCGCCTGCCCGACGACGACAAGCTCCGGCCATGCTTCCTTGAGACGCCCGGCGAGCTGCTCGCGCATCAGGCGCTCGTCGTCGGCAACGACGGCGGTCGGGGCGGACTTCGAGTGCATGCGCTAGCCGACGGTCATTGCGCGGCGCCGACTTCGTAGGGAACCTTGATCGTGGCGCAAGTGCCGCCGGTCGGTGGAACGCTGATGACCAGCTCCGCGCGTGCGCCGTAGAGCGCTTTCAATCGTTCGCGGACGTTGGCAAGCCCGACCCCATCGTCGGACTTCGGCGCAAACCCGACGCCGTCGTCCAGGACGTGGACGGTGAGCTGACCATCGACAATCCTGGCGCCGATCTCCACCTTCCCGCCTTCCGTTCGAGGTTCCAGTCCGTGCTTGATCGCGTTCTCGACCAGCGTCTGCAACATCATTGACGGAAAGACGGCGGATCGCAATCCCTCGGGCACGTCGATCGTGGCTTGGAGCCGTGCTTCCATGCGCACGCCCATGATGTCGAGGAACGCCCGGGACAGTTCGACCTGCTGGCCCAGTGTCGGTCGGCGGCCGTCGCGCATTTCGGGCAGCGCGGAGCGCAGGTAGCGAATCAGGCTTTGCTGCATCTTGGACGCGCGGGGCGGGTCGGTCTGGATCAGCTGGTCGATGCTGCCGAGCGTGTTGAACAGGAAGTGCGGCTCGATCTGCGCCTGCAGCGCCTGCATGCGCGCTTCCACCGCCGTGCGCTCGAGCTGCTCGGTTTCCGCGCGCTGCGTGGCCTGACGTGCCGCGAGGTCCGCGCGGCGCTTGCCGCCGGCGACGATTTTGATGATCGCCGAGACGACGAGGAACAGAAAGAACGGATGCGGGCGATTGAGCATCGCGGCCAGGAGCAGGCCAAGGCCGTAGATGATCAGCAGCGTCTTCCACGATACGATCGCCAGCCAATCGAAAAACCCCCACCACAGCGAGACGATCCCGCGCCACAAGTCGCGTAGCGTCTCGCGTACGGTGGGTGGCTGTGGGGTCGGTGCAGCAGCATTCGGCTGCGCCGGCCCGTCGTCCTTCGCTTCGGAGCTCATCGTTGGTACCCGTCTTTTCAGGCGATCGAATTGAGGCCGAGGTTAGCGGACGCGGTGCGCCGCCATCCAGCGCCACATGACACAATGCGTCCCGGAGCGGATGAAGCGTCCAGGCGTCGGAGCAGCCGGACGATGCCGACATCGGAGTTGTGGTGCGCCGCGAGCCTTCGACGTGCCGCCGGACGGCACCTCTCCCGCGGTGTGTGGTTCGTCTGCGACGGGATCGGCGCTGCTACGATAGGCACCCGTCTTGCCTGCAGGGCCTTCGACCTGATCGGGTCTTCGCGTCGCGGTGGAACCTTTCCCAAGGCGACGGTCCTTGACCGGACACTTGGGCTCCGCCCGACGGTAAGACGCATCATCCGCACGCGCTGGCGAATCGCCGACAACGGGATTTGATCGGCGGCCGACTGGGAGCTTCGATGCACTACCGCGTTGTACTGCAGGGTCGCACCTTGGGTGAGGCAAACCTTGACGAGGTGAGGCGTCAGGTCGTGCGAGTGACGGGGCTCCCGCCGTCCATCGTCGCGGAGTGGTTCACCGGCGCACCGCACGTCGTCAAAGGAAGCCTGTCGCAGACCGATGCGGATCGAATCGTCGCCACACTGCGGGCAGTCGGCGCCGCAGCGGTGGTGGAGCGGGAGGCGGGCGCGGACGACGAGTCGAAGGAAGGGGTCCAAACCGTCGCCCCGCCACTCCATTCCGGCCCGCCGACGATCAGTCCCGCGAGCGAAGGAGCCTCCGCCGAGGCCGCCGGCGGCGGCGCTACCAAGCCGGGGCCGGTCGGCTGGCGTCGAACCGTCCGCGACAAGTGGCCGCTGATCGTGGGTGGGATCGTGCTCGTGGGCGGCATCATCGTCGCAGTGCCGATCGCCTCGGACTACTTCTCGAGCTTGCGCCGAGCGCAGGCGCCGGCTCCAGCCACGACCAAACGCTCGGGGCCGTCGGAGGCAACCAAGTCGCCGGCGCCCGTGATCAACGCCAAGCTGCTGGTTGGACCATGGCGCTGTACCGACCAGCGGACCGGCGTGTCGGCGTACTGGAGCTACCGCGATGACGGCACGTTGATCTTCTTCGGCGACGCATTGAGCGATCGCCCTCCGCCGCCGGATCCTTCCGGATCGATGCCAACAGGCTGGAAGCTCGACGGTCAAAAGCTGCAGCACGCCTCGACGAAGGGCCCCCTCGAAACGTACATCATTTCGGCACTCACCTTGTCCCGACTGCGTTATGGCAATGACCGCGGGCTCGAGGTCGAGTGCCGGCGGCCGTAGCTCCAAAGCGGTACCGTCGAGACGTGGGAGCGGTCCGCTCGTTACCATCGCAAGGCCTGGGGCGACGGGTGGCGTCAGGTGAAGGCCGTCTTGAAAAGGCAAGCGCCCTCAGTGAGAATCGCGGGCAGCATTCCAGCGAGAACGCGCAGCCCCGGTGATGGATGGAAACGGTCTGCGCGTCCTCCGCCGCCCCAGGGACGAAGGCATTCTTCTGATGACAAGCGACCGATCCATGACCGCGCGGGGCGAGCTCACCCGCACCGTGCTCGCCGTACTCTTGATTGGCGCGCTGATCGCGGGCTCGTTCTGGATACTCCGTCCCTTCCTGCTGTCGGCCATCTGGGCCGCGATGATCGTCGTGGCGACGTGGCCCCTGATGCTCGCGATACAGCGCAGGTTGCGCCGGCGCGTCTGGGCGGTGATCGTGATGACCGGCACGATGCTGCTCATCTTCGTCGTGCCGCTCGTGCTTGCGATCGAGGCCCTCGTCGGCAACATGGACACGATCACCGGGTGGTTTCACTCCATCAGTTCGAAGAATATTCCGCCGCCCCCCGCCTGGGTCGACGCGATTCCGGTGGTGGGCACGAAGATCGCGGAGCGCTGGACCGACGTTGCGGCAGGTGGAACTTCCGAGCTCCTCACCCGGCTTCAGCCGTTCCTGAATGATGCGGCGAAGTGGCTGGCTGGGCTCGCCGGCAGCATCGGTGCGCTGACCCTCGAATTCCTCCTGACCGTTGTGATCGCGGCCATCATGTACGCGCAGGGCGAAACGGCAAGGGACGCGATCATTCGCTTCTGCCGCCGTCTCGCGGGCGATCGGGGCGAGCGTGTGGCCATTCTCGCCGGTCAATCGATTCGCGCGGTGGCCCTCGGCGTCGTCGTGACCGCCCTGGCGCAGACGCTGTTGGCCGGTCTCGGCCTCGCCGTTGCCGGAGTCCCGTTCGCGGGTCTTTTGACCGCCGTCATTCTCTTGCTCTGCATCGCGCAATTGGGACCGATCCTCGTGCTGGGACCGGCGATCGTCTGGTTGTTCTGGACGGGCTCCACCGGATGGGGCATCGCGCTGATCGTTTGGACCGTTCTCCTCGGGATGCTGGACAACGTCCTGCGTCCAATCCTGATTCGCAAGGGCGCGAATCTTCCGTTGCTGCTCATATTTGCGGGGGTGATTGGCGGCCTCATCTCGTTCGGAATCATCGGGCTGTTCGTCGGCCCGGTGGTGCTCGCCGTGAGTTACACCTTGCTCAAGGAGTGGGTAGCGGAGCAGGACCGCGCGTAGCCATCCACCAAGCTTCGTGATTTGTTCGAGGCGTCAACTACGCTATTTGCCGCGCTTTGTCCAGAGCGGTGCCTAGTGGCCGTCGACCGATTTCGACGCGACGTCGCCTTGTCGCAAAAGGCCCCGGTTAGCAGAGCACACTACGAGAAGAAACACGCTCCTTCGCGAGAGCACAGAATCGGAAAGACTATGGAGGCCGGCGTCGCGAACACCGTCTGGAATCAGTTGTCGAAACGATCGCGATTCGCTTGAAACGCAACGCGAGGACGCGCCGTAAGAGCTACGGGTGACCGCGCGTTGTCCGGGCTGACGGAATGCTGTTCGTGTCGGCGACCGGCGGCGTGCGCTTCGCGTCGGTTGGGTAGTCGCTGTCGGAACACGGGTGCCACGTCATGGGATCGCCAACTGAGCCGGGGTGAACCGGCAATAGCGTGCACGCCAGGCAGCGGCAACCCGTTTTTCGGAGACCGCCATGCGTACTTCAGACCGTACCTTCATCGTGGTCGCGCTGCTCGGGTTGCTCCTCGCGGCCTGCATCCCCACGACCAGCCTGCGCTCCGCTTGGTACGACAGCAGCTTCAAAGGCGCGCCGATGACGCGCATTCTCGTGGTTGGCGTGGCCAGCAATCTCACCGATCGGCGCGTCTTCGAGGATTTGTTCGCCAAGGCGTTGAACGATGTCGGTGTCCAGGGCATTCCCGGCTATACGTTCATCGATGACGCCGCGATGGCCAACCCCGAGGCTTTCGATGCCGGCGTCGCCAAGTCCGGCGCCGACGGCGTCTTGCTCGTGCGGCTGCTCGCCGTCGACACGCGGACTCAGGTCACGACCACCATGGTCCCGGCGCGGTCGGGTTCGACCTTCGGCCCGAGGGGCCCGTGGGGGCCGCCGTGGGGTCCAGCCTGGTATCAGGTGCCGGACATCCGACAGTTCCAGGTGGCCAACGTCGAGGCGACACTGTTCGAAACGCGAGACCATCAGCCGATCTGGTCGGCGACGACGGAAACGCTGAGCCCGAGCTCCGTTGCCGCCGAAACGCCGGGTTTCGCGAAGCTGATCATCGGTCAGCTCGCGGCACGGGGTCTGATATCACCGACAAAATAGCCGGGCGCAAACGCAAGCCCGCAGGCGCGACCAACGCGTGCGAAGCGTACCTGTCGCGGCTTCATGTCGGCCTGAGTGCACGTCGACCCTAAAGCGGCGCTCTCGCTGAAGGGATCGAGCGCAAAGCATCCCTGCAGCCTCATTCGTGGCGAGCCGCGGGCTTCAGAAGCGTGCTTGCGCGATTCAAGAGGCGGCCGCCCGCCGCCCCGACGTGGTCAGCCTACGCGCTAGAATTGCGCGGCGCGCTCGGCACGGCACCTTTGTGATCGATATGAAACACCAATGAGATCCGGGCTCTTCAAGCTGCTGAAATGGATGGTGGCTCTGGTCGGCGTGAGCCTGCTGACGATACTGGCCGTCCGCGCGTACGACTCGCAACGCGGGCCTCCGCTCGAGCTGTGGCACAAGTTCGTCCCGCACGAAATGACCACGGAGCAGATCCGGGATGCGGATTGGAAGGGCTACGTCGCGGCGGAGCAGCGGTTGTTCGACGAGGTCCGTACCAACGTGACCGACAAGCTCGATCCCGAATCACGCATTGCCGCCAACCGTTACTACGCTGACAGTCCGCTGTACCCGGGTCATTTCGCGCATGATTGGAATCGCTCCTATATTCTGGAGCCGGTGGGCACTCCGGTCGGCGCGGTGGTGCTGCTGCATGGGCTCACGGATTCTCCGTACAGTCTGCGTCACATCGCGCGGCGCTACGCCGAAGACGGATACGTCGCGGTCGCCATTCGCCTGCCCGGTCATGGCACCGTCCCCAGCGGCCTCACCAATGTCGAGTGGGAACAATGGATGGAAGCGACGCGTCTCGCCGTCAGGGAAGCGCGTCGTCGCGCCGGCACGTCGACACCGCTGCACCTGATCGGATTTTCCAACGGTGGCGCGCTCGCGATGAAATACGCGATCGACGCCATCGGGGACAAGACGCTCGCGCGGCCGGATCGGATCGTGCTGATTTCGCCGATGATCGGCATCACCAGCCTCGCGCGGTTCGCGGGGGTGTTCGGTTGGCCGGCGGTGTTTCCCCCCTTTGCGAAGGCGGCCTGGCTCGGCATCGTGCCGGAGTTCAATCCGTTCAAGTACAACTCGTTCCCGGTCAATGGAGCGCGTCAGTCGTCGCTGGTCGTCCGCACGCTGCAGCGGCAGATCGATCAATACGGCCGCGAGGGAAAGCTGGTCGAGCTCGCACCGGTCCTGACTTTCCAATCCGTGGTGGACTTCACCGTCAGCACACGGGCGATTGTCAATGCGCTGTATGCGAATCTTCCCGCGAACGGGAGCGAGCTCGTCTTGTTCGATATCAACCGTAGCGCGAGATTCGGCCCCCTGCTGCGGAGCAGCGTCGACAACATGCTGACGCGCCTCCTTCCGGATCCGCCGCGAAAATTCAAGACCACGATCATCGCGAACGTGGGGCCGGGTCAGCCGCAGATGGTCGAGCGCGTCACGCCGGCCGGCGCCACCACGGAGCAGACGCGCACTTTGGAATTGACGTACCCGCAGGATTTGCTCTCGCTATCGCACCTGGCGCTGCCGTTTCCGATGAACGATCCGCTCTACGGCATCGAGCCCGAGTCCAACGAATACGGCGCGAATCTGGGCGCCATGTCGACACGGGGCGAGCGCGGCAGCCTGATCGTCAGCATGGACTCCCTCATCCGGACATCGTCGAATCCCTTTTTCTCGTACATGATGGGGCGCATCGAAGAAGGAATCGGGACGGGCACGAAGGGGGCGTTCCCCACGGCCGGCGCGTCAGCAGGTGCGCTCGAAAGCACGCCTGTTACGCCTTCTGCACGATGATGCGCCGATCGTCCCGCGCGACTCACCGCCCCGTTTCGTGAAGCGAGCCCGGTCTCGTAGTGCTGCCGCTTCACCACCCTTCGAGGCAAGATTGGGGCCGGCCTTTGCGCCGCTAACCCATTCCACGTCGCCTTCGTTACGCGACGTCCATTCAAAACAGGCACGGGCTCCGGTTCGGATCCGATAACGGTGTCATGGTCGCGTCGCCCGGCGCCCGTCGTCGCGATTCGCAAACGGCCCTGCCTACAATGCAAGCGCTGTCCCGATCATCGGCACCGACATGAACGAGCGCCTCCAACTCACGGTCAACGGAATGCTGCTCGCTCTTGGGACCGGATGGATCCTGTACATCGGGAAGAGCGTCTTCGTGCCGATCGTATTCAGCATTCTCGTGGCGTACGTCATCGTGGGGCTTACGCGACTGCTCTTCCTGCTTCCATTCGTGGGTCGCTTCCTGCCGCGCCAGATCGGGTACACGCTGGCGGCCCTCGTGATCGCCTTCGTTGTGGCCGTCATCGTCTCGCTCGTCGCGACCAGCTTGAGTGGGGTCGTCGCGCTCGCACCGCAATACGAGGGCGCCCTGCTCAACGCCATCCAGGACTTCGCGGTGAGGCTCGGGTTCGAATCGCCGACGTGGGAGACACTGCGTCAGGAGTTGCTCGCACAGATCAACGCGCAGAAGGTCATCGGTTCAACCGTCTTGTCCGTGTCTTCGGTCGTGTCGAGCGTGATCATCGTCCTGCTCTACGTCGCATTCCTCTTGATCGAGCAACGCGCGTTCTCGGACAAGATCAACCGTGTTTCCGGAGACCCGAGGCACGTTGCCTACATCCGGAGGGTAATCACCCACATCAACGCCAGGATCGGGACTTACCTTGCGCTCAAGACGCTCGTCAGCCTGGTGCAGGGCTTGATCTGCTGGGGGATCCTGGCGTTGTTCGGCGTGGAGTTTGCGACGTTCTGGGCCGTATTGATCGGATTGCTGAATTACATCCCGTACATCGGCTCGTTCCTCGGCGTGGTCCTGCCCGTGGCGTTCGCCCTGGTCCAATTCGCGGATCTGAACGTGGTGTTGGCGCTGTTGCTGGCGCTGTCGGCGGCCCAGTTCGTGATCGGGTTCTTTCTCGATCCATACCTTATGGGAAACTCGCTCAACCTGAGCCCCTTCGTGATTCTAGTCAGCCTCGCGGTGTGGTCGGCATTGTGGGGCATCGCCGGCGCATTCCTGGCGGTCCCGATGACCGCCTGTATGGCGCTCGTCTTCGCCGAGTTCGACGGGACGCGGCCGATCGCCGTTCTCCTCTCGAAAAACGGCAGGCTATGAGCACGGGCGGCGTGTCACGCGGCTGCGACGAGCGAAGCATGCAGTGATTCCGGACGTCCGAGGATCTCGCAGCTCGTCAGGTGCGGGACGTCTGCTGAAACGCGAAAGCAGGGAGCCCGGCGAGCGGAGTGGCTCCACATTGAAAGGTTGTCCGCTTTGGCCAGTAGCAGACGCGCACCGAAGTTCGCTTCCGACCCAAAGTCGCCCGCTACGCCTGCAGCCTCAACCAACTAGAAAGTCGCCGCCTTTCAAGGTTCGCCAATCGCGGTCCCTTTCGGCCGGAATCGTAGGCGGCGACGGAAGTTGTCGCTGTCCGATCGGGCGCTTTGCGTTGCGCGCTTGGCGGCCTCGGGATAAGCCATCGGGCTCTTGCTCGTCTGTATCTCGAGCAGCTTCGTCTCGTCGTTCACCCGGACGCTGTACCTGCCCATGTTGTAGAGGAGGTACATCGCAAACAGATTGTCGAAGTCCTCGTAATGGCCTTGCTCCTTCGCGAAGTCGAGGGACAGGACGGATGGAAAGCGGTTCGGCAGGTCCTCGAACGCCACCTTTTCTTCTTCGTGTGGATCGACAAAGGTCGAATTCGCGTACTTCTTGTAAAGCACTACGTCGAGTCCATACCCACGGGCGTTCCACTCCTTGAGAAGCTTCATCGCCATCTCGGTAGGAATGTTCGCATTCAGCGCTGCCTTGACCTTTCGCTTGGACGATCTGGGGCCGCTCTTCACTTCGAGTTCCTTGTATCCAGCGCCGTACTTGAATGCCGCGCCGATGGTCTTCGCGCAATTGAGATCGAGATACCCGTAGACGATCTCGCCGATGTGATAGTCGGTCGATCCGACGTGATTGTGATAGTCCTGGTTGATGCGCTTGAAGAAGCCGGTCAAAGCTTCCCTCTCACCAGCCGGTACGTTGTAGACCCGCACGCCAACGATGGATCGCTTGTAAATCTCGCCGAAATCCAGGCCGAACGAAGCGGTATCGCCAAGCGACGAGGTGGTCTTGAACAAGTATTCCTTCTTCGGGACGCCGATCATGAGGTTGTCGTCGTAGAAGCCCTTCGCGTGCTCGGGCGCTCGGTCGGCGTAAAAGTTAGCCGAGTAGACCGTTTCATCGCCAGCCGCCGGGGTGCGGATGGCCAAGGCTATATGGCCTGCCGAGCCGCCTTTGGAGGTGCCGAAGCTGATCAGCAACTCCATGTCGTAGCGGTCCCGTTGCAGGAAGTCGGAAATCTCGTCGATGTTGGCGGGCTCCGGCCCATCCCTGGTTCCGAAGTCGGCAGCCGCTGCTCCCGAGGCGAACAGGAGCGCGATCAACACGCAGCAAGCCCTGGCTATCATGTTCACTGCCCGGTTGCTGCGTCAGCTGCCCGCATGACGGGAGCCGCACGGCATCCTACCGGCGGAAGCCCGGTCGGCTGACTACGCATCTGGTTCATGGCGAACATCACCGTGAAAAGCGAGCGCGGCCGCGAGGAGCATCCGAGGCCAGCTCGGCCAACTCCCAGCGATGATCCTTGGGGCGCTCCGCTATCCGAGCGCCTTACCGACCACTTCTGCGGTCTCTCCTGAAAGGCGCGGCGTCGCAACGACCTTTTCGAGCGCCGCGCGCATCAGCGCACGGCGCCTTGGCTCGAAGCGCCTGTAGCGCTCGAAATTGCGCGCTAGGCGTGAGGCCACCTGCGGATTGACCGCGTCCAGAGCCACCAGTTGCTCGACCATCAGGTCGTAGCCGGAGCCGTCGGCGGCGTGAAAGTTGATCTGATTGGCGCCGAAGCTGCCCAATAACGCATAGACCTTGTTCGGGTTCTTCAGCGTAAAGGCGGGATGCACCGTCAGCTCCTTCACGCGTGCCACGGTGCCGGGCAGGCGTGAAAGTGCTTCCACGCCAAGCCACTTGTCCACGACGAGCGGCTCGTCCTTCCACTTTGCGTAGAAGGCATCCAGGGCTGGACGGCGCTCGGCGCAATCGCAGTTGGCGATCGCTGTGAGCGCGGCCAAGGCGTCAGTCATGTTGTCTGCAGCGGACAATTGTGCGAGGCACATGCGGCGCGACGCTTCGTCGCCCAAGTCTACGAGATAAGCCAGACACAGGTTGCGCAGCGCGCGGCGGCCGATAGACGAGGCATCCGGCCGATACGGTCCGCGCGTAGCAAATATCTCGTAGCTTCGCCGGAAGTCCGCCCCCAGTCGTTCGGCCAGGAAGCGGCGCATCGCCAGACGCACCGCATGCACCGCTGCTGGGTCGATATCGTCCAGCTGTTCGGCGATCACGACTTCGGGCGGCAACGCGAGTACCTCCGCTGCGAACGCAGGGTCCTGCTGAGCATCGCTCAGCACACGACCGAAGGCGTTCGCCAAGTGATCGGGGAACCGCACCGGACGGCCGGCGAGATGGTCGGCCACCCCCTGGAGCAGAAGCCTCATCGCAAGCCGCTGCCCCGCCTCCCAGCGATTGAACGCATCGCTGTCGTAGCAAAGCAGGTGCTGGAGAGCCTCGTCGCTGTACTCGTACTCGATGATCACCGGCGCCGAGAAGGTGCGGCCCAGTGAGGGCACCGGCCGGTCCCGGACGTCGAGAAAGTGGAACACCTCGGTTTCCTTGCGCACCGACAACACGCGGCTCGTTCTCTGAGCGGTCTCTTCGCCTTCTAGTCGCAAGGGCAGGTCGCGACCTTCAACATCGATCAGACCGACGGCGAGCGGAATGTGCATCGGCAGCTTCGCCGGCTGTCCCGGCGTGGGAGGACACCGCTGCGTCACGGTGAGCTCATAGGTGCGCGTGGCGGCGTCATACCGGTCGCTCACTTCCAGGCGCGGCGTGCCGGCCTGCTCGTACCAGAGCTTGAACTGGGTCAGATCGACACCGCTCGCGTCCTGAATTGCACCCACGAGATCGTCGGTGGTCACGGCCTGCCCATCGTAGCGTTGGAAGTAGAGGTCGATGCCTTTGCGGAACGCTGCCGCGCCGACGAGTGTGTGCATCATGCGCACCACTTCGGCCCCCTTGCTATAGACCGTGGCGGTGTAGAAGTTGCTGATCTGCTGGTACGACGGTGGCCGTACCGCATGTGCCATCGGCCCCGCGTCCTCCGGAAACTGACTGGAGATCAGGTTGCGCACCGCTTGAATGCGCGTTACCGCGTGCGAATACCGATCGCCGGCGTACTGCTGTTCTCGGAAGACTGTAAGCCCTTCCTTGAGCGAGAGCTCGAACCAATCACGGCAGGTGACGCGATTGCCGGTCCAGTTGTGGAAGTACTCGTGCGCGACCGTCCGGTCGACGGAACTGAAGTCCCAGTCGGTCGAGATGTCGGGGCGGGCCAGCACCAGCTTGGTGTTGAAGACATTCAGGCCCTTGTTCTCCATGGCACCCGCGTTGAAATCGCCCACCGCCACGATGTTGTATTGGTCGAGGTCGACTTCCAAGCCGTATGCATCCTCGTCCCACCGCATCGCATGCTTGAGGGACTCTAGCGCGAACTCGCACTGATCCAGCTTGCCGGGCTCCACGAAGAACTGAAGTTGCACCGTGCGGCCGGATCGCGTCTTGAAGGTATCGCGGCGGCTTTCGAGTTCGGCGGCCACGACAGCGAAGAGATAGGATGGCTTCGGGAATGGGTCTTCCCACCTGGCCCAATGACGGCCGTTTGCTTCGTCGCCGCGCTCTATCAGGTTGCCGTTGGCGAGCAGCACAGGGTAGCGAGCCTTGTCAGCGTGCAGCGTGACGCCATACGTGGCCATCACGTCGGGCCGGTCGGCAAAAGGAGTAATGCGGCGGAAGCCTTCCGCTTCACACAAGCTGAAGAGCCCGGTGCTCGACATGAAGATGCCCATCAGCTTGGTATTCTGCTTGGGATTGACGCGGCTGAGCGTCTTCAAAGTGAACGTGCCAGGCACGCTCGGCACCGTAAGGGTTCGCTCGTCGAGCGTGTAGCGCTGCGGTCCGAGAGGAACGTCGTCGAGGGACACCGCCTCGACTTTGACTTCGTCCACATCGAGCACGAGTGCCGTGCCGGAATCTACCGCTTTCCGATCGTGGTTGACGACGAGCTTGGCCTCGACGCGCGCGTTGTCTTCGGCGATGAGATCGATGTCCAGGTCGATCCTGGGGATCAGGAACAGCGGAGGCGTGTAATCCTTGAGGTAGACCGTCCTTTGCGTTTCAGGGAGCATGACTGGCGCCCGTTTCAGGGTTGGGGATTCTTGCGTGCGTCGGCGATGACCATGTGGATGAAATGCAGCTTGGTGACGACTGGTTTGCACATCACGAATGGATAGAAGTCCGGCTCCCCCATGCTGCGTGCCATCTCGTTGAGCACCATGGCGATCTCGATCCAGGCGTTCAGGAGCAAAAGAAGGCGCTCTGCGTCGGGATCGTCGAGCGCGTAGAGCGCATCACGGGTGAACGGCTGGACATCGCATTGCAGATCGCCGGCATCGAGTCCGAAGCTCATCGCCGTGCCGAGCGTATCGACCACATGCAGGTAGTGAGCCCACGTCTCGGCCCAATCCTCCCAAGGGTGCATCGTTGCATAGGAGCTCACATGGGAGTCCGCCCAATTGGCAGGGGGCCCATGCTCATAGTTGCGCTTAAGCGCGTCGGCATAGCTCGCGCGCTCGTCACCGAAGAGTTGGCGGAACGGTTCCAGCCAACGCGTATTCCAAACCAGCCTGTCCCAATAGTAGTGCCCGACCTCATGGCGGAAGTGTCCTAGCAGTGCGCGATAGGGCTCCCGCAATTCGTACCTGATCTGCTCGCGCTTCGCGTCGTCGGCCTCTTCCACATTGATGGTGATGAGGCCATTGGCGTGGCCGGTCATCACCCGCGGTCCTCCCGGCGGGGACCGTAAGAGGTCGAACATCAAACCGCGTTCGGGATCCTCGGTCACCTTGGATTTCACGGGTAGGCCAAAACCGAGCAGCTCCGAGACCAGGCGCCGCTTGGCGATCTCGATCTTCGCCCAGTAGCGCGCATTGTCGCCATCGGCGAGATTGGGGATCGTGCGGTTGAGCCGACAGGCGATGCAGTAGTTGCCGCTGTCCTGCGCGCCAATCATCCAGTTACAGAGTGCCGGAGAATCGCGGTTCGCGCAGAACTTCAGGACATCGTCGCGGCCCTCGGTACGCCAGGTGCCGGGCGCGGAGCCCGGATCGAAGGCCGCCAACCGGCTCTCATCGGGCAGGTAACCCAGCTGCGACTCGCATGTGAGGCAAAGTGTATTGCGGAAGAAGATGCGGCTCCCGCAGCGACATTGATAGGAGCGCAAGTGTCGCGCGACACGCTCGGCGACACTCTCATCGCGTTGCTTCAGCCGAGTGTCGAGGCCCTTGTGCAGCGAGTCCAGGCGATCGTACATGATCCCTCCCGTCACGGCGCTTCGCTCTGGCCGCCCGCAATCGCACGGCGTACGCCGTCGCGCGACCGTCAGATCCGAGAAATGGTGCTGATCGCACACTCATATGTGAATTCGAAATGGGACAGCCACGCGGGAACCTCGACGACCGGGATGAGTTACGCAAACCGTGGTGCGTCAGGCGCTACGCGCGTTTAATGAGGCGAACGATGAAAATTAGAATCACCGCACCGATGACTGCCACCACAATGGACCCGATCAATCCACCGCCCAGGGATGCCCCTAACGAGCTGAACAGAAAACCCCCAAGCAAAGCACCGAGTACGCCCACAATGATATCGCCGATAACGCCGAACCCGCCGCCTTTGACGAGCAATCCCGCGAGCCAGCCGGCCACCAACCCCACCAATATGAACCAGACGAAGTCCACGATGTTTCCCTCCCGTCAAACAAAGATCAACGGTTTCGTTTCTCTCTGCACAACCAAGCAACACATACTCAGACTCCTACTTCTTGCTCCTTGAGAAGCTGGTCCAGGCTCGGTAAAACCCGCAACGTATTCTTTTTTCACAGCGTTGCAACCTTGGTATCGCTTCTCTTGCTGCGAATGACACCCCTTCGATCAGGCTGACGATCATCAAGGCCCTTTGGAAACTGCTCAGTTATCTGGTTCTCCCGCGTAGCGCTTGACGGACGCATGAACTCCAAACGGCTGTCTAAGGTCAGCGCCGGCCCACGCACGGGATACTAAACCGGACCGGTCGGGATAGGAATCGGAGATCATGCGGCGATTCGACCATAAGACCTTCGTAGGATAGTGGGAATCGATGCGCAGCAAGGAGCCTGCAGGATGAAATCGTTCTGTAACAACACCCGATCGACCAGCGTCAAAAGGACGGATCAATCGCCGCGGTGGTCATGGTCAGTACCTTGTCTCTGCGGCGAAGGCCCTATGGCGTCGGCCGGAACCACGGCGAATAATCACCCGATCATGCTACCGCTTCGCGATGGGCTCGATTGAAACGAGGTGTTACGCCGCTCCATTGACAGCTGCTGACGAGAGGCCGTTCGCCCCTTCCGAATCAGTGCAAAAGCGTATAGTTGATCGGAGGCGCAGCTAGGCTGCCCAACGTTGTGCCATCGCGTATGAAATCGGTCCTGGATCCGACGTTTCGGTACACGCCGAGCGTTCACACGGACATCAGAAAGACGTTCGCGCGAATCCGTCGCGAGCAACGGACGACAGATTCAAAGAATGCTCAGCGGATCGACCAGCCGCCGCAAAGCGTAGTCGTCATGGTGCGGCGGCGACCGACGCGAGCTAGCTCACGCTAGACGCGCCATCGCGGAGCGTTCCGGCTGCTTGCCTTGATAAGGAAGGAGGCTCGCAATGACCAAGAAGGACGAGTACTTCAAGATGATGGAATCGCAAATCAAGAAGTGGGATGCGGATGTTGATAAGCTGAGGGCGAAGAGCGCGCAAATGAGTGATGACGCGCGTGCCAAGTACGACGAGCAGATCAAGGTGATGCGTGCCAACCGCGACGCCGCCCACAAGAAACTGCAGGAGATGCGCACGGCGACTGAATCGGCGTGGCACAACATGCAGGCCGGGATGGATTCGGCCTGGGTATCGATGAAGAATGCATTGGATAAAGCATCGTCCCAGTTCAGGAAGTAGACCGGCTGGGCCGGATCGAGCGTATCGCTCGAGTGTTCTGCAACTTCGGGGTTGGCGAAGTAGTCGCCGCGACTAAAGCCCCCGGGCCATCCTTGTCCGGCGCGGTCGTTACAGGCCGCGCCGTCAAATATGGTTGCGCCTCTGACAAGCCTCGGTGGCAGCCGATAGCTGTGGCGGCCACCGAGACCGGTTCACTCGCTCATCCACCCATTTGCTGGCCAAAGAATTCCTTGGCCTTGCCCACCTCGGCGTCCCACTTCGTCAATTGCTCCGGGGTCAGGAAGTTCACGAGTCGCTGGCGAAGCTGATCACGATTGGCGGCTACCTGCCTGACGATGTCGGCCCTCGTAGCAGTCGGATTGGCTTGTTGGTACTGCGCAACCTTGCCTCGAGCTTCGGATAGGAAATCCTGCAATTTGGTTTTTTGGTCGTCGCTGAGCTGCAGGTCGGCGCCGAATCGCTTCAGTTCGGCGGCAACCTGATTACGTTCTTCAGGTGTCAGATTCATGGCATTGCTCCCACTCTGAGTAAGCTGATTAAGCAAGATTCAGGCCTCGACGAATAAGCAACATTCAGGCCCTCGACTCGAATCGCTCTTCTGATCCCAGTCGGTTCGTTTAGATCGGGAAAATCAAACAATGGTTCGCCCGATTCATCGTTGTTTGTTCACTCCGGACGGGAAAGTGAAGTATTACGACGGTCCGCTTGACGCGATTCTTGTGGCTTCATGCAATATCGCTTTGTGGCCGGTAGCCAACATAGACGGTCGTCCGCTTGCGACGCAAAGCCGATGACCGCAATCAGGCTGCGGCGTTTTGGCGACAGCACAATTCGCGGAGTACGATGGCCGTCTGCCGAGCAACAAGGCCGCAGGTTGCGCCGCTCGACCCTTGGTTACAGATGGTTTACGCCAAAGACGGAGGGACAATGAAACTACAAGTATCGAGCAGGTGGCTAGCGCTGCTGATCATCAGCGTGGGGCTTGGTGTCGGCCAGAGCCTGGCACAGAACATGGGCAGTCTGTTCCAACTGATGGGCGGAGCGGATACGGTCAAGAAACTCTCGGGCGATCTGCTTCAGTCCGCGGCAAAGGATCCACGCCTCTCTGGATTGCTGGGTAAGGCGGATACGAGCGCCCTAACCCCGAAGCTGGCAGACCAGATGTGTTCGATGCTTGGCGGCGGTTGCAAGGCTCCGCTCACCGATCAGCAGATTGCGGCTGGGTCAAGCAAGCTGGACGCAACTCAGACCAAAGCATTGGGTGACAACTTCAGCTCGGTCCTGAACACGGTAACGAGTAACCCGCTCGTGAAGGAAGGCGTAAGCAAGGCAATCGCTCCTAAACTCGGTGGAATTATCGGGGGGCTCATCTAGGCGACTGGTTGCCGAGAGCGCTATCTTCTTGGTGATCGGGACCGTCGGCGGTCCACGAGGTCGCGGCGTCGGGCTGGCTGATCGGACTCGTCGCGGCATCGACCTTGCTCGCCGGTGGTTCATGGCGCAACGGCGTCCCTGTGTTTGGCTTTCGAGCAGAGAAGTGATTTGGGACTGCCAAATTCCGCGACGTTGCCTGGGTGAATGAGTCCGCTTCTGGCCGATAGCGGACAACCTAACTCTCTGACGCTCCCAAAGCAGCCCGGTACGCCGTGTCCATGCTTGGGATCCCGAGCCGGCGAAGACTCGATGTCCGGTACGAGTCGCCGTCTTTCCCAGCGCGTTCGCTTGCGCGCATAGCCGTTCGAAGGTTATCTGTCGCATCTCCCTTTGGCATCCGGAAGGAAGCGTCCCCCGGCTGCAAGCGGCTTTGCCCGGACCGCTCCGGACGTCCTAGGCGGCCGTTCTGGGGGAGATTCGGACGAGAGGTGGAACTCGCCGGAGCTTGCCGGCTTTGGGAGTGGCGGATGGGGTGGGATTCGAACCCACGAATCGCTTGCACGATTGCCGGATTTCAAGTCCGGTGCATTCAACCGCTCTGCCACCCATCCGGGGGTATCCGGCACTTGCCTCACCGCGCCAGAAGTACGGGATTGAATTGCGCCGGAGTTATACCCATCTTAGCATGTCGAAATCCGGCCTTGATGGGCCGGCAGGCAATTGAAACTTCATGGGTTTCTGCTAGTCTATTCGCGCGACAGGCCCGGTCTTTGCCGGACCTTTAGTGGAGGCAAAATGGATTCGAAGTTCGAACCGGCTTTTTCATCGCAGCAGATCGCGTCTGCGAAGCGTGACGCGATCGTCGTCACCGCGCCGGAAGCCAATCGCGTTCTGCGCAACACCTACTGGCTGCTCGCGATCTCCATGTTGCCGGCGATTGCCGGCGCGTGGACGGGAATGCAGCTCAACCTGTTTCGTCTGTTCGTCTCCGCGCCGATCGCGGCGCCGTTGATTCTGTTCGGCGTGATGATGGCGGCGATGTTCGGCGTTACTGCGCTGCGTAACAGCGCGTGGGGCGTTCCTGCGCTTCTGGGCTTCACCTTCATCGCCGGCGTCGCGACGGCGCCGATCCTCACGTTCGCGCTCGGATTCGCAAACGGCGCGCAGCTGATCGGGGTTGCCGCGGCGCTGACGGCGGGGGTGTTCTTCGCCATGGCCGGGATCGCGACGGTAACGAAGAAGGATTTCTCCTTCCTCGGCAAGTTCCTGTTCGTCGGGTTGATCCTGGTCGTCGTCGCGTCGCTCGCAAACCTGTTCTTCGCCGTGCCGGCGCTATCGCTTGCCATCTCCGGGGTGGCGGTCCTTCTATTTTCGATGTACCTCCTCTTCGACGTGAGCCGGATCGTTCACGGCGGCGAGACGAACTACATCACCGCCACGCTGAGCCTGTTCCTGAACGTCTGGAACATCTTCATCAGCCTGCTCAACATCCTGCTGATGCTGACCGGCCAGCGCGACTGAAAGCGGCCATCCCGATCCTGCAAACGGGGCGAGACGATCGCCCCGTTTTTGTTTAGAAGCGCCCGTAACGGTCGCCTAGCCGAGTGGGTTGCCGGCGGCGAGAGCCACGTTTGGGTCGCGCGATGCGTTGGGGTGTACGTCATCGGATTCCCCGCACTCGAACAGCGCAACGGACTCGACGTGCGCCGTGTGCGGAAACATGTTGACGACGCCCGCCGCGGATAATCGGTAGCCGCGATCATGGACGAGGACACTCGCATCGCGGGCGAGCGTCGCGGGGCTGCAAGACACGTAGACGATCCGTTGCAGCGCCCCATCGGCATCGCTCCGCGGCAATGCCTTGACGAGCTCGATGGCGCCGTCGCGCGGCGGATCGAGCAGTGCGCGGTCGAGCCTCCCGACCGCCGCCACCGATTCGCGCGTAGCCGCGAAGAGATTCGCCGCCATAAAGCTTGCACGATCGGACAAGCCGTTCCGCAGCGCGTTCGCTCGCGCCCGTTCGATCAGCACCGGGCTCCCGTCGATGCCGATGACGTGGGCGCCGCCGCGCGCGATCGGAAGCGTGAAGTTGCCGAGGCCGCAGAAGAAATCGGCTACGCGCTCGCCGGCTACCGGGGCGAGCAGGGTGATTGCACGCCGCACGAGCACGCGATTGACGAAGAAGTTCACCTGCGTGAAATCCGTCGGCGCGAACGGCATTGCGACGTCGAATTCGGGCAGCGTGTACGCGAGCGCCGAATTGCGTGGATGAAAGGGCTGCGCGGTCTCGGGACCTCCCGGCTGCAGCCACACATCGATACCTTGAGCGTCGGCGAACGCGACGAGCCGCGCTTCGTCAGCGGGCGTGAGCGCCTCGAGGATGCGGAACACGAGCGCATAGACGGACTCGGGGTTTTCGCGCCGCTGCAAACGCTCGCCGATTGCGAGCTCGATCTGCGGCAGGCGGTCGCGGATCGACAGCGATTCCACGAGCTTCCGCAGGGTCGGCAACAGACCGGAGATCTTGCGCGGCACGACGTGGCACTCGCGCATGTCGGCGACGAAGCTCGACTTCCGCTCGTGGAAGCCAACGAGCACGCCGCCTTTCTTCACGACGTCGCGCACGGAAAACCGGGCGCGATACCGGTACTCCCAGAACGGACCGCTGATGGGCGGAAGCAGAACGTCCGGCGCGACGCGTCCGATGCGCGACAGCGCGTCCTCGAGCACGCGTTGCTTCGCGGCGATCTGCAGCGCAGGATCCGCATGTTGCAGCGTGCATCCACCGCAGACGCCGAAATGCGGGCAGCGGGGCGCAACGCGCGACGCGCTCGGCGTCTCGACGCCGAGCAGCCGGCCCACTTCATAGCTCGGCTTGCGCTTGGTGATCTCCGCGACTACGGTCTCGCCCGGCAAGCCGCCTTCGATGAACACCGCCTTGCCCGCAACGCGCGCGACGCCCCGTCCATTCTGGTCCAGCGATTCGATGACGGCACGCGTCGGGTCGATCATGCGCTCCGATCATACGCGACGCGCAGAGCTTGTCAGCCGCGCCCGCGGTGCGGTTTTGGGATCGGATAGAGCGAATTCTCCCGGGCGGACGGTACAATCCGTGGCATGCGTCTCCTCGCATTCGATACGTCGACCGACTGGATCTCCGTGGCCGTGAGCGACGGCGACGAATGGCATCTGCATGCCGAGCGTGTGGCGCAGGACAATTCGCGCCGCATCCTGCCGATCATCTCGCGTACGCTCGCGGAAGCGGGCTTCACGTTGCAGGCGCTCGATGGCATTGCGTTTGGCGCGGGCCCGGGTGCGTTCACCGGGGTCCGCATCGCGTGCGGAATTGCGCAGGGCCTTGCATTCGCGATCGATCGGCCGGTGGTGGGCGTCTCGACGCTCGAAGCCCTCGCCCACGAAGCATTTCGAGTCCACGGCGCAAAGCGCGTCGTGGCTTGCCTGGATGCGCGCATGCGCGAGATCTACGCCGCATGCTACGTGCGCGAGCAGGATGAGTGGCGCGCCATGCGCGAGCCCGCGGTGATGGCGCCCCTCGCGCTCGCACTCCCGGATGCAGAACCGTGGCACGGGGCAGGCGACGGCTTCGCGGCGTATCCAGACCTGGCCGAGCGGCTCAAGCTCGCAGGCGTGGATTCGAACGCGGTGCCGTCGGCGCGCGCCATCGGTGAGCTCGCGCTGCGACGCTTTGCGGCCGGCGAGGCCGTCTCGGCACCAGAGGCGCGTCCCTTCTATGTCCGTCATCGCGTGGCGCTGACGACCGCCGAGCGCGACGCGGGATTGCGGCTCTAGGTCGGCCGAATGGCAACGCTCGCGAAGGACTTCTCGAGTCCCCAGATCACCTGGCGGCCGTTGACCGTCGACGACCTTGCGTACGTGGCGGCACTCGAGTCGCAGATCCACGCGGCGCCGTGGTCGCTCGGCAATTTTCGCGATGCCCTGGCCGCGGGCTATTCCGCACGCGTTGCCGAGCGCGAAGGACGCATCATCGCCTACGGCGTGCTCATGCTCGGTCCCGGGGAAGCGCAGCTCCTCAATCTCTCCGTCGTCCCGGATGCGCGTCGCCAGGGCATCGGACGCATGCTGCTTGCGCAATTCCTGGTCGACGCACGCCGCCTGGGTGCGGAACAGATCTTTCTCGAGGTGCGCGCCGGGAACAGGGCCGCGATCGCGCTCTATGAAACATCGGGCTTCGCCGCGATCGGGCGACGCATTGCCTATTACCCACCGACACATCCACAGGCGCCGCGCGAAGACGCGCTGGTGATGCGTCGTGCACTTGTCACCGGTCCGCGCGGCCTCTAGGCCAATCTTTAGAGGCGATATGGGCGCGACGCGCGAGGAGATGCTCTCGGAGATGGGGCTTTCGCCCGTGTGGCGCTTGCGTCAGCCGCAAGTTCGCGAGATGAGCAACGCGCCTGAGGAGTCGCTGCCGCCGCCGACGCAGTTCGCCGACGGGGAGGAGCGGAAGGCGCACATCGCCGCGCTCCCGTGGTCGGCGTTCGCCGCAGACGTCGACGCGTGCAAAGCCTGCGACCTGTGCCGCACGCGCAACCGCTCGGTCCCAGGGGTCGGCGATCAGGACGCGACGTGGCTCTTCGTGGGTGAAGCGCCCGGCGCGGAGGAGGACGCGAAGGGCGAGCCGTTCGTTGGTCAGGCCGGACGACTGCTCGACAACATGTTGGCGGCGCTCTCGCTCGCACGCGGTCGCGACGTCTATATCGCGAACGTGCTCAAATGCCGGCCACCCAACAACCGCACGCCCGAGCCGCTCGAGGTCGAGGCGTGCCGGCCCTATCTCGACCGTCAGGTGAGCCTGATCCGTCCGGAGATCATCATTGCTCTGGGCCGAAGCGCGGCGACGACGCTGCTGAACGTCGACGCCTCGATCGCGAGCCTGCGCGGCCGTGTTCATCGCTATCAGGGTGTACCGCTCGTGGTGACCTATCACCCTGCGTATCTGCTGCGCAATCTCGCCGATAAGGCGAAGGCGTGGGAGGATCTTCTCCTTGCCCGCCGGGTGGCAGGCAAGGCGAAGATGTAGACGAGTTTCCACGGCTCGCGAGTGGGGGTAAACAAGTCCGCAGGGCTCGCGATCGCCGGAAACTCGTTTACACTTGTTATTTTCCGAGGGGGAGCGATCATGCTCAAACGTATCGCCGCGGTTCTCGCCCTGCTTTCGACATTGGCGTTGGCGGGCTGCGGCTACAACGATCTGCAGCGGCAGGATGAAGGGATCAAGGCCGCCTGGTCGGAAGTTCTGAACCAGTATCAGCGGCGCGCCGACCTGGTGCCGAACCTCGTGAATACGGTGAAGGGGTACGCAGCGCAGGAGCAGCAGGTGCTGACCGAGGTCACGAACGCGCGTGCGAACGTCGGTGCGATCAAGGCCACGCCCGAGCTCATCAACGATCCGGTTGCATTCCAGAAGTTCGTCCAGGCGCAGAACCAGCTGCAGGGTGCGCTGTCGCGCCTCCTGCTCGTGGCCGAGAACTATCCGCAGCTCAAGTCCGATGCGTTGTTCCGCGACCTGCAATCGCAACTCGAGGGCACCGAGAATCGTATCGCGGTCGCGCGCAACCGCTACATCAAGTCGGTGCAGGAATACAACACGACGGTGCGTCAGTTTCCGACGAACCTGACCGCGATGCTGTTCAAGATGGACGTGAAACCGAACTTCACGGTCGCGGACGAGGCCGCGGTCAGCGCGCCGCCGAAGGTGGATTTCGCGAAGCCGCCGCCGGCGACAGCGACGCCCGCCCCACCGCCAGCGGCTCCAGCCCCGGCGCCCGCGACGCCTGCGGCACCGTCCAAGTCGTAGCGCCCCGAGCGATGCTAAGCCCGGGGTGAACGAACACACGCCCCGGGCGTCGCTGCTTCGAGGCCGTCGCGGAATGCTGCTGCGTTCCGATCGCTTTCCAAACCCATTCGCGATGATGCGCAGTGACGGCCTTCGAGCGTTGCTCTGGCGCGAGACGCGCGTGTTTCTGGGTGTCTTCGCGTTCGCACTGGCTGCGAGCGGTAGCGCCGTTGCGCAAACACCACCGGCCCCAACCACCACGCCGACGCCGCCGTCGAGCGCATGGGAAGCCGGAACCGACGGCCTCGCGCCGATCCCCACGTTGCGCGCGCGCGTCACCGATCTCACGAACACGCTCAGCGCCGGCGAGCGGTCCGATCTCGAGACCAAGCTCGCGGCGTTCCAAGAAAAGTCCGGCAATCAGATCGTGGTGCTGATCGTTCCTTCGACCAAGCCGGAGCCCATCGAGGCGTATTCGCTGCGCGTCGCGGAAGCGTGGAAGATCGGGCGCAAGGGGCAGGACAATGGTGCACTGCTCGTCGTCGCCAAGGACGACCACAAGATGCGCATCGAAGTGGGCTACGGTCTCGAAGGCGTGCTGACCGACGTCACGTCGAAGCGCATAATCGCCGAAACGATCGCGCCGTATTTTCGGAACAACCAGTTTGCAGCGGGCATCAACGCGGGTGTCGACCGGCTCATCGACGTCGTCGGCAAAGGCGAGCCGCTTGCGCCGGTCCAGGCGAAGCCCGGGCCCTCGTCCCACTTCAGCTTCGAAACGCTGTTCATCGTGCTGTTTGTCGTGGTGCCGATCATCGGCGGCATTCTGTCGCGGCTCTTCGGGCGCGTGCTCGGCTCGGGCGTCGGCGCCGGCATCGTCGGCGCCGGCGCGTGGCTCGTCGTCGGATCCATCGGCATTGCGCTCGGTGCCGGCATCGCGGCGTTCTTCGTGATTCTGTTGTTCGCGGCCGGCGGGGGCGGCTTCGGCGGGCGCGGTGGCGTGTTCATTCCGACCGGCGGCGGAGGCTTTGGTGGCGGCGGCTTCGGCGGGGGCGGAGGCTTTTCCGGCGGCGGCGGCAGCTTCGGCGGCGGCGGGGCCTCCGGCGACTGGTAGCAACGCCATGCGGCCCGCGTCGACCACGCAGCGCGTCCTGCGTCACCTCGTAAGCGATCATGGGACGGTGAGGCGCGCGTTCCCGCCGGAGGCGATGGATCGCATCGAGCAGGCGATCGCCGCCGGCGAGAAGACGCATCGTGGGCAGGTCTGCGTCGCGATCGAAGGCGCGCTGCACGCCGGTCGCATCGCCAAACGCCTGACGCCACGCGAGCGCGCACTCGAAGTCTTCGGACTCTTGCGCGTGTGGGATACCGAGGAGAACTGCGGCATCCTCATCTACGTGCTGCTCGCCGACCATGCGGTCGAGATCGTCGCGGACCGCGGCATTCATCGGCGCGTTGGCGACGACGCGTGGTCGCAAATCTGTCGCACGATGGAGAACGCCTACGCCACCGGACGATTTGCGGACGGCATGGTCGAAGGGGTGACTGCGGTCTCGTCGCTGCTCGCCAAGCATTTCCCGCGCGACGGCACTGCCGGCCCCAACGAATTGTCGGATCGCCCCGTCGTCCTTTGAGACACCACGCATTTCTCCGGCGGCTGCGCTGGCTCGTCATGCCCTGCGTTGCGCTGCTCGCGGCGTGTCCGCAACCCCGGGTAGTCAAGCCGGAGACCTACCTCGCCGAATTCGAGAAGGGCGGGTACACGCCCGCCGAGCGGTTCGAGACCGCGGTGTTTTACGACGCGTGGACGGATCCTGCGTCGGAGCGCCGCATCGGCATCAAAGCGATCGCGCCGAACAAGGCGGGTCGCTATCCGGTGGTCGCGTATCTTCCGGGGCTGGGCGAGACGACGGACGAAGGCGCGTTGTGGACCAGCGCATGGGCGCGCGCCGGTTACTTCGTGCTGAGCGTCCAGCCGGAAGAACACGACCTTCGCGTCTGGCGAACGCTTGCCGCGCGCACCGGCGACTTTGCGACGCTTGCGCGCGAGCACTTCTCCCCGGTGTCGCTCGAGCACCGACTTGCCGACACGACGTTCGCACTCGCGCGGGCGAAGACGCTCTCGGAGGACACCAATACCTTCTTTCGGTCCGCGGACTTCGAGCGCGGCGCCGTTGCCGGATTCGATCTCGGCGCGCAGACGGCGCTGGGGCTTGCGATCCGCGCTTCGACCGGGAATGCGGCGCTGCCGAAGCTCCGCGCGGTCATCGCGCTGTCGCCGTACGGATCGCTGGCGCGCCCGGGACCCGACGAAGACATCAGCGCGATTCGGATACCGGTGCTGATCGTGACTGCGACCCAGGACCTCGATCCCTACGGCATTCTGTCGTCACCCTCGATGCGCCGTGCACCGTTCCAGTACTTGCGGGGGAAGGACAAGTTCCTGCTGTTGCTCGCGCAAGGCGGCCACGACGCGCTCTCGGGCAACATGCCGGCGCCCGAAGTCGGTGAGCCACGGCCCGGCGGCTACGCCGCGCGCTTCGGCGGGGGGACCGAGGGTGGCGGACCGCGTTCGGCGCGAATGCCGGGAAGCGAGGATGCGCCTGGCGGGCAGCCGGCCGAGAGCCAGCGCCCGGCCTTCGATTCCGTGCGCACGACCACGCGCATCCAGATGCGCGACACGGCGTTCGTGCAATCGATCACCACGGCGTTTCTCGACGTCGCGGTCAAGAACGACGGCATCGCCAACGAGTGGTTTTCGAAGGATGCCCGCCGCTACCTCGGCGAATTCGCGCACTTGCAGGCGCGCTAGCGATTGCCTTCGGAACGCGCTAATCTGCGGTCCATGAACCCCAGTGTCGACGTCTTCCTCATGGAGGCGGTCAAGTCGGGCGTGACGCTCAGGAATCTGCCGCTCGCCGCCTTCCACACCGCTCTCGCCAGCGCCGCGCGGTCGGTAAGTCCCGAGCGCGTGTTGAGCGAACGCGAGATCAACGTGATCCTGCGCGACTGGCTCGATCACGAAGGCTCGTTCGTGCGGACCGATCATGTCGAGCTGCGGCGCTTGCTGGTCGATTTCGGACTGCTCAGGCGCGACGGCTTCGGCCGCTCGTACTGGCGACCAGAATCGCCGCCGGAGTTCGCGGCGATCTTCCGCGAACTGGAGAGCGTCGATGTGCGCACAGCCGTGGCGCAGGCGCGCGCCGAAGCCGCGAGGAAAAGGAACGAGCGAGCGAAGCGACGGCGTGCCGCCATCGCGGCCGCGAGCGGGCGCGCTTGACCGCTGGGGTGGTCGCGGGACCTAGTGTTTCTCGTACCCGACGAGGCGCAACGAGTCGACCTGCGATTGATTGTGGCGGTGGCGCCAGTACACGAGCAGCATCGTTCCGGCGACGAAGGTGCCGAAGAGCACGATCGCCACGTTGATCGAAAGCCCTGCGCGGACCATCAGCGCGTAGATTCCGACCATCACCAGGATGCCGACGTTCTCGTTGAAGTTCTGGACCGCGATCGAATGGCCGGCACCCATCAGCACGTGACCGCGATGCTGGAGCAGCGCGTTCATCGGCACGACGAAGAAGCCGGCGCACGCGCCGATGATAATCATCATCGCGATCGCGAGCGGCAGCTGGTGCACGAACACGATCAGCATCACGCCTAAGCCCATTCCCGAGCCGATCGGCAGGACCTTCACGGATCCGCGCAGCGTGACGAAGCGCGCGGCGAGCACGGCGCCGATCAGCACGCCGATCACCACCATGCCGGACAGCATCGACGATTGCGACAGGTTGAAGCCGAGTGCGCGCTGCAGCCATTCGAGCAGGATGAACTGGAGCGTCGCGCCCGCGCCCCAGAACAACGTCGTCGTCGCGAGCGAGATCTGGCCGAGGCGGTCGGTCCACAGGAGCACGACGCAGTGCGAGAACTCGCGGATGAGGTAGAGCGGATTCTTGCTCGGCACGCGGTGGTCGACGCCAGTATGCGGGACGAACCAGTTGAATACCGCCGCGATGAAGTACAGGAGCATGATCACCGAAATCGCGGCTTCCGGAGGCGTATCGACCGGCGTGTCGATCAACGGCATGTCGAACGACAGCAGCATCGCCGACACGCGCGGGCTGATCAGGAAGCCACCAAGCACGGCGCCGATCACGATCGACGTCACGGTGGCGCCCTCGATCCAGCCGTTCGCGGCGACGAGCTGATTCGGGGGCAGGAGCTCGGTCAGGATGCCGTACTTGGCCGGTGAGTACGCGGCCGCGCCGATGCCGACGATCGCATAGGCCGCGAGCGGATGCACGCTGAACAGCATCGCGGCGCAGCCCAGGATCTTGATCGCGTTGGTGATGAGCATCACGCGGCCCTTCGGCATCGAGTCCGCGAACGCGCCGACGAGCGGCGCGAGCACGACATAGGGAATCACCAGGCTCTGCTTGAGCGCAGGCGTCATCCACGGCGGTGAGGAGAGCTCGCGGAGGAGGGCGATGGCCGGGACGATCAGCGCGCTGTCGGCCAGCGCGCTGAAGAACTGCGCGGCCATGATCGTGTAGAAGCCAGCTTTCATGTCCCTCGTCGCGAGATGCGGCCGCGGCCCTGTTGGGGGCCACGGATCGGTCGCCGCTGCAGTTATAATATTTTGGCGTGCGGCTCGCGTTTATACCATGATTGCCGCGTGACGCGCGCCGACCGCCCGTCTTCGCATCGCCTCTTGCGGCGCGGCGCGTTGCTATTCATCGTCGCTCGCCGGTCGCACATGCCCCGTCCTCTGTTCGCGCAGATCAATCTCGAAGCGCTGCGCGCGAACCTGGCGCGGGTGCGGGAAAAGGCACCGGGCACTCAAGTCCTGGCGGTCGTCAAGGCGAACGCCTACGGACATGGTCTCGTCCGCGTGCTCCCGGCGCTTGCCGACGCCGACGGATTGGCGCTCCTCGAACTCGATGCCGCGGTCATGCTGCGCGACGATCATTACACGCGTCGCATCCTTCTGCTCGAAGGCTTTTTCGACGAGAGCGAGCTCAAGGAGATCTCGCAGCGGCGGTTTGCGGTCGTCGTCCACCACGACGAGCAGGTTTCGATTCTGGAGCGCGCGACCTTGCCGCGGCCGATCGAGGTCTTCGTCAAGGTTAACATCGGCATGAACCGGCTTGGCTTTCGTCCCCAGAAGGTCCGCGACGTCTGCGGGCGCCTGGCGTCCGCGCCGGGTGTCGCCGCACTGCGGTTGATGGGTCACCTGGCGCGCGCCGACGAGGACGACGGGCTCAAGGACCCGCTCTCGCGCTTCGACGAAGCGTGTCGCGGGTTGCCGTATCCGCGGTCGCTCGCAAACTCGGCGGGCATCATTCGCTACGGCGAAGTGGGCGGCGACGTCGTGCGTCCCGGCATCATGCTCTATGGCGCGTCGCCGTTTCTCTATGACACCGCGCAGATGCTCGGCCTGAAGCCGGTCATGACGCTGCGCTCGCAGTTGATCGGCGTGCAGGATCTCGACATTGACGAGAGCGTCGGTTACGGTGCGACGTACACCGCGACGCGCCCGCATCGCATCGGCGTGGTCGCGTGCGGTTACGCCGACGGCTATCCGCGGCTTGCTCCGGCCGGGACGCCGGTGCTGGTCTGCGGCAAAATCGTGCCAATGGCCGGCCGCGTGTCGATGGACATGCTGACCGTTGATCTGACCGACGTTCCGGAGGCGCAGGTCGGGAGCCCGGTCGTCCTGTGGGGAGAAGGATTGCCTGTCGACGACGTCGCCACCGCCGCATCGACTGTCGGCTACGAATTGCTGTGCGCGCTCGCGCCGCGCGTCACCACGGTGGTGAGCAGCGTCGGCACCGTCGACCTCGAGCTGTAGCCGTTCGAAAAAAATCTGCGATCGGAGACCCACCGTGTACGTGGTCGTGACTGGAGCAGCGGGATTCATCGGCGCGAATCTCGTACGCGGATTGAACGGACGCGGCGAGACCGAAATCCTCGCCGTCGACAATCTCGCGAACGCGCAGAAGTTCGCGAATCTCGTCGATTGCGAGATCGCCGACTACGTCGACAAGGACGAGTTCCTCGACCGCCTGGAGGGCGGCGACTTCGACGACGATATCGCAGCGGTGCTGCATCAGGGCGCGTGCTCGGACACGATGGCCACCGACGGCCGCTACATGATGCGCAACAATTATCGCTACTCGCTGGCGCTCCTCGCGCATTGCCAGGACAACGACATCCCGCTCATCTACGCGTCGAGCGCGGCCGTCTACGGCGCGAGCGCCGCGTTCAAGGAGGTGCGCGCGAACGAGCGGCCGCTCAACATCTACGGCTATTCGAAGTTCCTCTTCGATCAGGCGGTGCGGCGGCAGCTGCCCGAGCGGACGGCGCAGATTGCCGGGTTCCGCTACTTCAACGTGTACGGACCGCGCGAGTCGCACAAGGGACGCATGGCGTCGGTCGCGCAGCATTTCTTCGACGAGTATCGCGCCGAAGGCCGCGTCAAGCTGTTCGAGGGCTCCGGTGGCTACGGGGCGGGCGAGCAGCGGCGCGACTTCATCTACGTCGAGGACGTCGTCGCCGCGAACCTCGCTTTCCTCGACCATCCCGAGCGCTCGGGTGTCTTCAACCTCGGCACCGGCCGGGCGCAGAGCTTCAACGACGTCGCCGTCGCGACGGTCAATGCCAGTCGCAAGGCCGCGGGTGAGCCGCCGCAGTCGCTCTCCGAGCTCGTGCAATCGGGCGTCATCACCTACGTGCCGTTTCCGGCCGCACTTGTCGGAAAGTACCAGAGCTACACGCAGGCCGATCTCTCGGCGCTCCGGGCCACCGGATACGACGGCGCGTTCCGGCCGGTCGAGGAAGGCGTGGCGCGCTACGTCGAAAGTCTGATTTCGCAGTCGCGATCCGCCTCCTAAGGTGATGTCCACGCGCGCCGGCGGGCCCTCGCTTCGGGGCGCCGCGGACGGCCGCGTTTCATTCCACCTTAGGAGAGGAGAATCGCCATGTATCGTCTTCTGTCGGCGCTCGCGCTGGCGCTGTTCGCGCAATGTGCCCTTGCGACGGTCAATCTCAACACCGCGTCCAAGGACGAGCTTGTCGCGCTACCGGGCATCGGTCCGGTCAAGGCGCAGGCCATCCTCGACTACCGCGAGAAACACGGCGGCTTCAAGTCGGTCGAGGAGCTCAAGGATGTGAAGGGCATCGGTGCCAAGCGCTTCGAGGCACTGAAGAGTGAGCTCACGGTGACGCCGGCGGGCAAGCCGGCCGCGGCGAAGGCGGATCCGAAAGCGGCCAACCCGGCGAAGGGAGACATCAAGCCGGTGGCGGACGCGAAGGCACGGAAGTAAGCGGCTTGCGCCGCTCCGGCGCCCGGCGCAACAGTTTTTGCGATCCTAAAGCCCGCTCCGCTCCCTCCGCCCCGGGGGGAGCGGTTCATCAACCGGTGATCGCCGTGGCGCCGTCGGGGCGGCTCGGCCACGTCAGGCCAGCGAATGCGAGCTTCATTGGCGATGCCCAAGCGAAACCGCGACTCGCATCCTCGCCTTGGCGAGGGAGCCATGTGAACGCGCCGCGTCAGGGCCCGGCAAGCCCCTGCCGCCGCTAGCCGATACCCAGGTCACGCCGCTCTCTTGCTGGCGGAGTCGTCAACCCGTAACATCCGCCGCGCGTTGAAGGCCGCTCGTTGTCTAGTTGCTTGCGAATGCTGGCGACGCGCATCCGGGCCCTAGGCGTCCAATACAAACTACAGGGAGAACGGCAATGAAACGGTTCATCTTCGCCCTCGTCTGGTTCCTGATGTCGAGCCTGGCGCTGGCGGCAGTCAATATCAACACCGCCACCAAAGAGGAGCTCGATGCCCTGCCTGGCATCGGCCCGGTGAAGGCCCAAGCCATCATCGACTACCGCAACGCCAACGGTCCCTTCAAGACGCCCGAGGACATCATGAAGGTCAAGGGCATCAAGGAAGGCGAGTTCGGCAAGATCAAGGACCAGATCAGCGTCAGCGGCGCGACGTCGGTACCGGCCAAGGCCGCGGCTCCTGCGGCGGCGCCCGCCTCGGCGGCCACCCCGACAAAGTCGACGCCGCCGACCGCGCCGGCCGCTTCGGCGACGCCGGCGACCGCTGCAACGCCGGCGACCGCCGCAACTCCGGCGAAGACGGATACCAAGGCGGCGCCCGCGACTCCGGCGACTGCCACCCCCGCGACGGACATGGCGAAGGACAAGGCAGCGGCCGACAAGGCGGCGAAGGAGAAGGCGAAGCAGGACAAGGCCGCGAAGGCCGCCGAGGAAAAGGCCGCGAAGGAGAAGGCGAAGCAGGAGAAGGCTGCAAAGGCCGCCGAGGAGAAAGCCGCCAAGGAAAAGGCGAAGCAGGAGAAAGCCGCCGCGGCGAAGGAAGCCAAATCGAAGGGCGCGTCGACGGACAAGTCCAAGGACGCGACGTCGGACAAGTCGAAGGACAAGGGCGCGGACAAGTCGAAGGACAAGGCCACCGAAAAATCGACGGACAAGAGCGCCGACAAGTCGAAAGACAAGGCGTCGGCCGCCAGCGACGGTGCAGCGCCGAAGAAATAGCGCAAAGCGCCGTCGTTGCAGCACCCAAGGGAACCCCGCAGCTAGCGGGGTTTCTTTTTTCGCTAGCCTCGAGGTCGCGTTGGTCGGCCGGCTAAAGCCGACGGCCCGTCACTCGACGCTTCTGCGGATTGTCGACGGAACGAGCTCCTGTGATCGCGGATTGACGCCGCTATTTTTCGCGTAGGCAGGACCTCCACCGGCCACCACGTCCAAACCGCCGGCGCGCGACCACGTAAAATGGTGGATTCGAACGCAGCGCATCATGTACGCGACCCTCGCCGACACCGTCGGCAATACGCCCCTCATCCGGCTGCAGCGGCTCCCGGGAACGACGTCCAACGTCCTGCTCGCGAAGCTCGAGGGCAACAACCCTGCGGGCTCGGTAAAAGACCGGCCTGCGCTGTCGATGATCGTCGAGGCGGAGCGGCGCAGCGAGATCAAGCCGGGCGACACGCTGATCGAGCCGACGTCCGGGAATACCGGGATTGCCCTCGCGATGGTCGCGGCGATGCGCGGCTATCGCCTGATCCTCGTGATGCCCGAGAGCGGATCGCTCGAGCGCGTCCAGACCATGCGGGCGTACGGCGCGGAGATCGTGCTCACGCCGAAGGCCGGCGGCATGGAGGCGACGCGCGACGTCGCCGAGCGCATGCGCGACGAAGGGAAAGGGCGGATCCTCAATCAATTCGCCAATCCGGACAACCCGCTCGCGCATTACCGCGGCACCGGTCCCGAGATCTGGCGTGATACCGAGGGCCGCATCACGCACTTCGTCTCGGCGATGGGCACGACCGGCACGATCATGGGGGTGTCGCGCTTCCTCAAGGAGCGCAAGCCCGAGGTCGTGATCATCGGCGCGCAGCCGACGGAGGGCTCGTCGATCCCGGGGATCCGCAAGTGGCCGCCCGCGTATCTCCCGAAGATCTTCGACGCGACGCGCGTCGACCGCGTCGAATCGGTGTCGCAGGCGGAGGCCGAGGACATGGCGCGACGCCTCGCCTCCGAGGAAGGCATCTTCGCCGGCATCTCGTCCGGCGGCGCGTGCGCGGTGGCGCTGCGCATCGTGCGCGAAGTCGAGAACGCCACGATCGTGTTCGTCGTTTGCGATCGCGGCGATCGCTACCTGTCGACCGGTGTCTTTCCCGCGTAGCGCACGCGCCCGGCTGACGGCGCCGGCGTTCGTGCAGCATCGCGCGGGCTGAGGCATCCGCTGCCCGATGACGCCGATCCTTGCCTTCGATATCGAGACGGTGCCCGATATTGCGGGCATTCGTCGCGTCCACGACGTTCCGAAGGAGGTCGACGACCGCGGTGTCCGCGCGTGGTTCGCGCAGCGCCGCCGCGCCACGAGCGGCAGCGACTTCACGCCGCTGCATCTCCAGTCGATCGCGGCGATCGCGTGCGTGTTGCGCGATGCGGGCGGCGTCCGCGCCTGGTCGATCGGCGACGCGAGTGATGCGGAGCCGGAGTTGATCCGGCGCTTCTTCGACGGGATCGAGCGCTACACGCCGCAGCTCGTGAGCTGGAATGGCGGTGGCTTCGACCTGCCGGTGCTGCATCACCGCGCCCTCGTGCATGGCATCGTCGCGCCCAAGTACTGGGACTGGGGCGACGACGACAAGGACTTCCGCTTCAACAACTATCTCAATCGCTATCACACGCGCCATCTGGATCTGATGGATGTCCTTGCGCAATACCAGACGCGTGCCAGCGCCGGGCTCGACGCCATGGCGCGCCTGTGCGGGTTTCCCGGCAAGATCGGGATGGAGGGAAGCGCGGTCGATGCGGCTGTTGTCGGCGGGCGGATCGCCGAAGTGCGCGGTTACTGCGAATGCGATGCGATGAACACCTATCTCCTCTATCAGCGGTTCCGCCTGATGCGAGGAGAGATCGACGCCCCGGAGTATGCGCACGAGATTGCGCTCGCTCGCGAGCGGATCGCGGCTTCGGACGCGCCGCATTGGCGGGCATTCCTGGCCGCGTGGCCCTAGCTGGCAGTTTCCGACTTCACGAGGACGCGCGCTGAACCCCGGCAAGACACGGCTCGGCGCGAAGGGTCGCGCCGACGAGGGTCACGACATACCGTACTAGGCTCGGAGCAGGGGCAGTGTCTCGAAGCGACCCCCGAGCACGCTGCGCGAATCCACGCCCCACCAGCGATCGAGAACCGTTGCGTAAACGCTGCGGAAATCGAGCGCGAACGCCGGATTGCCGTCGGGGGATAGTCGCCCGAGATCCGGCGCCGCACCGTACATGCCGCCGTTGACGCGCCCGCCAAGCACGAAGTGCACGCTGGCCGTACCGTGGTCGGTGCCGTTCGAGAGATTTTCCTTCGGGCGGCGTCCGAACTCGGCGTACGTGACGATTAGCGCGTCGTTCCAGCGGTTGAGCTCGGTCAACACGGACTTGAGCGCAACGATGCCGTTCGCGAGATCGCCGAGGAGCCGCGCCTGCGTTCCCGGTTGATTGCCGTGCGTATCGAATCCGGTCAGCGTGAGCCGCACGACTGCGACGCCGCCGGGGTTCGCGATGACTTGCGCCGCGGTCTTCACGACATTGCCGAATCCGCCCGTGGGGAATTCCGTCGAGAACGCGTGGCCGGCGGTGAGATGCGACGCCGCCTGTACGATGTCGGCTTCGGTCTTCAGGATGTGATTGAGCGCCGCGTTCCCTCGGCCATCCTCGACGCGCGCGAGCTTCGCACGATTCAGGAACTGCGTCGTATCGGCGAGCGCGATCGCGCGGGCGCCGGCGCCTTCGAGCGGTCCCATGTCGTTGCTGCCGATGATGACACCGTCCGCGGCAAACGCGCCGGGCGTCGGGCTCGCAGCGAACGTGCGCGTGAGCCAGCCGTCCTGCAGATACTGCTCGCTGCGCGATGCCGTGTCCCAGATTTCGATCGACCGGAAGTGCGAAAGATTCGGCGCCGGATAACCAACGCCTTGCAGCACCGCGAGCTCACGCGCATTCCACAGCGGCAGCAGCGGTGCAAGCGACGGATGCAGGCCGGCGCGATCGGTCAACTGCACGGCAGCGTCCCGCGCGATTCCGATCTTCGGGCGCAGCGCGTAATAGTTCGCATCGGTGTACGGAACGAGCGTGTTCAGCCCGTCGTTGCCGCCCTTGAGCTCGATGAGGATCAGCAGGCGGCGATAGTCGGCGCCCTGGGGTGCTGCGGCAAACGCGACGCTCGCGCCGGTGCTCGATGCGACGCCCAACGCCCAGCGTAACCGCTGCGCCGCGAGACTGCCCGCAGCGGTCTTCAGGAATAAGCGTCGGTTCATGGTGCTCGCTCTCGAGTCACTTGAGCTGAAAAACCGGGTCGAGGAGTGCCGCACGCACGAGCGCAGTCGATTCCCGCTCGGCGATCGCCTCGGTGACATTCGGCGTAATCGGCGGCAGCGGCAGCAGCATCTGCTGCGCGGCTTTCAGCTTCTCGGTCGGTGTGGCACCCGGCAGGCTCGCGACCCAGACCCCGGCATCGAGACGCAGGTTGCGCGTGCCGCGGTCCATTGCGACGGCGAAGCGGCGCGCGCGAGCAGCGTCGTCGTCAGCGGCGCCTTGCGGTCGAATCGCAGCCTTTGGCACGGGAACGGAACGCAGCACGCTATCCGCTGCCATCGTGCGCGTCGTGTCGGCGCCAGAATTTTCGGCCGTCGGCATCGCAGCGACGAAGGCGGGTTTAGTTTCGCTCGCGCCTCCTGGCATCGATGAAGCATTCGTTGCTTCGACCGACGAAGCCTGCGGCACGGCGATCGAATCATCCGCGCGCGCAACGCGTGCCAGGAATTGTTTGCGCGCGAGCAGCGTGTTGGTGTTGATCCACGCTTCGCCGCCCGGCCAGCCCTTGACGTTCGGCGGCGAGAACAGGTTCTGACTCATTCCCGCCGCGGCGACGGCGAACGGCAGCGCGCTCTCCGGCGTGAGCGAAAGCGTGCGCAGCGTGCCGACGACCAGCTCCACCGGGCTCTTGACGAGCGTGCCGCGATTCGCTTCGGACCAGAAGGCGTCCGTCAGCAGCAATTCACGCACTGCGACGCGAAGGTCGTAACGGGTGTCGCGGAAGTCGCGCGCGATTCGCTTCACGACGCGCGGATCGGGCTCGGGCGAAACGAATTCGCGCCACAGCTTGGCAACGATGAATTCCGACGTCTCCGGCCGGGCGAGCAGGAGGTCGATCACGTCGTTGCCATCGAAGTTTCCGGTTCGGCCGAAAATCGTCTTGACGCCGTCGTCGTGCAGCCGCGGCCGGAAGACGTAGGTGCCGCTCTCGCGATCGATCGAGAAGCCGGTGAACGCGCGTGCCGCTTCCTTGATGTCCTGTTCCATGTAATGTCCCTCGCCGAGCGTGAACAGCTCCATCACTTCGCGCGCGAAGTTCTCGTTCGGCGTGCCCTTGCGGTTCTGGACGCTGTCGAGATAGATGACCATCGCCGGATCGCGGGCGACCGCGTGCAGCAGCGTCCCGAAGTTACCGAGCGCGTTCGCGCGCAGCGTCGCGTTCTGCGTGTACATGAGGCGCGCGAGCCGCACCTTTTGCTGGCTCGAAACGAAATGGTTGTGCCAGAAGAGCGTCATGCGCTCGCTGATGGGCGAGGGCGTGACGAGCATTTCCTCAACCCACCAGGCGCGAAGCTCGAGTCCCTGCTTCACGTTTTGCTGCTGGAACGCCTTGCGCTCGGCTTCGGTCATCGCCTCGGGACGTGGCGGTCGCAGCGGTTCGTTGCTGGTCGCCCACGCGGGGGGTGTAGTCGACGGGGTCGTCCGCGGCGTGCGCAACACCCGATCCACGGCATCGGCGCGCGCGAGTCCGGTGTACTGCGAGATCTCGGCCGGGGTTGCGCCAAAGCCGGTGCGCGTCAGGAGATGACGTGCGTCGTCGACGCTCAAGCCGACAGGCGTTGCCGCATGGAGGTCGAGCGGTGCGCTCAGGGCGATCCACGTGGCCGCGAGGTATCCGGCTCGTATGAGGCGCATGCGAACGCTCGAATCCGGGTTGCGCATTCTGGACGTTGGCGACACGTGACGTTTCGAGCTCAAACGCTCAAACGCCCGACCATGTTGACGCAAGCCGGCGAGCGGTGCTGTAACCACTTGTATCGTGATGTTCCGCATGGCTAAAGCCCCTGGGCCGGCGCGCGACGCCGCGCCGCGTCGACGCCTCGGCGCGAACTACAGTCAGTGCGCAGCGAGGGGGCCGACGCTGCGGGTTGATTCGCCGGCGTGCTACCAGTGCAGCAAGCCGCGTCCAAGCTCGATCACGCGCCCCGACACCCGGATCTCCTGCTTGGCCGTGACTTCGAGACCCAGCTGACAGCGCCTGCCGACGGCCTCGCCCTGGTCCAGGGTCATACGCTGAGGTAGTTTCGCACCCGTCGCAATCAGCCATCCGCCCAGGTTGGCGCAGGCGGACCCGGTGCCCGGGTCCTCGATCACCGCGCCGTGCTTGGGGAAGAAGAAGCGGCACAGCACGCGATCGCCTTCACGCGCGAAGACGTACGCCATCGCGCGCTGGCCGTTGCTGCCATGCTTCAGCATCAGATCGACACGCGGCGCCGCTCGACGGACCGCGCTGAAGGTGGCGAGCGGGATGACCAGCTGTTCGCTCCCCGTGTCGACCCACAGCGGCGGCGCGTCGGCAAGGTCGGACGGCGCGAGCCCTAGCATCGCCGCGAAATCCGAACGAGTCGCCTCGGGCTTGCGGTGTTTCGGCTCGTTTGCAGTCAGCATCCAGACGTCGCCGGCTGCCTGCACCGGAATGATGCCCGCCTTCATGTCGAGGGTGACTGCGTCGCCGCCTCCCTTGAGATCGCGAACGACGTGCGCGCTGCCCAGCGTCGGATGACCGGCAAACGGCATCTCGAACGTCGGCGTGAAGATGCGAACGCGCGCCGTGGCGCGCTCGGAAGGCAGGATGAACGTCGTCTCGGACAGGTTGAACTGCAGGGCGAGCGCCTGCATCGTCGTGTCGTTCAGGCCGTCGCCGTTCTCGATCACCGCCAACGGATTGCCGGCGAGTGGCGTTTCGGCAAAGACGTTCACAATGCGAAAGGCGTATTCACGCATGGGCGAATCTCGTGATGATGTCGAAAGAAATGACCGGAGCTCGGAGGCGTTCGAACGACTGCGCGACAGCGCTCCGGCAACCGTTGCGCGGCCGCCTCACGGGCATGGCGCGGAAAGCGTAACATCCACGCGCTCGATCACCTCTTTGGCGAGTGCGACAAACGCGTCGTGGGACAGGGCGGTCAACGACACTTCCAACAGGTCTCCATAGCGCTTGAAGTTGCGCTCGATCGAGCGGGAGTAGATCGGATCGTAGTGGTGCTCCAGTAATTCGGCAATTAGCGCCTCGTGTTGATCCGACTCGGCGAGCGAGCACCAATGCTCGAGCGTCTTCGCGCCATGCAGCGATTTGAGCGGCGCGAGCGCGCGCGCCAGCTCGTCATGGTCGCGAATCAAATGGGCATAGTCGGCAACGATGTGCCTGACGCGAAGCGGCGCGGCAGCCTCGAGGCGCACGCACAAAGCATCCCGCATGACGTCGAGCAGCCCGTCCGGCACCTGCAGTTTGCCGATCCGTTTGGACTCCGACTCGACGAAGACGATCCGCGCCAGATCGAGAGCGTCGAAAGCCGCCACCAGCTCGCTCTCAAACGCCTTCTGCGACGGCTGCGCATGGTCCGGAAGATCACCCAGCAGCGATCCGCGATGCCGTGCCATGCACTCGAGATCGAGCACTTGCGCGCCGGCCTCATGAAGCGCGGCGATGAGCCGCGACTTGCCGGAGCCGGTGAGCCCGCAGATGACGCAGTATCGGAACCGACCTGGCAACGACGGCAGTCGATGCACGACGTCGCGGCGGTACGCGCGATATCCGCCTTCGAGCTGAGCGGCGCGCCATCCCACTTCGGCCAGCACATGCACGAGCGAGCGGCTGCGCTGACCGCCGCGCCAGCAGTAAACCAGCGGCCGCCATTCGCGCGGTTTGTTGCTCGCATACGTCTCGACGATCCGTGCGATATTGCGCGTGACCATTGCCGCACCGAGCCGACGTGCCTCGAATGCGCCGACCTGGACATACGTGGTGCCGACGTGCGCGCGCTCGGCGTCATCGAGGACCGGCAGGTTGATGGCACCGGGGATGTGGTCCTCCGCGAATTCAGCAGGCGAGCGCACGTCGATGCGCTCGGTGAATGCCGCGAGTTGCTCGACGCTGACTTTTTCCTCGTGTCGCGGCGGCGGACCCGGCGGAAGCGGGGCGTTCATCTCTCCGCCTGTTTGAGCAGCGGCGCGAGGGCGGGCCAGACGTTGTCGAGGATCTTCGGCTGCGCGGCCGCCGTCGGATGGATGCGATCCGGCTGAAATTGATCGAGGTCCTCGCCGAAGCCATCGAACAGATACGGAACGACCGGCACCTTGTTCGCGGCTGCGGCGTCGGTGAACACCGCACTGAAGCGCTTCACATACGCCGTGCCGTAGTTCGGCGGCAGCTGCATGCCGAGCACGAGTACTTTCGCGTGAGCACGCTTGGACTCCGCGATCATCGCATCGAGGTTGGCGCGCGTCGCGTTCAAGTCGCCGCCGCGCAGCGCGTCGTTGCCGCCAAGCTCGATCACCACGACAGCGGGTTTGTGCTGCCCGAGGAGCGCTGGCAGCCGCGCAAGGCCGCCCGCGGTCGTGTCACCCGAGATCGACGCGTTGACGACCTGGAACGGCGACTTCGCGTCCGCGAGACGCTGCGTGAGAAGCGTGACCCATCCCTTTCCGCTGGCAAGTCCATAACCCGCCGATATCGAGTCGCCGACGATCAGCAGGACCGGCGCGGTCGCGGCCCATGCTCCACCCAGGCTCGCGAGCCACACGAGCAGTGTCGAGAGCACGAGCTGCCGGAAGAAGAATGGGCGACGAAGAGCAGCCATCATTTGATTGTAGCGTTTCGACCCGGTGCGCCCTCGCAACGGCGCGCGCTGCGCCCTCTGTAGAATGCGGTGCGCGCCGGCTTCTCTTGATTGCCGCAATGCGCGCCCGCATGTGCGTCGGGCGGGCCACGTAAAGCATGCCATCTTGAATCCCGAACCCATCGTCCGCGCGGATGCGCTCACCAAGATCGTTCAAAGCGGTGAGGCGCCGCTTACGATCCTCGACGCCGTGACCTTCGATGTCGACGCGGGATCGGCGATTGCTGTCGTGGGCGCTTCGGGCTCCGGCAAGACCACGCTTCTGGGCCTCCTCGCCGGGTTGGATCGCCCCACGTCGGGCGAAGTTCGGATCGACGGCGTTGCGCTCTCGTCGCTCGATGAGGACGCTTGCGCCGCAATGCGTCAGCGCCTGCTGGGATTCGTGTTCCAGTCGTTCCAGCTCCTGCCCGCGCTCACCGCGCTGGAAAACGTAATGCTGCCCCTCGAGCTCGCCGGCGTTTCCGATGCGCCACGGCGGGCGGGCGAATGGCTGTCGCGTGTCGGCCTCGCACGGCGCACGACGCACTACCCGCGGCAGCTATCTGGCGGCGAGCAACAGCGCGTCGCGATCGCTCGCGCGTTCGCCGGCGAGCCGAAACTCCTGATGGCGGACGAACCCACGGGGAACCTGGACGGGGCGACCGGGATCGAAGTTGCGGAGCTCATGTTCCGGCTGAATCGCGAGCGTGGAACGACGCTCATCCTCGTCACGCACGATGTGAATCTCGCCGCGCGTTGCGCACGCCGTCTGTCGCTTTCCTCCGGGCGGCTCGTGGCCGACGAGCGCGCGGGAGCCGCATGAACGCGATCAAACTTGCGTTCCGTCTTCTCGTGCGCGATTGGCGCGCGGGAGAGCTTCGCGTGCTCGCGGCAGCGCTCGTGCTCGCGGTTGCGAGTGTCGGGTCGGTGAGCTTCTTCGCCGATCGCGTGAAAGGCGGTCTCGCGCAACAGGCCAATCTGCTGCTCGGCGCCGATCTGATGGTCTCGGGCGATCGGCCGCTGCCGGACGCGTACGCCGAGGAAGCCCATCGCCGTGGGCTCGTCGTGTCGCCGGCGATCCGCTTCAACAGCATGGTGCAGTCGACGGCGTCGAGCGACGCGGCACCCATCCTGACTGACGTGAAAGCCGTGTCGACGGGTTATCCGTTGCGTGGTGCGGTCACGCTGTTCGATCCGAAGGACCCGAGTGGACACGATGCTTCGGGCATACCGGCGCGCGGCGAAGCCTGGATCGACACGCGTCTCGCCGAACGCCTCGGCGCGAAGCTCGGCGATCGTGTCACCGTGGGCGATACGACGCTTCGTGTGGGGGCGGTGATCCAGCAGGACCCCGAAGTCGTCGGACTCACCTTCGCGGCCGGACCGAAACTCCTGCTCAATCTGGAGGATGTTCCTTCCACCCGTCTTCTGCAGCCCGGAAATCGCGCGACCTGGCGGCTGATGCTCGGCGAGCGCGTACCGGGATCGCTCGCCGCTTATCGCACGTGGATCACGGCGGAGCTCAAGCCTGGACAGCGCGTGGAAAGCGTCCGCGATCTGCGTCCCGAGGTGCGCCAGACGCTCGAGCGCGCGGAGCGCTTTCTCGCGTTGACCGCACTCACGGCGGTGCTGCTCGCGGCGGTGGCCGTGGCGTTGACGGCATCGCGCTACCTGCGTCGGCATCTCGACGCCGCGGCGATGTTCCGCTGCTTCGGCGCTTCGGTCGGGCGGACGCTCGTGCTCTTCGTCCTGCAATTCCTGGTGCTCGGTGTCGTGGCCAGTTTCGCGGGGCTCGTCGTCGCGTTCGCAGGACAGCAGGCGCTGGTTTGGTTGATGTCGAAGACGTTCGCCGGGGAGCTGCCGCCGCCGACGTGGTGGCCCGCGCTGTCTTCCTTTGGTACCGGGCTCCTGCTCCTGTTCGGATTCGCGTTGCCGCCGCTGGTCGCGTTGGCGAAGGTGCCGCCGCTGCGGGTGTTGCGTCGCGACTTGCCGCGGCCGCGCGTCGGCGGATTGCTCGCCTATGGGGCAGGCGCCGCCGCAATCGGTGCATTGATCGCATGGCAGGCACGGGAAGCACAAGCCGCGGCGGTGATGCTCGGCGGCGTAGTTGGCCTGCTGGTCCTCGCGGCCGGCGTTGCCTGGGTGCTGCTCGCGTTGCTCAAACGGCTGCCGCAACGCGGCGTGTCGTGGCGCTTCGGCCTCGCCAATCTGCGACGCCGCGCGCTGGCGTCGAGTCTGCAGATCGGTGCGCTCGCGCTCGGATTGATGGCGCTCCTGCTATTGACCGTCGTTCGCGGGGACTTGATGGTCAACTGGCGTGCGAGCCTTCCGCCCGACGCGCCGAATCGCTTCCTCATCAACGTACTCCCCGATCAGGTCGATGCGGCGTCGAGTCTTCTGCATCAATCGACGGGTGCCGACATCGTCTTCAAGCCGATGGTGCGCGGCCGCCTGGTCGAGATCAACGGCAAAACGCTCGACACGGCGCGCTACGAGGACACGCGGGCGCGGCGACTCGCCGAACGCGAGTTCAATCTCTCGTGGGCAGACTCGCTGCCCAAGGGAAATCGCGTGACGCAGGGTACGTTTTGGAGCCCGACGGACCCCACGCGCGACGTCATGTCGCTCGAGGATGGCATCGCCACTACGCTGGGCATTCACATTGGCGACACGCTGACCTTCGATATCGCAGGGACGCGGCTCTCGGCGAAGGTCACGAACCTCCGCAAGGTCGACTGGGACAGCTTTCGCGTGAATTTTTTCGCGCTGTTCCCGCCCGGAGCGCTCGAGAACCTGCCGACCACCTACATCGCGGCGTTCCGCACGCCGGAAGGCAGCAACGCGTGGCTTTCCTCGCTGCTCCAGCGGTTCCCGAACATTCTCGCGATCGACGTCGGCGAGATTCTGCGTCAGGTGCAGTCGATCGTGGAGCGTGTCGCGATCGCGATCGAGTTCGTCTTCCTGTTCACGCTGCTGGGCGGTCTGCTCGTCCTGCAAGCCGCGGTCGCGTCGACGCAGGACGAGCGCAGATTCGATGCGGCTGTGCTGCGGACGCTCGGAGCGTCGCAGCGGCAATTGCGGGGCGCCCAGGTTGCCGAGTTCCTCCTGCTGGGCGCGCTCGCCGGTGTGGTGGCCGCTGTGGGCGCGACGGTGATCGGCTATGTGCTCGCGAGCCGCGTGTTCGACATCCCGTTCAATTTCAATCCCTGGGTGTGGCTCTACGGCATCGCGGGCGGTGCGATCGCCGTGACGCTTGCCGGGTGGTTGGGCACGCGTTCGACGCTTCGCCAACCGCCGCTCGCGATTCTGCGTCAGCTCGGTTAACTGGCCAGGGTCAAGGCGGGAAACCCCCGCATCTGTTCTTGTTTGCATAAGCGTGACGCGTCGCAGCGCCGCGCGAGGCAAGTCGCAATTGCTCGCCGTCATGTTTCGACGGCACAATTTGAGACTCGCCCCGCCATGTCCACCTTCTCGGAGAGTCTGCTCGTCGCCGTCGGGCTGATCGTTCATCTCGATCCGCATCTCACCGGCATCGTCCTCCTCTCGTTGCGCGTCAGCCTGACCGCGACGCTCGTCGCCGCGCTGATCGGCCTCCCGCTCGGGGCTTGGATTGCGGTATCGCGCTTTCCGGGTCGAGATGCGCTCATCGCGGTGCTGAACGCGATGATGGGGCTGCCTCCGGTGGTCGTCGGTTTGGTGATCTATCTCCTGCTGTCGCGCGCCGGCCCGCTGGGTTCCTGGGGACTTCTGTTCACACCGACGGCGATGGTGATCGCGCAGACGGTCTTGATCGCGCCCATCCTCGCCGCGTTGTCCCGGCAGGTCATTGCCGATGCCTGGACCGAATACCGCGAGCAGCTGACCTCGCTCGGCGCGACGCCCTTCGGCGGCGCGTTGACGCTGCTTTGGGACACGCGCTATTCGCTCGCGACCGTGCTGCTCGCCGGATTCGGCCGCGCGATCGCCGAAGTGGGCGCGGTGATCATCGTCGGCGGCAACATCGACGGCGTCACGCGCGTGATGACGACGACAATCGCGCTCGAGACCAGCAAGGGTGACCTGCCGCTCGCGCTCGGACTCGGTACGACCCTGATCGCGCTGACGCTCATCCTCAATCTCGCGGCGCAGGCGACCAAGTCGTGGGCGAGGGCGCGGTTTGGCTGATGCCCGGCGTCGCGGCTTGCCGATCATCGCACGCAATGTCAGGGTTGCGAGGGGCGACGCGACGCTGCTCGACGATGTCGACGTCACGATTCCCGCCGACGAGCGCACGTTCATCCTCGGACCCAACGGCTCGGGCAAGAGCACGTTACTGCGCGTGCTGCACGGCTTGCAGCGGCCAACCGCAGGAGAAGTGCTGTGGGGCGGCGCCGCGACGCATCCGTCAGGGCAGGCGATGGTCTTTCAGCGCCCGGTCATGCTCCGGCGCTCTGCGGCCGGGAACCTCCGCTATGCACTCGCGCTTTCCGGAGTCCGTGGCGCGGAAGCCGAACGCCGTATCGACGAAGCACTCGGAGAGGTGGGATTGCGTCATCTGCGCAGACGCGCCGCTCGCGCACTGTCCGGTGGAGAGCAGCAGCGGCTCGCGCTCGCGCGCGCGTGGTCGCTCGCGCCCGAGGTGCTGTTTCTCGACGAGCCGACCGCCAGTCTCGATCCCTCGGCCACGCGGGCCGTGGAAGACATCGTCCGCGATATCCACGCGCGGGGTACCACCATCGTGATGACGACGCACAACCTCGCGCAGGCGAAGCGGCTTGCCGATTCGATCGTGTTCCTGCACGGCGGTCGGGTCACCGAGCACACGCCGGCAGAGAAGTTCTTCCGCGCTCCGCGCTCGCGGGAAGCCCAAACGCTGCTCGAAGGAGAACGCCTATGAAGCGCAGGTCTTTTCTTGCATCGCTCATGCTCGTCGCGCTCGCGACGACCACCGCACCGGTCGCCGCCGACGAGCCTTTCATCGTCGTCGCCTCGACGACGTCCACCGAGCAATCCGGCCTGTTCGCGCATTTGCTGCCGGCTTTCGAGGCGGACACGGGCATCAAGGTCCGCGTGGTCGCGGTCGGCACCGGACAGGCGCTCGACATCGGGCGTCGCGGGGATGCCGACGTCGTGTTCGTCCACGCGCGATCGGCCGAGGAGAAGTTCCTCGCCGAGGGGCAGGGCGTCAAGCGCTATCCCGTCATGTACAACGACTTCGTTCTGATCGGGCCGAAGAGCGACCCGGCCAAGGTCGCCGGCGGGCACGATATCGTCGCCGCTTTCCAGAAGATCGAGGCGTCGAAGCTGCCGTTCGTCTCGCGGGGCGATCGCAGCGGAACGCACATTGCGGAGCTCGAGCTGTGGAAGACCGCCGGTATCGACATCGACAAGGCCAAGGGCCCTTGGTATCGTGACACCGGGCAGGGCATGGGGCCGGCGCTCAACACGGCGGCGTCGATGAACGCCTACATCCTCGCCGACCGCGGAACATGGCTCTCGTTCAAGAACCGTGGCGATCTCGAGATCGTGGTCGAGGGCGACAAGCGCCTGTTCAACCAGTACGGCGTGATGCTCGTCAATCCGGAGAAGCATCCGAACGTCAAGCAGGATCTCGGGCAGAAGTTCATCGACTGGCTCGTCTCGCCGCGCGGGCAGTCGGTGATCGCGAGTTACAAGATCGACGGCCAGCAGCTGTTCTTCCCGAACGCCGGAAGCGACGCCTGACTTCGTGCCTTGCGATCGTCGGAACCGTGGCGACGCTCGCGGCATTCGAAGTGCGCGCCGACGTCGTGATGGTCTACGCGGCCGGCAGCCTCCGTGCGCCGATGACCGCACTCGCCCAGGGTTTCGTCCGCCGTGGCGGCGACAGCGTATCGCCGACGTTCGGCGCATCGGGAACGCTACGCGACCGGATCGCCGGAGGCGCCGACGTCGACGTCTTCGCGTCGGCGAATCTCGAGCACCCGCAGTCCCTCGTCACCAAGGGCTGGGCGACCGAAGCGAAGCCGTTCGCGCGTAATCGTCTGTGCGCGCTCGCGTCTTCGCGCATTGAAGTGACTTCGGCGACGCTGCTCGACGTGATGCTCGACAAGAACGTCAAGCTCGGAACATCGACGCCCAAAGCCGATCCTGCGGGCGACTACGCGTGGGAGGTCTTCCAGAAGGCCGAAGCCGTACACCCCGGCGCGTTCGCCACGCTTTCGAAGAAAGCCCTCAAGCTCACTGGCGGACCGCAGTCTCCGCCGCCGCCGAGCGACCGCAACGTCTATGGCATACTCGTTGCGAAAGGTGATGCCGACATTTTTCTCACGTATTGCACGAACGCGAAGCTCGCTCACGACGAGGAACCCTCGCTACGGATCGTGACGCTGCCTACCGAGCTTTCGGTCGGTGCTGTCTACGGTATCGCCGTGCGTCGCGATGCCGACCCGGCGGCGCGCGACTTCGCGGCATACGTGCTGTCGCCGGAGGGGCAACAGCAACTCGAAAAGTTCGGGTTCGATCCGCCATGACGCGGCTCGTGGCGTGCGCGGGGATGGTCGCTGCGCTCGCTGCGCATGCCGTTTCCAGTTTTGCGGCTACGCGCATCACCGACGCGACGGGTCGCGCCTTCGATCTGCCAGCGCGTATCGAACGCGTGTATGCAGCCGGTCCTCCGGCAAACGTCCTGTTGCTTGCCGTTGCGCCCGAAAAACTCGTGGGTTGGACGCGTGCGCCGCACGCCGACGAGATTCCGTTCCTGCCGCCGAGCGTCGCGGGGCTGCCCGAGCTCGGTCGTCTGACCGGGCGCGGCAATACCGCGAACGTCGAGGTCGTGGTGCGTGCGAAACCCGACATCATCATCGACGTGGGCTCGACCTCGGCGACGTTCGCATCGCTCGCCACGCGCGTGCAGGAGCAGACCGGCATCCCTTATCTGTTGTTCGATGGCTCGCTCGCCGAGACGCCGCGACTCCTGCGCGAAGTCGGACGTGCGGTGGGCGCGAGCGAAGCAGCTGAAGCGCTCGCGCGCGATGCCGACATGCAACTCGCCGATGTCGCGAAACGCATCGCGACCGTTCCCGAAGCAAAGCGCCCGCGCGTCTATTTTGCGCGTGGTCCCAACGGCCTCACCACCGCGCCGCGCGGTTCGATGCAGGCGGAAACGCTCGCATTGGCGGGCGGTGCGAACGCCATCGAGCCGCCGCCCGGATTCTCCGGCAGCCTGGTCAATATTTCGCTCGAGGATGTGCTGCTCGCGAAACCGGAGATCATCGTCGCGAGCGATCCCGCATTGGCGGCGTCGCTCAAGACGGCGCCGGCATGGCGCGACGTGCCGGCGGTGCGCGCCAATCGCATCTACGTCGTGCCGGATTTGCCGTTCGGTTGGTTCGATGCGCCGCCGGCGCTCAACCGTCTGCTCGGCGTGCAGTGGCTGGCGCGCGTGTTCTATCCGCAATTGTTTCCCGAGCCGCTCGGCCCCGTCATCAAGGCGTTTCATCGCACCTACTATCATCGCGAGCCGACCGACGCGCAGGTGCGCGCGTTGCTCGACGTCGCGGGAATCGCGCGGTGATGTCCGGGCTTTCAAGCCGCGCCTGGTTCGTTTCCGGCACGGCGGCGCTCGGTCTCGTCGTGCTCGTGCTGCTCGCCCTGGGCGCCGGACGCTACCCGATCAGCGCGAGCGAGGTTGCAGCGATACTCTGGAGTCATGTGGATGGGACTTCCCGCGGCGGCACCGCCGACGCCGTGGTTTGGCAGATCCGGTTTCCGCGGATCGGAGTCGCGCTGCTCGTCGGGGCCGCGCTCGCGTCCGCGGGTGCGGCATATCAGCACCTGTTTCGCAATCCGCTCGTGGCTCCGGATACCCTCGGGGTGTCGTCGGGGTCGGCGCTCGGCGCAGTGCTGGGCATCTTTCTCGGGGCAGGGTTCGTCGCGATCGAGGTCGCGGCGTTTGCCGGCGGCTTGCTGGCCGTCGGCGCGGTCATGGCGATCGCATCGCGATTGCGCGCGCACGAACCGCTCGTCACGCTGATTCTCACCGGCATCGTCGTCGCGAGCCTGCTTGGTGCGGCGATCTCGCTCGTGAAATACCTCGCCGATCCCTACAACCAGCTGCCTGCGATCACGTTCTGGCTTTTGGGAAGCTTCGCCGCGGCGAGCGGCGGCGAGGTGCGGAGCCTGCTGCCGGCGGTCGCGCTCGCGTTGATCGTTCTCCTTACGCTTGCCTGGCGCATCAATCTGCTCGCGTTGCCGGAGGACGAAGCGCGCGCGCTAGGCGTCGACACGAAGCGATTGCGCGCCATCGTGATCGCGGCAGCAACGCTCGCGACGGCGGCGAGCGTCGCGGTCAGCGGGATCATCGGCTGGATCGGTCTCGTCGTCCCGCACATGGCGCGGCTTTGCGTCGGACCCGAATTCTCGCGGTTGCTGCCGGCTACTGCGATCTTCGGCGCGGCGTTCATGCTGGCGATCGACACGCTGGCGCGGAGCATTGCGCCCATCGAAGTGCCGCCCGGCGTGCTGACTGCTGTCGTCGGCACGCCCGTGTTCATCTTCCTGCTCGCGCGGTCGCGGCGGGCCTTCTAGAGAAATGCTCGACGTTCGCGATCTCGCGTTCGGCTTCGGTTCGCGCCGCGTCGGCTCCGACGTCACGTTTTCACTCGCGCGCGGGGAGACCCTTGCGGTGTTGGGGGGCAACGGCGCGGGCAAGACGACGCTGTTCCGGACGCTGCTTGGTCTCCTGCCGGCGCAAGCGGGAAGCGTGCAAGTAGGCGGCGATGCACTGCACTCGCTGTCGCCAATCGAACGTGCGCGTCGCCTCGCCTACGTGCCGCAGCAACACGTGCCGGCGTTCGGGTTCTCGGTCGAGGAAGCCGTGCTGATGGGACGCGCGGCAAGGCTGTCGACCTTCGCGCGCCCGGGCGAGTCCGATCGCCGGATTGCACGCGACGCGCTCGCCCGGCTGGGCGTTGAGGGGCTCGCCCCGCGACCGGTCACCGAGCTGTCGGGCGGCGAGCGCCAGCTCGTGCTCGTTGCGCGGGCGCTCGCACAGGAAGCGCCGATCCTGATCCTCGACGAACCGACCGCCAGCCTCGACTTCGGCAATCGCGCGCGCGTGCTCTCGGAGATCGATCGTCTGCGCGGCACGGGTCTCAGCATCGTGTTCTCGACGCACGAACCGGATCACGCGCTCACGCACGCCGATCGTGCGCTCCTGCTGGCGGAGGGAAAGCCGCTCGCCCTCGATGCGAGCGACCGGGCGCTCACCGAATCGAATGTCGCGCAGCTCTACGGCGTGAATGTTCGCCGCGTGATGGCCGGCGGTGCCCGGAGCGTGTTCGTAGTCGAGGAAGGGCGGCCCGGCGAGCGCCGCTGACGCTGGCCAGACGTGTGGGGTGAACCAAGGCCTTAACGCGGACTTGGGTGCTCGAGCAGTCCTGGACGGCCTACTTGCCGGCGAGAATTGATTCGCGCGCGAGCAGCCGTGCCACCAGGGCGAGCGCCAACGCCGTGAGCGCCAGCGGCGTCAGGTACGCCATGGCGAGCTGCGCGATCGGAAGCGCTTCTCCACGCAGTGCGATATTCAGCAGGTGATACTGTCCCGACACCGGGATCAGCGCGATCCAGTCCGGTTCCTTGCGTTGCAGGAAGAGCTGGATCACGGGCAAGAGCGACACCACGAAAAGCAGGACGGAAACGTTGGCCTGTGCCTCGCGAAACGCGCGCGCGCGGCTCCCGACGAAGAGCAGGATCGCCGGCAGCATGACGATCATCGGGATGAGCACGATCAAAAAGCGGGCAGACTCGCGCGCGCCGAACAGAAACGGGACGCCGACCGGAGGCAACGGTGCGAATGCGAGCGTCAGGTAAAAGCCTGCCAGTGTCAGCAACACCACGAATAGATTGAACAGCGACACGGCGATCCACTTGCCAGTGATGATCTCTACCGGTCGCGCGGGTGTCATCAGCAGCGGTTCGAGCGACTGTCGCTCGCGCTCGCCGGCGGTCGTGTCGAGCGCGACGGCCATGCCACCCATCACCGAGGCGAAGAGCCCGTAATACGCGACGAGAAACAGGACGAGTGCGCCCGACTGCTGCGGTGTTGCGAGATCGACGCTCTCGACAGTCAATGGATTTGCCACGGTCGAGGCGACCCCGCAGTATCGACCGTTGCTGCCCCCACAGTGTGTTGTACGTTCGCAGCAACGATCGAACCTCCCCGATCACGGCCTGCGCGCGATCGCGCGACCCGTCGAACACGAGACGGACCGTGCCCGATTTGCCTTCGGCGACGTTGCGCTCGAACGCCTCGTCGATCACCAGCACGATGTCGAGGTCGCCGCTCTTGACTTTCGCCTCGTAGTCGGCAGGCGGCGGCAGGACCGTGACCTGCTGCCGTTCGAGAAACGCGACGAGGGCCGGTGCATGCTCGCGTCCGGCGACCGGAAGCTTGATCTCGCGCGTGCGCTCCGCCTGGCTCGCGATCAGATTGAATATCAGCAGCAGGAAGATCGGGCCGGCGGCGATGGCAGAAAACAGCGTGACCATCGCGCTGCGCCGGTCGCGAAAGGTGTCCGTCAGCTCCTTGCGCGCGATCGCGACGACGCGCTGCCAGGACGAGTCGGCTGCGGTCGTCATCGAGCACCCGTCGCAGGCCGCGTGCGAACGGCTGGCCAGCAAACCGCCCGCACACCATACGACGCGAAAGCACGAGCCACTCTCATGCCGCCAGTCCTTCGGCGGTGCCCAGGAGCTCGACGAACGCATCCTCGAGCGATGCCGAATTCGCCTGCGACTGAAGCTCGCCGGCGGTGCCCTGTGCCACGACGCGACCCGCGGAAAGGATCACGATGCGATCGCAGAGCGCCGCGACCTCCTGCATGACGTGCGAGGAAAACAGGAGACAACGCCCTTTCGCGCGAAGCCCGCGCAGCTGTTCGCGCAGCGCGCGTACGCTCATCACGTCCAGGCCGTTCGTCGGCTCATCGAGCAGGATCGTATCCGGATCGTGAACGAGGGCGCGGGCAATGGCGGTCTTCATTTTTTCGCCCTGCGAGAACCCTTGCGTGCGGCGATCGGCGAGCGCCTGGAGGCCGAGCGTCTCGAGCAGCTCGTCGACGCGATGCTCGAGCCTTTCGCCCGAGAGTCCGTGCAAGGCCCCGAAATAGCGGATGTTCTCCCGCGCGGTCAGGCGCGGATACAGACCGCGTGCGTCCGACAGCACGCCGATGCGTCGACGCACGGCGTAACGATCCGCGACGACGTCGAGGCCGTTGACCTGCGCGCGACCGCGATCCGGCATGATCAGCGTGGCAAGGATGCGCAGCAGGGTCGTCTTGCCGGCCCCGTTCGGTCCCAAAAGGCCGGTGATCTCGCCGTCCGGCGCGCGGAACGATACGCCGTCGACCGCATGCACTTCGGCGTGCTTGCCGAACGACTTTGCGAGATCGTCGATGTCGATCAAGGCGACGCCTCGAGCAGGGACGTGAAGAACGGCGGGCGCGTGCTGGTCGCGAAGTAGTCGAGGCACGACTTTGGGAGCGTCTTGAAACCCGCCTCGTCGATGAAAGCGGCGATGAGACGCGGCGCGCAGGCGTGCGGAGAGACCACATGGCCATACCCGGCAGCGACGACATGCTTGCTGTTGGCCAGCGTCTTCGCCACCTCGACGCCGTATTGCGGCGGCGTGACGGGATCGAGCGCGCCCGAAAGGATGAGCGTCGGGACGTCGCTCTTCACGGGATCCGAGAAGTCGGGTGGCATCGACCCTCGCGGCCAGATATCGCACACCGCGAGCACCCGCTCCGCGAGGACATGCGTGCGCACGCTGGCCAGAATCGCGCGGCGTGCCTCCAGCGTGATCCGCGGCACGTCCTCGGCGCAGGTCACCGAATAGTGGAGCGCCGTGTTCATCTGCTCGGACAGATCGTTGGTGACCGCGAGCGCCCCCGTGAGAAGCGGAGCATAGTCGCCTGCGACCGCGCGACTCAGAAGCTCGGGAACGAGACTCGCGAGCTCCGGCGCATACACGAGCGGCTGCAACACGGCAAGCACGAGATCGTAGGTGATCACAGCCTGGATCGTTTCGCCCGACCGGGGCTCGACGACGCTCACTTTCTTGCCAGTCGGCCCCAGGTTGCGCGCGATTTCTGCAAGCGTCTGCGCGGGGTCCGGGTGCGCGGCAACGCATTCCTTCGAGGCGCGGCACGCCGCGATGATTTGCGTGAGTGCGGCGTCGCGCGTGGTCCAGACATCGAGCGTGATCTTCATCGATGGCGGTGCGACGCCATCGAGGATCAGGGTCCGCACACGGTCCGGGTGGCGTCGCAGATACTCGAGCGCGACGCGAGTCCCATAGCTTCCGCCCCAGAGATTGAGTCGCGCGTAGCCGAGCGCCTTGCGCACCGCCTCGAGATCGTCCACCCACGCCGTGGTCGTGTACTGCGCGGCGTCGACGCCGGCGGATTGGAGCTCTGCGACGCAAGCTTTCGCCTTCGGCAGCGGGTTGATGTCGCCCTCGAAATCCGCACGCCATTCCGGCTTGAGCGCCTTGCAGGCGAGCGGCGACGAGCGTCCGGTGCCGCGCTGATCGATGAGGACGATATCGCGCGTGCGGCGCACGTCGCTGAACAGCGTAGCGAAGGGTCCGAGCGTCGAGGCCGCTTGTCCCGGGCCGCCGGCGAGGATGACCAGCGGGTCGGGCTTGGGCGACAGGGTGTTCGCGGGCAGCACCGCGACGAAGATTTCGAGCTTGCGGCCGTCGGGTTGCGCGCGGTTCTCCGGCACTTCGAGCGTGCCGCATTGCGACGCCTGCGCGAGCTTGGGCAGCCGGCATTCGGAGAGCACAAGCGTCCGCTCCGCGCTTCGATCGGCGCTGCACGAGGCGAGAAGCGGGATCGCGAGCAGCATGACCCGCAGCGCAACCGGCACGTGCGAGCCCGACGCACCTTCGACCGCCCGCGACATTCGACGGAGTCGGAATATGCGAAACCACAACATGGCGCGCGATAGTAGCAAAGTGGACCGCGGTCCAGCGCACACGCGTTGGAACACGGCGCGCGGCTCATTCGGACACCACGGTTCCGTTGCGTCGTCCTAAGCGAGCGGCGACCGAAGGATCTCACCGCCACCGGCGTCCATGCGTCGCTCAGGATGACATTCGATTGACGTTGCTGTTTCCCGTGGCGCTGGCACGCCCCGCGGCTTTTCGACAATCCACGGGACGCTATACTCGCCGCACCATGAGCCTCAAGGATCTCGAGCCCGGCCTCGTCACCGACCTCAGGGACCGCCTGACGTACGGCGGCTATCTGCACCTCGATCAGCTGCTGACGGCGCAAGCGCCGCTCTCCGGCGCCGGCGGCGCGACGCCGCGCCACGACGAGATGCTCTTCATCATCCAGCATCAGGTCGCGGAGCTCTGGATGAAGCTCATGATCCACGAGCTCAGGGCGGCGATCCGCCATATCCGCGCCGATGCGCTGGAAGCGAACTTCAAGATCCTCGCCCGCGTCAAGCTCATCCAGAAGCAGCTGTTCGAGCAGTGGGCGGTGCTCGAGACGCTGACCCCGTCGGAATACGAGGCGTTTCGACCCGTGCTCGGACCTTCGTCCGGATTCCAGTCCGCGCAATACCGCGCGATCGAGTTCCTGCTCGGCAACAAGAACCCGGCGATGCTGGACGTGTTCCGGCACGATCCGGCGACGTTCGAGGAGCTCGATGCGCTGCTCAACGCTCCATCGATCTACGATGAATTCCTGCGTCACCTCGCACGGCGCGGGCTGCCGGTGCCGAAGGAATGCATCGAGCGCGACTTCACGCAGCCGCATCGGCGCAACGCTGCGCTCGTCAAGGTCTTCAAGACGATTTACACCGACCCGCAGAAATGGTGGGACGCCTACGACATGTGCGAAAAGCTGGTCGACATCGAGGAGGGCTTCCAGCTCTGGCGCTTCCGGCACCTCAAGACCGTCGAACGCATCATCGGCTACAAGCCGGGCACCGGCGGCTCCTCGGGTGTCGGCTTCCTGAAGCGCGCACTCGACCAGAGCTTTTTTCCCGAACTGATCGACGTACGGACCGAGATCGGCGTTAGGTAAGCGTCGGTCCGGGCTGATCGTCGCGCTGACTCCCGGAATGGGAGCGCGGCGCGCGATGTTCGCCCCAATGCCGTATTCGCGTTCAGGAGAGTCCGATGCGCACGTTGAGGTGGCTGGTTGCTGCTGGTTTCGTGACTATGATGGGAACGGTGTCGAGCTGCAGCACGATGGGCGGAGGCGGCGGGATGCGCGGTTATCTGACCGACTCCGTCCCGGATGCCGTGCAAGCCCAGACGATGTGAGACTGGGGGCGCCGGGGTTCCCCGAAGTGCGCGGGGCAGGTGATTAGTTCACGGCGTGCCCGCCGCAGGCACGACGCAGCCGGCAACCTGGGGTGCGCTATCGGCTGAGCACCTTCAAGGATTCACAACGCAGCTCGGCATCACCGCCGACGCGACCGCGTTGACAAATCCATCGACCGAACAGCCGGAGTCCGTTGCGTTGGCGCTGCACGCCGGAATCCGGATCGGGACGCGTTGCGGCGGGTTTTCGACCGTCAGTCGCGTCGCGTTGCGCATTTGCTCGGCAGACTGCGCAATGAACGACACGTAAATCCGCTGTTGGCCGTCCCGCGTTTCGCGAAGCTCGAAGACCATGGCTCCGGCGGGCGGCGTTTCGTTGACCTGCCATCCCGGCAACGCCCACGAGACTTCGAGCATGCCGCCCAAGTTGGCGAGATTCGTGTCGTGACCGACATAGATCGCGACCTTGGCGTCACGCTCCGCCGGATCGGGCGTCACGCCGGCGACCGGTCGCCCCGTGAGTGTCGCGGCGACGCGCGACAGCAGCGCCGACCCGAGAAGTCGAGCGAGATACGGCGTCCGCTGCGTGAGATCGAAGGCGGCGTCGTGCAACGCGAGCATCTGCTGGATCCGGGGCAGATCGGCGCGTCCCCACGCGACGTCTGAGGCCGGCCGGGCATCCGTGTATTCGAGCAGGAAGATTTCGCTCACGGTCGACGCGATCGCCAGCGCGCCCGAGAGGGACACGCTCTTTCCGCTCGACGCCGTGACGAGCGCGGTCGGCAGTTGCTCGAGGCTGCAGCCGGCCGCCAATGCCGAAGCGGCGCAAAGCGACGGCTTCGGCGATCGCAACGTGGATTGCAACGACGCCAGCGCCTCGCGTTGGCGGTCGAGCACTTTCGCGAAGTTGCCGTCGACCCGGGCGAGCACCGCCGTTTGCGCCGCGACGGCATCGAGCTTGCACACCCCGCCATCCACCGGATGAAACAAGGGATCGATGTCGCCGTTCTTTCGATATTGAAAATTCTCGTCGCAACCCGGCGCCAGGCCGTCGATGAAACCCTGCGCGGTCAACTTGGTTCGCTGAAGCACGTCCGCGTAGACGTAGACATCGCCGCGCTGGGGACACCCGCCCGCCGGAACGATGCCCTGTGCCGCCAGGTAGTCCCGATAGAAGTTCCCCATCAGGGTGGCGAGCCGCTTGCCGTGTTCCGTCAATTCACCGCGCCCTTCCCGCCACGTGGGCCACGGGTCGCTTGCCCACAGGGCGAGCTGCTCCGGCGGGGGAGTGGGTGTCCGCACGCCGTGCCGGCTCAGGATCACGATCTTCCGGAGCGTGTCGGGGGCTTCGACCGCCGACACATCGGCGGACCTCGCGGAACCCCATGCGGTGCAAAGCGCCAGCGCGACGACAGCGCGAACGCCGCGACCGACAACACGCCCGAGCCGGACCCGTGTCCGCGCGGCTCGGGCGCGCGCCGGCGGCATCGCGGTCACCGGGTTCGTGCTTCAGGCCGACGGCGGGCGCTTCTTCGTCAGCCGCTCGATCGCCATGTTGATCGACAGCCGCAGGCGCTCGGTCGCGAGCGACAGCTGATCGAGCTCGTTGCGGCTCTTGGGATCGATCTTCGCGACGCCAAGGTCCGCCGGCCTGCCCACCGAAATGAGCTTGGTCGCCTCGGTGATTTTCGCCACGCGCGTGACGATCGCAAAATGCATGAACAGCATCGCGACGATGAAGGCGGCGAGGATGAGCAGCAGTTGCCAGGCGCCGACCACCTTGAGCGCGACGTCCCACAGCGAGTGCGCGGGCAGCCGCACGCTGATGATGCCGGCGACGTCGCCTTCCTTGAAGCCGAAGCCGTTCTGCGTGCCGTAGCGCACCTTGACGTCGTTCGGCGCCTTTTCAGGGTCGCCGTGACAACCGATGCAGGACGCCTTGTCGAGCACGGCGCGTGCGTAGCGGAAGCCGCCGGGCTGCAGCTCGTAGTACTCGCTGATCCCGCCCTCCCGGATCTGCCTCAGCGCGACCTCCTCGAACGGGTCCGGCTTGTTGTTCGGGTTCATCACGTTGTGCGAGGTGAGCCGGAACTTGTACGGCGACGACGAATGCTCGATCACCTCCGAGAACTCGCGTTGCGCTAGCGCGGGATTCTTCGAGTAGAAGTTGACCGGCGTGAGCTTGGGCGGCGACGCGTTCGGATCGTCGGTCTGGTAGACGCCGAGATGCCCGAGGTAGCTCCGATCGTCGTCCTTGACCCACACGCGGCCGTATTGCGCGACCCAGTTGCCGAACGAATCGACGTTGTCGGCGACCGTCTCGGCCTGGCTCCGCAGCTGATTGAGGTAGATGCGCTCGAGGATCAGGTAGGACGCGAACCCGACGAGCGCCAGCGTGATCAGGAACACGACGGCGAACTGCGTGGTGATCGAAAGCTTTCTCCACATGGCTTTCCCCTCTTGAACGTCCCTGCCGGCGGCGGAGCGTCCCGCCGCGTCAATATTGTCCGATCAACGCGCGTGCACGCACGATGAACTCGGTGCGCTGCGGCGCTTCCGGGATCTCCCGCGCGAGCAGCACGATGTAATCTTCGACGTCCCGCGTGCGGATGCGATGGCCGGCGGCCATCCACTTCGTCCGCGCCTCGGTCGCCACCAGTTGCCCGAAGGGACCCACTGCCTCGATGAAGATCTGGTCGATCGCCGAGCACAAGCTCTCGAGCAGTGGCAGCACACGATGACCGCCTGCCATGAACGGCGCCTTTCCCTCATAATCGCGGCAACTTGCGCGAGCGTGACGCTAGGCTAAGGGGCGCCACGCGGGGCGTCAACTCCCACCGGTCGCCACTCGAAGGTAGACTTCCGACGTACGCAGGATTGCGCATGGATCCACGGCGCTTCGGTCTCAACACCGCCACCCTCGACGGCGCGCTCGAGGACAAGCTCCGCGCGATCCGCGAAGCGGGCTTTGGCGCGGTCGAGGTGTGGGCGAAAGATCTCGTCGGGCATGTTGGCGGCGTCGTCGCCGCCGCGCACACGCTACGCACGAACGGCCTGCGTGTGGCAGCTCTCCTGTTGCTGCGCGATTACGAAGGTCTCGCCGGTCATCTTCGCGAATACAAGCTCGAGATCGCCAAGTCGCTCTTCGAGCTGATGTCGACCGTCGGCGCTCGATTGCTGATCGTGACATCGTCGACATCCCCGAACGCGACTGCGGAGCGCGATCAGCTCGCGGACGACCTGCGCACCCTCGGGACGCTTGCAACGCCGGTCGGCCTACGCATCGGTTACAAGGCGCTCGCGTGGGGACGCTTCGTCAACCAATACACGGAAGCGTGGGACATCGTGCAGCGCGCGGATCGTGAGAACGTCGGCCTCGTCGTCGACACATTTCACATCCTTGCGCGCGACACGCCGCTCGATCCGCTGGCGGCGATTCCGGGCGAGCGGATCTTTCTCACGCAGGTCTCCGACTACCTCTGGCAGGCGGACGACTGGATCGAAACCGCGCGCCATCGACGCGTGTTCCCGTCGGAAGGGAATCACAGTCCCAAGGTCGCCGAGATCGTGCGGCGCATCGACGCGACGGGATACGCAGGCGACTGGACATTCGAGGTCTTCAACGACGACTACCTCAGGCTGCCGGTCGCGGACGTGACGGCACGGGCTCGCCGGGCCGTGCAGTGGACGGCAGAAAACGCGGTCGCGCGGTCGTCAGCAGAACGTCCGGCGTCCGTCAAGTGATGGCGCATCGCGCGCCGCGCATTCCGATGGAGGCGTGAACTCGCATGCATCCCATCGGACTTGCGCCGCTTACGGTGCTCGAGCTCGCACCGCCGGATCTCGTCACGTGCGCGGTGGAGGCGGGGTTCGACTTTGTCGGCCTGCGGCTTATTCCCGCGACGGCGGAGGAAGTGCAGCATCCGATGGTCGGCGACACGCCCATGGTGCGCGAGACCACGCGTCGCATCGCCGACGCCGGTATCGCGGTCCTCGACGTCGAGATCTTCCGGCTCAGGCCACAGACCGATGTCGAAAGAGACTATCGGGCCGCGCTCGAAACGGCGGCGCGGTTTGGTGCACGCGAAGCGCTCGTAGCCGGGAACGATCCGGATGAAGCGCGCGTGATCGACCGCTTCGCACAGTTCTGCGATCTCGCGCAAGAGTTCGGCATCGGCGCGAACCTCGAGCCGATGCCATGGACCGACATCAAAAGCTTCGCGCAGGGGATGCGCGTGGTCGAGGCCGCGGCGCACGACAGCGGCGGCGTGCTCATCGATCCGATCCATTTCGATCGCGGCGGCAGCCGGGCATCGGAAATCGGGACGTGCGCGCCGCGCCGGGTGCGCTACCTGCAGTTTTGCGACGCCCCCGCCGAGCGACCGACCGACACGGCAACGCTGCTCTTCCAGGCGCGCGCCGCGCGACTGATGCCGGGCGACGGCGGGCTGGATCTCAAAGGCATCGCGCGCGCGGTGCCGCCGGACGTTCCGATCTCGCTCGAGATTCCGATGGATGCGCTCGCGAAGACCCTGCCGGCGCTCGAACGGACACGGCAGATGCTCGCGAAGACGAAGCGTCTGCTCGCCTCGCTGTGAACACGGGAGCACTTTCGATCTTCGTTCCGATCTCGGTCGTCGCGCGGGTCGCGCCGGGATGCGGATCCGCTCCGGCTTCCGCGGTTGCATCGACATGACCGATCGTTACGCGGTCATCGGCAATCCCGTCGCGCACAGCAAGTCGCCGCGTATCCACGCAGCGTTTGCGAAGCAGACGGGGCAGGATCTCGAATATGGCTTGCTGCCGACGCCGCTCGGCGAGTTCGCCGCCTCGGCGAACGCGTTTCGCGCCACCGGTGGACGCGGCGTGAACGTAACCGTTCCGTTCAAGCTCGACGCGTTCGCCTATGCGACGTCGCTCACCGAGCGCGCACGCGCGGCTGGCGCCGTCAATACGCTCAAGTTCGCCGGCGACACGGTGCTAGGCGACAACACGGATGGTGCAGGCCTCGTCTACGACATCGTCGAGCGACTCGAGTTTTCGCTCGCAGGCAAGCGCGTGCTGCTCATGGGTGCCGGCGGCGCGGCTCGTGGCGTCTTGCGGCCACTCCTCGACCAGCGACCCACGTCGATTGCGGTCGCGAATCGCACGGTCGAGCGCGCGCTCGCGCTCGAGCAACAGTTTGGCGCGCAAGGACCAGTACGTGGCGGCGGTTACGCCGACGTCAAGAACGAATCGTTCGACGTCGTCATCAACGCGACGTCGGCAAGTCTCTCTGGCGAATTGCCGCCGCTGTCGCCCGGCGCGTTCGCCCCGGGTGCGCTCGCCTACGACATGATGTACGGCGACAAGCCGACACCGTTTCTCGCCTACGCGCAGCAGCACGGCGCGGCCCGCACCGCGGACGGCCTCGGGATGCTGGTCGCACAGGCCGCGGAATCGTTCTTCGTCTGGCGCGGCGTCCGGCCCGATATCGCGCCGGTGATCGCGCAGCTGCGTGCCAGCTGACAGGACGCGATCCGCCGAAGGGTCACCGGAGCCGGAAGCAGTCGCGTTCGCGCTGACTCGGTTTGGTGCGTGCGATAATCGCCGCGGTCGTTCGCCGGAACCTGCCATCTGCTCGCTAAAGCTCGACGAAGGCAAGCGCCACGCCGACTTCACCGTTCGATGATCGACAAGACCGTCCGCTCGCCTGCCGCGGCTGTTGCCGACATTCATGACGGCGCGACGGTAATGATTGGCGGCTTCGGGACCGCCGGCATGCCTGCCGAGCTGATCGACGCGCTGCTCGAGCGAGGTGCCAAGGGTCTGACGATCGTGAGCAACAACGCCGGCAACGGCGACATGGGGCTTGCACTGCTACTCAAGGAGCGACGGGTGCGCAAGATCATCTGCTCGTTTCCGCGGCAGGTCGATTCGTGGCACTTCGACGCGCTGTACCACGCGGGCGAGATCGAGCTCGAGCTTGTACCCCAGGGCAATCTTGCGGAGCGCATTCGCGCGGCGGGTGCGGGCATCGGCGCTTTCTTCACACCCAGTGGATACGGCACCCAGCTCGCCGAGGGCAAGGAGACGCGCGAAATCAACGGTCGGCACTACGTGCTCGAGTATCCAATCCACGGCGACTTCGCCCTGATCAAGGCGTTGCGCGGCGACCGCTGGGGTAATCTCGTCTATCGCGAAACCGCGCGCAACTTCGGACCGATCATGGCGAGCGCCGCCACGTGCACGATCGCGCAGGTCGGCGAAATCGTCGACCTCGGGAAGCTCGACCCCGAAGCGATCGTCACGCCGGGCATCTTCATCCAGCGCGTCGTCGAGGTGCCGGTGAGAGCACAGGTCGTCGCGGCCACCGGTGGCCCGGCCTGAACGACCCGGTGCGCCACATGACAAGCATCGGAACACCCGGCATGCAGCGCTATACCAAGGCCCAGATGGCGGAGCGCGTCGCACGCGACATTCCGAACGGCGCGTACGTCAATCTCGGCATCGGCCTGCCGACGATGGTCGCGAATCACTTGCCGCGGGATCGCGAAATCATCCTGCACACCGAGAACGGGCTGCTGGGCATGGGCCCTGCGCCCCTGCCCGGTTTCGAGGACCCGGATCTCATCAATGCCGGGAAGCAGCCGGTGACGGCCGTTCCCGGCGCCTCGTTCTTTCATCACGCCGATTCGTTTGCGATGATGCGCGGCGGGCACCTCGATTTCTGCGTGCTCGGTGCCTTCCAGGTCTCCGTCGCGGGCGACCTCGCCAACTGGCACACCGGCGCCAAGGACGCGATTCCTGCGGTGGGGGGCGCGATGGACCTCGCGATCGGCGCGAAGCGTGTCTATGTGATGATGGAGCACCTGACCAAGCAAGGCGACTCGAAGATCGTCGCGCGCTGCACGTATCCGCTGACCGGGGTACGCTGTGTCCATCGGATCTTCACCGACCTTGCAGTGCTCGACGTAACCCCGCGCGGTCTTGCCGTCGTCGAGATGTGCGACGGCCTGACTTACGAGGAGCTGCAGGCGCTTTCCGGCGTGCCGCTTGCGCGCCCATCGCAATCGATGGAGAAACACTAGATGGCCGACGCTTTTCTGTGCGACGCGATCCGCACGCCGTTCGGGCGGTACGGCGGCGCGCTCGCGGCAGTGCGTACCGACGATCTCGCCGCGATACCGATCTCTACGCTGATGCAGCGCAATCCGAAGGCGGACTGGGCCGCGGTCGACGACGTGGTGTACGGGTGCGCGAATCAGGCCGGCGAAGACAACCGCAATGTGGCACGCATGGCGCTCCTGCTCGCGGGATTGCCGAAGGAAGTCCCGGGATCCTCCATCAATCGCCTGTGCGGATCGAGCATGGATGCAATCGCGATCGCGGCGCGCGCGATCCGCAGCGGCGAGACTGAGTTGATGGTGGCGGGAGGGGTGGAGAGCATGTCGCGCGCACCGTTCGTCATGGGCAAGGCGGCGGAAGCGTTTTCGCGCGCCGCAAAGATCGAGGATACGACGATCGGCTGGCGCTTCGTGAACCCGGTGATGAAGGCGAAATACGGCATCGACTCGATGCCGGAGACTGCCGAAAACGTCGCTGCGGAATTCCAGGTGAGCCGCGCCGATCAGGACGCGTTCGCCTTGCGCAGCCAGCAGCGCGCGGCGGACGCGATCGCGAGTGGTCGCCTCGCCGACGAGATTGTCCCGGTCACGATCGCGCAGAAGAAGGGGGATCCGATCGTCGTTGCGAAGGACGAGCATCCGCGCGTCACGACGCTCGAATCGCTCGCGAAGCTGAAAGGCGTGGTGAAGCCCGACGGGACGGTGACAGCGGGGAACGCGTCTGGCGTCAACGACGGCGCGTGCGCGGTCATCGTCGCGTCGGCAGACGCAGCGAAGCGCCATGGTCTCACGCCCAAAGCGCGCGTCCTGGCTTCGGCAACCGTGGGAGTCGCGCCGAGGATCATGGGCTTCGGTCCCGCGCCGGCGATGCGCAAGGTCCTCGCAAAGACCGGGCTCGCGTTGAAGCAGATGGACGTGATCGAGCTGAACGAAGCCTTCGCGGCGCAGGCGCTCGCCGTGACACGCGATCACGGATTGCCCGATGATGCGCCTCATGTCAATCCCAATGGCGGAGCTATTGCCATCGGCCATCCGCTGGGCGCGAGCGGTGCACGCCTGGTCACGACCGCGATGTACCAGTTGCTGCGTACCGGCGGACGCTACGCGCTGTGCACGATGTGCATCGGTGTCGGGCAGGGCATTGCGATGATCATCGAGCGGGTCTGACTACGAACATGCCTCGAAATTCACGACCTTCCGCGACGCTGAACCATACCGCTGCCCAAGCCGCGCAAGGCGAGCTTTATCAACGCGACCGGACGCTGCATCCGCCCGCTTACGCGCCGATCTACAAGACAACGGTGCTGCGCTCGCCGCGCAATGCGCTGATCTCGCTGCAGAGCTCGCTTTCCGACATCACCGGACCGGTCTTCACCCGCGACGAGCTGGGCCCCCTCGACCACGATCTCGTCCTGAATTGCGCGAAGGGCGGCCTGCCGGTCGGCGAGCGCATCATCGTGCACGGTTATGTCCTCGACCAGGACGCGCGGCCGGTCAGGAATGCGCTGATCGAGATCTGGCAGGCGAACGCTGGCGGCCGTTATCGGCACCCGAACGACAGCTATATCGCGCCGCTCGATCCGAACTTCGGGGGCAGCGGTCGTACGCTCACCGACGAGAACGGCCATTACTTCTTCCGCACGATCAAGCCTGGACCGTATCCATGGCGCAACAACGCGAACGATTGGCGGCCCGCGCATATCCACTATTCGATCTCCGGCCATGCGTTCGCGCAGCGGCTCGTAACGCAGATGTACTTCGAGGGGGACCCGTTGATTCCAGCGTGTCCGATCCTGCACACGATACCGAGCGAGGCGGCGATCCGGCAGTTGATCGCGCCACTCGACCGCAACGCCGCGATCGCGTTCGACAGCCTGGCCTACCGCTTCGACATCGTGGTGCGGGGCTCGCGCGCGATCTGGTTCGAGGACGAGTTGCAGGCCCGTGGTCCAGAGCGGCGCGCGTGACCCCATGGTGAACGAGCTCGGCTACCTGAAGGAGACGGCATCGCAGACGGCCGGCCCGTATGTACACATCGGGCTCGCCCCGAAAGCGGTAGGCATCGAGGTCTTCGACGACCACGTTTCGAACGTGCTCGCCGGTCCGAAGACGAAAGGCGAGCGCATCCGCATCGAGGGGCGTGTGCTCGACGGGACGGGCACTCCGGTTCGCGACATCCTGCTCGAGATCTGGCAGGCGAACGCGGCGGGCAAATACAACCATCCCGCCGACCGCCAGCCAAAACCGATCGACCCGACGTTTCGCGGTTGGGGACGCGCGTCGTCGGATTTCACGAGCGGCGTCTATACATTCGAGACCGTCAAGCCGGGATCGGTCACGGGACGGGGTGGGCGCCCGATGGCGCCGCACGTCACCTTCTTCCTTCTCGCTCGGGGCATCAACGTCGGCCTCGTGACCCGGATGTATTTCTCCGACGAGGAAGCCGCGAACGCCAGCGATCCGGTGCTGAACATGATCGAATGGGAGGTGCGGCGGAAAACGCTCATCGCGAAGCACGAGGTGAAGAAGGGTGCCGTCGTCTACCGCTTCGACATCCACTTGCAGGGACCCGAGGAGACGGTCTTCTTCGACGTCTGAGGGAGCCCGCCCGACACCCGTGCCCGACACGCTCTTCACTACCGATGCGATGCGCGCCGTCTTTTCCGACCATGCGCGCGTATCCCGGATGCTGGCGTTCGAGGCGGCGCTCGCGCACGCCGAGGAGCGTGTCGGCATCATTCCTCCCGGCACGGCGCGGTCGATCGCCCATGAATGCCGTGTCGAAGACTACGATCGCGAAGGACTCACCTATCGCGCGCGCAGTGCCGGCAATCTCGCGATTCCACTCGTCGCAGCGCTGACGCGGCGCGTCGGCGAACATGCGCCCGCGGCGAAGGGCTACGTCCATTGGGGTGCGACGAGCCAGGACGTAATCGATACCGGTCTCGTCCTGCAGCTGCGCGACGCGCTGAACCTGATCGATACCGATGTCGAGCGTCTGATTGCAGCATTGATCGATCAGATCCAACGCCACAAGGCGACGGCGCTCGCCGGCCGAACCTGGCTGCAGCAGGCGCTGCCGATCACGCTCGGCCTGAAGTTCGCCGGGACGCTCGCCACGATGGATCGCCATCGCGAGCGCCTGTCGGATCTGCGGGCCCGCGTGCTCGTGATCCAGTTCGGGGGCGCGGTGGGAACGCTGGCGTCGCTCGGTGAGCGCGCGGCCGAGGTCGAATCGGCCCTGGCCGCAGAGCTGCATCTCGCGATTCCCGAGTTGCCATGGCATACGCAGCGCGATCGCTTCGTGGAAGTCGCGACGACGCTGGGCAGCCTGACCGCCACGCTGGGCAAGCTCGCGCGCGACCTGTCGCTGCTCGCCCAGACCGAAGTCGGCGAAGTGCGCGAGCCCGCTGCCGAAGGCCGGGGAGGCTCGTCGACCCTGCCGCAAAAACGCAACCCGGTCGGCTGCGCCATCGCGCTGGCGGCGGCGACGCGGGTGCCGGGGCTCGTCGCGACGATGCTCTCTGCGGCCGTGCAGGAGCACGAGCGGGGACTCGGCAACTGGCCCGTCGAATGGGATACGTTGCCCGACATCGTGCTCGCGTGCGCGGGTGCGCTCGACGCGATGGTCACCGTCGTGGCGGGTCTCCAGGTCGATTCCGAGCGCATGCGCGCGAATCTCGACCTCACACAGGGGCAGGTCATGGCGGAAGCCGCGCAGATGGCGCTCGCGCCGACGTTGGGAAGGGACGTGGCTCACGCGCTCGTCGCCGACGCCTGCAAACGCGCCGCTGCTCAGCGCAAGCCCGTGCCCGAGGTGCTTGCCGCGGAGCCCAAGGTCGCGGCGATACTCGACCCGGACACACTTTCGCGCGTCTTCGACCCGCAGCGGTATCTCGGTGTGACCGCGTCATTCATCGAACGCGCATTGAGCGCGCGTTAAAGAAACTCCAAGCCCGGGAGCCGGTATGTCGTTTGTCGATGTCGCGGAAGGACGCCTGCACTACCGTATCGACGGCAATGAAGGGGCGCCGGTGGTCGTCCTGTCGAACTCGCTTGGGACCGATCACAACATGTGGTCACCGCAGATGCTCGAGCTTGCGACGCGCTATCGCGTGCTGCGCTACGACACGCGCGGTCATGGCCGGTCGAGCACGACGCCCGGACCGTACACGATCGAGAAGCTCGGACGCGACGTTCTCGCGCTCCTCGATGAGCTCGCCATCGACCGCGTCCATTTCTGTGGCCTCTCGCTGGGCGGCATGACCGGCATGTGGTTGGGCGTGCACGCGGCCGAACGGATCGACAAGCTGGTCCTGTGCAATACGACGGCGAAGATCAACGCACCAGGACTCTACGACGCGCGCATCGAAGCGGTCCGCTCGGGCGGGATGCGCGCGGTGGTCGACGCCGTCATCGGCCGCTGGTTCACCGACGATTTCATCGCCCGTTACGACGAGCACGTCGCGCCCGTGCGCGTGATGCTCGAGCGCTCGCCCCCCGACGGCTACATCGCATGCTGCGAAGCGATTCGCGACATGGACCAGCGCGAAGCGATTTCGCGCATCCGCTTGCCGACGATGGTGATCGCCGGTACGCACGATCTACCGACGCCGCCCGCAGACGGCCGGTTCATCGCCGCCGCGATTCCGGGCGCCGGGTACGTCGAGTTCGACGCTGCGCATCTCTCCAACATCGAGGCGGCGCCCAAGTTCACCGCGGCGCTCATCGAATTCCTCGCGCACTGAAAGGACCGTCATGGACGATCGCGAACGCTACGACCGGGGAATGACCGTACGCCGCGCGGTGCTGGGCGATGCGCACGTCGATCGCTCGCTCGCGCGTCGCGATGCGTTCAACGAAGAGTTTCAGGAGCTGATCACGCGTTACGCCTGGGGCGAGATCTGGACGCGCCCCGGCTTGCCGCGGCACACGCGCAGCCTCATTACGGTCGCGCTGATGGTCGCACTGAACCGCAGCGACGAATTCAAGCTGCATCTGCGCGCAGCGTTCAACAACGGCGTCACGCGCGACGAGTTGAAGGAGGTGCTGTTGCACTGCGCGATCTACGCCGGCGTGCCGGCGGCGAACTCGGCGTTTCACATGGCCGAGGAAGTCTTTGCGCAGATGGAGAAGCCGCCGCAGCCCTAGCGCGCAGGACGTTCCAGTCAAGCGACACCGAGCGCCTGCTGCTCGCGCTGCAGAAACGCCCGGACCGCGGGATCGGACTCGAGGCCGATCGCGCGTTCGTAGGCGGATCGCGCGGCGTCGAGGCGGCCGATCCGCTTTTCCAGGCTCGCGCGAGCTGCCCAGTACGGCTGGTAGTCGGCGAGCCGCGCGTCGTCCGTCAGCAAGTCGAGGATGCGGAGCCCGGCCTCAGCGTCGTCGCGTTCCGCTACCGCGACGGCGCGATTCACGGCGACCACCGGCGATTGCGTCAGCGCGAGCAGCGTGTCGTAAAGCTTGACGATCGCGCTCCAATCGGTGACGCCCGTCAATCGCCGCGCAGCGTGTGCCGACTGCAGCGCCGCTTCGAGCTGAAAGCGGCCGATCGTCCTCATGCCGCTCGCGCGCAGCAGAAGCTGCTCCGCCTCGTCGATCATCGCCCCGTCCCACCGGGATGTGTCCTGATCCGCGAGCGGGACGTAGTCACCGCGCCCATCGCGCCGCGCCGCGCGCCGGGCCTCGGCGTGCAGCATCAGCGACAGCAGACCCAGCGCCTCCGCCGAGTCAGGCAGCAGCTCGACGACCAGCCGGCCGAGCCAGAGCCCCTCGTCCGCGAGGTTGCGACGCCGGGTCTGGGTGCCTGTCGGATCCACCCAGCCTTCGGCGAATGTCGCGTAGATGGCGTCGAGCACCGCATCGAGGCGTTCCGGCAGCTCGTCTCGCTCCGGAACGCGAAACGGAACGCCGGCCTGACGGATCTTGGTCTTTGCGCGCACGAGGCGCTGCCCCATCGTGCTGGGCGCGACCAGGAACGCCGACCCGATCGTTGCCGCGTCGAAACCGAGGATCGTCTGCAGCATCAGCGGCGCGCGAACCGACGCATCGATCGCGGGGTGCGCGCAAGCGAACATGAGGCGGAGGCGATCGTCGGGGAGTTCGCTGTCGTGCATGGAAGCCTCGTCGATCTCATCGGCGATCAGTTCCAGCGTCGGAACGCCTTCGGCGGCCGTGTGACGCCGCCGCGCCGCATCGATCATCCGCCGCCGGGCGACCGTGAGAAGCCACGCTTCGGGCGTCGTCGGAATGCCGTGCTCGACCCAGTCGTTGAGCGCCGTCGCAAACGCGTCGGCGAGTGCGTCCTCGGCGCCCGCAATGTCGCGGGTGCGTGCCGCGAGGAAGGCGATGAGCTTGCCGTAACTGCGCCGCACCACCGCTTCGATGGCGCGGCGCGTATCGGCATCGTCTCCGCGCGGCATCACCCGACGTCGCTACCGCAGCCAGAGCGGACGTACCTCGATCGCACCATGCGCCGCGCCGGGGCACTTTGCCGCCCACGAGAGTGCGACGTCGAGATCGGGCGCATCGATGATGTAGTAGCCGCCGAGCTGTTCCCGTGTTTCGGCGTACGGCCCGTTCAGGACTTTCGACTTTCCGTCCGGCGCGCGCACCACGGTCGAGTCACTGGTCGGGCGCAGGCGATTGCCGTCGACGTAGACGCCCGCCTTGGTCATGGCCTCGGTGTAGGCCGCGTAGGCGGCCATGGTCTTCGCGCTGGCCTCCGGCGTCGCGGCCAGCATCGCCGGCTCGTTGGCGTAGATGAGCATCATGTATTTCATGGAGAAAGCTCCTTAAAAGGTCGTGGGATGCGGCCACGATATCGTTCGCCGCTGACAATGTCGTTCGTCGCGCGAAGAATTCGACAAGACAGGCCGGGACGACCCGAGACGTCGGTCACGACGCCTAGACCGGACGTCGGCCAAGAGGCATGGGCTGGACATCTAGGGACCGAGACTTAATGCAGGAGTCTGCAACCGCCATCGCCGCGAGTCATGGGCCGGATGAGCGTCGCCGCCCCGAAGTCGGGCTTCGGACAGTCATAGACCGGCGACGTTCTATCCGGTTCGTGATCTCGCGCCACCGTCGTTCGCACCCTTCCGGGCTTTCGCGCCATTCTGCCGTGATATTCGAGGCGCAAGCGTCATGGGCCGGATGAGCGTCGCCGCGCCGAAATCGGCCTTCGGACCATCATAGACCGGCGGCGTTCTATCCGGATCGTGATCTCTCGCTGCCCAGCGTGGTGCGACTTCTGCGCTGCCTCAATGAGGCTACTTCGCCGTCGCCTTCGCGATCAACGCCTTCCCCTTCGGATCCGTCACCGATGCGTTTAGCATCTGTGCTTGCGACGGGGTAAGCCGTGCGCCCTTGGCGATCAGCACTTCGGCGGAATCCGGATGGTGCATCAGGAACGCCAGGGCGAGGGGCGTCATGCCGCTGCCGTTGGTCGCCTTGATGTCTGCGCCGGCGGCGGCCAGCGCACCCACGATCTTCGGTCCGCACATCTGTGCCGCGCTCATCAGGATGGTGTTGCCGTTGTCGTCCTTCCGCTTGACATCTGCCCCCGCACCGAGCAGCACGTTCACCGTGTTGACCAGGCCCTCGGTCTCGCCCTGTTTCGCGCCGCAGCCCGAGAACACGGCGAAGTAGAGCGCGCTGTCGTTCAAGCCGGAGCCACTGTTGACGTTGACGCCCGCGTCGAGCAGCGCCTGCACGTCGGCCGCATTGCCTTCGAGCGACGAGCGCCGGAGCTGGTCCGCTGAAACGCCAAGCTTCTTTGCCTTCAGCGCAGCGATGGCACGCTGCTCCTTTTCGCCGCCTGCGGATTTCACCTGCGCGGACGCGCCTTCGGCCGGCATCGACTTGATGAAGTTGCGCAGGATCTCGCCGCGGCTTTGCACGTAGGGATCCTTGTCGTGCTCGGCGATCGTCGCCGCCTGCTCGAGCACGGCCCGCGAAGCCCCCATGTTGCGCAGCGCGGTGATGGCGTCGCCCCGCGCGAAATTCGACGGCCCGGTCTCGGCAATCTTGAGCAGGAGCGGCGTCGATTGCTCGAGGAGATAGTGCTTGACGGCGGCCGGGCTCGAGCCGCTCGCATCGCCCAGCGTCTCGATCTTGTCGATCGCGCCGCGCAAGTCCTCTTCGGACGACGGTCCGCGCAGGATCGCGACGAGCGGGGCAAGATCGCGCTCGGGTACGACGTTGCCCGCTGCGATCGCACGCTTGGCGTTGTCGTAGAGCGCACTTGGACTCGCGGCGAGCAACGGGGCCGAGATCAAGGCGAAGCATAGCGTCAAGGCGATTCTTAGCGTCGAACCCATCCATCCCTCCCAGGCGGAAACTTCGTGCGGTGTGCCATACTCGCTGCGGCCCGAAGCGTAATCCCGGTCCGCCAAACCTTCAACAACCAGGGAGAAGTCGATGAGAGCTCTGATCATCGCGTTGTCGTTTGCCGTCGTCCCCGCGCTCGCGCTCGCGGCATCGCCGGCGGAGGAAAAGCAGTTCGTGGACACCTACAAGAAGGCGTACGAGGCGAAGGACGCCAAGACGCTGAACGGCCTGCTCTACACGAAGGGCTCGGACCCGCAGGCGCTCGAGTTCTACAAGATGATGATGACGAGCGACTTCGGCGGCAAGGTGACGTCGATCCAGCTCGTCGACCTCAGCGCCGAGGACAAGAAGAAGATCGCCGACGGCATGAAGGGGCCGGACGGGAAGATGATGAAGCCGGTGCTGACGCCGGTGAAAAAGCTCGTGATCAAGACCGAGACCAAGGATAAGAACGGCTCGTCGACGAGCTCGAGCGAGACCTTCGTCGGCGAAGCGGACGGCAAGCTGTGGATCCCGGTGCCGGGCCCCGCGAAATGACGGACTGATTGATGCGCCCGCGGCGCCGCCACAGCCGCCGCTGTGCAATGATGGCACCATCGTGTCGCCGCCGGCGGCGCGATCGGCGAGGGCTCGCGACCGCGGGCCCTATCTTTTCCGGCTGCCCAACAGCGATCCCAGGACGCCGCGCACGATCTCGCGGCCGAAGGTCGAGCCAGCCGTTCGCGCCGCGCTTTTTGCCATCGCTTCGACGACGCTGTCCTTGCGACCGGTGCCCTTCATCAGTCCGCCGAGCGATCCGGTGATCGAATCGAGGATGCTGCCGGAGCTCGCGCCCGACGGAGCACCGGCGGTCGTTGTCGGCGAGTCGGCTGCGCGGCCTTTGAGCTTTTCGTACGCGGATTCCCGGTCGATCGCCTGGTCGTAAACGCCCTTGACCGCGGACGCTTCCATGACGGCGCGCCGCGCCTCCGGGGTGATCGGACCGAAGCGGGAGGCGGGCGGCAGGACGAACGCGCGCTCGACGACGTTCGGAGTCCCTTTCGCGTCGAGAGACGAGATCAGCGCCTCGCCAACGCCGAGCTCGGTGATGGCCTTCTCGGTGTCAATCTTCGGATTCGCGCGCATCGTTCCCGCCGCGGCCTTGACCGCCTTCTGGTCGCGCGGCGTGAACGCGCGCAACGCATGCTGCACGCGATTGCCGAGCTGACCGAGCACGGTGCCGGGGACGTCGAGCGGTTCTGCGTGACGAAGAAGACGCCGACGCCTTTGGAGCGGATGAGGGGCACGACCTGCTCGATCTTGTCCAGCGGGATCTTCGGGGCGTCGTTGAACAGCAGGTGCGCCTCGTCGAAGAAGAACACGAGCTTCGGCTTGTCGCGGTCGCCGACTTCGGGCAGCCGCTCGTACAGCTCCGAGAGAAGCCACAGCAGCATCGTCGCGTAGAGCTGCGGCGCCTGCATGAGGCGATCCGCCGCGAGAATGTTGACGACGCCGCGTCCACCGTCGGTCTGGAGGACGTCGTCGACATTGAGCATCGGCTCGCCGATGAACTTGTCGCCCCCCCTGCTGCTCGAGCGCGAGGAGGCCGCGCTGGATCGCGCCGATCGACGCCGCCGAGATGTTGCCGTAGTCAGTCTGGAACTGCTGCGCATTGTCGGCCGCGAACTGCAGCAGCGCGCGCAGGTCTTTGAGGTCGAGGAGCAGCAATCCGCGGTCGTCCGCGACTTTGAACACCAGCGCAAGAACGCCCGACTGCGTCTCGTTGAGGTTCAGCACGCGCGAAAGGCAGCAGCGGCCCGAGATCGGTGATCGTCGCGCGTACCGGGTGCCCCTGGGTACCGAAGACGTCCCAGAAGACGGTCGGGAAGCCGGTGAACCGGGGTGCCTCCGCGCCGATCAGCTTGAGCCGGTCGTCGAACTTGGGCGAGGTTGCGCCGGGTTGGCTCATCCCGGCGAGATCACCCTTGACGTCCGCCATGAAGACCGGGACGCCGATGCCGGAGAGGCGCTCTGCAGTCACCTGCAGGGTCACCGTCTTCCCAGTCCCAGTCGCCCCCGTGATGATGCCGTGCCGGTTGGCGAGCGCCGGCAAGAGGTCGAGCTCGAGGTCGCCTGATCGGGCAATGGACAGGGGATCGGGGATGCGGGACTCCGAGACGGTGCTTCGAGGCGACAGTGTAGCCGGGCGTCGACGGGTCGCGCGGCCGGCGCTGGAGCCCGGAGCTCGACGAAACCGCCAACGGCCACCCCCATAACGGTCCCGACAGTGCAAATCGGCGGCCAGAGGGGGTGAAACCCTTCAAATCGGCCCCATTTTCTGCTACGATTACAACCCGATAAGTAAGAGAAATGGGCTGGGCACAGCCCATTTTTTTTTGGCATTGCGCATTTTTGCCGTGGACTTAGGCGAACTTCTGGAACGCACGCTGCCACCGATGGGCTACGAGCTCGTCGACTGGGACCGCTCAGGCCGAAGCGGCCTGGTCCGCGTGTTCATCGACAAGCCGACAGGCGTCGATGTCGAGGATTGCGCGCGGGTCAGCAACCACCTGACCCGCCTGTTCGCAGTCGAGAACATCGACTTCGAGCGGCTCGAGGTGAGCTCGCCCGGCCTCGATCGGCCGCTGACCAAGCTCGGCGACTTCGAGCGCTTTGCCGGACAGGATGTACAGATGACGCTTTCCACGCCGCTCGACGGCGCGAAACGGTTGAAAGCGAAGCTCAAGGGCACCGACGGCGATTCGGTCGTGATCGAAACGCCGGCGGGCGAACGGCTCGTCGCCTATGCGACGATCGAGCGCGCGCGGCTGGTGCCGAAGATCGACTGGAGGAAGGGATCATGAATCGCGAATTGCTGCTGCTCGTCGACGCGCTGGCGCGCGAGAAGAACGTGCCGAAGGACATCGTGTTCACGGCGCTGGAAGCCGCGCTGGCCTCGGCGACCAAAAAGAAGTACACCGACAACATCGACGCGCGCGTGTCGATCGACCGCGAGACCGGCGACTACGAAACGTTCCGCCGGTGGACGGTCGTGCCCGACGAGGAGCACGAGGAGCCGGCGCACCAGATCGCCATCACCGACGCGGCGGCGCGCGAGCCGGCGCTCGAGTTGGGCGACGTCGTCGAGGAGCCGCTCGAGCCCGTTGAGTTCGGCCGCATCGGCGCTCAGGCCGCAAAGCAGGTGATCCTGCAGAAGATCCGCGATGCCGAGCGCGAACAGATCCTGAACGACTTCCTGGAGCGGCAGGACAACCTGCTCTCGGGCACGGTCAAGCGCATCGAGCGCGGCAACGTGATCGTCGAATCCGGCCGTATCGAAGGCGTGCTGCCGCGCGACCAGCTGATCCCGAAGGAAATGCTCCGCGTCGGCGATCGCGTGCGTGCCTACGTCATGAAGATCGATCGCGCGGCGAAGGGCCCGCAATTGATTCTGTCGCGCGTCGCACCGGAATTCATCATGCGACTCTTCGAGCTCGAAGTACCGGAGATCGAGGAGGGCTTGATCGAGATCAAGGCCGCCGCCCGCGACCCCGGCATCCGCGCGAAGATCGCCGTCAAGTCGAACGATCCACGCCTCGACCCGCAGGGTACCTGCATCGGGATGCGCGGTTCCCGCGTGACCGCGGTGACGAACGAGCTCGCCGGCGAGCGCGTCGATATCGTGCTGTTTTCGGAGGATCCCGCGAAGTTCGTGATCAACGCCCTCGCACCGGCCGAAGTGCAGAGCATCCTGGTCGACGAGGAGCGCCACGCGATGGACGTCGTGGTCGACGAGGAGAATCTCGCGATCGCGATCGGCCGCAGCGGCCAGAACGTGCGTTTGGCCTCCGAGCTCACCGGCTGGGAGTTGAACCTGATGAGCGTCGAGGACTCGCAGAAGAAGCACGAGGTCGAGACCGGCCGCCTGCGCGAGCTCTTCATGGAGAAGCTCGATGTCGACGAGGAGATCGCCGACATCCTGATCGGCGAGGGCTTCACCTCGCTGGAGGAAGTTGCGTACGTGCCCATCAACGAAATGCTGGAGATCGAAGCCTTCGACGAAGATACCGTTAACGAATTGAGAAGCCGCGCCCGCAATGCACTTCTGACCGAAGCCATCGTGCGCGAAGAGTCGGTCGAGAATGTCGAAGAGGCGTTGTTGAGCCTCGAAGGCATGGACACCGAGATCGCGAGCAAGCTCGCGGCCCACGGCGTCACGACGCGCGATGCACTCGCCGATCTCGCGGGCGACGAGCTGGTCGAGCTGACCGGCATCGATGAGCAGCGCGCGCAGGATCTGATCATGAAGGCGCGCGCGCACTGGTTCGAGACATCGGCTCCGGCCGGGGCGTCGGCTTAAAAAAGAGACAGCACGCGACTTTAGGAAGCGGGGAGAGGTATGGCGCAGACAACCATCGAACAATTCGCGACGGAGCTCAAGATGCCGCCCGGCGCGCTGCTCGAGCAGCTGGCCGCGGCCGGCGTCGCGAGCAAGAAACAGGGCGACAAGCTGACCGAGCAGGACAAGACGCGCCTGCTCGAGTACTTGCGCAAGCAGCACGGCGCCGCCGGCGATGGCAAGAAGCGCATCACGCTTACGCGCAAGCAGACGAGCGAGATCAAGGCCGCGGATTCCACCGGCAAGGCGCGCACCATTCAGGTCGAGGTGCGCAAGAAGCGCGTGCTCGTTCGCCGCGACGAGGAAGCGCCGACGCCCGCCGTTGAAGAGGCGCCGAAGCTGCCGCCACAACCGCTGATCACAGCAGAAGAGCTGGCGGCGCGCGAAGCCGAGGAGCGCAAGGCGCAGGAATTGATCGCGCGGCAGCAGGAAGACCTGCAGAAGAAGCAGCAGGAAGCCGCGAAGCGCAAGACGAAGAAAGAGCGCGAAGCCGAGGAAGCAGCACAAAAGGCGGCCGAGGAAGCTAAGGCGGCCGCCGAGGCCAAGGCTGCTGCGGAAGCGAAGGCCGCTGCGGACGCCACCGCCAAGACCGCGGCCGACGCGAAGGCAAAGACGGAAGGCACGCTGCATCGTCCTGCCGCGAAGCCGGGCGAGAAGCGCGAGAAGCCGGCGAAGAAGGCGCCGGGCCAGGTATTTCAGGAAGAGGCGGCTCGGCGCCGCGCACTCAAGCTGCGCGGCGACGTCACCGGCGGCGCAACCGCGACGGGGTGGCGGGGTCCGAAGGGCGGACGCCACAAGGACGAGGAAGGCGCGCCGGAGACCGCAGCGGCGCCGGCGATGCAGGCGGTGCCGGTGCTGCGCGACGTCACGATTCCGGAAACGATCACCGTCGGCGATCTCGCGCACAAGATGTCGGTGAAAGCCGCCGAAGTCATCAAGGTGCTGATGAAGCTCGGGCAGATGGTGACCATCAACCAGATGCTCGATCAGGAAACGGCGATGATCGTGGCCGAGGAAATGGGCCACAAGGCAAAGGCCGCGAAGCTCGACGATCCCGACGCGTTGCTCGTCGAATCCCAGGCGGCGCCGAGTGGAGCAGCGTTGCCGCGTCCGCCCGTCGTCACCGTCATGGGCCACGTCGACCACGGCAAGACGTCGCTGCTGGACACGATTCGCCGCACGCGCGTCGCGAGCGGCGAGGCGGGCGGGATCACGCAGCACATCGGTGCGTATCACGTCGAGACGCCGAAGGGCGTGATCACGTTCCTCGATACACCGGGTCACGAGGCCTTCACGGCGATGCGGGCGCGTGGTGCGAAGGTCACCGACATCGTCGTATTGGTGGTGGCGGCCGACGACGGCGTCATGCCCCAGACCAAGGAAGCGATCGCGCATGCGAAAGCGGGGAACGTGCCGCTCGTGGTCGCGATCAACAAGATCGACAAGCCCGAGGCGAATCCCGATCGCGTGAAGCAGGAGCTCGTCGCCGAAAGCGTGCTGCCCGAAGAATACGGCGGCGAAACGCAGTTCGTGCCGGTGTCGGCGCGCACCGGCGCGGGAATCGACGATCTGCTCGATGCGATCCTGCTGCAGGCGGAGGTCCTCGAGTTGAAAGCGCCGCAGGATGCGCCGGCGAAGGGTGTGGTCATCGAATCGCGACTCGACAAGGGCCGCGGTCCCGTCGCGACGGTGCTCGTGCAATCGGGGACGCTCAAGCGTGGCGACGTTGTCCTCGCGGGAGCAGTATTCGGGCGCGTGCGTGCGATGATGGACGAGAACGGCAAGGCGGTGAACGACGCCGGCCCGGCGATCCCGGTCGAAATCCAGGGTCTCACCGACGTGCCGCTCGCGGGCGAGGAAGTGCTGGCGCTCGGCGACGAGCGCAAGGCGCGCGAAATCGCGCTCTTCCGCCAGGGCAAATTCCGCGATGTGAAGCTCGCCAAGCAGCAGGCGGCGAAGCTCGAGAACATGTTCGGCGAGATGGGCGAGAACGAAGTGAAGACGCTCGCCCTCATCATCAAGGCGGACGTGCAGGGGAGTTACGAAGGGTTGTCGCAGGCGCTGTCGAAGCTGTCGACCGACGAGGTCAAGGTCAACATCGTCCACGCGGCGGTCGGCGGCATTACCGAGTCCGACGTCAACCTGGCACTCGCGTCGAAGGCGGTCATCGTCGGCTTCAACACGCGCGCGGACGCGCAGGCGCGCAAGCTCGCGGAAGCGAACGGCGTCCAGATCCGCTACTACGACATCATCTACGAGGCGGTCGACGACGTGAAGGCGGCGCTCTCCGGCATGCTCGCGCCCGAGCAGAAGGAAACGCAGCTGGGCTTGGTCGACGTGCGCGAGGTCTACAAGATCTCGAAGGTCGGCACCGTCGCGGGCTGCTACGTGCTCGAAGGCGTCGTGCGCCGTGGAGCGAAGATCCGCGTGCTGCGCGACAACGTGGTGATCCACGACGGCGAGCTCGATTCGCTCAAGCGCTTCAAGGACGACGTCCGCGAAGTGAAGGCGGGATTCGAGTGCGGCCTGTCGATCAAGAACTGGAACGACGTCCAGAAGGGCGACCAGCTCGAGGTGTACGAGATCGTGGAGGTATCGAGGACGTTGTAGTTGTAGACAAGTTTCCTGCGCTCGCGAGGCCATTGCCCGCGAGCGCAGCGGACAAAATCACAACGCAGACGGGCGCTCGAGATGCCCTAGATGGAGGAAAATCGCCGGGGTGAACCCGTCGATTTTCTGACGTTGGTAACAAGCCGACCGTGGCACGCTTGATAGGCGGACTCAACCGGATTTCTACAGCATCGTCTTGGCGAGAGGACTCCCGCTCCCCGCCCGAGCGGAGAGGGCCGGGGTGGGAGGGACGCCCAAAGCCACCAACCCAATACCGCCCGGGACCGAATCGATGAAACGCACGACGCCCCGTGCGCGCCGCATCGGCGACGAGATCCAGCGCGAGCTGTCGGAGCTGCTTGCGCGCGAAGTGAAGGATCCGCGCGTGGGTCGCGTAACGATCACCGCCGTGGACGTTTCTGCCGATCTGTCGCACGCGCTCGTTCGCTTCACCCAGCTTTCCGGCAAGGAGCACGCGGCAGAAGCGGTGAAGGCGCTCACCCACACGGCCGGGTTTCTCCGCACGGCACTTGCGCAGCGCCTCGACCTGTATTCGGTGCCGCAGCTTCGCTTCGAGTACGACGACTCGATCGAGTCGGGGATCCGTCTGTCGCAGCTGATCGACCAGGCGATCTCCGAGGATAAGCAGATTTCCAAGGGTCGCGAGGAAGAGTAGACGAGTTGGGGTAGACGAGTTTCCGGCGATCGCGAGGTGATATCCGCGATCGCCGCGGAAGAATCACAACGCAGGACGACTCTCGAGAACCCCAGATTGATGAAAATCGCCGGTGTGAACCCGTCGATTTTCTTCAGGAACGACTGGCAAACTTGGTGCTAAGGCGTGAGAACTGAGCGGATGCGCGTCGAGCGACGCCGCGTCGACGGGGTCCTTCTGCTCGACAAGCCTTCCGGGATCACGTCGAACGCCGCGCTGCAGCGCGTGAAGCGCGCGTATCGGGCGGAGAAGGCGGGGCATACCGGCACGCTCGATCCGCTTGCGTCCGGCCTCCTGCCGATCTGCTTCGGCGAGGCAACCAAATTCGCGCAGTTTCTCCTCGATGCGCCGAAGCGCTATCGCGCGACGATTCGGTTCGGAGTGACGACTGCGACGCAGGATGCCGAGGGGGCGGTCCAGGCGACGGCGCCGGTGGCGTTCGAGCGCGAGGCGCTCGTCGCCGCACTTCGCGCCTTCGTCGGGCGGATCGAGCAGGCGCCGCCCGCGTACTCCGCGCTCAAGCACGAGGGTCGGCCCTTGTATTCCTACGCGCGCGCCGGCATCGAAGTCGCGAAGTCGCCGCGCGTCGTCGACATCCTCGGGCTCGACCTTGTCGAGTGGTCCGAACCGGACGCCGTCGTGGACGTGGCTTGCAGCAAGGGGACGTATGTCCGCACCCTTGCCGCCGATCTCGGGACGGCTCTGGGATGTGGCGCCCATCTGGCGGCGCTGCGTCGGACGGCGACTGGCGGGTTCGACGTGGCCGACGCCGTAGCGCTCGCGCCTATCGAGGCAGCCTCCTCGGACGCGCGCGATGAGTTGCTCCGGCCCTCGTCGGCGCTGCTCGCGGCGCTGCCCGCGCTGGAGCTGGATGAAGAGACGTCGCAGGGCTTTCGCCATGGTCGCCCCGTTTTGGCCCAGGCCGTGGGCGGGGGTGTCTGCGCGGTGTTCGCAGGCGGGAAGCTCCTCGGCGTTGCCCGGGTCGAAGGCGGTTTTGCGCACCCGCGGCGGCTCGTGCGCACCCCGCCGGACCACGCCGACATTCTTGAATAAAAAGCGCTTTTCGAGTTATAATTTTCGACTTTGCGAGAACGCTTCAGACGACATCCGAAGAAGAGAAGGACGGGACATGGCAGTCACGGTTGCTGACAAGGCGAAGGTCATCTCCGAGCATCAGCGCGCCAAGGGAGATACCGGTTCGCCGGAAGTGCAGGTTGCGCTCCTGACGGCGCGCATCAACGGGTTGACCGATCATTTCAAGGATCACGTCAAGGACCATCACTCGCGCCGTGGCCTGTTGCGCATGGTGTCGCGGCGGCGCAAGCTGCTCGACTACCTGAAGCTCCGCAACGCGGACAGCTACCGCGCGTTGATCGAAAAGCTCGGGCTGCGCAAATAACCCGGGCGTGCATGCATTCACGGCGGACCGCGCGCTTCTCAAAGGTAGCGTGATGCGACCAGCGGGCCGTCATTTCCAATTTTTGACAGTGGCTGCGCTTGTGACGCGCGGCCATTGTCGTTTCTGAACGTTGAAGAGGACATTGTGCCTACCCCCATCAAGAAATCGATTCCCTACGGCCAGCACACGCTGACGATCGAAACCGGCGAGATCGCGCGCCAGGCCACCGGCGGCGTGCTGGTGACGCTGAACGACACCGCGGTGCTCGTTACCGTGGTTGGCGCGAAGACCGCGAAGCCCGGCCAGGACTTCCTTCCGCTGACCGTCGACTACCAGGAAAAGACCTACGCCGCGGGCAAAATTCCCGGCGGCTTCTTCAAGCGCGAAGGGCGGCCTTCGGAAAAGGAGACGCTCACCTCGCGTCTCATCGACCGCCCGATTCGTCCGCTCTTCCCGGACGGCTTCTACAACGAGGTGCAGGTGATCGCGACCGTGATGTCGGTCGATCCCGAGATCGATCCTGATATTCCGGCGATGATCGGCGCCTCGGCGGCGCTCGCGCTCTCGGGTATTCCGTTCAACGGCCCGATCGGCGCGGCGCGCGTCGGTTATGTCGACGGGCACTACGTGCTCAATCCCACCAAGACCGAGCTCACGCGCTCGTCGCTCGATCTTGTCGTCGCGGGCACCGAGGCGGCTGTGCTGATGGTCGAATCCGAGGCGCACGAACTCCCCGAAGAAGTGATGCTGGGTGCCGTGGTGTTCGGGCATCAGCAGCAGCAGGCCGCCATCGAGGCGATCCACGCGCTCGTCGAGGAAGCGGGCAAGCCACTGTGGGACTGGCAGCCGGCGCCCAAGGACGAGGCGCTGATCACGTTGGTGAAGGAGACCACCGAGGAGGACGTCAAGGCGGCGTATGCGATCCGCTCCAAACAGGCGCGTCAGCACCGCTTGAAGGAAATCTACGCCAAGCTCGAGTCGGCCTGTGTGGCTGGGGAGGGCGAGGATCTCGCGTCGAAGAAGCAGCACGCCGCCGACCAGCTGTTCGCGCTGGAAGCCAGCGTAGTTCGCCAGCAGATCCTCTCGGGCGAGCCACGCATCGACGGCCGCGACACGCGCACCGTGCGCCCGATCTCGATTCGCACCGGCGTCCTGCCGCGCACGCACGGGTCCGCGCTGTTCACGCGCGGCGAGACGCAGGCGCTGGTCGTCGCGACGCTCGGCACCGCACGCGACGAGCAGATCATCGACGCGCTGCAGGGTGAGTATCGCGAGCGCTTCATGCTTCATTACAACATGCCGCCGTACGCGACCGGCGAGACCGGCCGCGTCGGCTCACCGAAGCGGCGCGAGATCGGCCACGGCCGGCTTGCGAAGCGCGCGTTGCTCGCCGTGTTGCCCTCGGGCGAAGAATTCGCCTATTCGATGCGCGTCGTCTCCGAGATCACCGAGTCGAACGGCAGCTCCTCGATGGCGTCGGTCTGCGGCGGCTCGCTCGCGCTGATGGACGCCGGAGTCCCGACGAAGGCGCACGTCGCCGGCATCGCAATGGGCCTCATCAAGGAAGGCAATCGCTTTGCCGTGCTGACCGATATCCTGGGCGACGAGGATCACTTGGGCGACATGGATTTCAAGGTCGCCGGCACGGAGCGCGGCGTCACGGCGCTGCAGATGGACATCAAGATCCAGGGCATCACCAAGGAGATCATGGCGGTCGCGCTGTCCCAGGCGCGCGAGGGTCGCATGCATATCCTCCGCCTCATGCACGAGGCAATGCCGCATCCGCGCGCCGAGATTTCGCAGCACGCGCCGCGCATGATGACGTTCAAGATCAATCCGGAAAAAATCCGCGACGTGATCGGCAAGGGCGGCAGCGTGATACGCGCGCTGACCGAAGAGACCGGGACGACGATCGACATCCAGGACGACGGCTCGGTGACGATCGCATCGGTGAACGCCGATGCCTGCAACGCTGCGCGCAAGCGCATCGAGGCGATCACCGCCGAAGTCGAAGTCGGCAAGATCTACGAAGGTCCGGTGCTGCGCCTCCTCGACTTCGGCGCGATCGTGCAGCTTTTGCCCGGCAAGGATGGGTTGCTGCACATCTCGCAGATCGCGAAGGAGCGGGTGAACCAGGTTTCCGATTACCTGAAGGAAGGGCAGGTCGTGCGCGTGAAGGTGCTCGAAGCCGACGAAAAGGGTCGCGTGCGGCTGTCGATGAAGGCCGCAGCAGAGGACGACGCCAAGCAGGCGCAATCGACCGAGCCGACGCCCGCGACATGATCGTTGGCGCGAGACCGCAGAAAGGGCGCCCGCACGGCGCCCTTTTTTGTCGGCGATGACGATCGATCCCGCCCGATTGACGCTCGCACGGCCCGGCGTTGTCCTGCTCGAAGCGTTTCTCGAGTCGGCCCGCGATCACCTGGCGCACAGCGGCGACGTCGAGCGCAATCGCGAGTACGACAGCGCGCTCGGGGATCCTGAAGCGTACCTCGCCGAGCTCGCCCGATTCGCATGCCAGGACGAGCCGGGACCGGGCCTCGTGCGCCAGGACAATTTCTGGCTGTCCGACGGCGCTGCGGTCTTCGGACATCTCCGATTGCGGCATCGGCTGAACGAAAAGCTCGAGCGCCTCGGTGGCCACATCGGCTACGACGTCCCGCCCCGTCACCGGGGCCGCGGCTACGCGACCCAAATGCTCGCATTGGGCCTCATGGAGGCCCGGCGCATCGGTCTCGAACGTGCGCTGCTGACTGCCGACGCGGCGAACGCCCCCTCGCTCAGGGTCATCGAGAAGAATGGCGGCGTGCTCGACGCCGAATACGTTTTCAGGGGAAGGCTCACCCGCCGCTATTGGGTCGCGACGGGCGAGTAGTGGGCTGCGCGGGCGTCCCGAAACTTCGCGTCCGCTCGCTAAAGCGTTGCCAGAGGAGGCCGGGAAAGGCGAGGCTGAGCGAGCGCTACCTGTCCGGACCGTAACGCCTTGGGGCTTCAACGCCCGGGCGGTGCGCCGTCGAGCACGGCTTCGCCGCTTACCGTGACCGTGACGTCGCTGGTGCCGGCTTCGACGTTGACCGGTGCGGCCGCTTGCGCCGCCATGGCGCCGACGCGCGGCATCGGTTGCGGGCGCGCGAAATCGTTGGTCTGGATGCTGACCCGGCCGGCGCGCCAGCCGGTCGCGCGGAAGCTCTTCGCGGCGCTCGCGGCGCGCTGCTGCCACGTGGCAATTGCCTGTTGCGTCAGGTTGTCTTCCGCCTCGGCGCGCGTTTTGGGCGAAACCGAGAAGCTGATGCCGGAGAGCAGCAGACCATAGTCCGACTGCAGGCGCGAGACGAGCGAGGTCAGCGCCGGAAAGTCGCTGCCCTCGAGATTCAGCGACTGCGTGACGTGCCAACGCGAGATCTGAGTCTTGTCGTAGACCGGAAACGTCGAATACGACGCGGTTTGCACGTCGATACCAGGCACCGACTTTACTTGCGCAAGGGCGGTTGCGATGCGCTTGTTGACGTCGTTTGCAGCCGCGGTCGCGCTTGCGTTCTCCGCTTCCGCGCGCAGTGTCGCGACCATGCGGTCGTTCGGCACACTGGCCGTCGCCGACGCGCTCACGGTGACGACGGGCTGCGCCGGAATGGCGCTGTCCGCGAGTGCGCGAGGCGCGAATGCGATGGCAAGCGAGACGTTCAGGAGGACGACGGACAGCTTGGTTGAATTCATGATCCGATGCTTTCCGAGAGCCGTGTCGGCAAGGTTTCGATCGCGGCGCGGTTGGTCCAGGAGAAACAGCGTGCCGCCGCTTCGCGCCACGGCAGCCATTGATAGCGCACGTGCTCGCGCGACGCGAGACGGACCGGCACGTCGCGCGGCACTTCGAGCCCGAACGCATGCTCGACGTTGTGCGTCGTGCCCGGCGGATAGCGGCCGCTCCACTGCCGGTAGATCTCGAAGCGCTGCGTCAGGTGCCAGTCGACGACGCCGCCATAGGCGCTTGCGTCGATCCCGGTCTCTTCCTTGAGCTCGCGCACGGCCGTCAGCGGGAGCGGTTCGCCCCAGTCGCTGCTGCCGGTCACCGATTGCCAATGCTCGGGAAAATCCGCGCGCTCGAGCAGAAGCACGTCCAGCTGTGCGGTATAGACGACCACGAGCACGGAGACCGGCTGCTTGAATCGTCGCGCTTCCACGCCACCTCGCCCGGCGCTTTTAGGTCACGAATACCCAAAATGCGACCAGGCGCTCCTTCCAGAATTCGACGGCCTCGTCCAGGATTTCGTTCAACGTACGCCAATCGCCCGGATGCGCCTTGCGAAAGTGATCGGCGTGCTCGAGGACGACGACCACGCCCTTCTTGCCGACGCATTCCCGATCCTCGAGCGAATCCGCAAGCGCGTCGAAGTTGTGGCCGAAATGCTCGGGCAGCTTGAGCCCTCGCGCCAGCGCTTCCATGAGCGCGCCCTTGTCCTTCACCGGCGCGAGGTTGACGCGGCTGAACTTGAGCTGCGCGTGGGTGGCCGCCGTATGCAACGGCTCGACGGCGCCGGACCAGCTCCGCACTTCCGCATCGTCGAACTGCGCGAGGTCGGGAGGCTTCATTCTGCGATGCGCCGGAACGATTGGTAGTGGTCGTCGGAGTAGTAGCAGATTTCCGGCGGCTTGCCGCCGCAGACAATGCGCCGCGCGCCGCGATTCTTGGCCCCCGGCGTCGGCACCGTGTATTCGTGATAATAACCGCGTGGCTTGGGCGGCAGCAGATGCTCGCGATTTCCGAACGCGATGCCGTCGCGCTCGTAGCGGAACGGCCCGCCGCGGTAGATACGCTCGAGTGTCTCCCGCGCTTCCTCGGGAAGCGCCGACCCCGAGATCGGTGCGGCGCGATCGGCAGGCGCCAGCGCATAGGCGCGGGCCGCCATCGCCACAACGGCGACGCACATCGCGAGCCCGAAGAGCCACAGCTTGCGCCTGGTCATGGCCGGGGAGTGTAGCGTAAACGAGTTTCCAGGGCTCAGGGGTAGACGGGTTTCCGGCGATCGCGAGCGAACCGCCAAAAATCAACACGCAGAAAGCCACTCGAGATACTGGTTAGAAGAAAATTGCCGGGCCAAGCCCGGCAATTTTCTTCGGCAACGACTGAAATGAACCGAAACCCGCAGATCATCCTACCGGGTGTACGGCGATGCGTCCTCTGCGCTCGTTCCGTTCTTATTGAAGAACATCGACGGGTTCATCCCGGCGATTCCATCGAACTAGGCATTCTCGAATGCCATTCTGCGTAGTGATTCTGTCCGCAGCGGTCGCGGGCATTGGCCTCGCGACCGCCGGAAACTCGTTTACTCCCTAACACGGATATGCACGTCGCGCAGCTGCTTCTCGGTGGCGGTGCTTGGCGCGCCGACCAGGAGGTCCTGCCCGCGCTGGGTCTTCGGGAAGGCAATCACGTCGCGGATCTGCTCGGCGCCCGCCATCAGCGTCACCGTGCGATCGAATCCGAAGGCAATGCCGCCGTGCGGGGGCGCGCCGTACTGCAGAGCGTCGAGCAGGAAGCCGAATTTGGCGCGCTGTTCCTCGGGCGAGATGTTCAGCGCCGCGAACACCGCCTGCTGCACATCCGGATTGTGGATCCGAACCGAGCCGCCGCCGATCTCCCAGCCGTTCAGAACCACGTCGTACGCCTTCGCGAGCGCGTGTCCCGGGTCGGATGCGAAGCGGGCTTCGTGCCCGTCCTTCGGCGCGGTGAACGGGTGATGCTTCGCCGCCCAGGTTCTGGTGTCGTCGTCGTACTCGAACATCGGGAAGTCGACGACCCACAAGGGACGCCACCCGGTCTCGGCGAAGCCGCGATCGTGGCCGATCTTCGCGCGGAGCGCGCCGAGCGCATCATTCACGACCTTGGCGCGGTCCGCCACGAAGAAGATGACGTCGCCGGTCTGCGCCTGCGTTCGCTCGAGGATCGCCTCGAGCGCAGCGGGCGACAGGAACTTGACGATCGGTGACTGCAGCCCTTCCTCATTCGGCTTCGTCGCGTCGTTGACCTTGATGTACGCGAGCCCCTTGGCGCCGTAGATCGACACGAACGGCGTGTAATCGTCGATCTCCTTGCGGGTGAGCGAGCCGCCTCCCGGCACCCGCAGCGCTGCAACGCGACCGCTGGGGAGCTCCGACGCAGACCGGAACACTTTGAAATCGACGGTCTTCGCGATGTCGGTCAATTCGGTGAGTTTGAGCGGCACGCGCAGATCGGGCTTGTCCGTGCCGTAGTCGCGCATCGCGTCGGCATAGGTCATCACCGAGAACGGGTCGGGGAGCTCGACTTCGAGCACATCGCGAAACATGGCGCGGACGAGCCCCTCCATGATCGGGCGAATCTCGAGCTCGTCCAAGAACGAGGTCTCGATGTCGATCTGCGTGAATTCCGGTTGACGATCCGCTCGCAGATCCTCGTCGCGGAAGCACTTGGTGATCTGGTAGTAGCGGTCGAAGCCGGCGATCATCAGCATCTGCTTGAAGAGCTGCGGCGACTGCGGAAGCGCGTAGAAGTGCCCGTGGTGAATCCGCGACGGCACCAGGAACTCGCGCGCGCCCTCGGGCGTCGACTTGTAGAGCATCGGGGTCTCGATGTCGATGAATCCGTGCTCGTCCAAATACCGGCGCGCCGACATCGCCGCCTTGTAGCGCAGGATCAGGTTCTTCTGCATCGCCGGGCGCCGGAGGTCGATCACGCGGTGCGTGAGGCGAACGGTCTCGGACAGATTCTCGTCGTCGAGCTGGAAGGGCGGCGTGGCCGACGCGTTGAGCAGCGTCAGATCCGTCACCAGGACTTCGATCTCACCGGTGCGGAGGTTCGGGTTGACCGTGCCTTCCGGGCGCGGCCGCACGAGCCCCGTTACGGCGATGCAGTATTCGTGACGCAGCTTTTCCGCGATGGCGAAGGTCGCGGCGCGATCTGGATCGCAAACGACCTGAACGAGGCCTTCGCGGTCGCGAAGATCGATGAAGATGACGCCGCCGTGGTCGCGCCGCCGATGCACCCAACCCGCCAGCGTAACAGTATCACCCAGGAATCGCCGGTCGATGCGGCCGCAATAGTCGGTGCGTTTCAAGACATTCTCCAGGCGGTCACGGGCTCGCGTTTTCCGCGGCACACTCGAGGCATGCCGCGCATTCACGACCCGAAATTTTCGTTACGAATCGGACGGTCCTGCTCGAGGCGCCGTCCGCTTGCCCAATCGTCGTGTTTTTCGGGCAGACGGCGCTGGGCGCTTGCGAAGACCGCGCCACGCCTCTGCCCGGTCAATTTCGGCTGGTCGTGATGGTTTCGAGCACGCGTTCCGGCACGACCCGGGGCGGAACGCCGGCTCGCGGCGCGGGAGCGACGACGCCCATCGAAATGATGTACTTGAGCGCTTCGTCGACGGTCATGTCGAGCTCGTGCACGCGCGCCCGCGGCACGATCAGGAAGTAGCCCGAGGTCGGGTTCGGCGTCGTCGGAACGTACACACTGATGTGCTCGCCTTCGAGTAGCGAGGCGACCGACGCCGCCGGTGTGCCGGTGAGAAAGGCGATGGTCCAGACGTCCGTCTGCGGGAATTCGACCAGAAGCGCCTTCCGGAACGCGTTGCCTTCCTCGGAAAGGAGGGTGTCAGACACCTGCTTGACCGACGAATAGATCGACTTGACGAACGGAATGCGGCCGAGGAGCGATTCCCAGCTCGCGATCAGCCGCGCGCCGAAGAAGTTCGCGGCGAGCACGCCGGTGAGCAGTAGGATCAAAAACGAGATGACGACGCCAAGCCCCGGGATGTCGAAGCCGATCAGCGCCTTCGGCTGCACACCCTCGGGCAGGAGCAGCACGATGTGATCGAGCGAGGTGACGAGGAACGCGAGCACCCATATCGTGATGCCGATCGGCACCCAGACCAGAAGGCCCGCGATCAGATACCGTTTCACGTGCGCCTCATCGGGCGGTTCGGGACGTTGCGGTTCGGGACGTCAGTGGCACGCGCAGTTGGTACCGCATGCCGACTTCGAACCGCTGGATTCGCTGGCGGAGTCGCCCTTCGACTCGCTCGACGTCGCAGCGGTCCCGTTGCCATCGCCCTTTGCGTCCGCTTTGGCGTCGGACTTGGCGGGGCTTTTCGCGGCGGGTTTGCCGCCGTTCTTGAAGTCGGTGGCATACCAGCCGGAACCCTTCAGCTGAAACCCGGCCGCCGAAACCTGCTTGACCAGCGCCTCGCGCCGGCACGCCGGACATTGCGTCAGCACCGGCTCGGTGATCTTCTGCAGCGCCTCGAGCTCATGGCCGCAGGATGAGCAGCGATATTCGTAGATCGGCATGGGGCCCCCTCACACCCTTCGGTCGGATTGGATTCGGGAAAGCGCTTGATTCAAAAGACGAATCATAGCTTAACGACGCCCCGCGACGAAACGGCTCTCCGCGGGGCGGATACCATCCATCGCAAATGGGTATCGGGTGCCCGGGTTTCAAAGTACTTTATGCAGAAATCGCCGCACCCATATAAGTGACAACGAGGGAACCATGGCCGCGCAGTGGATCTGGTGGGTAATGGCGGCGGTACTGGCGGGCGCCGAGCTCTTTACCGGAACGCTCTACCTTCTGGCGTGCGCCATCGCCTTCGCGTTAGGCGGTGTCGCCGCATGGCTCGGTGCGTCGACCGATATGCAGCTCGTCATCGCGGGCCTGCTGTCGGTGATCGGCATCGTCGTCGCGCACCAGTGGCGGAAGAAAAAGGGCGAGCCGCCGCAGCAACCCGCGCTCGACATCGGGCAGGCCGTGCAGGTCAGGACGTGGCATCCCGACGGCACGGCACGCGTCGAATACCGCGGGACGCAGTGGAACGCGGAGCTCGCGGCGATCGACGCGCGGCGTGCGGACACCATGTACATCGTGGCGACGCGCGGCTCGACGCTCGTGCTCTCCGCGCAGCGCCCCTGACTCGTACTTTTCACGCTCATGACCGATCCTCGGGAGATCGTTATGTGGTTCGGCTCCTCGTTGTTCACGCTAGCGCTGTTCGTCGTCATCCTGATCTTCATCGTCAAGACGATCCGGGTGGTGCCACAGCAGCGAGCATGGATCGTCGAACGCGTCGGCCGCTTTCACGCGGTGCTGCAGCCGGGCCTCAACTTCGTCGTGCCGTTCGTCGATCGCATCGCCTTCAAGCACGACCTGCGCGAGATTCCACTCGACGTGCCGCCGCAGATCTGCATCACCAAGGACAACACCCAGCTGCAGGTCGATGGCATCCTGTACTTCCAGGTGACCGATCCGCGCCTCGCGTCCTACGGCTCGTCGAACTACGTGCTCGCGATCACCCAGCTCGCGCAAACCACGTTGCGGAGCGTGATCGGCCGCATGGAGCTCGACCGTACGTTCGAGGAGCGCGACCAGATCAACGCGGCGGTCGTGAGCGCTCTCGATGCGGCGGCACCCAACTGGGGTGTCAAGGTGCTGCGCTACGAGATCAAGGACCTGACACCGCCGGCGGAAATCCTCCGCGCGATGCAGGCGCAGATCACTGCGGAACGGGAGAAGCGCGCCGTCATCGCGACATCCGAGGGCAAGCGCCAGGAGCAGATCAACCTGGCGGTCGGTGCACGCGAGGCGGCGATCGCCAAGTCCGAAGGCGAGAAGCAGTCGGAGATCAACGTTGCGCAGGGCGAGGCGACCGCGACGCTCGTCAAGGCGGAAGCCACGGCCAAGGCGATTCGCCAGATCGGCGAAGCGATCAACGAACCGGGTGGCCTCGCTTCCGTGAACCTGCGTGTGGCCGAGGACTACATCGCCCAGTTCGGCAATCTGGCCCGAACCAATAACACGCTGATCCTTCCGGCAAACGTGGCCGACATCGCGGGACTGATCGCGACCGCCATGGCCGTCGTCAAGGCCGAACGCAAGTCGTAATCCCGACGTTGCAGAATAGCGGTGGACCGCGGCCGACCGGCTCGCGTTCGGCGTGCGGTCATCGTTCGGTGCGCTGATCGTCAACGCGTTGCATCGCGCAACCGAACCCCGGGAGCGGCGAACGGGAAAAAGGAATCTCCATGGACGTCAAGAACAGCACGTTCGTCGTCAGCGGTGGCGCGTCGGGCTTGGGTGCGGCAACCTCCCGCATGCTGGTCGATGCCGGCGCGAATGTCGTCGTCGCCGATATCAACGATGCGGAAGGCGCAGCGCTCGTCGCATCGCTCGGCTCGCGGGCGGCGTTCGCGCATTGCGATGTCACGGACGAGGCGAGTTCGCGCTCCGCCGTCCAGGTTGCGCTCGACCGGTTCGGTGCATTGCAGGGACTCGCCAACTGCGCCGGGATCGCGCACGGCGAGCGCATCGTCGGCAAGGAGGGTCCGCACGCGCTCGCAAGCTTCGTGCGCTCGATGAACATCAACGTGATCGGCACCTTCAATCTGACCCGCTTCGCAGCCGACGCCATGAGCAAGGGCACGCCGAACGCCGACGGCGAACGTGGGGTGATCATCAATACGGCGTCGATCGCCGCGTTCGATGGGCAGATCGGGCAGGCCGCCTACAGCGCGTCGAAGGCCGCCGTCGTCGGGATGACGCTGCCGATCGCGCGCGAGCTGGCGCGCTACGGCATTCGCGTTATGACGATCGCTCCCGGCATCTTCGAGACGCCGATGTTGCGCGGGCTTCCTCAGGAAGTTCAGGATTCGCTCGGCAAGGCCGTGCCGTTTCCGCCGCGGCTCGGGCGGCCGGCGGAATTCGCCGCGCTCGTGCGCGAGATCGTCGAAAACCCGATGCTAAATGGTGACGTTATTCGACTCGATGGCGCCATTCGCATGGGGCCGAAGTAGGCGCGTTAGCGCAAGGGCCTGGACGCTGTCGACACGATGGTGCCGTCCGCCTTGAACGTGGCCGCATAGTCTTGCACCGCACTGACCGAAATGTTCGCGGAATAGAACGGGTCCTTGCCCCGCTGACGCTCCACAAACCACCAAGGAGCCGGACCGCTCGCGCCGCGCGGATTCCACTCCTGGAAGCTCTTCATGACCGGCAGGGGCACGGCATCCGTGTCCATTGCGACGGGATGACGATCCTCTTCGACGATCGTCCCGTCGGGGCGGAGCTCGATGTCGTACAGGAGCATCTCCTAGAAGTAGTTGTCCCCCGCCTTTCCGCCGCGCGCTCCCTTGACGGCGGGGTTGAAGACGGTGACACGGTAGGTCGGGCCCTGCGGCGTGTTTTTCGTGACCAGGCGTAGCGCGCGGTAGCCGCTGAAAACAGCCTGGCACGCGTCGCGCACCGCCTTAGGCGCCATCGCCAGCACCATGTCGTCCGTCGGCTGCGCAAGCGCGACGAGCGGTGCCGCAAGCATGGCGATCATGAGCGCAACGCGTGACATCGCGGCTCCTTCACGCGCGGCGTGCTACCGCTATCGCACCCACGATCATCGTCACGAAGAACACGAACGCCCAACCGGCGATCGAGAGACCGAGAAACACCCAGCCCTTCTCCGCGCATTCGCCGCTGCCCTGCAACACCTTGATCACGACGTCCATGAACGGCAGTGTGTCGAGCATGTAGTTGATGCCCATTCCGCAGGCGGGCACCTGATCCTTCGGCAGCGCCTGCAGCCAGATCTGCCGGCCTGCGAGCGCCGCGCCCGCGCCCGCCAGCACGAGCGCGGCGACGGCGTAAATCCAGGCGCCGATCTGCAGCGGGTTGTGGATCAGCGCAATGAGGAACACCAGGCCGACCGCTCCGACCGCGACGCGCTGGAACATGCAGAGCGGACACGGCTCGAGGCCTTCGCCGTATTGCAGCCACAGCGCCCAGCCGATGAGCGCCGCGCAAACGATGAACCCGAGGACGTACGCGAGGCGCCGCGGTGGCAGCAAGATGAGCGCGAGGGAAACGACGCCGATCGTCATCAAGCCGACGCGATACCACGACTCGATCATCGCGGTGTTGGTGCCGAGCGAACGCAGCAACGCTTCCTGGGCGAGGAGGGCAAGACACAGCAACAATCCCACCCACGGCAACGGCAGAGCGAAACGGTTCATGCCTGACTCTTGGCGAGTGCCTGATCGAGGTCCCACAAAATATCATCGACCGACTCGAGCCCGATCGACAGCCGGATCATCTCCGGCGACACGCCCGCCGCGAGCTGCTCTTCGTCGTTCAACTGCCGATGCGTGGTCGACGCCGGGTGGATAATCAGCGTCTTCGCATCGCCGACGTTCGCGAGGTGCGAGAGCATCTGCACGGCTTCGATGGTCTTCTCCCCGGCCTTCGCGCCGCCTTTCACGCCGAACGTCAGGATGCCCCCGGCACCTTTCGGGAGATAGCGCTTCGCGAGCGCCTCGTAGCGATTGCCCGCAAGCAGCGGATAGTTCACCCACGCGACCGCCGGATGCACGGCGAGATGCTTCGCCACCGCAAGCGCGGCCTCGCAATGGCGCGGCATCCGCAAGTGCAGCGTCTCGATCCCCTGCAGCAACAGGAAAGCGGACATCGGCGACAGCGTCGGCCCAAGCGTGCGCATGGTCTCCATGCGCATCTTCATCGTGAACCCGAAGTCGCCGAAGGTCTCATGGAAGATCACGCCGTGGTAGCCGCGCGAAGGCTCGGTCATCTGCGGAAAGTTGCCGTTGTCCCATGGAAATTTTCCCGACTCGACCACGACGCCGCCCATGGTCGTGCCGTGACCGCCGAGATACTTGGTCACCGAATGGATCACGATGTCGGCGCCATGCTCGATCGGCCGGCACAGATAGGGCGAGGCGAGCGTGTTGTCGATGACGAGCGGCAGGCCCACGTCGTGCGCGACCCGCGCGAGCGCCGCGAGGTCGGCGACATTGAGCTGCGGATTGCCGATCGTTTCCGTGTACACCGCCTTGGTCCGCGGCTTGAGCGCGCGACGGAAGGCGTCGGGATCGTCGCCGTCGACGAACGTCGCGTCGATGCCGAACTGCGCGAACATGACGCCGAGCTGCGAATACGTGCCGCCGTAGAGCGTCCGTGACGCGACGATGTGGTCGCCGTTTCGCGCGAGCGTGAGCAGCGCGACCATCTGCGCGGCCATGCCGGTCGCCGCGGCGAGCGCCGCGCGGCCGCCTTCCAATGCCGCGACGCGCTCCTCGAGCGCCGCGACCGTCGGATTCGAAATCCGCGAGTAGACGTTGCCGAACGTCTGCAGGTTGAACAACGACGCTGCGTGATCGGCGCTGTCGAAGACGAACGATGTCGTCTGGTAGATCGGCAGCGCGCGCGCACCGGTCTGCGCATCCGGAATCTGTCCGGCGTGCAGGCACAGCGTGTCGAACCCGAACTTGTGATCCACCCTAGTGTCCCGTTCCCGAGATACCTTGCACAAAAGCGGACGAGAAACGACGCACTGCCTTGCCGCGGCGCTGGCGAAGACTCACGCTATTCGCTGCGCACCGCTTCGCGTATTGCGTCGCACGTATGACCGGTTCGGCCGGTGTTGCGTCGACGTCGCCGGCCTCGATGCTCGACATACGCGAGTTATCTCCGCAGCGGGACATTAGCTGCGCACCGACGACGTGGACAAGATTGACCCTCTCCCGCGAGTGAGAGAGGGGACAGGGATGAGCGAAAGGCATGGGCCGCGATTCTACGTGGTGGCGCGACGCGCCGAGATGACACCCGTGTTGACTCCAGCCCAGTTGAGCCCGCCGAGGATGCGCGCGTGCTCGATCTTCACGCAGTGATCCATCACGACGTCGAGCCCGGCATCGAGCGCGATCCTGGCGGCTTCCTCGTTCCGGATGCCGAGTTGCATCCACAACACCTTGGCGCCGATGGCGACCGCGTCGCGCGCAAGCGGCACGATCTCCTCGGCTTTCCGGAAGCAGTCGACGAGGTCGACCTTTTCGGGAATCGACTTCAAATCGGGATAGCAGGTTTCGCCGAGGATGGTTTTGTACGATGGATTCACCGGGATGATCCGATACCCGTGATCCTGCATGTACTTCGCGGCGAAAAAGCTCGGACGGTACCAGTTCGCGGAGAGCCCGACGACGGCGAACGTGCGCGAGCGCGCGAGGATGCGGCGTATCCCGGCGATGTCGTCGACGATAGGCATGGCGCTTTGGACTCCTTGACTGGCGGCGAACGTTCTAGCGCGGCGGCGGCGCGTTGCCGTAGGGATTGTTCTCGGAGATGCGCCGCCCCGACGAGATCTTGTGGTCGAGCTCGATCGGGAGATACGCATAGTCGCCGGGCCCGAACGTCCGGCATTCGCCCGCGAACTCCGCATCGCTGCAGAACATCCACCACCCATGCAGGACGCGGATCGACGCCGTGCGATCGTTGAACCCGGTGCCGTCGAGATTGTGCAGCGCCGTCGAGTCGACCGGGTAGGCGTTGCCACCGAAGTTCGGCTCGTCGTAGAGCACGATGCGCGGATTCCCGGCGCCACCCGGCGGAGCGGGCGCCGCTGCGACCGGTGGCGGAGGAGGCGGAGGCGCAAGCGGCCGTGCGGAACTCACCTCACCGTCGAGACCGCCGCCCAGGCTCGCATGGCGGCCCGGCGGATACACCTGGCACGGCCCGCGGAACTGCTCGTCGAGACAAAGTTCCCAGGACGTGCCGTAGACGATCGCGGAGCGTGCACGATCGTTGAAGCCCAGACGCTCGAAGTTGTCCTCGAGCTGATCGAGCGTCAATGATTGCCCGGCGAAGTTGAAGCCGTCATAAAGGACGATCCGCACACGCGATGGTGCGGGCGGCGGTGGTGGCGCCGGGTGCGCGACGACCGGCGGCACCGGCGGTGGCGCGACTTCGTGCACTGACGCGACGTGCCCTTGAAAGCCGTACACGGCGAGCGATGGATAGTTACCCTCGGACAACGTGATGCAGCGCCCCTGGAACTGAGGAACGTTGCACAGCTCCCATGACCCTTGGCGGACAATCACCGAGCCAATGTTGCCGCCGACACCGGAGCCGTACAGGTCTTCCATCGCCGCTCGGGTGTTGAAGCGGCGTCCACCGTAGTTTTCCGTCTCGAACAGGCTGATCTCGCCGGCGATCGCGGTGCTCGCGGCGAGCGCGAACACAAGCCCAATGTAGGGCCGGGTCCTTGTCATCGTGCGTCCCTTCGTGAAGGTTATCGCGGCGCCCATTGGGGCGGATTGTTGTACGGATTGTTGGACGAGATCCGACGTCCCGACGAAATGGCGTTATTGAGCTCGGGCGGAAGAAAGGCGTACTCCCCGGGCCCGAACGTGCGGCAATCGCCGTTGAAGTCGGCGTCGCTGCAGAAGATCCAGAAGCCTTGCTCGACACGCATGGATGACGCGCGATCGTTGAAGCCCGTCCCGTCGAAATTGCGCACGATGCCGCCGTTGATGACGAAGGAACGCCCGGTGAAATTCGTGCCTTCGTACATGATCACGCGCGTTGCGCCCCCCAGCCGGGGCCGGGTCGCCATCCGCCCGACGGCGGTGGCGGCGGCACCGGCGGGCGCGGTTGCGCTTGCCAGCCGACGTCGCGGAGCGACGAAACCCTGTCGTTCAAGTTGAACGGGTTCAGCGACGGATACCGCCCGGGCCCGAGCGTGATGCAGTAGCCGCGATAGAACGAATCCTCGCATAGCTGCCAGTTGCCGCTGCGCACGATCACCGAGGAAGCGATGTCATTGAATCCCTGCTGGCTCAAGTCCACGGCGGCGCCGTGGATCGCGATGCGCCGTCCGCCGAAATTGTCGTGCTCGAAGAGCGTGATCTCGGAGGCGAAGGAGGCTGACGTCGTGAGCGCAAGGACGATCCCGAAAGCGATTCGAGGGTCGAAGACGTTCATTGCTGACATTTCACCCTACGATTTCGGGGCGCGACGTTGCCCATCATCGTATGGAGTTCACTCATCGCGGGCAAGGGCGGTACGTTCATGCCGGTTCCACCGATCGTCGGCAGAAGCGCTGACATCGGTCTTCGTCTGCGCGCCGCGCAACGGTGGGTCCGGCGTCCAGCCGTGCACTGCGAGCATGACGAGAAAGCCTACGACGTACGCGACCGTCACATGCCATCCGCTCTTGAGCCAGGCGAACACCGACTTGCCCTCCGGGTACTGATTGGTGAGCGCGACGCCCGCCGAGGAGCCGAACCAGATCATCGAGCCACCGAAGCCAACTGCATACGCGATGAACCCCCAGTCGTAGCCACCCTGCTTGAGGGCAAGCGCCGTGAGCGGGATGTTGTCGAACACCGCGGAGACGAACCCGAGTCCCATCGCAACCGGCCACGAGGCATCGGGAAGTTTCTGCACCGGCATCATCGACGCCGCGAACACGAGCGAGAGGAGAAACATCGAGCCCTTGAACGCGGCGGGGAGCTCCTCCCAGTGCGGCTTGCGCAGCGGAACGCACACGAGCAACGCGATCCAGACGCCGAGCGCGATGAACGGAAAGCGATCGGAAACCTCCGGATATTTCACGTTGGCAACGATGTTGACCACGATCGCGGTGACGAGCACCAGCGCGACGATGAATACCCGCGCCGCGTCGATGTGGATGCCCTTCGGTGGATCCTTGATGATCGGCGAATGGCGCTGTTGTTGAAGCGCCGCGGGGATCCCGAACAGGATGATCGCGACGCCAGCCGCGATGTACGCTTCGAGCACGGAGAGCGGCGATACGCCGGCGATCCACATCATCGTGGTCGTGGTGTCGCCGACGACGCTGCCGGCGCCGCCGGCGTTCGACGCCGCGACAATCGCCGCGAGATAGCCCATGTGCACCTTGCCGCGGAAGACGACGCCGGCGATGGTCCCGCCGATCAGCGCCGCCGCGATATTGTCGAGAAACGACGACAGGACGCCGATCATCAGGAGCAGGATGAAGGCGCCGCGCCAATCATCCGGCAGCAGCTTGGGAAGCCAAGCGGGGACGTTGCTCGCCTCGAAGTGCTTGGACAAGAGCGCGAAGCCGAGGAGCAGCCCGAGCAGATTCGTGAGTAGCACCCACTCACGCGCGAAGTGCGCGACGAAGCCGGCCGGGCCCGCGCCTTCGGGAAACGGCGAGAAGAGGAGCTTGAAAACCGTGATCGCCGCGAGTCCGATCACCGCGACCTTGAGCGTGTGATGGTGGAAGACAGCGACACCCGCCAGGGTGAGCGCGAACAGGATGAAATCGATGGGAATGCCGGCGAGCGACGGAGGTTCGGGAAGCGCGGCGGGGGCGGCGACGGCGATCGCACTCATGACGAGGCCGACGAGCGCGACCCACGCGGTCATGACCCTCCGGGCACCCGGGCGCATAATGAGGACCAAACCTCGCGATTTCAGGGGGTTGATTTCGGTTTTGGAGCCCGGCGCTTTAAGGCTTCGCGTTCGTGCGCCTCATACCGCGGCAGGTGCCTGCGCCGGTTCTTGTAGGTGACGCGAATTGTAACCGCCTGGGCGGGCCGTTCGGACAGGCGGCGCGCGCGGCGCGGTAAGCGGAAAGAAAACGGCTGAAATCGCCGGCTTTTCAAGCGCCTGCAAGCCAGTTGACCACTGGGCGCGATACTTGCTTGTTGGTTACAAGCATCTGCGGCCGGCGTAGGGCAGCGGCTGCCCGTTTGAAACCAGATCCAGTATTCGAGGAAGGTAGCCGGCTTCGACGCACCGCCTTCGAGCCACAGGGGATGACTGACCACCGTCGCATTGGGATGCCATGGCGCTGACACGATCGCTCAACCGGCTCGAGCTCGCCACCGTTGCGCAGACGGTGGGCGATACGGGCGAGCGGGAGTCGTTGCTCGCGCTCTCCCAGCGCAAGCTGAACGCCCTCGGCACGCCGCTCGCCTACGTTGATCGCGGTCAGCGCTATCGCTTCGTCAACAAGGCGTTCGTGGAGTGGCTCGGCAAGCAGCCGAACGAAGTGGTCGGCCGCGAGATCATCGAAGTCGTCGGCCGCGACGTCTACCAGCTGTACCACGCGTATGTGGAAGCAGCGCTCTCCGGCGAGCGCACCGGGTTCGAGCGGCAGCTCGTGACGCCGGCCCGGCCCGCGATCTGGATCCGCGTCGACTACTACCCGGACCGCAGCCCATCGGGACTGGTCCGCGGGTTCCTCGTCACGTACAGCGACGTCGATCATCTGAAGCGGCTGGAGCTCGAAGCCGGGCAGCGTGAGCAGAGGCTGCGTCTGGTGACCGACAGCGTCGGTCTGCCGATCCTGTACTTCGACCGGCAGTTGAAACTTCGCTTCGCGAACCGGCCCGCGGCCGACTGGATCGGCGTCGCGGCGGACGATCTGCTCGGCCATGCGCTCAAGGAGTTCCTGCCGTCGGACGCGCTGTCCGAGATGCAGGGCTACATCGAGCGCGCGTTCGCGGGCGCGACGGTTTCCTACGAGCGCCGCGAGCGCAAGGCGAATGGCGATCTGCGCTGGGTGAAGATCACGCTCTTCCCCGAGCGCGAAGTGGGCGGGCGCGTCGGCGGAGCGTTCGCCGTACTCTCGGACATCGAAGACGACATCCAGATCCGCGATGCGCTGAAATCGCAGGAGGCGCAAATGCGCCTCTTCGCCGACAACATCCCGGGTCCGATCGCTTACCTCGACAAGAGCCTGCATTACAAGTTCGTGAACCAGGCGTTCGCAAACTGGGTGTGCAAGCCGCAGGACGAGATCTACGGCAAGAGCCCGTTCGAAGTGATGGCGGCGGACGTGGCATCGTTCCTGCGTCCCGTGCTGCGGCGCGCGCAAGGCGGCGAGCACGTCGAATACGAACGCATCGGCCAGGATGCGCACGGCCAGCGGCGTTGGATGCACGGCCGAATCGCGCCCGATCTCGACGCGTCGGGCAAGGTGCGCGGCCTCTACTGCACCGAATACGACATCCACGACCTCAAGCTCACCGAGCAGGCCCTCGCCGCGCGCGAAGAGCAGCTACGCCTGTTCACCGACAACATTCCGGAGCCGGTCGTCTACCTCGACGGCGAATACAAGTACGTCTTCGTGAACGAGGCGTTCCTGCATCTGGTCGGTATGTCGCGCGAGGAAATCATCGGGCAGAAGTCGACCGAGGTGCTGGGTGTCGATCTCGCGCACGCGCTCGCAGACAGCCACCATCTGCTGATCGCCGGCGACCCGTCGACGTTCGAGCGCGCCGTCGCCGATGCGCATGGGCGCACGCGCTGGATCCGCTCGCGCTGCGTCGCGGATCCGAATTTCGACGGCACGATGAAGGGCATCTACGTCGTCGGCCACGACATCACCGACCTCAAGATCGCGCAGGACGCTTTGGCGGCGCGCGAGTCGCAGCTCCGCGCGATCATGGACGGCGTGCCGGCGCCGGTCGCGTACATCGACCGCGACGAGCTGTGCCATTACGTGAATCGCACGTTCCTGCAGTTCTTCGGGCTGACGCCGGAGCAGGTTTCGCAGCTGCGTTTCCGCGACATCGTCGGCCACGGCATCTATCAGAGCGCGCAGGCGATGCTGACCCGTGCGCTCGAGGGCGAGTCGACGTCGTTCGATCGCCTGATTCCCGGCGCCAACGGCGTACGGCGCTGGATGACGATCCGCATCGTGCCGGATGCGTCGGCGTCGGGCGA
>Ga0306920_100000034_pt1:0-120000 | contig 193110 bp, 171 predicted proteins | sample flu12Cox44000170_FD_204666 | JGI IMG/M metagenome (GOLD analysis project Ga0306920, IMG submission 204666) | Lab enrichment of tropical soil microbial communities from Luquillo Experimental Forest, Puerto Rico - flux4day.12C.oxic.44.000.170 (v2)... | ecosystem: Environmental >...
ACCGACCCTCCGTATGTGGCTCTGCGCCACGGTGTGCTTCATCCGCCGCCGAGCGTAATCCACGGCCTGCGGATGGGTCGGTCAATCCATGATGTCTAGAATGCACCGGCGATCGGGGGAGCAGGCATGAAGACCTTCGGAATACTGACGGGGGGGGGAGACGCGCCGGGCTTGAACGCGGTCATCCGCGCGGTTGCCCGCCGGTCCGCGCCGCGGGGGATCCGCCTGCTCGGCATCCGGCACGGCTGGAAGGGTCTCCTCTCGAAGGAGACCGTGGAGCTCGACGCGCGCGCGGTCTCGGGGATTCTCCACCGCGGCGGGACGATCCTCGGAACGTCCCGGACGAACCCGTTCAAGTCGCCGGACACCGCGGCCGCGGCACAGGAGAACGTCCGCGCCTTGGGCCTCGACGCGCTGATCGCGATCGGCGGCGAGGACACGCTCGGCGTCGCGGCGCGCCTGTCGGCGGCGGGACTGCCGGTGGTGGGCGTGCCGAAGACGATCGACAACGACCTGTCGGGCACCGACGTGACCTTCGGCTTCGACACGGCCGTGTCGATCGCGACCGAGGCGATCGACCGGCTCCACTCCACCGCCGAGTCTCACGACCGGGTGATCGTGTGCGAGGTGATGGGGCGGCACGCGGGGTGGATCGCGCTCCACGCGGGCATGGCGGGAGGCGCCGATCACATCCTCGTCCCCGAGCGGACCGTCGACGTCGAAGCGGTGTGTGCCTCGATCCGCCGGCGACGGGAGCGCGGGGTGATGTTCTCGATCGTCGTCGCGTCTGAGGGGGCCGTGCTCCCGGAGGGCGAGGTGACGAAGGACGCCGAGACCGACGCCTTCGGCCACGTGAAGCTCGGCGGCATCGGCGAGCGCCTTGCCAAGGAGATCGAGCGGCGGACCGGGTTCGAGACCCGCTTCGTCCAGCTCGGCCACGTCCAGCGCGGCGGGACGCCCACGGCGTTCGACCGGTGGCTCGCCACGCGGTACGGTCTTCTCGCCGCGGACATGGCCCACGAGGGGAAGTTCGGGATGATGGCGGCCTACCGGGGGGGCCGGTTCGAGGCCGTCCCGCTCCAGGCGGCCGTCGAGACGCTCAAGACGGTTCCCGCCGAGCTGATCGATCTGGCGGCGGCCCTGTTCTCCTGACCGGGAATCGCCCAAGGAGTCCGCATGTCCGAGCTGCGTCACGACCCGCTGGCCAAGCGCTGGGTGATCATCGCGAGCGAGCGGAGCCGGCGGCCCGAGGACTTCGCGCTGAGCGACACCGCCACGCACGACGGGGGCTTCTGCCCGTTTTGCGCGGGGAACGAGGACAAGACGCCGCCGGAGATCACCGCGGTCCGCCCGTCCGGCGGCGCGGCCAACGGTCCGGGGTGGACGGTCCGCGTGATTCCGAACAAGTACCCGGCGCTGTCGATCGAGGGAGGGCTCGAGCGCCACGCGGTGGGCCTTTACGACCGCCTCCGCGGCGTCGGCGCGCACGAGGTCGTCGTCGAGTCCCCCCAGCACGCGCTGCACATGGCGGACATGGATCTCGGCCAGCTCGATTCCGTGCTGACCGTCTGCCAGGAGCGCCTGCGCGACCTCGGACGCGACCAGCGCTTCAAGTACGTCCTCCTGTTCAAGAACCACGGCGCCCTCGCCGGCGCGACCCTCGCCCATCCCCACCTGCAGCTGATCGCGACGCCGGTGACTCCCCGCGCGATCTCGGTCGAGCTCGACTCGGCGCGCGAGCACTTCCACCTCAAGGAGCGGTGCCTCTTCTGCGACCTCCTGGAGCAGGAGCTCCAGGCCCGGGAGCGGATCGTCTCCCTCGACGAGCATTTCGCGGTCGTCGCGCCGTACGCGTCGCGGTTCCCGTTCGAGCTCACCGTCATCCCGAGAAAGCACGCGCACTCGTTCTCGGACGAGCCGGCGGCGATCCTGTCGACCCTCGCCCGCACGCTCAAGGAGACGCTCGCGCGCCTCAAGAGCGTTCTGCGCGACCCGCCCTACAACTTCGTCCTGCACACGGCGCCGAACACCGAGACCACGGTGCGGCGCCGGAACTACTGGGACACGCTCCCGTTCGACTTCCACTGGCACATCGAGCTGCTCCCGCGGCTGACCCGGGTGGCGGGATTCGAGTGGGGGTCGGGGTTCTACATCAACCCGACGGCCCCCGAGGAGGCCGCGGCCTTCCTGCGCGACGCGGTCATCTGATCCGGGGAGGTTCGGTCCGGTATCCCGCCCCATCCTTGGGTAGAATTGTCCGAGCGCGCGCGGGGTGAACCTGCCGAGGGTGCGTGTGCCCTCGGGATGGAGTCGCGATGGAGCCGGCGCAGCTGGGCGCGACGTCCCGCATCGAGGCGTTCCTTCCGGGGAGCGCGGTGGACGTGCTGCGCGTGCTCGGCGCGTGGACGGTCCCGTTCGTCATGGTCGATGCGGCGGACAACGTCCTCTTCTGGAACCGGGGCGCCGCCAGGCTGTACGGCATCGCCGAGAACGGCGCGGTGGGCCGGAACTTCACCGAGGTCGTGGGCGAGACGTCGGCGAGCCCGCACTTCACCGTGCAGGGGATCAGCACGCGCCGGTACGAGGCGGCGCATCGAGCGCCCGAGGGAGGCGATCTGCCCGTGATGGTCACCCGGACCGAGCTCCAGGCGCCCGACGGGACGACCGGGGCGCTGATCCTGGTGACTGATCTCACCGAATCGAAGGCCCTCGAGCGCCGCCTGGCGCGCCGCGTGGCGCAGCTCTCGGTGATCCGCGAGATCGCCGAATGCCTGCAATCCGAGATGAGCCTCGAGCGCATCCTGCGGAGCATTCTCGTGGGGGCTACCGCGAGCCAGGGGCTGCGGTTCAACCGCGCCTATCTGCTGCTCGTCAACGAGCAGCGGCGCACGCTCGAGGGGCGCGACGGGATCGGGCCGGTCGACGCCGACGAGGCGGAGCGGATCTGGTCTCGCCTCGCGCAGAAGGACCGGACGCTCCGGGAGCTGATGGACGAGTACGAGCCGATCGCGGAGGGGGCGCTCTCCGCCGCGCAGCGGACCGCGCGGCGCCTGACGGTCAGCCTCGACGACACCGACCGGTTCCTGATCTGGGCCCTGTCGGCCTCGGCGACCGTCCACGTGGAGCGAGGCAAGGTCGCCTCGGGCGCGGGACCGGGTCCGTCCCCGCTGGTCGAGATCCTGGGGGTCGAGACGTTCGTCGTCGTGCCACTGAAGGCTGCCGACCGCCCGGTGGGCCTCCTGATCGCGGACAACGCGATCACCAAGCGCGCGATCACCCCCGAGGACGTCGACATGCTCGAGCTGCTGGGCTTGCAGGCGGGGCACGCGATCGAGCGGACGCGGTTGACCGACGAGATCGCGCGCGAGGTCGCGTTTCTCGAGGCGGCCACGCTCGAGATCCGCAAGAACCAGGAGCGCCTGGTGCAGGCGGAGCGCCTCTCCGCGATCGGCGAGATGGCGGCGCGGGTGGCGCACGAGATCCGGAACCCGCTGGTGGCGATCGGGGGGTTCGCGCGGTCGCTCCTGCAGCGAACGCCGCACCCGGACGAGACGACTCGCGAGTCGCTCGAGGTGATCGTCGACGAGGTCCGGCGGCTCGAGTCGATCGTGGGTGAGGTCCTCGACTTCTCCCGCCAGGTGCCGCCGCGGATCGGAAGCCTCGACCTCGCCCGGCTGGCACGCGAGGCGGGGGATCTCCTCCGCTTCGAGCTGGAGCAGGCGGGCGTGCGCTGGGAGGTCGATGCCGACGAGCGCCTCCCGGCCGCCGCCGCCGACCGCGACCAGATCTTCCAGGCGCTGGTCAACGTCCTCCGGAACGCGATCCACGCCATGCCGAAGGGGGGCGCGCTGTCGGTCCGGGTCCGGGCGATCGCCCACGGGCTCGAGGTCGCGGTCAACGACACCGGGGAGGGCATGCCCCCCGAGGTCCTCGCGCACGTGTTCGAGCCGTTCTACACCACGAAACCCACGGGCTCCGGCCTGGGGCTCACCATCGCCGCGCAGATCGTGCGCGACCACCATGGCGAGCTGAAGCTGGACAGTCGCGAGGGAGAGGGAACCACGGTAACGTTCCGCCTTCCCGCGGTGGAGGGAGCCGATGCCCAAGATCCTGGTCATTGAGGACGAGAAGAACCTGCGCCTGCTCTACAAGCAGGATCTCGAGCGGGACGGATACCAGGTGGTGACCGCCGCCACGGCCCCCGAGGGGATCGCGATGGTCGAGGCCGAGCATCCGGACTTGGTCGTGATGGACATCCGCCTTCCGGGGATGGACGGTCTGGAGGCGATGTCGAAGGTCCTCGAGAAGCACCCGAGGATGCCGGTCGTGCTGAACTCCGCCTACTCGTCCTACCACGAAAACTTCATGAGCTGGGCGGCGGACGCGTACGTCGTGAAGTCCGCCGACACCGACGAGCTGCGCGCGCGCGTGCGCGAGCTTCTCCAAAGCCGATCGGAGGCCTGATGCCGCATCGGCGAAGGCTGGTCCTGGACGACGTCGTCGCGATCGTCATGGCGGGGGGACAGGGAGAGCGGCTCTACCCGCTCACGCGGGACCGGGGAAAGCCCGCGGTCCCGTTCGGGGGGATCTACAGGGTCGTCGACTTCACTCTGAGCAACTGCCTCAACTCCGGCCTCAGGAAGATCTACGTCCTGACGCAGTACAAGTCGGGGAGCCTCGAGCGCCACGTCCGGATCGGGTGGGGGCCGCTGTTCAATCACGAGCTGGGGGAGTTCATCCAGTGCGTGCCGCCGCAGCTGCGCGTGGGGCAGCGCTGGTACGAGGGGACCGCGGACGCCGTCTTCCACAACATCTACCTTCTCGAGCAGGACCGGCCGCGCTACGTGGTGGTGCTGTCCGGCGATCACGTCTACAAGATGGACTACGCCCGGCTCATCGAGTATCACGAATCGAAGAGCGCGCTCGTCACGGTGGGTGCCGTCGAGGTGCCCGTCGAGGAGGCCTCGGCGTTCGGCGTCCTCGCGGTGGACGAGGAATCGCGCATCACGGCTTTCCAAGAGAAGCCGAAGCACCCGTCGCCGATCCCGGGGCGCCCGGACACCGCCCTCGTCAACATGGGCGTCTACGTCTTCGAAACGGAGCCGCTCGTGCGCGCGCTCACGACCGATTCCCGGAAGGACTCCAAGCACGACTTCGGCCACGACATCCTGCCGTCGCTCGTCGACTCGCGGGGCCTGTTCGCGTACCCGTTCGTCGACGAGAACAAGAAAGAGTCGATGTACTGGCGCGACATCGGCACGCTCGACTCGTACTACGAGGCCAGCATGGACCTCGTGGCCGTCGATCCGACCTTCAACCTGTACGACAAGGACTGGCCGGTCCGGACCTTCGCCCGGCAGCTTCCGCCGGCGAAGACGGTCTTCGCCCAGGAAGAGCCGGGGGGCCGTCTCGGGATCGTGCTCGACTCGATGCTCTGCGGCGGCGTGATCGTTTCCGGCGGGCGGGTCGAGCGCTCGATCCTCGGCCCCGAGGTGCGCGTGAACTCGTACGCGAAGGTCGCCGACTGCGTGCTGATGGACGGCGTCGACGTCGGCCGCTACGCGCAGGTCAGCAAGGCGATCGTCGACAAGGGCGTGAAGATCCCGCCCCACTTTTTCGTGGGAGAGGATCCCGAGGACGACAAGCGCCGCTTCGCCGTCACCCCAGGCGGCGTCGTCGTGATCCCGCGCGACACCCGCCTCGATTAGGCTTTGCTACCATTGAAATCCCGCACCCAGCGACTCCCACGGGAGGTCTTCGCGTGTCCGCTCACGACGTCGTCATCATCGGATCGGGCCCTGCCGGCCTGACCGCCGCGCTCTACACCGCCCGCGCCAACCTGAAGCCGGTCGTCGTCGAGGGATTGCTAGCGGGCGGGCAGCTGATGCAGACGACCGAGGTCGAGAACTACCCCGGGTTCCCCGAGGGGATCATGGGCCCCGAGCTGATGGAGAAGTTCAAGGCCCAGGCGGCCCGGTTCGGGGCCAAGTTCATCGCCGGCGATGCCGCCTCGGTCGACTTCTCGAAGCGGCCGTTCACGATCGAGACCGACGAGGGAACCGTGACCGCGCGCGCCGTCATCGTCGCCACGGGAGCTTCGCCGAAGATTCTCGGCATCCCCGGCGAGAAGGAGTACGCCGGCCGGGGCGTGTCCTACTGCGCCACCTGCGACGGCTTCTTCTTCCGCAACCAGGAGATCGTCGTGGTCGGCGGCGGCGATACCGCGATGGAGGAAGCGAACTTCCTCACGCGCTTCGGCTCGCGCGTGACGGTCGTGCACCGCCGCGACGCCTTCCGCGCCTCGAAGATCATGGGCGACCGGCTGATCGCGAACCCCAAGGCGCGCGTCCTGTGGAATTCCGCCGTCAGCGAGGTGAAGGGCGACGGAGTGAAGGTCTCCTCGGTCGTGGTGAAGAACCTGAAGAACGGCGAGAGCCGCGAGGAGCCGTGCAACGGCTTCTTCGTCGCCATCGGCCACGAGCCGAACACGAGCCTGTTCAAGAGCGTCCTCCCGCTCAACGGCGAGGGGTACATCAAGCTCGAGGCCCACGGCTCGTTCACGAACATCGAGGGGGTTTTTGCCGCCGGCGACGTGCACGATCACGTCTACCGCCAGGCCGTCACCGCCGCCGGGGCGGGGTGCCGCGCGGCGATCGACTGCGAGCGGTGGCTGGCGGCGCAGCACTGAGCGGGAGTGGGGCCCTGGAGAATGAGCTCCGAGACGCGCGTTCGGATCGTCGTCTTCGGACTCGTGCAGGGGGTGGGCTTCCGCTACGCCGCGCGTGAGTTCGCCGCCGCGTGCGGTGTCTCGGGATGGGTTCGCAACCTTCCGGACGGGTCGGTCGAGATCGAGGCCCAGGGCTGTCCGTCGGACGTCGCGCGGATAGCGGCTTGGGCGAATCGGGGCCCTCGCGGCGGGGTGGTGGAGCGCGTGGTGGTCGATCCGCGTCCGCCGGATTCCGGCGAGACGGGGTTTACCATCCGGAGATAAGAACGCCCCCGGCGGTTCAACCCGTCCGCGTCGCCGCCACCACTCTTGGCAGCACGCGCGCACCCGCCGGAAGCCTGAAGATCGTCATCGCGACGGCCGCAGCGCTCGGCCGCTTCAGCAGCTCCCCGATCCAACCGGCGCGGCGCGTGACCGGAACGAAGGCGCGGCGCCAGGCGCGATCCCACGCGCGGGCGGCGGCGTTCGTCAGGCCGCCGCGCTCGATGGCCTGAAGCGCGAACGGGAGCGCATGCTCCGCGCCGCGGAGCGCGTTCGACATCCCTTCGCCGGCGAACGGGTCGATCGTTCCGGCGGCGTCGCCGAGAAACATCGCGCCGTGCGAGGCCGGCCGCCGCACGTTGAAACGGAGCGGACCGACGGTCTTCCATCCGTTGACGGGAACCGACGCACCGAGGCGCGCCGCGAACGCGGGGTTTCCGCGGAGACGATTCCGGAGCAGATCGTCCGGCGTGCCGCCTGCGGCCCTCAGCGCGCCGACGCGGACGATGAGCGCGAGGTTGAGGCGAACTCCCTCGACCGGGCCAAGTCCTGCGTAGCCACCGTCGAAAACGTAAAGCTCGACGCGCCGGTCGAGTCCGCTGGTGACGTCCGGCAGGTGCGCCTGGAGGCCGAACCACGAGTGCGGATCGGTACGCTGCGGATCGCCGATCCCGGGATGGAGCGCGCGCTGGAGCATCGAGCGGCGGCCGTCGGCCGCGATGACGAGCGTTGCGCGGTACTCCTCGTGGCCGCCTCGCGAGTCCACGGGCCGCGCGACGACGCCGCGGACGCGGCCATCCTCCACGATCGGCCGGGAGGCGTGGGTGGCGTCCCGAAGGTCGGCGCCCAAGCTCGAGGCCCACGTTGCGAGCGAGGCGTCGAGCATGGCGCGGGAAATGCCCAGCGCAGTGCGCCCGAACTGCGGGACGTCCGGAAACGGGCTCGTGGCCGTCCGGCCGCGGCCGTCGGCGATCAGGCAGCCGTCGATCGCCATGCCGCCACGATTCTTGAGGGAGTCGAGCAGCCCGATCCGGTTCAGGACCGCGCACCCTTCCGCCGACAGGAACTCGCCGCAGACCTTGTCGCGCGGAAACTGCTCGCGCTCGAGCACGACCACCTTCGCCCCGGCGCGCGCCGCCAACCCCGCGATCGTGGATCCGGCGGGGCCGGCGCCGAGAACGAGCAAGTCGGACTGCGTCATGAGTCGACCCGTCCGGGCGTCAGCTCGAGGAGGAGGCGGTAGGGGAAACGCCGGCGGACGGTCGTCGTGCTCGCGCCCGCTTCCTCTCCGGCGCAGCGCAGCTCCGTGTCGGTGAATCCCCGCAGCACCGACAGCGGCGCGTCGTGCACGAACATCGGATGGCGGCGGGTCAGACGTGAGGTCGCGGCGATGAACGCCCAGGGGACCCAGTGGCGCCGTAGGTCGTTCACCAGCACCGCGCGGCGAGAGATCTTCAGGAATTCAGCTAGGAAACGCACGATGGTCCGGTGGCCGAAGTGATGGAGAAACATCGACGCCACCACCAGGTCGAACGATCTCAGCTCGATCGGGAGAGCCGCCGCGTCGGCGCGCATGATCTCGATCTCGGGACGTCCGGCGACGCGCCGCCGGGCGTAGTCGATCGCGGCCGGATCCCGATCGACGCCGACGATGCGGACCTTGCGATTCAATCGGCGGGCTTCGTCCGCGAGCGCCGCGGGCAGGTCTCCGCCGCCGGTTCCGACGTCGAGAATCGTCAGCTCCGCGCCGGCGGGGGCGGACTCGAGGTACGGCCGCACCGCGTCACGAAGGATCGACGAGCCGCGCAGGAAGCGATTGACCGCGCGGATGTCGTCGAGCGCCCCCTCGACCTCGTGCCGCGGGTTGTCCGTCCGGTCCATCCACTCCGGGTCGTGCCGCCGGGCGGGGACGAGGACGGAGCCCATCACCGCGCTCAGGCCTCGTGGCGCCGGACGACCAGCGCCGCGTTCTTCGAGCCGAAGCCGATGCAGTTGCACAGGACCGTGTCGATGCGCTTCTCGCGTCCCTCGTTGGGGAGGACGTCGAGATCGCACTCGGGGTCGGCGATGTCGTTGTTGATCGTCGGCGGCAGGAACGAATCGCGCAACGCGAGGAGAGATGCCGCGAAGCTCGCAGCGCCACAGGCGCCCTGGGGATGGCCGATCATCGACTTCAGGCTCGAGGAGGGAATGTCCCGGGCGCGCGTGCCGAACACGCGCTTGACGGCGCGCGTCTCGATCCGGTCGTTCATCTGCGTCGAGGTGCCGTGGAGGGCGAGGTGGTCGATCTCGCCCGGGGAGATCCCGGCGTCCTCGAGCGCCAGGTCCATCGCGCGCGCGGGCTCGTCGCCGTTCTCGTCGAGGCGCACGCGGTGGAACGCCTCGCAGGTCGCGCCGTAGCCGAGGATCTCGCCGTAGATCGGGACCCCGCGGGCCATCGCCAGATCCCGCTCCTCGAGGACGAGCATCCAGCTTCCTTCCGCGAGAACGAAGCCGTCGCGATCCTTCGAGAAGGGGCGCGAGGCCCGTTCCGGCTCGTCGTTCCACGCGGTCGACATGATCCTCAGCAGGCAGAAGCCCGTCACGATTCCCGGGCCGATCGGCGAGTCGGAGCCGCCGACGAGCGCCCGGTCGATGCGTCCGTATCGGATCAGCGACATCGCGTGGCCGATCGCGTCGGTCGACGACGTGCACCCCGTCGAGATCACGTGCGAGGGTCCGCGCAGGGCGAACTTCATCGACAGCTCGCTCGAGAGGGAGCCCGGCGTCGACGAGGGGATCGTGTAGAGGCTGACGCCTTTCGGGTCCTCGAGGTAGTACTGGCGAAACTGCTTCTCGATGAACTCGAGTCCCGCGCCGCCCGAGCCGATCACGACGGCGAAGCGCCGGCGCTCCTCCAGGGGAAGGGAAGGCGGGGTCAGGCCTGCGTCGGAGGCGGCCTCGATCGAGGCCGAAAGCGCCAGCGGCACGACGCGCGGCACGTGCTTGAGATCGTTCGCCGACATCACGCTCGCCGCGTCGAACCCCTCGACGATTCCCGCGATGCGCGTCGGAAGGCTCGCCACGTCGAAGGCCGTGATCGGCTTCACGCCGCTTCGCCCGCGCCGGGTCGCGGCCCAGAACGCCTCGCGTCCCACGCCGTTTGGCGAGACGGCACCGATTCCCGTGACGACGACGCGGCGCCCCTGCGCGGGGCGATGGGACGCAACGGGCATCGGGTCTCCTCGAGGGACCTACGGGGACTCAGGATACCCGCGGCGGTTTCCCCCCGCAGCCTGCCGGTGGAACGGTTCCCGCCTACTTCTTGAAGTAGTCCGCGTTCTTCTGCGTGTAGCTCTTCCACTTCTCCGGGACGGCGTCGCCCTCGAAGATCGCCTCCACGGGGCAGGCGGGCTCGCACGCGCCGCAGTCGATGCACTCCACCGGGTTGATGTAGAGCATCTCGGCGGACTCGAACGTCTCGTCCTTCTTGGTCGGATGGATGCAGTCGACGGGGCAGACGTCGACGCAGGCGGTGTCCTTCGTGCCGATGCAGGGTTCCGTGATCACGAACGTCATCGGGGTCTCCCTCTTTCTAGGACGACTTTCGACCTTGCCTTGCGACCGCCTCGGCGGCTTTCTGGACCGCCTCCGGGTCGCCCAGATAGTAATGCCGGATCGGCTTCAGGCCCGTATCCAGCTCGTAAACCAGGGGAATCCCCGTCGGAATGTTGAGCTCGACGACCGCCTCGTCGCTCATCCCGTCCAGGTACTTCACCAGCGCCCGGAGCGAGTTCCCGTGCGCCGCGACCAGAACGCGCTTCCCGCTCTTGACGGCCGGCGCGATCGTCGCATGCCAGGCCGGCAGGAAGCGCTTCACCGTGTCGGCGAGCGACTCGGTCTTCGGCAGCTCCTCCGGAGAGAGCGCCGCGTAACGCGGATCGTGTCCCGGGAACCGGGCATCGGACGGCTCGAGCGCCGGCGGCGGGATCGCGTAGCTGCGCCGCCAGGTCTTGACCTGAGCCTCGCCGAACTTCTCCGCGGTCTCCGCCTTGTTGAGACCCTGCAGCGCTCCGTAGTGACGCTCGTTGAGCCGCCAGTCCCGGTGGACCGGGATCCACATGAGGTCCATCCCGTCCTGCACGATCCAAAGCGTCCGGATCGCACGTTTCAGGACCGACGTGTACGCCACGTCGAACGTGTATCCGCGCTCCGCGAGGAGCGTCGCCGCCGAGCGTGCCTCCTCGTGCCCCTGCGGCGTCAGGTCGACGTCGGTCCACCCCGTGAACCGGTTCTCGAGGTTCCAGGTGCTCTGGCCGTGTCTCAAGAGAACGAGGGTGTGCATGGAAAGGGCATTCTAGCGCCGGCCGCTGTCTCCCGTACAATGCGCGCCGATGGTCGATCGGGACACGGCCCTCGCCGCGTTCCTCCGGGCGTTCGGAGAGGCGCGTTACTTCGAGGCGCACGAGATCCTGGAGGAGTTCTGGGTGACGTACCAGGGTCCCGACCGCGACTTCTACAAGGGCCTGATCCAGTCCGCCGTCGCCCTGCACCACGCCGCTCATGCCAACCCCGAGGGAGCGCGCGGGGTCGCGACCCGCGCCCGTCGCCATCTCGCCCCGTACGCGGCCGGCCACGCCGGCGTCGACGTCGAGGACGTGCTCGATCGCCTCGCGCAGGCCGTGCCGTGAGCAAGCTCTCCGCGCAGCAGCGGCGGCTGTCCGCCCTCCTCCGCCGCGAGACCGAGCTGTGGGAGCTCGGATTGCAGCACGTCGCCGGCGTCGACGAGGTCGGGGTCGGACCTCTCGCCGGGCCGCTCGTGGCGGCGGCGGTGGTCTTCCCGGCGGGAGTCGGCATCCTGGGGGTCGACGACTCGAAGAAGCTGACCCCCGGCCGCCGCGAGGAGCTGACGGAGGCGATCCAGGCCAGTGCCCGCGCGATCGGCGTCGCCGTCGTCGACCCGGAGGAGATCGACCGCCTCAACGTCTACCGGGCGACCCTCGCCGCGATGGCCCGTGCGCTCGACCGGCTGCAGGTGGCGCCCGAGCGCGTTCTCGTCGACGCGCGCAGAATTCCCGGCTGCGATCTCCCGCAGGAGCCGATCGTGAAGGGGGATTCGAAATGCCATGTCATCGCCGCCGCCTCGATCGTCGCCAAGACGACGCGGGACGCGCTGATGCGGCGGTACGAGGACCAGTATCCCGGGTACGGGTTCGCCGAGCACAAGGGATACTCGACCGAATCGCACCGGGAGGCGATCCGCCGCCTCGGCCCCTGTCCGATTCACCGGCGCTCGTTCACGCTCCTTCCGCCTCCGACCTTCTGGGATCCGTGACCGCTCGCGGAACCCCCAACGAAACGCGGGTCCGGGACGTTTGAGGGTGTGATGGAACAGGCGCTCACGCTCGAGGGCCGCCGCACCGTGAAGTCGAACGACACCACGTGGACTGAGGCGGTGGGACAGATCTTCGACGAGCACCACGCGAGGCTCTACCGACTCGCGCTGAGGCTCACGTGGGGCGCCGACGAGGCGCGGGACTTGGTGCAGGAAACGTTCCTACGAGCGATCGAGCACGGCCGGATGCCCGACGATGCCAACGCGACCGAGCGATGGCTCGTCCGGATCCTCGTCAACCTCTGCCGCGACCGCGCGCGCAAATCGGCGGTGCGGCGCGAGCACGCCTCGGTGGTCGCGCGAGATCCGGAGCCGGCGCGCGGCGGGGCCGAGATCGACGTCGCCGTCCGCGACGCGCTGCGCGCCCTTCCGGTCCGCCAGCGCGCGATCGTCATCCTGCACGAGATCGAAGGGTATTCGCTCGAGGAGGTCGGAGCGCTCCTCGGGATCGCGGGCGTGACGGCGCGATGGCACCTTCACGTCGCCCGGAAGTCGCTCCGGGAGGTGTTGGGCGCATGAGCGACAACGACGCCGTTCGCAGGAGGCTGCGCGACGCCGATCCCGCGGCCCGGGCGGAGCTTCCGTCCGAGGAGCGCATCGCGATGCGGCGCGCGGTCGTCGGCGCGGCCGCGGAGCGCACGCCGCGACAAGCCGGCCGAGCGTGGATTCTTTTCGGCGCGACCGCGTGTGCTGCGGCTCTGGTCATCGGGATCGCATGGAAGACCTCGGGCACGCGCCGCGAGCCGGTCGCGCCACGTTCGGTGGCGCAGGTCCTGGTGGCATCACCCCCCGAGGTCGCCTCGACCGCGAGCGCGCCGTCGCCATCTCCTCGCGCTGCGGTCGCCGTACGCCACGGCGTCCGCCCGATCGTCCCCGTTCCGGCCGCACGCGCCGAAGGGACGACGCGGATCCAATTCGTCGCTCCGGAAGGAACACGGGTCTTCTGGTTCCCGAATTCTCCCAACGCTTCGGAGGTGGGATCGTGATCGTACTTCGACGCCTCGTTATCGCCTCGTGCCTCGTCGCGTCGCTCGTTTCAGCGGGCGCCGCCCGCGCCGCGTACAACGCAACACTTCCCGTCCGGCACCTCAGCCCTGAGGATGCGATGCAGGCGTTGTTTGTCCGCATTGCTGGGCTCGGGGACGCCTGCACGTTAGAGCCGCACGGATCTGCGGACCCCGTGACGTCGGGATTTCGCGGGACCATCCACTTCGCGTGCAAAGCAGACGAGCTCTCCTCGAAGATCAAGGATGCGCTGGCCGCGATCGACGTCGCTCCTCCCAGCCAGAAATTCCACGTCGTCGTCCTGGCAGCCTCGCGCAAGGAGGGATCGACTCCCGATCTTCCGCCAGGCGAGGCGAAAGCGCTCGCCGACTTCAAGAAGGTCATGACCTACAAGAGCTTCACGTTCGAGGCGGAGACAATGATCGCATCGGACAAGAACGTGATGACGCAGCTCAACGACACCTATAACCTCGATTTCACGGTCTTCAAGCCGGCGGGAAGCGACGTCATCGACGTCAAGTTCCAACTGACGTCCCTCACGCCGCTGCCGGCGTCCAACGGCGGCCAACAGTTCCGCGTCTACATCAACACGTCGTTCTCGATCAAGGTAGGCGAGACGATCGTCCTGGGCTCGTCGACCTCCGATCAGGCGGCGCGCGTGGTGCTGGTGACGGCGGTTCCGTAACGATTCTCGACGCCCCAAGGCACCTTCTCTATAATCCTCCGCCGCTCCGGGAGTCGATCACGGAACGCGGAGGGCCGTCCGTGAAGATCCACGAATTCCAGGCCAAGGCGGTGCTCAAGGGGTTCGGCGTTCCGGTCCCGGAAGGGGGCCCGGCGGGGACGTCCGACGAGGCCGCTGCCGTCGCCAAGCGTCTCGGCACGCCGAAGGTCGTCGTCAAGTCGCAGATCCACGCGGGCGGTCGCGGCAAAGGCCGCTTCCGCGGGACCGATCTCGGCGGCGTCGTCGTGACCGACGCGGCGGCGGCGGGCGACGTTGCGAAGAAGATGCTCGGCAACGTCCTCGTCACGAAGCAGACGGGCGAGGAAGGGCGCACCGTCCGGCGCGTCCTGATCGAAGAAGGCATGCAGATCGTCGCCGAGTACTACCTGGCGCTGCTCATCGACCGGTCGGTGCAGACGCCGATCTTCATCGCGAGCGGCGAGGGGGGCACCGAGATCGAGGAGGTCGCGGCGAAGCGGCCGGAGGCGATTCTCAAGCTCGCGGTCAGTCCGATCACGGGATACCAGCCGTGGATCGGGCGCAAGCTCGGGTTCGGCCTCGGCCTTCCCGCCGAGCAGATCTCGCCGTTCACCAAGCTCTGCGGCGCGCTTCACGCGGCTTTCCTCGGCACCGACGCCTCGATGATCGAAATCAATCCGCTGATCCGAACCGGCGACGGCCGGGTCTTGGCTCTCGATGCCAAGGTCAGCTTCGACGACAACGCGCTCTACCGGCACCCCGACCTTCGCGAGCTTCGCGACCTGACGGAGGAGGACCCGCTCGAGGTCGAGGCGTCGAAGTTCGGCCTCAACTACATCAAGCTCGACGGGAACATCGCCTGCATGGTGAATGGCGCGGGGCTCGCCATGGGGACGATGGACATCATCAAGCACCACGGCGGGGCTCCCGCGAACTTCCTCGATGTCGGCGGCGGCGCCACCAAGGAGATGGTGACGAACGCGTTCCGGATCCTGCTCGCGGATGAGCACGTGAAGGCGATTCTCATCAACATCTTCGGCGGGATCATGCGCTGCGACGTCGTCGCGGAGGGCGTCGTCGCCGCGGCGAGGGAAATCGGGGTCAAGGTCCCGATCGTCGTCCGCCTCGAGGGGACGAACGTCGAGCAAGGCCGCGAGATCCTCAAGAAGTCGGGCCTCTCGTTCCGCGTGGCCGACGGCATGCGCGATGCCGCGGAGCAGGTTGTCGCCGCGGCGGCGGGGAGGATGTGATGGCCGTCCTCGTCGGAAAGGACACGCGGCTCCTCGTGCAGGGATTGACCGGGCGCGAGGGGGCGTTCCACACGAAGCAGTCAGCCGAGTACGGCACGAAAGTCGTCGCCGGCGTCACGCCCGGAAAGGGCGGTCAGACCCACGAGGGGATCCCGGTGTTCGACACGGTCGCCTCCGCGGTCGAGGCGACCGGCGCGAACGCAAGCGTGATCTTCGTCCCGCCGCCATTCGCGGCGGATGCGATCCTCGAAGCGGCCACCGCGGGCGTCCCGCTGATCGTCTGCATCACAGAGGGGATCCCCGTCCTCGACATGGTGCGCGTCATGGCCGAGCTGCGCGCCCGCCCCGGCGTTCGCCTGATCGGCCCGAACTGCCCCGGGATCATCACGCCCGGGGCGTGCAAGATCGGCATCATGCCGGGACGCATCCACAAGCCCGGGCGCGTCGGGGTCGTGTCGCGCTCGGGGACGCTGACCTACGAGGCCGTCGACCAGCTCACTCGCCTTTCGATCGGGCAGTCGACCTGCATCGGCATAGGCGGCGATCCGGTGAACGGAACGAACTTCATCGACTGCCTGAGTCTCTTCCAGGCCGATCCCGACACCGACGCGATCGTCATGATCGGCGAGATCGGCGGGACCGCCGAGGAAGAGGCGGCGGAGTTCGTCAAGCGAAACGTCAAGAAGCCGGTCGTCTCGTTCGTCGCCGGGCGCACCGCGCCTCCGGGGCGGCGTATGGGGCACGCGGGGGCCATCGTCTCCGGCGGGAAGGGGACGGCAGTCGAGAAGATGAAAGCGCTCTCCGAGGCGGGCATCCACGTAGTGGACACCCCGGCCGCGATCGGGGAGACCGTCAGGAGCGCGCTGGCCCGGTAGCCCGCACGCCCCCGGAAAGGATCCCATGCTCCAGAGGACGCTCGCGATCGTGAAGCCGGACGGCGTCGAGAAGCGCGTCGCCGGTACCGTCATCGCCCGTATTGAGAAAGAGGGCTTCCGCATCGCCGCGATGCGAACGCACCATCTGACCCGCGCCGAGGCCGAGGGGTTCTACGCGGTCCACCGCGAGCGCCCGTTCTTCAAGGACCTCGTCGCGTTCATGACCTCGGGGCCGGTGGTCCTGATGTGCCTCGAGCGGGAGGACGCGATCGCCCGCTGGCGCGAGGTGATGGGGGCGACCGACCCCGCGAAGGCCGCCGAGGGGACGATCCGGAAGCAGCTCGCGACCAACATCGAGAAGAACACCGTCCACGGCTCCGACGCGCCGGAAACGGCCGCTTTCGAGCTCGGCTGGTTCTTCCGCGGGAGCGAAGTGAGCTAGGCTCGACCTGTGAACGAGCTGCGCCGCCTCTTCGGCTACATGCGCCCCTACCTCGGGCGCCTGATCGCGGCTACGATCCTTCTCAGCCTCGCGGCGGTTCTCTTCACCGGCGTCATCGGCACGCTGCAGCCCCTCGTCGACGACGTGTTCAGCTTCGGAGCCGCGGCGCCGTCCTCCCATCCCCCGCCGGTTGCGAAGCGCCCTAGCTTCGACATCGTCGCGAAGTTCCGCCAGGCGATCCCCACGGAGAGAGTCCACGCCTGGGCGAAGGACCGCGCCTACGTCGAGGTCCCGATCCTCCTCGTCGTGATCTTCTTCTTTCGTTCCGTATTCCTGTACTTCGGCCAGTACCTGGTCATGAAGACGGGAACAGCGGTGATCCGCGACATCCGCGCCGACCTTCACGAGGCGATCTCTTACCAGTCTCTTCGGTTCTTCCAGGCGAACCCGACCGGGACGATTCTCTCGCGGATCCTCGCGGACATCGCGCGACTTCAGAAGATCTCGACCGACGTCCTCGCCGATTTCATCAGGGTCGGAGCGTCGATCCCGTTCGTGCTCGCCCTGGCGCTCTTCCAGGACTGGAAGCTCACGCTCGTCGCGATGGTTGCGCTGCCGCTCCTCGCGTACCCGATGGTCAAGCTCTCGAAGCGCCTTCGGAAGGCCTCGACGCGCTCCCAGGAGCACCAGGCCGAAACCGCGAGCCTCCTCGCCGAGACGATCGCCGGGAACAAGGTCGTCCAGGGATTCTCGATGGAGAAGTTCGAGATCCGGCGCTTCCGCGAGGCGCTCGACCGGATGCTCAAGGCTGATCTCAAGGCCGCGCGCGCGATGGCGCTCGCCCCGGCGATCATGGAGCTTTTCGGCGCGGTTGCGGTCGCGCTGCTGTTCGCGTACGCCGGCCGGCAGATCGCAAAGTCACGCATCACGGGAGGCGATGTCACCCTCATCCTCGCGAGCCTCGGCTATCTCTTCATGTCGCTGCGCCGCATGAATACGATCAACACGGAGGTCCAGCAGGCGATCGCCGCCGCGCGCCGCGTCTTCGGGATGATGGACCGCGAGCGGGAGATCAAGGATGCCCCCGACGCGGTCGTGCTCCCGCCGTTTTCGCGGGAGATCCGGTTCGAGCACATCGAGTTCGCGTACGACGCCGACGACAGGGTCCTCGACGGGATCGACTTCACGATCCGCCCCGGCGAGACGATCGCCCTGATCGGATCCTCGGGCTCCGGAAAGACGACCGCCGCGAACCTCGTTCCGCGCTTCTACGACCCGACGCGCGGTGCCGTGCGGATCGACGGCCACGACATCCGGAAGGTCACGCTCGCCTCGCTGCGCGGGCAGATCGGTCTCGTGACGCAGGAGACCGTGCTGTTCAACGACACGGTACGGAACAACATCGCCTACGGACGGGCCGACGTGCCGCTCGAGCGGATCATCGCCGCCGCGCGGGCCGCGCATGCGCACGAGTTCGTCGAGAATCTGCCCGAGGGGTACGACACCGTCCTCGGCGAGCGGGGCGCGCGGTTGTCGGTGGGGCAGCGCCAGCGGATCACGATCGCCCGCGCGCTCCTGCAGGATCCGCCGATCCTCATCCTCGACGAAGCGACCTCCGCGCTCGACGCCGAGTCCGAGCGGCTCGTGCAGGACGCGCTCGACGTGCTGATGAAGAACCGGACGTCGATCGTGATCGCGCACCGCCTCGCGACCGTCCGCCGCGCCGACCGCATCCTCGTGATGGAGGGGGGCCGGATCGTCGAGGAAGGGACCCACGGGGATCTCCTCGCGAGGGACGGGATCTACTCACGCCTCCATGCTCTTCAGGTCCAGGGCTCGCCCGCGTGACGACCGCGGTCGATCCCACGGATCGGTCGCACGTCCGCCGAGATCTCCTGCTCCTGAGCATTGCTTGTGCCGCATTTTTCCTCGTGCGTCTGGGCGCCAGGGACCTGTGGAACCCGAACGAGCCGATATACGGCGAGGCCGTGCGCGAGATGGCCGAGGCGAAGACCTGGCTCGTGCCGCAGGTCAACGGCCTCGATTTCGGCGAGAAGCCCATCCTCTATTTCTGGATGGCGCTGGTCTCGGTCAAGTTGCTCGGCGGCGTCAGCGAATTCTCGCTGCGGCTCCCGTCGGTCTTCGGCGGAATCGCCGTCGTGCTCGGCGCGTACCTCCTCGCCCTTCCCTACGCCGGCCGCGTTCGCGCCCTCGCGGGTGCCGTGGCCCTCGCGACCACGTACGCGATCTGGTGGCTCGCCCGCGCGGTCGCGATGGACATCCTGCTCACCGCCGCCACGGTCTGGGCGGTCTACGGGGTCACGCGCGTGCTCGACTCGGACGATCCTCCGTGGAAGGGGTGGTTGATCGCGGGCGTGGCGGCCGGTGTGGGATTCAACGCGAAGGGCCCGATCGGATGGATCTGCCCGGGCCTCGCGGTGTTCACCTACGCGATCGCGACGCGGCGCGTGGCGCGGCTGTTCGGCAAGGAGATGCTCCTCGGGTGGGTCGCGTGCTTCGCGGTCGCCGCCCCGTGGTACGTCGCCCTCGCCGCGACCGGGCGCACGGACATCCTCCACGAGGTGCTGATCCGTCAGAACTTCCAGCGGTACACCGACCCCTGGGACCACGTGGAGCCGTTCTGGTTCTACGTTCCGTACTACTTCATCGAGATGGCGCCCTGGTCGTTCTTCAGCCTGCTCGCGTGGCGTCTGCCGGACCGGACCGAGCGCGACCGCAAGCTCTCGATCCTCGCGCTGTGCTGGATCGTCTCGATCCTCGTGTTCTTCTCGGCGTCGAAGAGCAAGCGCGACCCGTACATCACGCCGGCCGCCCCTGCCGTCGTGTTCCTCGCGGTCGAGGTGCTCGAGCGGTACGTCCGCGGGACCCTCTCCCGTGCGCGGCGGCTCGGCGTGCTCGCGATCGTGGGGGCGTTCGCCGCCCTGTTCGTCGCGGGGGGCGCGTGGGCGCTCACCAATCTGGCCACGCGGTTTCCCGAGACCGCCGTCGAGGCGCGCTGGCTCGGTGCGTTCTGCATCCTCACCGGCTTGGCCCTCGGAGGGACCCTCCTCGCGCGCAAGTCGGGCTGGGGTGTGCCGACGGCCGTTGCCGCGGCGGCCGCTGCTCTCTACTTGACCGCAGGCGTGTACGTGCTTCCCGCCGTCGACACCTACAAGTCGGCGAAGCCGCTCTGCGAATCCGTCACGCAGCTGCTGCGGCCGGGGGATCGGATCGCCTCGTACGAATTCTGGCGCTGGCGGTCCCAGTACCGGTACTACCTGGAGCGCCCGATCGAAGCGCTCTACGGCAACGAGGCGCTGCGGGCGGCCTGGGACGGACCGGACCGCGTCGTCCTCTTCGTCGAGGAGATCGGTCTCGACGACGCCCGCCACGTGATCGGAGACCGGAAGCCCGCCCTCATCCGCAGCGTGGGGTCGATGCCCACGTACGTCTTCATCAACCGCTGATCGGCGCCGACGGCACGTGCGGCACCTGCGGCGGCGGCAGCTCCGGCCTCGGCGGCATCCGGTGCGACTTCCAGAGCAGGAAATAGGTCACCGCGACGATGCCCACGACCATCCACACCTCGCGGTTCCGGAGCATCCGGTCGGAGGACCAGCCGAGGTTCGAGGCGTTCGCGTACGGCTTGAGGGTCGGGAACAGCGCGGGCACGGCCCGGAAGTAACGGTCGTAGGCCTCTCCGTGCATCTCGCGCAGCCGCGCGGGCTCGATCCGCTCCTTCCGCGGCAGGTAGTACCCGAAGAAGATCACGAGGCCGACGACGAGGCAGACCCAGTTCGCGTAGTAGGGGAGGCGGCACATGACGCACAGACCGGTCAGGATGAGCAGCCGCCCCAGGTAGAGCGGATTTCGCGTGTAGCGGTACGGGCCCGAGGTGATCAGCTCCGTGGTCTTCAGGAGGTGGCCCGCCGCCCAGAACCGGATGATCTCGCCGATCGCGGCGACCACGAATCCGACCGCGACTTCCGCCGGTCGCGGCCTTGCGAGGAACACGAGGGCCACGATGAACGCGAACGTGGCGATCAGCCGGAGAATTCCGAGCCATCGCCCCAGGGTTTGCTCGCTCACCGGCCGTCCTCCGAGCCATTTGCCGTCCCGTGAGCGCCGGAGGATAGCGCATCCCGGCGGGAGCGGGCGATCTCCAGGTTCGTCCGGGCGCGGGGAAAGTCGGGGCGCAGGGCCAGCGCCCGCGTCAGCTCCGCGATTCCCTCGTCGAGACGCCCCGCGCGGGCGAGGAGGCTGCCGGCGTCGCACGCCGCCTCGGGATCGTCGGGAGCGAGCCGCGCCGCGGCCAAGGCCTGCGGGAGCGCCGCGTCGAAGCGACCCAGACGAACCAGAGTTCGCGCGAGATGCGAGCGGACTCCCGCGTCATCCGGTGCCCGGCCGGCCGCTTCCGCGAGCGCGTCCGCGGCCTCGGCGTCGCGGCCGAGGATCTCGAGCGCGTAGCCGAGGTTGGCACGGGCGCCCGCGTGATCCGGCCTGAGCGCCAGAACCGCGCGGAATTCCTCGACGGCCTCCGCGGCCTCTCCGCGCCGCGCGAGGAGGATGCCGAGATCGTTGTGCGCGATCCACGCCTGCGGGTTCTTCCGGAGCGTGTCGCGCCAGAGCGTCTCCTCATCGCGGAAGGCCCGGCACCGCGCCTGCGCAAGGGTGGCGAGGACGGCGACGGCGACGACCGCGGTACCGACGGCCGGGCGTCGGGCGGGCACGCTCGCTCCGGCCGCGGCGATCAAGGCGAGCAGCGGAAGCGAACCGAGGTAGACGAAGTGGTCGGCGACGAACGAGAAGCGCATCGGGTACACGTCGAAGAACCCCGACGCCGGAGCCAGCAGGGTCACGAACGCCCCGAGGGCGAGGAGCATTCCCGGCCGGGAGCGCCTGGCCGCGAGCGCCGCGGCGCCGGCGACGGCGAGCCCCGCGGCGAGCCAGATCCAAGCCGCCGGACGCGCGGCGTCGATCGCCCAGCGCGGGTACACGAACGTCAGCCGCGACGGCCACGCCAGCTTGCCCGCGTAGAACCACGGAACACGGCCGGCGAGCACGACGCGGTCCCAGAATCGCAAGGACCAGTCGGCTCCCTCGGCGTGGAGCTGGGTCACCTCGAGGTTCCGTGTGACCGTCCCGAGCGCGGCACCGATCGCGAGCATGGTGAGGAGCCACGTCGCCTCGCGGCGGGCGATGCGGCCGCGCTTCCACCAGACGATTCCCGCGAGCACGATCGGCACCGGGGCCACGACCGTCTTCGCGAGGAGGGCGGCGACGTGGAGCGCTCCCGCGAGGATCGCTGGACGCGGGGATCGCACGTCGCGCAGCGCCCAGCGGAGGAAGACGTGAGCGCCGCCCAGGGCAAGGGCCGCCGAGAGCGTGTTCTTCCTCTCGGTGATCCAGGCGACCGACTCGACGTGGACCGGATGGACGGCGAACAGGCAGGCCGCGAGGAGCGCACCCGGGACGTCGAGGAGCGCGAGCAATCGCCAGAAGAGGATCGCGGAGACCGCATGGAGCAGGACGTTGTCCACGTGGTAGCCGAGGGGTGCCAAGCCCCACAGGTGGTACTCGATCCAGAACGTCGTGTGGGTCAGCGGGTAGTACTGCGGCGTGGCGTCGAGAGTCGTCCAGACGGCGATCAGGCCGGAAACGTCGCGCAGCGCCGGGTTGTCACGGACGTGCGCGCCGTCGTCCCACACGTACGCCGCGTGCGCGACCGGCAGGTAGGCGGCGATCGTCAGCGCGGCAAGAAGTGCTCCGCCCCGCAGGAGCCCCGGCCTCACGCGCCCTTCCCGCGGAGGCGGTCCCAGATCGACTTGACCCGGCGCCCCGCGTTGTAGCGCCGCACGACGGACGGGTCGAGCGCCGCGAGGGCTTCCTCCTCCGTCCTTCCGGAAAACCGCGCGCGCAGGCGCGCCAGGTTCAGCCGGTCGTGCTCCATCAGCCGGACGGCGAGCGCACGGCGCCAGGGGAGGGCGCGCGACGGGGCCACGACCGCGGTCGCGAGGTCCACGACGAAGACGCGGCCGTCGGTGCCCACGAGCACGTCGCGATGATGGATGTCGCCGAGAGCGACCCCGCGCGCGTGGAGCGCGCCGACGATCGCCTCGAGCGAGTCGAACACCTCCGGCGGGACGATCCGGCCGAGGAAGCTCGCGAGCGGCTCCGCCTCGACCCAGGCCGTGGCCAGCGCGAACGCGTCGATGCGTCCCATGAACGCGGGGATGCCCGGGATGCCCGTGGCGGCCTCCATGGCACGGCACTCGCGCCGGACGAGGAAGCGCCCGACGGTGTTCCGGGCCCAGAACGGCCGCCGACGATAGTCCTTCACCGCGACGAGACGCCCGTCCACCCGAACGACCCGGACGTCCGCCTTGGACACGTTCCGTCCGGCGATGACCCGGACGGTGGCCGCGGACTCCACCGCGGCGCGGTCGAGCCTCGGCTCGCCGGGGGCTGTGCTAAGATCCGCGCCGTCGCTGCGCACCGTAAACCTTTACGCCTCTTGGAATTAACCGACTTGCCGGCATCCGCGCCCACCATACCAGAGCGCTGCCTGAGCCGTGAAGATCTCGACCGTCTGCCGCACGAGACCATCGTCGCCGGGCGCGGCGGCAAGGCCGACGTCTCCGTGGTGCGGACGGCGTCCGGCGAGGTCGTGGTGAAGGACTTCTCGCGGCGCGGATTCTGGGGGCGCGTCGCGGGACGCGTGCAGATCCGCCGCGAGTCCCGGGCCTACCGCTGGCTCGCCGGCGCCCCCGGCGTCCCGCGCTTCCTCGGCCGGATCGATCCCTGGGCGCTGGCCCTGGAGCGACTCCCGGCGCGGCAGCTCCTGCACGTGCCGCTCTCCCCGCAAGACGGACCCCGCCTCCTCGCGAAGCTCAGGTCGATCCTCGACGGGATTCACGCGCGCGGGGTCGTGCACAACGATCTGCGCGGCCGCGAAAACCTCCTCCTGCTCGAGAACGGCGAGCTGGCGGTGATCGACTTCGCGGGTGCGCTTCGCCTGGCCCCCGGCGGAATTGCGCACCGCCTCCTCTTCGGCGCCCTGCGGACGACCGACGAGGCGGCGTTCCTGAAATGGAAGGGGATCCTCGCCCCCGGAACGTACGACCCGTCCGAGATCGCGTTTCTCGAGCGGTTCGAGCGGCGGCGGGCGCTCTGGCCGTTCAACCCCAAGCGCCGGAGGACGCCCGAGGGGCCGTCGTGAGCGACGCCGGCACGCGGCCCGACGTCTCGATCGTCGCCCCCGTCTTCAACGAGGTCGAGAACCTGACTCCCTTGGTCGACGAGCTGCTCCGGACGCTCCGGCCGCTCCGTCGCCCGTTCGAGATCGTGCTCGTGGACGACGGCAGCCGCGACGGCTCGGCGGAGCGGATCGCGGAGCTCTCGCGGCGGGATCCCGAGGTGCGCGGCCTCCATTTCCGGACGAACCGGGGGCAGACCGCGGCGTTCGACGCCGGATTCAAGGCCGCGCGCGGCGAGGTCGTGGTGACGATCGACTCCGATCTCCAGAACGACCCGGCGGACATCCCGAAGCTGCTCGCGGCGCTCGAAGGTCACGACGCGGCGATCGGGTACCGGGCCACGCGCAACGACAATTTCGTCCGGCGGGTCTCGTCCAAGATCGCCAACGCCGTCCGGAACTCGCTGTCGGGGGACGACGTCATCGACACGGGCTGCTCGCTCAAGGCCTTTCGAGCCGATCGCCTGCGCGCGGTCAAGCTGTACACGGGGATGCATCGCTTCCTCCCGACGCTCGTGAAGATCGAGGGGGGGACGGTCGTGCAGATTTCCGTCAACCACCGCCCTCGAACGCGGGGGACGAGCAAGTACGGCGTCTGGAACCGGGTCTTCCGCTCGTTCGTCGATCTGCTCGCGGTTCGCTGGATGAAGAAGCGTCATCTCGGCTACGAGGTCGTCCGCCATGACCCATGACGAGTTTCCGATGGTCTGGCGCGTGGTTGGCCTGTGCGGCCAGGCGCTCTTCTTCAGCCGATTCCTCGTGCAGTGGATCGCCTCGGAGCGGAGCCGGCGCACCATGATCCCGGTGGCGTTCTGGTGGCTCTCCCTCTGCGGCGGGAGCGTCCTGCTCAGCTACGCGATCGCCCGGCGCGACCCGGTCTTCATCCTGGGGCAGGCGGGCGGGCTCGTCGTCTACGGCCGGAATCTGATGATCATCCGGCGGACGCGTGACGCCGCCCGCCCCGTCGACTGAGGGCGCGCGCTCACCGCGTCCCGGCGGGGACCATCGGGGTCGGGCCGCGCCGCGGAATCGGCGAGTCCGAGGGCGCGTAGTATCCCTTCCGGTTGGTCACCGCCACCCCGGGGCGGGAGCTCGTGACCCGGATCTGGCGCCACGTGCCGTCGTGCTTCTTGTCGTCGGACGAGTACGCGATCAGGTACTGGTGGCGCAGATCGTCGGCAACCTTGGTGAAGCTCTTCCGGAGCTGCCCCGCGGAGGGAGAGAACACCGCGGTTCCTCCGGTGGTGTCGGCGAGGGAATTCAGGATCGACACGAGCGGCTGCCGCCCGTAGAAGTCCAGCTCCTCGACGCGACCCGTCGGATTGTCCTGCAGCAGCTTGGCGTCGCGCGCGAGCGGCCGCCCGACCCCGATCACGAAGACCATGACGTCGTTCCGGAGCGCCCGGTCGCGAGCCTCCTCGAGCGTGTGCCGGCTCCCCGGCTCGAGCCCGTTCGCCGCCTCGTCGCGGCCGTCGGACAGCAGCAGGAGGACGCGCCGCCCGTCGAACTCCGCCAGCCGCTCGGACGCCCGGTAGATCGCGTCGTAGAGCGCCGTGCCGCCGCTGGCCTTCGCGGACCGGATCGCGCGCTCGAGCTCGCCGCGGTTGGAGGTGAGGTCCTGGAGCATGCGGACGTCGTCGGAGAACCCGACGACCAGCCCCTCGTCGCCGGGCTGGATCACGTCGAGGAACTCCACCGCGGCCTGGATCGCCGCGGTGATCTTGTTGTCGTCCTCCATCGACAGCGACGTGTCGATGACGATCGCGATCCGCAGCGGCCGGCGCTCGGCCGAGAAGCGGTCGATCTGCTGGGGCCGGCCGTTCTCCTCGAGGCGCAGGTCCTTCTGCTGGAGATCGGTGACGTACGCCCCCTTCGTGTCGCGCGCGATCGCGTAAACGTTGACGAGGGCGACTTCCTCGGTCTGGTTGATCGTGAGCCGGCTGGTCTCGATCTGCGCCACGGCGTCGGTCCCGTCCGAGAAGGCGACCGTCGCCGCGAGGCGGTGCCCCACGGTGCCGTCCCCGGCATCCCACGTGAACGTCCACGGGGGGGCGGTCCGCTCGCCGACGATCCGTCCGTCGACGATGAACGTGACCTTCTGGACCGAGGCGCCGGGAGGCGGCACCACCTGGAGCTGCGCCGTCGCTTGGCCGACGGCGGTCGCGTTGCGTCGCGGTGCCAGGAACCGGATGCCGGGGGCGGTGTCCTCTCCGGCCGCCGCGGCCAGAGCGATCGCCAGGAGCGCCACGATGCCGACCGAGGCGGCCGCGACGACGGCGCGCGTGCGCACTCTCACGATGTCTCCGCCCTCCGCGGCACGATGCGCCGCATCTGAAAGACCACGAGATCACCGGCAGGATCGAAGCCGAACTCGACGTCCTGGGCCCGCCCGGTGACCTCCTCGAGTGTACGCGCGAGCGTCCCGACGCGCGCGAGGTCGTCCTCGCTCAGGCAGGGGCGCCCGAGCTCCCCCTCGCCGAGCTTGATCTCGACGGTCCCGAACCCGTCAGAAGCCGGCTCGATCCGGTGCGTCTGGAGGCCCGTCTCGCAGGCGATGAGTGCCCCGGTGCTCCGGCGCACCCAGAAGAGGTCTCCCGGGATCTCTCCCTGCGAGACCCCCTCGCCCAAGCCCCATCCGGCGTTGATCAGGAGCGTATCGGGGCGTCCGGTCGGGTCGCGCGAGAACAGGACGCCCGCGGCGCGGGTCGGGATCATCTCCTGCACGAGCACCGCCTGGTCCGCGCGGAGCGGCGAGGTACCGCTGGCGAACAGCGCGGCCACCGCCCGCGCGTTCCAGAGGGACGACCAGGCCCACCGCACGCGATCGACGATCTCCTCGAGGCCGTGGATGCCGAGGTAGGTGTCGAACAGTCCCGCCAGGCTTCCCAGAGGCCCGTCCTCGATCGTCGCCGAGGATCGCACGGCGACGCGCACCGGTCCGAGCGCGTCGTAGGCCACGCGGATCGCGTCCGCCACCTCCTCCGGCACGTCGCCCGCGAGCAGCGCGGCCCGGGCGCGCCGCGAGACTTCCGCGTCGGTGGCCGCCTCGACGGCAAGCCTCAGCTTCTCTCCGGTCTCCCCGAGCAGGTGAAGGCGGTACGCCGCCGAGGTGACCACGAACCCGCGCGGGCTGCGGCAGCCCGGCGGCAGCGCGTGGAGGATCTCCACCAACCCCGCCGCCTTGCCACCGAGCAGCGAGCGATCCGGCCGGACGCCCGGCGAGAGCGTCACGACCAGCTGCGTCCCGGCGCGCGCGCGCTCCTCCGAGAGGATCCGGGTGAGCCTGTCGTGAAGCCGCTGCACCTCGGCGCGGTCGAGCCGTCCCGCGCGCGCGCGCCGCAGGAGCCGGAACAGACCGCCGAGCCGCGCGCGCATGGCCTCGTCGGGGAGCCCGATCGCGCGACGCACCTCGTCGGCGAGCCGGGTCTCGAGCGCGGCCTGCCGTGCCGCTGCGGTCTGGAGCACCGGCTCGAGCCACTGCTCGAGCCGGTCGGGGTCCGCGCCGAGATCCTCGAGGAGGTGCAGGTCGGCGTCGAGATCGGTCTCGAAGCGGCGGAGCGCTCGTTGCAATTCCTCGACGTCGTCGGCGGCGGCGAGGTCGCCCCGCGCGCGCTCGGAGCGCGCCGAGGCCGCATCGAACACCGAGGCCGCCAGGCGCGCGGTCATCTCGGCGAGGACGGGGCCGTACGCGCCGGGACGCAGCGCGCCGAGCACGCGCCGGACCGCGGTCCCCGCCGGAACGAGCCGGTAGGCGAGCGCGGCGTCGAGGAGAAACGCGAGCGCCGTGTCGTCGCCGGGCGGGCAGGCGGCCAGGAGCGCCTGGAGGAGGGCGTCGTCCTCGGGGTGCTTTCCGAACGCCGCGAGCGGACCGAAGACGCGGCGCACCGAGGCCCGCGCGTTCCGGTCGAGCCCGCCGGGAATCGCGATTCCTCCCCGGAGCCCGTCGATGAAGACGATGTCCCCCTCGTCGAAGGTCGCCGGCCCCGTGCCGCCGGCCGCCGTCTCGAGGATCAGGAGTCCGGGCTCGTCCGGTCCGGCGAAGCGCGCCGGCGTCACGCCGACGAGCGAGACCGACGGCTTGCCGAACTCGCGCGCCAGGAGGCTGACGTGCGAGAGCATCGCGCCGGAGAGCGTGAGCGTCCCCGCCGAGGCGAGGATGCGGCCGACGTCGTCGGGAACCGCACGCTCGGCGAGGAGCACGCATCCGTCCACGTCCGCGGGGGCGAGATCGGGGCGATTACGCTTGAGTGGACCGCACGCTTTGCCGGGAGCGACCCCGCGTCCCCTGATCGAAACGGCCGAAGACACGTGCACGAACAGGGGGAGCAGCATCTCCCCCCAAGAATACCAGCCGCATCATCCGGCGACCGGAGCCGCCGGCGGCGCCGCGGGAGGCGGCGCGCTCTGCACGACGACCGTCGGGCGCCGCTGGCCGTGGAACACGAACACTGCGAGGAGGAGTCCGAAGCCCAGGATCTCGACCGCGAACCAGATCAGGTAGCCGATGCATAACGGGGCCATGCGAAGCACGGCGAACGGGAGGAAGCCCAGGAAGATCGCGCCGAGCAGCGACATCTCGCGGCCGAACGCCCTCCCGATTTTCTGGCCCACGTGGTGGAACACTCCGGTCATCGCCATCCACTTGAGGACGACGAACGCTAGATAGAGGATGATCGCCACCGGGATCCCGATGACCGTCACGCAGAGGAAGATCTGCGTGATCCCCAGCGCGACGTAACCCAGAAGCCCGTAGAACAGCGCGATCACGAGCTTCGCGGGAGTCTCCTCGCTGATCGTGCGGATGCGATCCGGCACGAGCGCCGCCATCAACAGGGCGCAGACGAAGAACAGGAACAGGAAGAAGAGCTTCCAGTAAGTGAAGAACCTCGACAGATTCGGCTTGAACATCCCCAGGCGTCCGAGGTCCGCGAAATCGAGGCCGAACGGGAGATTGACCACTTGCCGCGCGACGTTGGCCCCCTCGCGGCTCAACGACCCGCCGATGTTGACCAGCTCGCCGCCGACCTTCGCTCCCGGATTGAGGCGAGCCTCGGAGAGGACGGCGGTGACGTTGCCGTCGACCGTCCCGGATACGTCGAGCTTCCCCATGACGACCGTCACGTGACCCTTCACGTGGCCGTCGATGACCGCGTGGCCGCGGACGCAGACGACGTCTCCCTCGTGGGTCTCGCCGGCGCGGATCGTGACGTCCTCGCCGATCTCGGTCTGCACCGGCTGGTCGCTCCAGCTGTCGGGCGGCTCCGGCGTGTCCGGCGTGTCCGGCGCGCTCGGGACGGCCGGTGTCTCCGGCGGACGCACCGGATGCGCCGTGGTCGACTTCGTCTCGGCGGGCGCCGGCGGGGGGCTCGGCTTGGCGGCTCCCGCCGTCACGGCGAGGAGCGCCGCCACGAGGAGCGGAACGGCGAATCGACGGCCCAGGGTCATGATGTCTCCTTGGAGGAGGGGGAGGAGGCTCCGGCCCGGAAGTCGCGCGCGATCACGTAGGTCGACAACGCGAGCATCCCGGCGACGGAGATCGTGACGGCGACCGCGGTCACCGGCTGGAGATGTGCGAGCGGGGCGAGCATGGCCTCGAGCGCGCCGCCGAGCGCCAGCGCGGTGCGCCCGAGCGCTCCAGCGATCGTGGCGGCCGTGGAGCCGAGGCGCGCAGCTTCGATCGCCGACTCGGTGGTGGTGCGGGTCAACCCGGTCGCGACTTGGCCGGCGGTCGGAGCGTGCGCCGCGATCCCCGAGACGATCACGGTCCCGACGGCCGCGGCGGCGGCTCCCCAGGCGCACAGCTCGCGCACCGTGACCCTCGAGCTCGGCACGGGGCCGGCCGCTTCGATCCGCGCCATCACGGCGGCACGGACGTCGACCGTGAAAGGCGCGGGAGCGCCGGCGCTTCCGAGTGAGCGTAGCAAGAGCTCCTCGAACGCGTCGTCGCCTCCGATCCGCAGCCGCTCGTCGTCCATCGCGCTCATTCCGTGAAGTGCTCGGGGTTCTTGCGGAGCAGGACCTTCTTGAGGGCGTCCCGCCCGCGCATCAGCCGCGTCTTGACCGTGCCCTCGGGGACGCCGAGGGCCTTCGCCGTCTCGTCGACCTTCAGGCCCTCGACGTAGACGAGGTACATGACCTCCCGGTACCGCTCGTCGATCTCGCCCAGGGCCTTCCGGACGAGGGCGGCGCGCTCGTCGGTCTCGATCCCGTCCTGGGCGCCGGGGGAGGTGTCCTCGACCTGCGCCGGCATCTCCGTGCGGCCGCGCTCCTTCTTCAGCCGGCGGGAGCGGTCGATCAGGTGATTGGCGGTCAGGCGATAGAGCCAGGTGGAGAACGGATGGTCCGGCCGGTACTGGTCCAGGTTCCGGTAGACCTTGAAGAACACCTCGCTCACCACGTCCTCCGCATCCTCGCGACGGCAACCGGATCGCCAGGCGATGCCGGCCACCAGGTTCTGGTACCGTGTCACCAGCTCCCGGAAGCTGTCCTGGCGGCCGGCGAGAACTTCCTTGACGATTCGAAGGTCATCCGCGGCCCGGTCGGCCGCGGAATCGCCGGACACTGGGGTGAAACGCTCCATTTCGGTCCAGGTTCCCGGCACTCCCGGATGGGGCGGTCGCGGAGGCCGGAGAGTACACTAAGGGGTCCCATGGCCGACGATCCCAAGGCCTTCAAGCTCAGGAACATCGCGGTGGCGGGGCGGGAGCTGGCCCTGGCGTGGGGAGACGGCCACGAGACGTTCCTGCCCTTCGATCAGCTCCGCCGGGACTGCCCGTGCGCGGTCTGCCGGGGGCACCACGGGATCGCCGCAGCGCCCCCCGATCCCCTCCGGATCGTCACGGCGCCGGCCACCGGCGAGGTGAGGATCCAGAGGCTCGTTCCGGTCGGGGCGTACGCCGTCCAGATCGTCTGGAGCGATGGTCACGATACGGGGATCTACGCCTTCGAGTCCCTTCGCAAGGCATGCCCCTGCAAGGAGTGCCGGTCATGACGACACGGGTCGGCTTGATGGGTTTCGGCCGGATCGGCCGCAACGTCTTCCGCATCCTGCACCCCCGCACGGACATCGAGGTCGTGGCGATCGTCGACATCGCGGAGCCTGCGGCCCTCGAGTACCTGCTGCGGTTCGACACGGTCCACGGGCGGTTCGAGGACCCGGTCTGGGTGAAAGGGGACCAGCTCTATGCCAAGGGGCGGGGGATCAAGCTCCTCCAGGCCAAGGCACCCGGAGACGTCGACTGGACGGCCCTGGGGGTCGACATCGTGGTCGAGGCGACGGGCCAGTACAGGACCCGGGCGATCCTCCAGAAGCACATCGACCGCGGGGCGCGGCGCGTGATCCTGACGGTGCCGCCCCGCGACACCGTCGACGCGCTCGTGGTGATGGGGGTCAACGACGCCGTGCTCGGGCCGGGCTCGAGGATCGTCAGCAACGCCTCCTGTACGGCAAATGCCTTGGCGCCGATCTGCAAGATCCTCGACGACGCCTTCGGGATCGAGCGGGGGTTCATGACGACCGTGCACGCCTACACGAACGATCAGCGCCTGGCCGACGTCCCCCACACCGAGATGCGCCGCTCCCGGGCCGCGGCCGAGAACATCATTCCCACCCTGACCCACTCGCCGGCGGTCGTCGAGTCGATTCTCCCGCAACTGAAGGGGAAGCTCGACGGGATGGCGCTCAACGTCCCGGTTCCGGACGGCTCCACCGTGGATCTCGTCACGCTGATGAAGCGGCCCGTGACGGTCGAGGAGGTGAACGAGACGGTCAAGTCGGCGTCGCTGACGACGTTCGCCGGGATCGTCGAGTACACCGATCAGCCGATCGTCTCCTCCGACGTGATCGGAAACGGGCATTCCGCGGTGTTCGATGGGCTGTCGACCTTCGTCCTCGGGGGGACGATGCTCAAGACGATCACCTGGTACGACAACGGCTGGGGGTACGCATCGCGCGTGGTCGAGCTGATCGGGCGGCTCGCGGCTCTCGACGCGCCGGTCGGAGCGGGGAGGTAGCCGTGGCGAAGCCGAGGGTCGCGATCAACGGGTACGGGCGGATCGGCCGCGCCGCCTTTCGACTCCTGTCCGAGCGCACCGACGTCGAGGTCGTCGCCATCAACGACGTCACCGCCAACGAGACGCTCGCCTATCTGACCCGCTTCGACACCGTCTACGGGCGCTACCCCGGAACGGTCACGCTCGAGGGGGACCGGATGACGGCCGGGACACAGACGGTCCGGATGCTCGAGCAGAAGGATCCGACCCGGCTCCCGTGGAAGGAGCTGGGCGTCGACGTCGTGATCGAGGCGACCGGGAAGTTCCGGAAGAAGGAGGAGTGCGCCTGGCACGTCGCCGCCGGGGCCAAGCGTGTGATCCTGACCGTCCCCGCGAAGGACGAGGTGGACGCGATGGTCGTGGTCGGCGTCAACGACCACGTGCTCAAGCCCTCCGACACGATCGTGTCCAATGCCTCGTGCACGACGAATTGTCTGGCACCCGTCGCCAAGGTGCTCCAGGACTCCTTCGGCATCGTCCGCGGCGTGATCACGACGGTCCACGCGTACACGAACGATCAGCGCCTCGCGGATGTCTTCCACAAAGACCTCCGGCGCTCGCGCGCCGCGAACGAGAACATCATCCCGACGACGACCGGAGCGGCGCGCGCCGTCGGAAAGGTCCTCCCCGAGCTGAAGGGGAAGCTGGACGGGATCGCGATGCGCGTGCCGGTCCCCGACGGCTCGACGGTCGACCTGGTCGCGGAGCTGGCCGTGCCGGTGACGGTCGCCTCGGTCAATGCGGCGATCAAGGAGGCCGCCTCGAAGGCGCCGCTCGCCGGGATCCTCGAATACTGCGACGACCCGATCGTCTCCTCCGACATCATCCAGGACGCGCACTCCGCGATCTTCGACTCGCTGTGCACGCGCGTGCTCGGCGGCAACTTCGTCAAGGTCATCGCCTGGTACGACAACGAGTGGGGGTACTCGTGCCGGGTGGTGGACCTGATCGGGAAGCTGGCGGCGCTCGGCTAGTACGCCTTCGCGAAGTGGACCCGCCGCTTCGAGTCGCCGTTGCAGCGGATGCACCGCCCCGATTCCGAGGGAGCGTCGAAGACCAGCACGCGCACCGTCGCCTTCGTTTCTTCCTGGATCGCCGCCTCGCAGGAGGTCTGGCCGCACCAGTGCGCGAGAAGGAATCCTCCCGCGCCGTCCAGCCTCGCCTTGAAGTCGTCGTAGGAGTCGACGAGGACGGTCGCCGCGTCGCGCCTCGCCTTCGCCGCGTCGAACATCTCCGTCTGGAGCTCGGCGAGGAGCCGCGGGACGGCCTCGCCCGCATCGACGATCGGGACGAACGACTTCGCTCGGTTCGTGCGCTTGACGCAGCAGACCGACCCCTTCTCGAGGTCCTTCGGGCCGATCTCGATCCGTAGCGGGACGCCGAGCATCTCCCACTCGTTGAACTTGAAGCCGGGGGAGAGGTTCTCCCGGGCGTCGAGCTTCACCGTGACGCCGGCCCCCTGGAGGAGGGCCTCGACCTCCCGCGCCGCGGCGAGGATCCTCTCGACGGGATCATTCGCCTTCCAGATGGGCACGATGACGGCCTGGATGGGGGCGAGCCTCGGAGGCAGCACGAGGCCGTTGTCGTCGCCGTGCGCCATGACGATCGCGCCGACGAGGCGCGTGGACACGCCCCACGACGTGTTGTGCGCGTGCTCCCAGTCGCCGGATTCGGTCTGGAACTTCAGATCGAACGCCTTCGCGAAGTTCTGGGCGAGATGGTGGGACGTTCCGGCCTGGAGCGCCCGCCCGTCCTGCATGAGCGCCTCGATGCAGTACGTGTGATGGGCGCCGGCGAACTTCTCCTTCTCCGTCTTGAGCCCCTTGAGCACGGGAACCGCCATGTGCTCCTCGGCGAAGGCAGCGTAGACGTCGAGCATCCGCCGGGCCTCGGCCTCGGCGTCGTCGTAGGTGGCGTGCGCGGTGTGCCCCTCCTGCCAGAGGAACTCGGTCGTACGCAGGAAGAGGCGCGTGCGCATCTCCCACCGGACGACGTTTGCCCACTGGTTGATCAGCAGGGGAAGGTCCCGGTACGACTGGACCCACTTCGCGAACATCGAGTAGATGATCGTCTCCGACGTCGGGCGGATGATCAGCTCTTCCTCGAGCTGGCTCTCGGGGTCGGGCACGAGCTCGGACCGGCCGTCCTTCACCACGGCGCGGAGGCGCGAGTGCGTGACGATCGCGCACTCCTTCGCGAACCCCTCGACGTGCTCGGCCTCCTTGGCGAGGAACGACTTCGGAATGAACAGCGGGAAGTACGCGTTCTGGTGGCCGGTCGCCTTGAACATCCCGTCGAGGACCCGCTGCATGTTCTCCCACAGGGCGTACCCGTGCGGCCGGATCACCATGCACCCCTTGACCGGCGAGTAGTCGGCCATCCGCGCCTGGGTCACGACGTCGGTGTACCAGCGCGCGTAGTCCTCGGTGCGGGGCGTGATGAGCTTGGCCATGGGAGTCCTTTCGCGGTATTCCTTCCAGACGATGAGCGGAAACGAAGCGGGGATTATAGGAGGCCCGGGAGGCGCCGATCCAGGGGCGCCGCCGGAACAGCCGTCTCCGCCGCTCCCGCCCGAGCCCACCCGGCCGGCGCTCCTGGTCCCCGCCCTCGAAGAAGGAGCGTGGCTGCTCGGTGCGATCGCTCTCACCGCGTTCGTCTCGATGGCGCTGACCGCGCTCAAGGGGAAGTTCGCCGCGGCGGCGCCGCCGGTGGCGCTGTTCGGTCTCCACGGTCTGGTCGGGCTGCACGTCCTGCGTGCCGAGCGCGGGAAGCTCCCAACGTGGCTGAGGAGAGGGTGGCGGATCGTGCTGGCGGGTCTCGCCGGCGGCGCTCTGCTCCTCGCGTTCAACGGTGCGTACAGCTGGTCGATCGAGCGGATCGGCGTGACGCCGACCGACGTCATCTCGGAGCTGACCAGCCTGGCGCCCATGCCGGTGATCGTCGCGTGGGCCGGCTTCTTCGCGCCGATCGTGGAAGAGCTCTACTTCCGCGGACGGCTGCTCGACGCGCTCGACGCGCGCATCGGAGAGCGGTGGTCCACCGCGGTGACCGCCGTGCTGTTCGGCGCCGTCCACGGCATTCCGGAGTACTTCCCGGCCTTCGTCGTTCTCGGGCTCGGCCTCGTCTGGCTGCGGCGCCGCACCGGCGGGCTCGTCGCACCGATCGTCGCGCACATCCTCAACAATCTCGTGGCGCTCTCTTGACGGGACATTCTGCTTTTTCCTTCAATTCCTAAAATCCCTTTACCTCAGCGGGACGAAGCGCACGGGGATGACCGATCGCCGTGTCAACCCGGAGTCGGTGCGCGTGAAGACCCAGAGCTCCTGGCTGGACACACCGAGCGGGATCACGAGACGGCCCCCCGGCGCGAGCTGATCCGCGAGTGCTCCGGGCAGCTCGCCGGGGGCGGCGGTGACCACGATCGCCTCGAACGGCGCGGCCTCGGGCCAGCCGCGCGAGCCGTCGCCCACCCGGAGGTGAACGTTCGTGTAGCCGAGGGCCGCGAGCGCGGCGCTCGCGCGCTTCGCCAGATCCGGCTCGAGCTCGATGCTGAAGATCTCCCCCGCGCACTCAGCGAGGACCGCCGTTTGGTAGCCGGAGCCGGTCCCGATCTCGAGCACCCGCGAGGCGGGCCGCAGCTCGGCGAGCTCGGTCATCAGCGCGACGACGTACGGCTGCGAGATCGTCTGCCCCCGACCGATCGCGACCGGCCCGTCCTCGTAAGCCCGCGCGCCGTCGGCCTCCGGCACGAAAAGGTGGCGCGGGACCCCACCCATCGCGGCGAGGACGGCGGGGTCTCGGACCCCGCGTGCAGCGACCTGCGCGGCCACCATCCGTGCCCGCTCGTCCCCCCGGTCTTCCATCCCGCCCCTCGACGGCAACAAGCCGCCGGCATTATGTTCCCGGCATGCACCCCCCGTGGCGGCTGAAGGTCGGAATTGCGCTCGGCGGCGGCGCGGCGCGCGGTCTGGCGCACGTCGGCGTCCTGCGCGGGCTCGTCCGCGAGGGGATCCCGATCGACGTCGTCACCGGCACCAGCATGGGAGCGGTCGTCGGCGGCGCTTTCGCCGCGTGCGGGGACATTGCCGCGGTGGAGGCCCGCGTCCGGTCGCTCCTCGCCAGCGAGGAGTTCCGCCGGACGCGCCTGGCGTTCCTGAAGGAGACGAAGCACAGCCGCGGGAGTCTCCTCTTCTCGGTGACGAACCTCGTACGCCGCGGCGTGCTCTACGGGGCGTCGACCCTCGCCGGATCGTTCCTCTCCGCGGAGGAGTTCGTCCGGAGCCTCGCGATGATCCTCCCGGACATCGACGTCTCCGAGACCCCGATCCGGTTCGCCGCGTCCGCCGTCGACCTCGAGGGCGCGGTCGAGGTCGTGCTCGGGAGCGGGAATCTGCGCGAGGTTGCCGCCGCGAGCTCCGCGATTCCGGGGCTCCTTCCGCCGCGCCGTCTTCACGGCCGGCTTCTCGTCGACGGCGGATGGGTCGACAAGATCCCGATCCTCCCCGCGTTCCGTCTCGGCGCCGACGTCGTCATCGGCGTCGACATCTCCGCCGACATGGAGGAGGCGCGGACCTACCGGCACGGGATCGACGTCGTCATCCGCGCGAACCTCATCAAGGACGCCGCGCTGACGACGCTCCACCGGCGCCTGGCGGACGTGATCCTCACCCCGGACGTCGGCAAGATCCACTGGGCGGACTTCGAGTCGGCGGATTACTGCATCGACGCCGGCGACCGCTCAGTGGCGAACGCGGCCGCGGAGATCCGCGAGCTGTTGCGTCTCGAGCGCGTGCGCTCGATGGTCCGCCCCGGCATGGGCAAGCGGATGGCGGAGCGCTACCTTGCCGGAGCGGATCTAAGATTCGTCCTGGAGTGACATCGAGGTGAAACGCCCCGGAAGAACCCTGTTGGTCGCCGCAGGGGTGCTCGCCGGCCTGTTCCTCCTGGCGGCGGCGCTCGTGCCGGTCCTGTTCAGCGGCGAGAAGCTCAAGCCGAAGGCCGAGGAGGAGCTGTCGCGCCTGATCGGCCGCAATGTGTCGCTCGGGACTCCTTCCGTGTCCATCTGGTCCGGGCTCGCGCTCCACGCCGACAGTTTCAGGGTCGGCGAGCCGCTCCAGGGAGCCTCCGCGGGAGCCCCGGTCCTCGAGGCCGGGCCGACCGCGGTGCACGTCGCGTTCCTGCCGCTCCTCCACAAGGAGGTCGTCGCGCGCTCGATCACGATCGAGCGCGCGCGCGTCATCCAGGCCGGAGCGACGCTCGTCTCCGATCTCTCGCTGGCGAGCCGACTGCGCGTCGGCGCGGACGGCGCGCTCGCGGCCGCGGGAGAGGTGTCGGCGCGCGTCGACGCGCTCGCGGGCCGCCCCGAAGCCAGAGCCACGTTCGACGTCGCGCTCACGGGCGGAGCCCTCGAGGTCCACGCGCTGTCTGCCAGTACGGGCTCGGTGCGCGTGAGCGGGTCGGGGCGGGTGGACGGGATCAGCTCCGACGCGCCCCGGGCGCGCCTGGATCTCGAGGTGAGCCTGCCGAAGTCGACCGCCTCCGGGAGGTTCGACCTGATCGTCGATCCCAGTGCCCCGAAGGCGACTTTCGACGTCGCCGCGAAGCTGATCGATCTCGACGAGGTCATGAAGACCGCGGGCTCGTTCGCGGTCGCCTCGGGAGCACCCACGCCGGCGGCCGGTGGGCTCGTTCCCGCCGCCGCCGCGGCCGAGGCGGCGCCCGCGGCCGCGCCCGATCTTCTCGTCCACGCGCATGCGGACGGGACGATCAAGGCGGCGCGCTGCGTCTATGCCGGACTCGACATGACCGACGTCTCCGCGAAGGCCACGCTCGACGGCGGCAGGTTGACCCTCGACGATACCCACGTCTCCCTCTTCGGCGGGCACGCGCGCGGGAAGGTGGAGGCGCATCCGTTCGATGTCTCGCGCCCGTTCTCGCTCCGGCAGACGGTCGAGGGGGTCGGCATCGGAAGCCTCATCGCGGCGCTCGCTCCCGCGCAGAAGGGTACCGTCGACGGAAAGGCGGCGCTCGAGATCGCCGTCACCGGGCGCGCGGGGACCAGCCCGCTCCTGCCGACGATCGACGGTACGGGGTCTTTGGCGGTCGAGCACGGGAAGATCGCGAGCATCGGGATGATCAAGCAGGTGATGGCGCTGCTCGAGACGGCGGGCGCCAAGGGCATCGCGAAGGGGGAGACTCCGTTCGACCGCTTGAGCTCCCACTTCGAGGTGGCCCAAGGGGTCGCGCGGACGCAGGACCTCCAGTTCCGGTCGGCGGATCTGGACGCCGACGGCCGCGGATCGGTCGGTTTGGGCGGCGCGCTCGATCTCGACGTCGTGGGGACGTTCTCGAAGACCGTGAGCGATCAGCTCGTCGCGAAGACCCACGCGCTCTCGATCCAGCAGGGGGCGGACGGGCGGCTCGCCTTTCCGCTGAAGCTGCGCGGCACCCTGATGGCGCCCCAGGTCCAGCTCGACGTCGACGCCGTGCTCCAGCACGGGATCAAGAAGAAGCTCGAGGAGCAGGTCAAGCACGACCTGAAGAAGAAGATCCTCGACAAGTACTTCAAGCACTGAAGGGAGCACCGTGGCACACGAGCACATCCACCTGATCGGAATCGGCGGCACGGGCATGACCTCCCTCGCCGGGTTGCTACGCGAGGCGGGAGCGGAGGTGACCGGCTCCGACGGGCCGCTCTATCCGCCGACCTCCACGATCCTCGCGGAGATGGGCATCCGGGTCTTCGAGGGATACGATCCGCGGCACCTCGACCCTGCTCCCGATCTCGTCGTCATCGGCAACGCCGTGCGGCGGGGGAACGCCGAGGCGGAAGAGGTCCTCGACCGGAGGCTGCGGTACGCGTCGATGGCCGGACTCCTCGAGGAGCGCTTCCTCGCCGGCCGGCACGCGATCGTCGTCGCCGGCACGCACGGGAAGACGACGACCACCGCGATGCTGGCCTGGGTCCTCCACCACGCCGGCCGCGATCCCGGGTTCCTGATCGGCGGGCTCGCCAAGAACTTCGACCGCTCGTACCGGATCGGCTCCGGTCCCGCGTTCGTCATCGAGGGAGACGAGTACGACACTGCATTCTTCGACAAGGGCCCGAAGTTCATGCACTACAAGCCGGACACGGCGCTGATCGGGACCGTCGAGTTCGACCACGCCGACATCTTCCGGGACCTCGACGAGGTCAAGAAGGTCTTCCGGTGGCTGACGAACATCGTTCCGCGCCGCGGTCTCATCGTCCGTCACGAGGACTGCGCCGTCACGCGCGAGGTCACGGCGGGCGCGCAGTCACGGGTCGTGGGGTACGGGCTGGCGTCTGGAGGCTGGCGCGCCGAGGGGATCGAGCACGCCCCTGACGGGATCTCGTTCCGCGCGATGCGCGACGGACGGCCGTTCGCCGAGATCCGCCTGGCGGTCTCGGGGGAGTACAACGTCCGGAACGCGCTCGCCGTGATCGCCGCGGCGACCGAGCAGGGGCTGACCGCTGGCGAGATCCAGGAAGGGCTCGCGAGCTTCGCGGGGGTCAAGCGGCGCATGGAGGTCAAGGGGGAGGTTTGCGGGATCGTCGTGCTCGACGATTTCGCCCACCATCCGACGGCGATCACGCAGACCCTGCGCGCCGTGCGGCAGCGCTACCCAGGGCGGCGGCTCTGGGCCGTGCTGGAGCCGCGCTCCTGGTCGCTGCGCCGCAACGTCTTCCAGTCCCGGCTCGCCGAATCCTTCGACGACGCCGATGAGGTCGTCCTCGCCGAGGTGTTCGGCGCCGACCAGCTGCAGCCGGGGGAGCGCCTCGATCCGGCGAAGCTCGAGCGTGACCTGGCCGAGCGCGGGAAGCGGGGGCGCTTTCTTTCCGGGGTCGACGCGATCGTCGCCCACATCTCGTCGGCCGCGCGCCCCGGAGACGTCGTCGCGGTGCTCTCGAACGGCGGGTTCGGTGGGATCCACGAGAAACTGCTCGCTGCCTTCGAGGAGCGCCTGAAGGCGGCTCCCAGGCTTCGCTGAAAAATGCGGGCCGGCGGCCCAACGCCACCGGCCCGGGACGGCGACCGAGTGAGGGGGGGCGGTCGCCGTCCAAACTTGCCATCGCGATCGTCAGCGGCCCCGGTGCGGCTCCTTGACCTTCGGCGCGGGTCGCGGCGCGGCCTGATGGGGCGCCGGCGCGGGACCCGGGTGCGGGCCGGCCTGGGGCTGCGGCATCGCGCGCGGAGCGGGCGCCGGAGCCTGGTACCGCGGCATCGGCGCCTGGTAGCGCGGCGCTAGCGTTTCATACCGGGGGGACGGAGCCTGATAGCGCGGTTCCTGCGACTGCGTCTGTCTGCGGTCTTGCTGAGTCTCGAGGGGGCGCGACATCCTCTGGTAGAAATCGCGCAGATTCTGCCGGGTGTCCGGTGCGGCCTCGCGCTCCCGGGCGGGCGCGTCCGACCGGCGGGGATCTTCGGTGAAGCGCCGCGGGTAGGCATGCGGCGCCGTGCGGGATTCGTTTTTCGGCGCGCTCGGGTCGGGGCGGCTGGCGCCGCCGCGCGGCGGCGGGGCGGGCATCGCGTGCTGCGAAGGGGCCGTGGGCACGGCACGAGACGGCTCGGAGGCGCCGCGGGGCGCCGTGACCCCGTGGGACGTCGGGAAGCCGATCCCACGCCGCGCGAGCCGGTCCTGGATGTCGACCAGGCGGTGCTGCCCGGCCGTCTCTCCGGTCGGGACGCGAAGGCGCGCCGACCGGTCCTCGACGACCTCGCGCAGCGCCTTTTCCCGGGCCAGCGGCTGCGACGCGATCGCCCGCGGGGCGACGTGCGGGGCGCGGGCCACCACGGTCGCGTCCTTCAGATGGTCGCCGACCTGCGAGACGGGCACCGCGTACCGGCGAACGTTGACGGCGGCGATGTTCGAGTAGTTGACGAACGTCCAGCAGTGCGGGTCGTAGTAGCCGTAGTACCGCGGGCCGTACCAGCACGGGTAACCCCAGTAGCCGAGCGGCGCCCACCCGACGTACGCCGAGCCCCAGGACCACGACACCCAGGCGCCGCCGAACACGTGTCCCGGACACCAGCACCAACCGAACCCCGCGATCCACTGCCAGCAGCCGTAGTGATACGGCGCCCAGCCCCAGGGCTCCGAGCCGACCCAGAAGTACCCGCCGGGCCCGTACGTCCAGGAGCCGTCGTAGTAGGGCCGCCAGTCGGACGAGACTCCCGACGGATACCAGACGGTGCCGTAGTCGGGCACGGTGGCCCAGTTACCGTACGCCGACAGCTCGCCGTAGTACGGGCGCACCTCCTCGGGGACGTCGCTGCTGCGCACCGCCTCGCCGCCGCCGGTGTCACCCTCGGCCCGCGCGTAGTGATCGTGCGTGCGATAGGCCGCATCGCGCGCCTCGCACCAGCGGTCGAAACCGTCCTCCGCGACCGACCGGAACGCGACCGGATCGTCCGGCAGCCGTCCGGGCGAGACGAAGCTCTGCGTGCCGCCGCGCACGAGGACGGACGCCGACGTGCCGCCCACCTCAGCGACCCCGCGATAAGACGCCACGCGGGTCTGCCCGTGCGCGTCGATCTCGATGCGGAAGTCCCCCTCGCCCTGGAGGTAGACGGACGAGGCGTCGGTGTCGACGCGGAACTCGTTCGATTCCGGTACGCGGGAGCCGATGCGCAGCGCCCCGCGGCGCAGCACGAGCACGGTGTTGTCCTGGTACTTGGCCGACGGGTCGGGAAGCGACTGGAACTGCACGTCGCTGTCGCGGTCGATCCTCACCAGAGAGCCGCCGGCCAGCTGCACCTCGATGCGCTGATCTCCATCGGTCTTGACCGTGTCGCCGGGGAAGATCGGGGCGTTCACGCCGGCGCGATCGCCGGTCGCGCCCTCGTGGTCCCCCGCGCGCTCGATGGTGGCGCCGTTCTCGGCGTACCGGACGCGGCCGTAAGTGCCGGCCTGGTAGCCGTCGCCGTACCCGGAGTCATCCGCCTGGCCGAAGACCGCCGGAGAGACCGCCGCGACCAGCATCGCGGCGCCCCACCCGATGATCGCTCGCCGTGCGGTGGTCATGGCGTCCTCCCTGGATTCCCTCGCTCGGACACCTTCCGGGGTTGCATCGCTCGTGCCACCGGAGAGCCGAAGAGAAACGCCGGAATTCGTGTCCTTCCGCGGGCGCGAACCGCCCGGTGCGAGACCGGGAGAGGCCGCAGGCGTCCCATCCGGCGGACGCTCCGGGTTCGGTTGACGGTCATTTCGGGCGGATGCTACCGTCGCCGCATGGCGCTCCGCCCGATCGTGCTCTACCCGGATCCCGTGCTGCTGACCCCGACGAATCCCGTCGGAAAGGTCGACGAGGAGATCCGCACGCTGGTCGCCGACATGATCGACACGATGCATGCCGCGCCCGGGATCGGTCTGGCCGCCAACCAGGTCGGCGTGGGCAAGCGCATCTGCGTCGTCGACCTGTCGGTAGGGGAGCACGCCGACGAGCTCCTCGTGCTGATCAACCCTCGCGTCGTCTCCACCGACGGCTCGGAGACCGGCGAGGAGGGGTGCCTCTCCTTTCCCGACATCCACCTCGACATCGAGCGCCCGTTCCGCGCCACCGTCGAGGCGGAGAACCTTTCCGGGGCGACCTTCCGCGTCGAAGCGGAGGGGTTGCTCGCGCGGGCGTTGCAGCACGAGATCGAGCACCTCGACGGGCGCGTGTTCCTCCAGAACCTGTCTCCGCTGAAGCGGGAGCTGATCAAGCGCCAGATCCGGAAGCGCATCAAGGCCGGCGACTGGGTCGCGACCTTCGAGCGACAGCCGTCGCGGTGAGGGTCGTCTTCCTAGGGACGCCCGAGACGGCGCTCCCGGCCCTGGAAGCGCTCCTTGGCACCGGTCACACCGTACCGCTGGTGGTCACGCGCCCCGATCGGCCGGCCGGCCGATCGCGGGTGCCGCGGCCGTCTCCGGTCAAGCAGCGAGCCGCGGCCCTGGGGCTCCCCGTGACGACGCCCGGCGGCGTGCGCTCGGGGGAGTTCCTGGCGGAGCTTCTGTCGGCCCGGCCGGACGTGCTCGCAATCGTGGCGTTCGGGCGGATGCTCCCAGCGCCGGTTCTCCGGGCGGCACCCCACGGCGCGATCAACGTGCACTTCTCGCTCCTGCCGAGATACCGCGGCGCCGCACCGGTGAGCTGGGCGCTCGCGCGCGGCGAGTCGACGACCGGTGTGACCACGTTCCGGCTCGACGAGGGGCTCGATACCGGCGACATCCTGATGCAGCGGAGCGTCGCGATCGAGCCGCACGAGCACGCTCCCGCGCTGCTCCGCCGCCTGGCCGGGATCGGTGCGGGGCTCCTGCTCGACACGCTCGAAGGGGTCGCGGCAGGGTCGATCGTGCCGACTCGCCAGGACCCCGCGGCGGCGAGCCTCGCCCCGTTGCTCAAGCGCGAGGACGGTCTGTACGACCCGGGCTGGACCGCCGCCGAGCTCGCCGGTCGCGTCCGGGGGTTCGACCCCTGGCCCGCCGTGTGGGCGCGGGGGGCCGCCTCGCGGCTCCGTCTCGTCGACGTCGCGATCGACACGGTGGAGGCCTCGGCGGCGCCCCCCGGGACGGTCCTTCCGGGGCCGGGGGAGACGGTTCGTCTCGCGTGCGCATCCGGCACCGTGGCCTCGGTCGCCGCGATCCAGCCCGATGGCGCGCGCGTGATGGCGCCTCGCGCCGCGATCAACGGCCGGCGCCTCCGGCTCGGGGAACGACTTGAGCGGCCGCAACCCGAGGCGTGACGCTTTCGCGATCTTGAGGCGCGTCGAGGACGCGGGGGCGTATGCGTCCGCCCTCCTCGAATCGCGTGCCGGCGCCTACGACGACCCGCGCGATCTGGCGCTGCTCCACGAGATCGTTCTCGGGGTCCTGCGGAGGCGGCGCGCGCTCGACCACGCCATAGCACGCATCGCCTCGCGGGATACCGGCGCGATCGAGCCTCCCGTTCTCACGGCGCTTCGCGTCGGCGCCTACGCGCTGCTGTTCCTCGATCGCGTCCCGGACTTCGCCGCCGTCGACACCGCCGTGGCCCTCGTCAAGGACGCCGGGCGCGCGCAGGCGGCCGGTTTCGTCAACGGCGTGCTCCGGGCGATCGCCCGCGACCGCGACGCGCTCCTTCCGGCGGATCCCGATCGCGGTGACGTCGAGGGGCTGGCGCTCGCGCACTCGCATCCCATCTGGTGGACCCGTAGGGTGGTGTCGCGGCTCGGCTGGGAGCGCGCGAGCGCCCTGCTCGCCTCCGGGAACGAGCCTGCGGCGACGACGCTCGCCCCCTGGGAGCCCGAAGGCCGCGCGGAGGACCTGGCCGCGCGGCTCGCCACGGAAGGTGTCGCGACCGCGCCGTGCACGTTCGTCCCCGGCGCTCTTCGCGTGGTCTCGGGAGTTCCGCAGCGGACGCCGGCCTTTCGCGAGGGACGATTCTTCATCCAGGACGAGGCCTCGCAGCTGGCCGTCGCGATGTTCGGAGAGCGGGTGGGACCCTACGCTGCCGACCTGTGCGCGGCGCCGGGGGGAAAGGCGCTCGGGCTCGCGCGGCGCGCGAGCAAGGGCTCGCTCGTGGTCGCCGCGGATCGTAACGCGCGCCGGTTGACGCGCCTCAACGGGTCGATCGCCAGGCTCGGCGCCACCGGGATCGCGCTGGTCGCGCTCGATGCGACCACGGCGGCCCGGACGCTCGCGGCGTCGTTCGACGACGTGCTCGTCGATGCGCCGTGCAGCGGGACGGGGACTCTGCGGCGGCACCCCGAGATCCGGTGGCGCCTCGCCGAGGAAGACCTGCCTCGTCATGCGGAGCGCCAGGGCCGGATCCTGCGCGGCGCAGCGCCGCTTGTCGCCCCCGGAGCGAGGCTGGTCTATTCGGTCTGCTCGATGGAGCCCGAGGAAGGGGAAGAGGTCGTCGCATCGTTCCTCTCCGAGCATCCGGAGTTCAGGTCGGAGGACCCGCGCGAGAACCTCCCGGCCGCGGCAGCGTCCCTCGTCGCACCGGATCTGTCGTTGCGGACGACGCCACTCGATGGGGGCATGGACGGTTTCTTCGCGGCCTGCCTCCGGCGTGCGGACGGTCGCAGCGGACGGTTGTAGGATGGCGCTCCGCCCGGCGGAGCGGGGCGAGGACGGAGGATCGACATGAAGGGTTTGATCGGTTGCGGCGCCGTCGCGCTCGTCCTGATCCTGATCGTCGGCGGGGTATTCTTCTGGGGGGTCGGCGTCAACAACCGCCTGGTGCAGAAGCAAGTCGCCGTCGAGTCGGCCTGGGCGAACGTCGAGAACGTTTACCAGCGGCGCGCCGACCTCATCCCGAACCTCGTCGAGACCGTCAAGGGCGTCGCCAATTTCGAGAAGTCGACGATGACGGCCGTCGTCGAGGCCCGCGCCAAGGCGACCCAGACGGTCATCACGCCCGAGGTCCTGAACGACCCGCAGAAGTTCGAGCAGTTCCAGAAGGCGCAGGGGGAGGTTTCGGGCGCGATCTCACGCCTGCTCGCGGTGGCGGAGAACTATCCGCAGCTCAAGGCGAACCAGAATTTCCTGGAGCTGCAGTCGCAGCTCGAGGGCACCGAAAGCCGGATCGCGGTCGAGCGGCGCCGGTTCAACGAGGCCGTGCAAGCCTACAACACCGCGATCCGGGTCTTCCCGGCGTCGTTCGTCGCGAGCTTCCGCGGCTTCGGGGCGAAGCAGTTCTTCGCCGCCGAGGCCGGCGCGGAGAAGGCCCCCCAGGTGAAGTTCTAGGCCGCTCGCGTGACCCTCTCACGATCGACGCTCGCTCGCATCGTCGCCGCGGTGCTCGTGACGCTCGCGGCGGCGCGCGCGCGTGCCGGAGCACTTCCGGACAAGCCCACCGAGCGCGTCAATGACGCGGCCGGGATCCTCTCGGCCGCGGCCAAGTCCTCGATCGAGGCGAAGCTCGCGGCCTACGAGCGCGAGACCTCGAACCAGATCGTGGTCGCGACGATCCCGACTCTCGGCGGAGAGGAGATCAACGACTTCACGAACCGGCTTTTCGAGCGCTGGGGCCTCGGGCAGAAAGGGCGCGACAACGGCGTCCTGCTCCTCGTCGCCATGGAGGACCGCAAGGCGCGGATCGAGGTCGGCTACGGTCTCGAGGACCGGCTCACCGACGCGCTCTCGCGCCGGATCCTGGAGGAGCGACTCTTCCCCGCATTCCGCGAGAAGCAGTTCGCGAGCGGTATCTCCGAGGCTTGCGACGGGATCATCCAGGCGACGCAGGGAGCCTACGTCGCGCGCGCGCGGGAACGCCGCGGCAATTCTGTGCCCCCACTCGTCATTATTTTCGTCGTGATCGTGGTCCTGATCATTCTCTTCGGCCTCCAGCGAGGAGGTACCCTCGGCCGGGGAGGAGGCAGCGGGTTCTACCGCTCCGGCCCCCTGTGGTGGGGAGGCGGCGGAGGGTGGGGAGGCGGCGGAGGCGGCGGCTGGAGCGGCGGAGGGTGGGGAGGCGGCGGAGGCGGCGGCGGGGGGTTCGGCGGCTTCTCGGGCGGCGGGGGAATGTCCGGAGGCGGCGGGGCCTCGGGATCGTGGTGAGGTGAGGCGGATGCCCTGGTGGAAGAACGCGGTGCACCGGCTCCTGAGCCAGAAGGATCAGGAGCGGATCGTCGCGGCGATCGCCGCGGCCGAATTGCGTACCTCCGGGGAGATCCGCGTGCACGTCGAGGCAACTTCGGGGGGCGATCCGCTCGCGGCTGCGCGCCGCTGGTTCGTCCGCCTCGGCATGCAGAAGACGGCGCACCGGAACGGGATCCTGATCTACGTGGCCGTCGACGAGCGGGCGTTCGCCATTGCCGGCGACGACGGAATCCACGTCCACGTCGGCGACGACTTCTGGAACGCCGTCCGCGACGCGTTGCGGGAGGATTTCGCCCGGGGCGCGTTCGCCGACGGGCTCGTGCGGGCGATCGGGGTGACGGGGGACAGGCTCGCCGCGCACTTCCCGCGCGAGACAGGGGACCGGAACGAGCTTCCGGACGAGATCTCCGGCGGATGAGCGCGAGGCCGATCCTTCGCTGGACGGGGCGTGTGGCGGGCGGTTGCCTGCTCGCGGTCGTCGTCGGAGGCCTTGCTTTCTGCGTGGCCTTCCGCGCGGAGCGGCGCGTCAACGTGGTCACCGTTCCCGACTGGACCGGCAAGCCTCTCGCCCGTGCGACGGCGGATGCCGGAGCGCTCGGGCTCGTGCTCGAGACCGCGGGGCAGCGGCACGATCCGGGGGTGCCGGTCGACGGGATCGTTCAGCAGGACCCGCAGGCGGGAGCCGTGGTGCGCCGGGGGCGGACGGTCCGCGTGACGTTGAGCCTCGGCGGCGAGACGATCGCGGTTCCCGACGTCGTGCGGCATCCGGCCCGCCAGGCGGAAGCGGAGATCCGGCGGATGGGGCTCGAGCCGGGTGTCGAGACGCGGGTCACCGTGTCGGACGTCCCCGAGGGGCAGGTCATCGCGCAATGGCCGGTGCCGGGCACGACCTCGCTCAACGGCGAGCGCGTGCACCGGCTCGTCTCCGAGGGCCCGCGCGTGCCGCGCTGGGTGATGCCCGATCTGACGGGACGTCCGTTGCGCGAGGCCCAGGATTGGATCACCCTGTGCGGGTTCCGGGCGGGGCCGGTGCGCCGCATGCCGTCCCCGGGGAAGGCCCCGGGAACGGTCCTCGGGCAACAGCCGCTCGCCGGCTGGCCCGTCGGACCCCGGGACGTCGTCGAGCTGACGGTGGCTCGATGAAAGGAGCCGGCCGTCGTGGAGGACCCGCCGCCGTGGGCGCCGTGATCGCGCCGTCGATCCTCTCCGCGGACTTCGGCCGCCTCGCGGCCTCGATCAAGGACGTCGAGGCGGGAGGCGCCGCGATGATCCACGTCGACGTCATGGACGGCCACTTCGTCCCCAACATCACGATCGGGCCCGCGGTGACCAAGGCCGTGCGCGCGACGACCCAGCTCCCCGTCGATTGCCATCTGATGATCGAGCAGCCCGCCCGGTACATCGAGGCGTTCGCCTCGGCCGGCGCCGACATGATCTCCGTTCACGTGGAGGCGGAGCGGCACCTCGAGCGCACCGTCCGGGCGATCCAGGAGCTCGGCGCCAAGGCGGGGGTGGTGCTGAACCCGGCGACCCCGCTCGAATCCCTCTCGGAGATCCTTCCCGCGGCCGACTTCGTGCTCCTCATGTCGGTCAACCCCGGGTTCGGAGGCCAGACGCTCATCCCGTCCGTCCTCGACAAGGCGAAGCGTCTGCGCGCCTGGATCGACAGGGAGGGATGGTCCACACGGATCGAGATCGACGGCGGCGTCCATCAGGACAACCTCGGGGAGGTCGCGGCGGCCGGGGTCGACATGATCGTCGCGGGATCGGCGATCTTCGGGTCCGTCGACCCCCGCGCCGCCACGGCGGCGATGGTGCGGACGCTGGCGGAGATCGCGGAGAGCCGGCGCCGTGCGTGAGCCCGAGACACCTCCGCTGCGCGTGTCTCGCACGACGACGCGCGTGCGGTACCCGGAGACCGATCGGATGGGGGTGGCGCACCACACGCACTACTTCGTCTGGTTCGAGCTGGGACGGACGGAGCTGATGAGGGAGTCGGGGAGCGCGTACGGCGCGCTCGAGGACGAGGCCGGCGTTTTCTTTCCCGTCGTGGAGGCGGGGGCGACGTACCGCGCCCCCGCCCGGTACGACGAGGTCGTCGACATCGAGACGCGGCTGACGGCCGCGGAGGGGGTCCGGGTGAGGTTCGAGTACGCGGTGACGCGCGGCCGGGGAGGGCCCACGCTCGCCACCGGATACACGGTCCACGCGGCCTGCGGCCCGGACGGAAAGCCGATTCGCCTTCCGGCCGATCTCCGCGAGCGGCTCCTCTCCTCCACGGGACGCTAGTGACGCCGGGGAAGACCCTCGTCCTCGCCGCCGCCCTCGCCCTGCTCGCCGCGGGCATGGGGTGCGCGCACAAGAAGAGCGGGCAGAAGCCGGCGGAGGTGATCACCGCGGAGGAGGCGCTCCGGCGCTCGCAAGACGCGATGGCCCGCCATCAGCTGCAGAAGGCCAAGACGATCCTCCAGAAGGTCCAGTTCACGACCGCCGAGCGGCCCGTCTACGAGCCGCTCGTGCGCCTCGCCCTCGCCGATGCGACGTACTACATCGGGGACGATCTGTCGCTGATCGAGGCGCGCTCGAAGTACCTCGACTTCGTGACTCTCTACGGCGACCACCCGAGGGCACCGTACGCGCAGTTCCAGACCGGCATGTGCTCGGTCAAGCAGATCATCTCGGCGACGCACGACCAGGCGCAGACGCAAACGGCGATCGACGACTTCGCCGAGATCGACAAGCGCTGGCCGAACTCGCCGTACGCGCGCGCGGCGCGGCAGTTCGTCGCGAAGGGCCACGACGCGCTCGCCGAGCACGAGTTCATCATCGGAACGTTCTACCGGAAGAAGAAGGCCTACGAAGCGGCGGTGGAGAGGTATCGCGCCTTGCTCGAGACCTACCCGAAGTACCGGAACAAGGACAAGGTCTTCTACTGGCTCGGATGGACGCTCCTCCAGCAGAGAAACGACGCGCAGGCCCGCGTCTACCTGGGCGAGGTCGACACCGGGTACCCGAAGAGCCAGTACGCGCCCCTGGCGAGGAAGCTCCTCGTGGACTCCGCCAAGAAGGAAGGGGTCAAGCTCGACGTTCAGGCCGCGCCGAAGGGATCGTAGAGGTCAATCGAGAAAGCGGGCGCGCAGCTCGGCCGGAACGGACGGGCAGGCCGCACCCGGGCGGCCGAAGATCCGGCGCCGGGTCGCGGCGACGGCGTCGTACCCGAGGTCGGCGGCCCGCGGCGGCACCAAGGCCATGACGCTGCCGAGCCGCCGCCAGAGTCCCGACGTGCGGCCGAGCGCCCGCTCGACGGCGGCGGCACGGACCGAGATCTCGCCGTCGGCCGTCACCAGCACGACGCTGTCGGGGAGCTTGATCCGCCGCTCGGGCGGGACCGTCGCGAGGTAGGTTTTCCCTCCGAGCGGGGCGAATCGGAACCGAGAGCCGTCGGGGTCCCGGGCCAGCAGGAATCGCACGAACCCGTGACACAAGCCGCAGGTCCCGTCGTAGAAGACGGTGTCGGGACGTCCGCGGGCGTCCATGCCTGGGATGCTACCCCTCGTCGAAGAAGGTGACCACGCCGGTCTCGAGCGAGTACTCCGCGCCGACGACGCGCAAGCCGTCTTTCCGGATCAGCCGCTCGAGCAGCTCGGATCCGTGCCGGAGGTGGTCGACCGAGACGCGGACGTTGGCGCGGACCGCCTCGTCGATGAGCGTCTCCCGGTCGACCGGGCCGCGCCCGGCGAGCAGCGCCTCGACCGAGGGACGGACCCGGTCGACGATGGCGCGAAGGTTCATCGACTCGCTCGAGCCGCGGCCGAGCATCTCGTCGAGCGTGGCGACGATGGCGCCGCACTGGGAATGGCCCATCACGACGACGAGGCGCGTCCCGAAGCGTGCCGCCGCGAACTCGACGCTGCCGACCTGCGAGGGGGCGACGATGTTCCCGGCGACGCGGATCACGAAAAGATCGCCGAAGCCCTGGTCGAACACGAGCTCGGCCGGGACGCGCGAGTCGGAGCACCCGAGGATGATCGCGAACGGCTCCTGGCCGGCGACGAGGGCGGCGCGATGGGACGGATCGGAAGCCCCACTGACGACCGCGCGGCTCGCGACGAACCGGCGGTTTCCGTCCCGGAGGCGAATGAGAGCTTGGTCGGCACCGAGCATTCGGGGACATTCTACTTTTCTTTCGGCGGTATCCGGGAAGCCGAGCAAGAAGAAGGCAGTCTGGAAGCTAGAATGTCCCCATTGCGCCTACGATCGGAAGTCCTGTTCGCGGCGGTCTTGGCGGCGATCACACTCGTCGCGTACCTCCCGGCGATTCACGGCGGTTTCGTCTGGGACGACGACGCGTACGTCTCGCAGAACCCGCTGCTGACCGCCGATGACGGTCTCCGCCGGATCTGGTTCTCGACCGACCAGCCGTCGCAGTACTTCCCGCTCGTGTACACGACCTTCCGGGTCGAGCACGCGATCTGGGGGCTCGACCCCACCGGCTACCACGTCACGAATATCCTCCTGCACGTCGTCAATGCGCTGCTGATCGCGCATCTGCTCGCCCGCCTGAAGGTGCCTCACGCGCGGCTCGCGGCCGCGGTGTTCGCCCTCCACCCCGTTCAGGTGGAATCGGTCGCCTGGATCACGGAGCGCAAGAACGTGCTCATGACGGTCTTCCTCGCGCTCTCCGCCCACGGCTGGCTCTCGGCGATCGATGCGGAGCCCGGGTCCGTCCGGCAGCGCCCGGCCTACCTCGGCTCTTTCGGATCGTTCGTCCTCGCGCTGTTCGCCAAGACGACGGCGTGCACGTTTCCCGCGGCGCAGATCGTGATGCTCGCCCTCCGCCGGAAGCCGCTCGACCGTGCAGCCGCGGTGCGTATCGCGCCGTTCGCGGCCTGGGGGCTTGCGATGGGCCTCCTGACCATGTGGTGGGAGCGCCATCACCAGGGGACCCGCCCGGAAGCGCTTCCGCTTCCGATCCTGGAGCGGATCATCCTCGTGCCCCGGTCGATCCTGTTCTCTCTGAAGACGCTCTTCTGGCCGGTCGGTCTCTCGTTCAGCTACCCGCGCTGGCATCTCGACCCGGGGTCCGCGATCCAATGGCTGCCGCTTCTCGCGCTCGTCGCGCTCGGCATCGCGCTCTGGCGTCTGACGCCGCGGCTCGGACGGGGTCCCGCGGCCGCAGGATTCTTCTACGGCGCGACGTTGCTGCCCACCTCCGGCGCGATCCTGCTCGCGACGTTCGTCTACTCCTTCGTCGCGGATCACTACCAGTACCTCGCCTGCATCGGCCCGATCGCGCTGATCGTCGCCGCTGCGGGAAGCAGGGTGGTTCGCCGATTCGGCAAGCGCAACGGTGCCGTGCTGGCAGGCCTCCTCCTCGCGACGCTTGCGGCGGCGACCTGGAATCGAGCGCACGCCTTCGTCGGCCCCGAGGCGCTCTGGCGGGACACGCTCGCGAAGAACCCCGAATCGTGGCTGGCGGAGAACGATCTCGGCACCTGGCTCCACACGCTCCATCGCGCGGACGAGGCGATCGCACATCTGACGCGCGCGATCGCGATCGAGGAAGCCGGCGGGCACGTCTGGGGCCGGACGCTCTACGACCTCGGCAATGTGCTCGCCGCGGAGCGCCGCTTCGCGGAGGCGGAGGACGCGTACCGGCGGGCGATCGCGCTCGGACCCGCCGACGCGCTCGCCCACAACAATCTCGGGAACGTCTACTGGGCAGAGGGCCGGGTCGTCGACGCCGCGACGGAGTACGACGAGGCGCTTCGAATCGATCCGGGCCTGACCATGGCCCGGCACAATCTGGAACGCGTCCGCGCCTCGCGATAGCTACGCTCGCCGCACGCAGCGAATCGGGCTCGTGTCAGATCACCCGGCGCTTCGCGGCCGTCTTCGGATCGCCGGTGTTCGGCGTCCCGGGGGCTCGATCAACAACAGATGAACCTCCTCCTCGGCGAACGGGCAATGCTCGACCCCTCGTGGGACGATGAAGATCTCCCCCGGGCCGAGCGTGACGTTACCTTCGCGCATCTGGATCACGAGGCGTCCCCGGATCACCTGAAAAAAGTCGTCGGTGTCGTCATGCTTGTGCCAGACGAACGCTCCCTTGACCTTCACGAGCATGAGGTCGTGACCGTTGAACGTGCCCACGGTCCTCGGTTGCCAGTGGTCGGAGAACGTCGCGAGCTTGTCCGCGATGTTGATGGGTGTCGACGACATCGTGTCCTCCCGGAGGGTCGCCCTAGCCGATCAGCCTACCGCCTTTCGCCGCGACCATCGTCGAAAGCTCCGGGTACTCGGCGACCAGCTCGGCGGGGGCGTCTGGCTCGATCCCGAGGATCAGGTGCTTCAGCTGCAGCGCGTTGGCCAGCGCCTGCCCGCGGAAGTGATTGTTGGCGATCGCGTAGAGGGCGTTCGCCTGGAGGGCCATCGCGCGCGCGGATTCGGCCAGCGGGCGCAGCTCCCCCAGGGAATACAGGTAGTCGTAGCGCTCGTCGCGCCCCGCGGCGGGATCGAACCACGCGCCGGCGTTGCGCCCGTGGAGCCGGAGGTAGGCAACGGCCGCGGTGACGCGCGCCCGGGCCCCGATCGTGGACCGGCCGATGAGCGGCTGGTCGACGACGCAGAAGCCCGCGCCGTGCTCCCGCAGCCACGCCGCGGCGCGGTCGTCGTCCCAGGAGACGTGCCGCGGCTCGACGACGACCGGCCATCCGGCGGCGGCCTCGAGCAGGCGCTCCAGGCGATCCAGGTTCTCCGGAGTGCAGTGGAACGATTGCGGGTACTGAATCAGCAGCGCGCCGAGCACGCCCGCATCCCGGAGCGGCGCCAGGCCGGCGAGCGTTTTCGGCACGACCTCGCTCGGATCGTCCCAGTCCTCGTGGGTCCAAGATCGATGAGCCTTGGCGGTGAACCGGAAGCCGGGGCGGTCGGCGACGCGCCGGGCCCAGCTCGCCGCCGCGGCGGGGGAGGCGGGACGATAGAACGTGCTGTTGATCTCGACGACGTCGACGAACCGGGCGAGCCACGCCAGGCGGTCGAAGCGCGACGTGACGCCCGCAGGGTAGACGATGCCGTTCCAATCGGGATAGTCCCAGCCGGCGACTCCGATCGAGCTCACCCCATCTCGTGAGAATAACCTCAAGCACCTACCCCGGCTCGCTGAATCGCCCGAGCAGGGCCTCCTCGGAGGTGAGCGCGGCGCAGGCGGCGTCGATCTCGTCGTAGCGCGCGCGATCGGCGGCCAGGAAGGCCTCGTAGGATGCCTCGTCTCGCCACCGGTCGATGGTCAGGTAGACGCCGTCGGCGCCGCGCAGCAGGTCGCTCCCCAGGTAGCCGGGCGCGTCGCGGAAGAATCGGGCCCAATCGCCCGCGGCGCCGTACGCCGCTTCGAATTCGGCCGCGCGCCCGGGTGCCGCCCGGAACTTCCAGAGGATGACGAGCACGAAGGCCGCCTACGGAGTCGCGGTCAGGACCGCCGCCACGTGGCAGGCCGTTCCGCCGACGACGAAGAGGTGCCAGACGAAATGCGCGTAGCGGAGGCGGCGCGCGACGTAGAACGCGACCCCGCCGGTATAGAAGACTCCCCCCGCGATCAGCCAGGCCGCGGACGCCTTGGGCAGCGCGGAGAAGACCTGCTTGGCCGCGAGCATCCCCACCCAGCCCATCGCCACGTAGAACGCGGTCGAAAGTCCCGGACGCGGGACGTGGCTCACCGCCTTGACGATCAGGCCGAGCGCCGCCATCGACCAGACGACCCCGAAGAGGGTCCAGCCGAGGGGGCCGCGAAGCACGCCGAGAGTGAACGGCGTGTAGGTGCCCGCGATCAGGAGGTAGATCGCCCCGTGGTCGAAGAATCGGAAGAAGCGCTTGAACCGGCCGATCGGGAGCGCGTGGTAGAGCGTGGAGGCGGTGTACAGCAAGATGATCGTGGCCGCGAAGATCGAGGCCCCGACGACGCGCCCGGCATCGCCGTGACGCACGGCGTCGATGATCAGGAGCGGCGCCGCGGCGATCGCGGCGAGAAGTGCCGCGCCGTGGCTGACCGCGTGAGCGATCTCCTCGCCGAAGGTGTAGCGCTCGGTGGTGTCCATCGCCTGAATCCTACGCACGTTGGGGACATTCTGCTTTTCCATCTCCTGGGGTGTTCCCTATTCTTCGCAGCGAGGCGGACCCCAGGAGATGAAAAAGCAGAATGTCCTCAGCCGGCCTAGAACCGGAGCGAGAGGCAGCTCAAGCCGCCGTCCAGCTTCCGGAACTCGCTCATCGCGAGGGCTACGACGTCGTACCCCAGCCCGCGCAGGCGCGCCTCGAGCAGCGGGTGGCCGGATGCGATCAGCAGAACGTCGTTCACGCGGACCGCATTCGCCGCGTATGCCTCGTCCGGCTCGACCGTCACGAGAGGGAGGCCCGCGATCTCCGGAAGCGTTGCGATCGCCGGAGCGCAGGCGAACCGTCCGTCCCCAAGGAACGCGAATCCACTCTTCAGGTGGAGCAACCCGGGGACCGGACGGAGGTCCACGATGGTCATGTGCTGCCCGAGGGGCTCGAGGATCCGCGCGAGCTGCGCCGCCCCGGCCTCGTTGGTGCGCGCGGTCAGGCCGATGAACGTCCGGTCCTCGGCGTCGCAGACGTCTCCGCCGTCGAGGGTACCGGGAGGCTCTATCGTCGCGAGCGTCGGTACCAAGGTCTCGAGCCAACCGCGCACGTAGCCGACCTCGCCCCGGCGCACCGGGGCTCCGGGGTGCGTGTAGATCGCGCCGGCTCGCGTGACCACCGCGACGTCCTCGACGAAGCAGCCGTCGGGGAATTCTTCGGCCGCGGGGATCCGGGTCAGGCGCAGCCCCGCGTGCTGGAGCGCGGCGCAGTAGCGCTCGTGCTGGGTTTCGGCGACCGTCAGATCCGGCGGTCCGAGCTGTGCCTTCGTGATTCCCGCGGCGAAGGTCGACGAAGGACGGCAGACGACGGCCCGTGTGAATCGCGCGGCGTCCACGTCACTCCTTGTCGGCGCCGGACTGCTCGAGATGGAATCGGTGGAGGACCTGGTGGATGACGGGCGCCAGCATCACCCCCGCGAGCACCAGGAACACCACTCCCGAGAAGAGCGCGTACACACCCGCCAGCCATTTCCCGGCGGTGCTCTTGATCGGATCGACCGGGCCCATCCCGCCGAGCAGCATCGCGGCGTTGAGGAACGAGTCGGGCCAGGGGAGCCCCTCGACGTAGTGGTAGATCGCCATCCCGAGAAAGAGGGCGAATGCGCCCAGAGGGAAGAGCACGAGCGCCCGGCGGCTCATCAGCCCGACGAGGTGCCAGGAGCGCCGAGTCGCATTCCGGTTGATGTGGTCCACGCCACCTCCGGCGCGAAAGACTGCCATCCCCCGCCTTCGCAAGCAAGGCGGTCCCGATGAGTCCCCATCGGTTTGCTATCCTCGCGCCCACGCCGCCCGACGAGGCCTCCGGACGAAAGGACTCCCCCTTGCCCACCCGCCGCGCCAAGCGACCTGTCCCGCCGGTCCCGAAACCCTCGCTCGATCCGGTCTTCCGCCCGCGCTCGGTGGCCGTGATCGGCGCTTCGCGGCGGCGGCAGACGATCGGGCGCGAGATCCTCTCGAATCTGGTCGGCTCCGGGTTCACCGGCGCCGTCTACCCGGTCAACCCGACCGCGGACTCGATCAACTCGATCCGCTGCTACCGCTCGATCCGGGAGGTCCCGAAGCCGGTCGACCTGGCGATCGTCGTCGTCCCCAAGGACCTGGTGCTCGGCGTCGTCGAGGCGTGCGGGCGGGCCGGTGTCAAGGGGCTCGTGGTCATCACCGCGGGATTCAAGGAGGTCGGCGCCGCCGGGGCCGCGCTCGAGGAGAAGCTCAAGTCGAAGCTCCGGAAGTACGGCATGCGGATGGTCGGCCCGAACTGCATGGGCGTGGTCAACACCGATCCCGAAGTGCTTCTCAACGCGACGTTCGCCGCGGCGGCCCCGGTCCGGGGAAACGTGGGGTTCGTCTCCCAGTCCGGGGCGCTCGGCGAGGCGATCCTCGCGGACGCCGCGGACAACGGCCTGGGCGTCGCGATGTTCGCCTCGATGGGAAACAAGACCGACGTCTCCGGCAACGACCTCCTCGAGTACTGGGAGGACGACCCGGCGGTGGGCGCGATCCTGATGTACCTGGAGTCGTTCGGAAACCCGCGGCGGTTCACCCAGATCGCCCGGCGGGTCACGCGCAAGAAGCCGATCGTCACCGTGAAGGCCGGCCGCACCGCCCAGGGCGCGCGGGCCGCCTCCTCGCACACCGGCTCGATCGTCGGGCTCGACATCGCGTCGGAATCGCTCCTCGAGCAGTGCGGGGTCCTGCGCTGCTCCACGATGCAGGAGATGTTCACGCTCACGCAGGCGCTCGCCAACCAGCCGCTCCCCGCCGGAAACCGGATCGCGATCGTCACGAACGCCGGGGGCCCGGGAATCTTGTGCACCGACGCGCTCATCGCGAGCGGCTTGACGCTCGCCGAGCTCCGCCCGAAAACCCGGGCGGCCCTTGCGAGAATCCTCCCCGCGGAGGCGTCCACGCGGAACCCCGTGGACATGATCGCCTCCGCCGACGGGGCGCGGTATCGCGCCGCGCTGTCCGTGGTCCGGAAGGATCCCGGCGTCGACGGGATCGTCGTGATCTTCGTCTCGCCGATCACGATCGACGCGTTCGAGGTGGCGGAGGCGATCGCCGGGGCCGCCGACGGATCGAAGCCGGTCCTATCGGTCTTCATGGGGAAGCAGCGCAACGAGGAAGGGGCCGCGTGGCTGCGCGGGCATCGCGTCCCGGTCTACCGGTTCCCCGAGGACGCCGCCGCCGCGATGGCCGGGCTCGACCGCTACCGGCAGCTCCGCGACCGGCCGATCGGGCGGATCCGCGCCTTTGGCGTCGATACCGCGCGAGCGCGCCGCGCGATCGCCTCCGCGCGGCGGGCGGGACGGACGCTGCTGACCTCACGCGAAGTTGCGGAGGTCCTCGCCGCGTACGGATTCCCACTCGCGCCGTCTCGGATCGCGACGACCGCGGGGGACGCGATCGACGCCGCGGTGGAGATCGGCTACCCGGTCGTGCTCAAGGTGGCCTCGGAGAAGATCTCGCACAAGTCCGACGTCGGGGGCGTCAAGGTCGACCTGCGGAACGCGGACGAGGTCGCGCGCGCCTTCCGAGACATCACCGCGCGCGTGCGGGGTGAGGATGCCCGGTGCGCCGTCTCGGTGCAGCGAATGATCCAGGGGGGACGAGAGGTCATCCTCGGCATGACCCGCGACGCGAACTTCGGGCCGGTCCTGATGTTCGGGCTCGGCGGGATCTTCGTCGAGATCATGAAGGACGTCGCGGTCCGTCTGCACCCGCTCACCGACGCGAACGCGCGCGGGATGATCGAGCGCATCAAGGGGTATCCGCTCCTCTCCGGCGCTCGCGGCGAGAAGGCGGTCGATCTCGCCTTCCTCGAGGAGTGCCTCCTGCGGCTGTCCCAGCTGGTGGGGGAGCTCGAGGACGATCTCGCGGAGCTGGACGTCAATCCGCTGATCGTGACCGGCTCCGCGGCGACGTCGTTCGTGGTGGACGCGCGGGTCGCGCTCGCCGGACGGGCCTAGAGCCGACGGCGCGGGAGAGCCGGCGGGGGACGCCGGCTCTCCCGCGCTCTTGGGGGAGGCTAGAGTTGGTCCTCGGGCGTGGGGGCGGTTTCGAGGTCCTCAGGGCCGGCAGGGGCCGTCGGACCTCCGGTGCCCGGAGCCATCGCTCGCCTCATCGGCCGAAGATCCTTCATCTTCGTCTGCTGGTCCGGCGTCAAGAGGTTCTTGACCCGGATCATCATTCCGAGATGCGCGGTCTTGATCTGGTTCTCGAGATCGATGGCGCGCGAGGCCGCGGCGAGCGCCGCCGCCTCGTCGACCTGGGGCTTTTCGAGAAGCCCGCGGAGGTCGGCCACGGCCGCGCGGACCGCGTCTTGCGCCGAAGCGACCTTGTCGTGCGTGTCGCCGATTTCCTTGGCGATCGCCGTCACCTGGGCGTCGGTGAGCCCCAGCGCCGTACGGTTTCGAAGGACCGCCTCCGGGGGATACACGTTGCCGCCGAGCAGTCCCATAATTCCGCGCCCTCCGGCGCGCATGCCCGGGCCGTTCGGGGCGGCGAGGGCCACGCTCGCGGCGAGCATCACGGTTCCGATCAGGATTCGCTTGAGCATCGAACTCTCCTTCATGGCCGGTCCGCAGGGGGTTCGGACCGGGAATCGAGGCTGTCTACTTCGAGGAACGTGTCGGTCGGCGCCGACCAAGACGACATCTCCTGCGCCTGTGAGATGGCGTTGTCGAGGGGGACGTCGGCGTGGCGCGCCGGGAACAGGATCATCACACCGGCGACCGCGGCGGCGAGGGCGAGTCCCCCCGCGGCCCAGGCGCCGGCGAGCCGGATGGTGGAGCGCGGCGATTCGGTCGCGCGCGGACGGCGCAGTAGGGTGCGATACCCCGGAGCGCCTTCGAGGTCCGCGTCGCGCAGCGCGTCGAAGCTGCGCTGGATGTCGCGGTCGTCGGAGAATCGGTGATTCATCGGTAGGCCTCGGCGGGCAGGAGCAGGCGCAGCCGCGCCTTTCCCCGCTCGTAGTGGACGCGCGCGGACCCGACGGAGATTCCCGTCACGTCCGCGGCCTCCTCGATTGTCATCCCTTGATAGAACACGAGGTGCAGGATCTCGCGCTGCCGGCCCGACAAGTGCTTGAGCGCCCGAGCCACCGCCTGCGCCCGCTCGGATGCCGCGACCGGCGTGAACGGGTCGGGGGGAGGCTCCGGGACCGCGCGCTGCACTGCGAAACGGGCGAGAAAGCGGCCCGTCATCCATTCCCGCCGGCGCTCGGACGCCGCGGTTCTCCGGATCACGGAGAACAGCCACGTCTTGAGCGAGGATCGGCCGTCGAAGCGGGCCGCCCCCGCGAGCACGCGCAGGTAAGCGTTTTGGAGGACCTCCTCGGCAAGCGCGCGATCGCGGCGGCAGCAAGCCAGAGCCCACCCGAAAGCCAGCGGATGAAGCTCCTCCAGCTCGTCCTCGAGCGTGCGTGCGGCGGGGCGTTCCACCATCGCTTCCATACATGATATTCGTGGCTTTCGGGCGTCACCCATATGACCGTCCCGGCCTAGAGCGGAAAGCGCTGGCCCTCCGCAGCAATTGCGAACCCGGCCGCCCGAACGCGCTCCGCGGCCGCGCTTTTCGGGTCGACGGTATCGTTCGAGTGGTTGAGGTGGGTGAAGTATACGGCGACGCGCTTCGAGCGCACGGGCTCCTCGAGCAGGCGCATCGTGTCGCCGATGAGCGGGTGTCCGATCTTCGAGACGTCCCTCCCGGGAAGCTCGTCCGCCGATCCGAACGTCCCGTCGAGCAGCGCAACGTCGCATCCCTCGAGGGCTCGCGTCAGGGGCGGATCCCAGGCCGACCACCCGTCGGTATCCGGGACGTAGAGAAGGGTCCTGCGCGGACCTTCGATCCGGTACCCGACCGTGTCGGAGTCCTCGTCGCGGTGCGGAACCGCGAGCGGGATCACGCGCACTCCGTGGTCGAGGGGCACGCTCGCCCCGTAAGCGGTCTCGCGCAGGTCGATCTCCTCGCGGGCGACCATCCGCGCCCACGGTCCGTTCGTCCGCAGATAGCCGGAAAGGCGAGGCGTGGCGTAGACCGGCAAGTGCCGCGTGTGGACCGCCTCGAAGCCGAACAGAGCGAGACCGAGGATGTGGCCGGCATGCGCGTGCGTGAGCAACACGCCGTCGACCGGCGCCCGATCGACGGAGCCGCGGGGGTGCGAGCCGACGGCCGGGAGCGCGTCGATCTGCTCGCGAATATCCGGAGTGGCATCGATGAGATATCTACGGCCGGTTGCGGGGACGATCAAGGCCAGCGACGCCACACGTCGTCGAAGCGCCGGATTTCGCCGCGCCGCCTCGCAGCGGACGCAGGTGCAGGCGACGTGCGGGAGACCGCCGTCCTGCGCGGTTCCGAGAACCAGGACGTACGGGCCCTCGTCGGGCGCGGCAGGCGAGGGCGCTCCCCCGGCGCACCCGGCGCACCAGGCCGCGAGCAGGATCGCCGGGAGAGCCCTCACCGCACGATCAGCGCGCGAGGATCCAATCGGCGATCGCGTTCGGGACGCTCGGTTCGACATGGCCCGGAATCCCATACTCGGCCCCGCTCGAGCGCCCTTCGACCCTCATGAAGAGGTGATTGAGGCTCGCGAAGCTCTGGTAGGCCACGCGCCCGCCGGCGTCCCCGACCGACGACTTGAGCGCGTTGAAGTCGAGGTCCTTGCGGACCTGGATGTCCTCGTCCCCCTGGAGCACGAGGATCGGCAGCTTCGAGTCCTTGACCGACTTCGTCACGTCGATCGCGAGCAGCTCGCGCCAGTACGCCGCCGGCGCGCCCAATACCGCCGGAGCATCGGCGCGCTTGGGGTCGCGGATCGCCGCGAATTGGTCCTTGATCGTCTTCGTCTGCTCGGCGATCTCGTCCTCGCTCCGCCCGGTGAGCTTCGCGCCGAAGGCGAGCTGGTCGATGATCATCGCGTCGATCGGCCGGACGCCTGGGGCCATCAGGACGAGGCCGCGGAGCCCGTCGTTCTGCCCGCCGATGGTCGGCGCCAGCATCGCCCCTTCGGAGTGCCCCAGCACGAACACGCGCTCGGGATCGACCCCCGGCGAGGCTCCGAGCAGCTTGATCGCGGCGGCGGCGTCCTCGAAGTACTCCGCGGCGAGCGTCGCTTTCGCCTTGGACTTGAGGGCGTGGGTCCGCTTGTCGAAACGCAGCGTGGCGATGCCGCGGTCGGCGAGGCCGCGCGCGATGTCCTGGAACGGCTTGTTCGGTCCAATCGTCTCGTCGCGGTCGTTCGGGCCGGACCCGGAGAGCAGGACGACTCCCGGCACCGGCTTCTCGCGCTTCGGAACCAGGAGGACCGCGGGAAGCTCACCCGCCGGTCCCTTGACCGTGACCTCGACCTCGCGGGGGTCCGCGCCCTTCTGCGTCGAGGCGAACGTCTTCTCCGCGGGGGCCGGGGCGGACGCGAACCCCGCGCGGACGATCGTCAGCTTCTGCAGGGGAACCTCGACGCGGAGGAGCGCGCCGTCCGAGGCGCGCGCGAGGAGATCCTCCGTGAGGTTCGCCACCGTGATCCGGTAGGCGCGCGTCGCCACCGGCTTTCCGTCGAGTGTCGCGGTGCCGTCGGCGAGCCGCTTCACCACGGCGGGGATCGACTGCACCACCTGCGGCACCAGCAAGGAGAACGAGCGCTCGCCCCCGGGACCGAGATCGCCGAGGGTCCGCGTGTACAGGTCGAGGTGCGAGGCGAAGTTGTTGTCGAGGAGGACGTACGGCGCCTTGACGGCGATCGGCTTCGTGCTCATCGGGCTGTCGCCGCCCTTGGAGAAGATCCCGACGGAGACTCCGTCGTCCGTGGGCGTGGTCTTGAGCGTGAGCTGCTGACCCGGGGCGTCGATGTCGAGGACGTAGGAGATCAGCGTTCCGTCGGGCTTCAGCTTCAGGTCCTGGGTCAGCGCCGCCTGCCCGCCGGGGATCGTGAGGTGAACCGCGCTCGTGAGAGTCCGCCCCTCGACGGTGGTGGCGACCGCGGCTTCCTCCGTTCCCAGGTCGTCGCCGCCGATCGTGAGCTTGTAGGTCGTTTTCGCGGAGGCGTCCGGCGCCGGCTTTGCGGCCGTCCCCGCGTCCGCGGCGAGGCAGGATCCGCCCAGGGCGACCCCGAAAGCGAGTGCGAGCATCGGTCTCATCGCGCATCCTCCCCGTCGTTCGGCCGGCACCACTCCGCGCGGCCGGGCCGGACGGACGCCGACACCGCAGTATACAAACCGGGGGGGCGGCTCCCGCGCGTGCGCGGCGCAGGCTACACTGCCCGGTCGACTCCGGAGACCGTTCATGGCCCCACCGATCGTGACCGGGACGACGATCTTGTGCGTCAGGCACGACGCGCACGTCGCGATGGGCGGCGACGGGCAGGTGACCGTCGACCGGACGGTCGTCAAGCACGGCGCCCGGAAGGTGCGGCGCCTGGCCGGCGGCAGCGTCCTCGCGGGATTCGCCGGAGGGGCCGCCGACGCGTTCGCGCTGCTCGGCCGGTTCGAGGACAAGCTCGCCGCGCATCAGTCCCAGCTCGACCGAGCCTCCGTCGAGCTGGTGCGCGAATGGCGCACCGACCGGGCGCTCCGGCGCCTCGAGGCGATGCTGCTCGTCGCCGATGCCCGCAGCACGTTCCTGCTCTCGGGGACCGGCGACCTGATCGAGCCGGACGACGGCGTGATCGCCATCGGCTCGGGATCGGTCGCCGCGATCGCCGCGGCCCGCGGGATCCTCGTCTCCGGCGGGCTGGGCGCGTCCGCGATCGTCACTGCCGCGCTGAAGATCGCGGCCTCGCTGGATCTGTACACCAACGACGCGCTGACGGTCGAGGAGCTGTAGCCGCCGTGGTCTTCTACATGCCCGGCAAGGTCGAAGCTGCTCCGGGGCCGGACGATCTGACCCCGCGGCAGATCGTCGTGGAGCTCGACCGGCACATCGTCGGCCAGGCGGCCGCCAAGCGCGCCGTCGCGATCGCGTTGCGGAACCGGCTCCGCCGGCAGAAGCTGCCGCCGGCGCAGGCGGAGGAAATCCTCCCGAAGAACATCCTGATGATCGGCCCGACCGGAGTCGGCAAGACGGAGATCGCCCGCCGCCTCGCCAAGCTCACCGGCAGCCCGTTCCTCAAGGTCGAGGCCTCGAAGTTCACGGAGGTCGGGTACGTCGGGCGAGACGTCGACTCGATGGTGCGCGATCTCGTGGAGGTCGCGATCTCGCTCGTGCGGCAGGAGCGGCGGGCGCAGGTCGCGGGTCCCGCGGCCGTCTCAGCGCGGCGCCGCCTCCTCGATCTGCTCCTTCCGCCGCGGCCGCGACCGGGGCGCTCGTCCGCCGACCCCACGCAGGCCGCGCGGGAGGCCGAGGACGAAGCCTCGTGGCGGCGCAGCCGCGAGACCCTCGAGCGGCGCCTGGACGGGGGTGAGCTCGAGGACCGGATGGTGGAGCTGACGGTCCCGGCCGCGTCGGGGGCGGCCTTCAAGATGTTCACGCCCGCCGGGATGGAGGAGGTCGACCTCAACCTCAAGGAGATGATGCCGGGACTCTTCTCGGACCGGACGAGGATCCGCAAGCTGTCGGTGAAGGAAGCGCGCGACGTCCTCACACGCGAGGAGGAAGAGAAGCTCCTGGACCCGGACCAGCTCGCGCGTGACGCGATCGAGCGGACGGAATCCTCGGGGATCCTCTTCATCGACGAGTTCGACAAGATCGCGGGCGGAGACCGGGGAGCCGGGCCGGACGTCTCGCGCGAGGGGGTTCAGCGGGACCTGCTCCCGCTCGTCGAGGGGACCCTCGTCAACACGAAGCACGGGCTGGTCAGGACGGACCACATCCTGTTCATCGCCGCGGGCGCGTTCCACGTCAGCAAGCCGTCCGACCTGATGCCGGAGATGCAGGGCCGCTTCCCGATCCGGGTCGAGCTGACCGCCCTGTCGCGCGAGGACATGGTCCGCATCCTCGAGGAGCCGGAGTCGTCCCTTCTCAAGCAGTACCAGGCGCTGCTGGGGACGGAAGGGGTGACGCTCGACTTCACCCGCGACGGGATCGACGCGCTCGCGGCGTCGGCGGAGCAGGTCAACCGGCTCACCGAGAACATCGGCGCGCGGCGGCTCCACACGATCCTCGAGCGCGTGCTCGAGCCGGTGTCGTTCGACGGGGCGGAGACTCCGGGACGGAGGCTGGTCGTGGACGCGGCCTACGTGCTCTCGCGCCTCGCGGGACTCACGACCGACGGCGATCTCTCCCGTTTCGTGCTGTAGCCTGTCGGCATGCGCCGTTTCGCTCCGCTCGTCGCCACGGCCGTGCTCGCGTCTTGCGGCAAGACCGGTCCGCTCCGTCCACCGGTGCCGCATGGGCCGCTCCCTCCGGGCCAGGTCGCGGCGCGTCAGATCGGAGCGGGCGCCGAGGTCGCCTTCACGGTTCCCAAGCCGCGCGGGAGCGCGCCGTCGCAGGAGATGGCGAAGGCGGAGATCCTGCGCGTGTCCTACCCCCCGGGAGTCGTCCCGTCCGTCGATCCGGAGGCGTTCCGCGTCCGCGGTGAGGTGGTCGTGGAGGTTCCCGCCGAGGCACTGACCCCGGGGCGCCGCCTCGTGATCGCGGACACGTCGCTCCACTCGCTCGGCGACGGCGGAATCGGGTGGACACTCCGTTACGGTGTGCGCGTGCGGGACCAGCACGGTCGGCCTTCGGCGCTGGTCGCCGCGCTCGACTTGCCCACCCTCACCGCCGGTGCGGCGCCGAGGGATCTCAAGGGGCTCGCGAGCGCGGACGGCGTGCGGTTGTCGTGGGCGCCTCCCGAGGGCCTGAAGGGAGCGAGCTTCAACCTCTACCGCGGGCTCGAGGACGACGTGCTGGCGGAGCAACCGCTGAACGTCAAGCCCCTGGCTGCCGGCGAGTACCTCGACACGACGACGGAGTCCGGGAAGCGCTACCGTTACGTCGTTCGCACCGTTCTCGCCGACGGAGTGCCCTATCGGGAGGGGCCGTCGTCCGGGCAGGTCGTCGTGGACGCGTCGGACGTCTTCCCGCCCGCGGCACCGAAGGGTCTGGTCGCCGTCCAGGAGGGGAGCGCGATCCGCCTGCTCTGGGACCCCTCGACCGAGAGGGATCTCGACGGCTATCGGGTGTACCGGAAGGTCGGCGACGGCGAGTGGACGCGCATCGGGCCCGACCCGCTGCGGCAGCCGACGTACCTCGATCACGACGTGACCCCGGGGAGTGCCTTGGCCTACCGCGTGACCGCGATCGACCGCGCGACGCCGCCGAACGAGGGCGCGCCCTCGACCGAGGAGAGCATCCGCCTCGCTGCGGAGCCGTCCGGAGGCGCCCGGCCGTGAGCGCGCTGCGGTTCACGAAGATGTCGGGCGCCGGGAACGACTTCGTCGTCCTCGATCGCCCGGCCTGGGAGTCGATCCCCGGAGCCAGGATCGCGTGGGTGCGCGGTGTCGCGCGCCGCGGGGTGTCGGTCGGCTCGGACGGCGTCCTGGTCGTCGATCCGCCCGAAGGCTCGCGCGTGCGCGTGACGTTTCTCAATCCCGACGGGGCGGAGGCGTTCTGCGGCAACGGGAGCCGCTGCGCGGCCCGCTTCGCCCACGAGCGGCTCGGCGCCCCGGCCTCGATGACGCTCGCGACGGCAGCGGGGGAGGTCCGCGCGGTCGTCGCGGGAGGGCGCGTGAGCCTCACGCTCGCGGCGCCCGAGGACGGCGGCGCGCTCGACCTCGAGGCCTCGGGACGGCCCGTGCACGCACGTCTCATCCGGGCGGGCGTTCCGCATCTGGTCGTCCGGGTCGATGACGTCTCCGCGTTCCCGCTCGCGTCGCTGGGGCCTACGCTGCGCCGCCATCCTGCTCTCGGTCCCGGAGGGGCGAACGTCACGATCGTCGCCGCCGAGGGGGATTCCCGCATCCACGTGAGGACCTGGGAGCGAGGCGTCGAGAACGAGACGCTCGCGTGCGGGAGCGGGGCCATCGCGGCCGCGTTCGCGTGCCGCCTCGACGGCGGCGCCGCATCGCTCGAGGTTGTCCCCGCCAGCGGGTTGGCGCTTCGCGTCACGCTCGACGGAGACGCCGCGGCCCCGTCGGCGGCGCACCTCGCGGGAGACGCGCGGTTCGTCTTCGACGGCGTTCTGTCGGCAGAGGGGATCGCGAGCCGGGGATGAGCGTTCCCCGCCGGGCGCGCCGCGTCGGCGAGTGGATCCTCGGATGCGCGCTGATCGCCGTCGGAGTGGTGGGCCTCGTCCTGCCGGGGATTCAGGGGATCCTCCTGATCGTGGCTGGTCTCGCCGTGCTCTCGCGGCAGAGCCCGCTCGCCAAGCGCCTGTACGACGCCGTGCGCGCGCGCGCTGCGGCCGTCGGCGAGCGGCTCCGCCGGCGCTAGAGGATCCGCCTCACTCGCGACCGGGCCCATTCGGCCAGACGAGCGCGTACATCCGCTCACCCGCGAGCACGCGCTTGACGTACAGGCGCGTTTCCGGGATCGGGATCCGCTCGACGAAGCGCTCGTCGTCGTCGTGCGGAAGCGTCCACCGCTCGACGCGCGACGGCCCGCCGTTGTAGGCGGCGAGCGCGCGAGGCACCGAGCCGGTGCGCGCGATGTAGTCCTTGAGGTGCGCGCAGCCGAGGCGGAGGTTGACGTCGGGGTCGAACAGGTCGTCCGGCTTGAACGTGGCCATCCCGGCGGCCTTCGCGAGCTCGGCCGCGACGTCGGGCATCAGCTGGAGGATCCCGCGCGCTCCCGCGCTCGAGACGGCGAGCGGGTTGTAGGCGCTCTCCTGCAGGGCGACGGCGGCGACCAGGTCCGGGTCGAGTCCGCTTGCGCGCGCGTACTTGACGAGTGCTTCGCCCCCCGGGGCCGGGTAGAGGAGCCGCCACAGCGCGCGGGGCAGGGAGGCGACGGGGGTGTGGATGCGGTCGCCCGCCGCGGCCTGGGCGACCGCGAGCGCTTCCGACGGCGCGTTCGCCGCGAGCGCCGCCCGCGCGGCCTCCGCCGCGAGGGGCGCCGCCTCCGCGCGCGATCCCGAGATCGCCGCGCGATAGCACGCCGCGGCCTCGTCGGAGAGTCCGACGCTCGACAGTGCGCGCGCGGCGAGGAGCCAGCGTCCGGCGGACCCGAGTACTCCCGGGTCGGCGACCGGTGTGGCCTCCGAGGGCGGGGCGGGCGCGCTCAGCCCCGCGCGCTTCGACGCGAGCTGTCCGTAGTAGTGGTTCGGGAGCTCCGCGGCCAGAGCGCGGTAGCTCTCGCGTGCCGCGGCGGCGTGCCCTGCGAGCTCGCTCCTGCGCGCCGACCAGTAGACCGCCGCGGCGCGAACGCCGTCGGGTGCGTCCTTCCGCGCGAGGCAGCGCGCGAACGCCGCGTCGGCCTCCTTCGCGCGTCCGAGCTCGAACGCGATCCACGCCTCGCGCAGGAGGCCGAGCGGATCGGCGTCGGCGCCCGCCGCCGCCCGGTACCGCTGGTACGCGGCCAGCGCCGGCCCGCTGGGAATCCCGTCCGCGATCCGGGCGAGATCCAGCAGCGCCGCCAGGCGCCAGGGCGGAGCGCCCGAGCGCGCGAGCGCCTCGAGCCCGCCGTGGTAGGCCGCCGTGCGCCCCTCGGCGGCGGCCACACGCGCGGCGAGGTATGCGGCTCCGTCGCGGCTCCCGGGATCTCCCTCGCGGGCCCGGGCGATCAACGGGGCCGCGTCGCGCGGCCGCTGTAGCTTCACGAGCGCTTCGGCCTCCACGAGCGCCTCGGCCGGCGGGGCGGCCGACGACGGGGCGGCCGACGCGCGCGCCGCCCTCAGGAGCGCGATCGCGAGATCGGCGCGGCCGGCCTCGACGAGCGTCCGCGCCCGCGCGGCGAGCTTCGGCCGTGCCGACGCGTCGAAGCGCGCTTCGGGGTCCGGGGCGAGCGCAACGAGCGCGTCGAGCGCGCGGGCGAGTTCGTCCGGCGGCGTGTCCTCCGCGACCACGAAGGTGCAAAGGCGCGCGGCGGCGCCCGAGGAGTCGCCGTGGCCCGCGCGCATCCGCGCCGCCGCGATCGTCGCGTCCGCCCCGGGCTCCCGGTCGAGCAGCTCGACGCCGCGGGACCACGCGCCGTCCTTCTCGAGGGCCGCGGCGCGCAGGATCGCCGCGTCGGTGCGCGAGGGACATCCCGGAAGCTCCAGGTACCGCGCCGCGGCCTCCGCCGCCTCCGCGGCTTGCCCCTTCGCCAGCAGCGCGCGCGCGCGCAGGAGGGAGGCCTGCGCGAAGAGCGGGTCGTCGGCGGGAAGCTCACGGGGAAGCAACTCCCAGATCTCGAGGGGCCGCCCGGCGCGGGCCAGATGGGTCGCCCCGAGCACCCGCGCGCGAGGCTCCCAGGCCGGCGCGCGATATCGGGCGAGCAGTCGCCGGACCTCGAGCAGTCCCGTGCCGTCGTCGCCACGCCCGTAGGCGCGCACCGCGGCCTCGAGCGGCGGGGGCATCGTGCGCGCGTCGTTCCAGCGGACGCGACGCTTCGCGAAGAGAACGGCGCCGGCCGCCGCCGCGGCGGCGAGCAACACGAGACCCGCGATGACGAGACCGCGGCGGCTCAACGAAGCAGCGAGGGGTCCCCTCCCGCGAGGACCTGGACGTACGCGTCCTCGAGCAGCGCCGTGCCGGAGGGTCCGATGTCGGGGAACCGGCGCGCGAACGCCTCGCGCCCGCGCTTCAGGTGTTCGTCGAGACGCTTGGCGAGGTCGCGCTGCTTCCTGCCGACCACGACCGCCTCCTCGTTGTAGAGGCGGATGTCGGTCGCGACCAGGCGCGCATAACGGCGGGCCTCCTCCGCGCGCGGGTCGGACTCGCCGGGCTCGGCCGACCACGGAGCCATCTCGGAAGTGGCCGCCGCGGGCGCCGGCGCGGCGACGGCCGGCGCGGGCGCCGCCGGGCTGGCGGCGGGAACCGCCGCGGGCTCCTCGGCGCGGACCGGAGCGCCGGGGGGTCCCGCCGATGCCGCTGTCGTGAGCGTCTTCAGGCGCCGCCACGCGAGATCGAGCTCGAGTCGCAGCCGCGCAGCCTGGCAGAGGAGGGAGAGCGCGGCGGGAGCCCAGGGCTCCTCGCCCGACCGTCGCTGCGCGACGACGACGGCCACCGCCTTGCCGCTCACCCGGACCGGGAGCCCGGTCGTCTCGTCGTAGGATCCCTGCCGGAAATCGGGGGCGGCCTCCTGCGGCAGGAGCGTGCGCCAGCGCATGTCGTCTTCCGACGCGAGCGCCGAGAACCACCCGGAATCCGCCGGGAGCGAGGCCAGGCGTTGCCGCTGCGCGGCGTCGGCGGGATAGCCGATGCTGCTCCAGCCTTTCCATTTGCCGTCGCGCATGAGGAAGACCGCGGCGCGCGGGGCGCCGGCGGTGGTTCCCTCGAGCAGCGCGCGGAAGATCTCGGCGGGGGATACGAAGCTCGCCAGCTCGGCGATCTTCCGATCGAGCGTCTCGAGCGGCAGCGTTTCGGCACTCATCACGGTCACTCCTCGGACGCGCCTCCCGCCAAGCGCGGATCGCCGAGCAGCGGCGCGAACTCCGCGAAGCCCGGCAAGAGGCTCTTGATCTCGGGCGCGCCGGCGAGCGCGCGCTCGATGTGTTCGACGGCGTCTGCCGGTCGAGCCCCGCGCGCGAGCGCCGAGGCCAGGTGAAGTCTATACGTCGGGCGCTCGGGCGCCAGCCGGACCGCGGTCGCGTACGCCTCGGTCGCCTCCGCGAGCAGGCCGACATCCTCGAGAACGCTCCCCAGATTGCTCCAGCTCGGGTCGTACGTCGGGCAGAGCGCGAGAGCGTGGCGGAACGCGGTCACGGCGTCCCGCGGCCGCTCCGCGACAACGAGGGCGGTGCCGAGGTTGTTCCAGACCTCGTGGTCATCGTCGCGGCGCGCGATCGCTTGCTCGAACGCGTCGACCGCCTCGGTCACGCGCGCGAGATCGAGGCAGGCATTCCCCAGGTTGTACCAGATCTCGTAGTCATCCGGATCGAGGCGGGCCGCGTGGCGGTAGGCTTCGGCCGCGGCCGCCAGCTCCCCCCGCTCGGCGTAGGCGAATCCGAGATTGTACCAGACGTCGTACGCATCGGGCTTCAAGGCCAGCGCCCGCTCGAGGCAGCGCAACGCGTCGTCGCAGCTCCCGATGTCGGCGTACGCGGTTCCGAGGTTGAACCAGCACTCGAACACGTCCTCGCGGATCGCCAGCGCGCGCTCGTACGCGGCGATCGCGTCGTAGAAGCGGCCGAGGCGGACGCACGCATTCCCGAGGTTGTTCCAGGCCTCGACGACACCCGGGTCGATCGCCAGGGCGCGGCTGTACGCCGACACCGCGCCCTCGAAGTCCCCCGCGTCGTAGCGCGAGGCTCCCTCGGCGAAGAACAGGGTCGCGTCCGCCGCGGGTTCAGAGGCGAGCATGTCGGAAGCGGCGGGCTGCGGCCCGCCGGCGATCCCCAGACGGCGGCGCGGAGCGGCGAAGGGACGCCGCTGCGTCGGCTCGGGACGCGACGTGGTGTCGTCTCGGCTCACGTGGTCCAGATCCGGCTTCAGGCCGTCCCTGCGGGACGCCCTCTTGTACCATGGGGCTGACATGGCGGTCAACGGATCCGCGCTGAAAATGCGGCGAACGCTCGCGACCGCGGTCCGGATCAACGGCGTCGGCCTTCACTCCGGGACACCGGTCCGCGCGCGCCTGGTGCCTGCCGAGGCGGGAAGCGGCATCGTCTTCGTGCGAACCGATCTTGCCGGCGCGCGGATCGAGGCCGTGCTGGCCAACGCCGGTCCGAGCTTCTACGCGACCGTGCTGCAAAAGGACGGGGCGACGGTCAGCACGATCGAGCACCTGATGGCGGCACTCTACGCCTTGCAGGTGGACGATCTGACGATCGAGCTCGACGCCCCGGAGGTTCCGATACTCGACGGCTCGTCCCGTCCGTTCGTCGAGGCGGTCCTGGACGCGGGATACCGGGAGCACGACGTGCCCCGCAACTACATCCACATCGTCCGGCCGGTGTCGGTCACCCACGAAGACAAGTCGATCGCCGTGCGTCCGTCCCCCGAGTACCGGGTCACTTACGCGATCGACTTCGACCACCCGGCGCTCGGCTACCAGGAGCTGACCGCGTCGCTGTGGGAGGCGGAGCATTTCGCCGAGAAGCTGGCGCCGGCCCGCACCTTCACGTTCGAGCACGAGATCGAGGCCCTCAAGCAGCGGGGTCTCGCCCGCGGGGGCTCCCTCGACAACGCGGTCGTCGTCGGGCGGGACGGGATCCTGAACGACGGCCTGAGGTTTCCCGACGAGTTCGTGCGCCACAAGATGCTCGACCTGACCGGAGACCTCTCGCTCCTCGGCCATCCGCTCCTCGGCCACGTCGTGGCGTATCGCGCCGGGCACGATCTGCACGCGCGTCTGGCGCGCCGGATCGCCGAGGCGAAGGACAGCTGGTTCCTGGCGCCGTGGGGGGTCGCGGCCGAAGCCAAGGAGCCCTCGCCGCCGGCGGGAACTCCTTCGTGAGCCGGGTCCGCCGGACGATCCAATGGACGGCGATCGGCGCGATCGCCCTGTTCCTGGTCGGGACGGCGTACTGCTCGAGTCTGCACCTCGCGGAGGTCGGGCCGGCGCTCGGGCCGAGCCACCAGCTCCTCACGCTTCTGACCCTGGCGATCGTCGTCCTGTCGACGGGGGTCGTGTTCGTGCTCGTGCGGAACCTCGTCCGCCTGATCGTGGACCGCAAGCGCGGGATCCTCGGTGCGAAGCTGCGGACGAAGCTCGTGTTCTTCTTCCTCGCTCTGGTGCTGCTGCCGGCGTTCCTGCTCTCGTTCGGCGCGGCGACGTTCATCAAGAAGACGGTCGAGGGGCTGCTCCACATGCCGGTGGAGGAGGTCGCGCGGCAGGCGAAGGAGATCGTCAAGGAGTCGGGGCGGCGCGAGGAGTCGCGCGTCGTCGACCACGCGAAGCTTCTCGCCGGGGAGATCGCCCAGCATCCGGCCACGCTCGCGGGCGACGGTCTGGCCGTGGCGCTGATCCAGTGGAGGCAGCGGGAGGGGTTCGATCTCGCGGCCTACGTCGCTGCCGACGGCCGGGAGTCGATCGATGCCGCCGCCCCCGCGGGCGGGGCGCCGTTCGACGCGACGCTGCGCTCCGCGGCGGCGCGGATCGCGCTGACGGCCGCGCGCACGAACACGACCGTGTTCGAGCCGATTCCCGTCGGCGGCGCCGTGGTGCTGTTCGGGGCCGCGCCCGCCGAGCGCCCGGGAGCCGCGCGCGGAGCCGCCGTCGTCGGCGAGATCGTCCAGCGCGCCACCGCCGACCGCCTGCAGAGCATCGAGGCCGCCGACCGGGCTTACGACGAGTTCCGCGGGAAGCGACGGGACCTGCTGCGCCTCTACTACTCGATCATCTGCCTCGTGGGTTTGGCGACGGTCTTCGTGTCGTCCTGGATCGGTTTCTACGTCTCGCGCCGGATCACCGTCCCGCTCGAGCAGGTCGCCGCCGCCTCGCGCGAGATCTCGCAGGGGAACCTCGGGGTCCGCGTCGCCGCGAGCATGGGCGACGAGGTCGGCATGCTCGTCGACGCGTTCAACGAGATGGCGGGGGAGCTCCAGGAGAATCGCGAGGTGATCACGAGGGGCACCGCCGACCTCAGGCGCACGAACCGGGCGCTCGAGGAGCGCCGGCGGTACATCGAGACGCTCGTCGCGCACCTGTCGACGGCGGTGCTGTCGATCGACGGCGACGGGCGCGTGACGACCGCCAACCCGGCGGTCTCCAAGATGCTCGGTCTTGCGGTCGCCCCGGGAGACGACCTCCAGGCGGCCCTGAACGCCGGCGGGCTCGAGCCGCTCGCGAGCCTGCTGCGCGAGATGGTCGAGGTCTCGACCCGCTCGCTACGGCGCGAGATGGTCCTGGAGCCTTCGGGAGCGCGCCTGACGGTGTCGGTGCAGGTCTCGCCCCTGTTCGGCGGGCAGGGGGACGATCTGGGGACGCTCCTGATGGTCGAGGACCTCACCGACCTCCTCGCCGCGCAGCGCGCTGCGGCCTGGCGCGAGGTCGCCCGCCGGATCGCGCACGAGATCAAGAACCCGCTGACCCCGATCCAGCTCGCGGCCCAACGGCTGCGGAAGAAGTTCTCGGAGCGATCGGAGGATCTCGGGGAGGTCGTGGGCGATTCGACCGCGACGATCGAGCGCGAGGTCGCCGGCCTGAAGAAGCTGGTCGACGAGTTCTCGCTCTACGCCCGGATGCCCTCGGCGGCGCCGGAGCCGGTCGACTTCGCCCGCGTCGTCGAGTCGGTCGTCGCGCTCTATTCCGTCCACACTGGGATCGCCTGGACGCTCACGCTCTCCCCGGAGCTCGGCGTCGTCCGGGTGGACCCGGAGCAGATGCGGCGCGCGCTGATCAACCTGATCGACAACGCCGTGGCCGCGATGGGCGGGACGGGAGAGCTGGCGGTGACCGCGGAGCCGTACAGCGGCCCCGGCTCCCTCCGGGTCGTCGTGGCCGATCGCGGCCCGGGCATCCCCGTCGCCGCGCGCGATCACCTCTTCGCGCCGTCGTACTCGACCAAGCCCCGCGGGACCGGCCTCGGGCTCGCGATCGTGCAGCGCGTCGTCATCGAGCACGGCGGGACGATCCGGGTCGAGGACAATCCAGGGGGTGGGGCTCGCTTCGTGATGGAGATCCCGGGGACGGCGCGAACGGGGCCGGTCGAGGCGCAGGCGGCGGTTCCGTCTGCGGAGGGCGGGCGCCATGGCGCTTGAGAAGATCCTCGTCGTCGACGACGAGCCGGGCGTCCGGAAGACGCTGGCCGCGATTCTGGGGGACGAGGGGTATGCCGTCACGACGGCGGGCTCGGGAGAGGAGGGCCTCACCAACGCGTCGGCCTCCCGGTTCGACGCGCTCCTGCTGGACGTGTGGCTCCCGGGGATCGACGGGATCGAGACGTTGCGCCGCCTGAAGGAGCAGGGGATCGATGCCGAGGTGATCATGATCTCGGGGCACGGGACCATCGACACCGCGGTGAAGGCGACCAAGCTCGGCGCGTACGACTTCGTCGAGAAGCCCCTCTCCCTCGAGCGGACGCTCCTCGTGCTCCGCAACGCGCTGCGCCAGCGCCGGCTGGTGGCGCGCAACCGCGTCCTCCTGGCGCAGCTCACCCGCGACACGGAGATCGTCGGGCGGAGCGCTTTCGCCGAGCGGACCCGTAGCGCAGCCAAGGCGGCCGCGGCCACCGACACGCCGGTGCTCGTCTGCGGCGAGCCGGGAACCGGACGGGAGACGGTGGCGCGCGCCATCCACGCCGCGGGACGCCGGTCGGAGGAGGCGTTCGTGCACGTTCCCTGCGGCGCACTGGACGAGCGCCTGGCGGAGAGCCTGCTGTTCGGTGCGGAGGGGGAAGCCGGCCGCCTGGCGCTGGCCGCGGGCGGGTCGGTCTTTCTCGCCGACGTCGACCGCCTCCCCCCCGGAGCCCAGGCACGCCTCGCGGCGTGGCTCGCGGGTCGGCCGGATGTCCGCGTCCTCGGGAGCGCCGGCCCGGACGCCTCCGGCCTCGTATCCCCGCTCAAGGAGCACGTGGACGTGCTCCGGATCCCGACGCTGCCGCTGCGGGAGCGGCGCGAGGACATAGCGCCTCTCGCCGAGCGGTTCCTGCGCGACCTCACGCGCGAGTACGGCCGGAAGCCCAAGACCCTCGATACCGAAGCCGGTGCCGCGCTCGTGCGCCACGATTGGCCCGGCAACGTGCGGGCGCTGCGCAACGTGATGGAGCGGCTCGTGCTGCTGTCTCCCGCCGATACCGTCTCGCTGGCCGATCTTCCGTCGGAGGTCGGGGGCGGCGCGCACGAGGCGGAAGATCTCTACGCGCTTTTCGACTCGCTCGCCGCGGGGCGCGCCGCGTTCGAGCGCTACTTCGTCGCGCGCGCTCTCCGCGAGGCGGGCGGCGATCGCGCGGAGGCGGCGCGCCGCCTCGGCGTCACCCTTCACGACCTCGACGCGCGCATGGGCCCCAGATAGCCATGCTAGGATCGCCCTCCGATCGCGCGGCCGGGGGAGGTCGCGAGGGCGTGTCCGCCGTGGGGAGAGGATCGGTTGTGGAGGCGACGCGGCTCGGGGAGAGGGCCCGCGGCAAGCTGATCCGCCTCGTGTCGGATGATCACCCCGACCCGGATCGCTGGATCGCCCGCCTCAAGAGCCTTTCCGACCTCGAGAACGCGCCCGTCTTCTCGGCGGCCGTGCGCGTCCTGTTCCACCTCGATCTCCACGACGCCGACGCGATGCGCCTGCTCGCCGCCGTGCTCGCTCATCGCGAGCACCTTGCGCGCTCGCTCGGACGGGACCCCGGCCTTCGCGTGGCCGCGATGGACTATCTGTCCAATGTCGAGCGGCACTACCAGAATCCGAAGATCGTCGAGATGCGCGAGTACGAGGAGACGGAGCGCTCCGCGCGCACCGACGCGGTCACGGGCCTCGCGAACCGGCGCGTCTTCCAGGAGGTCCTCGACCGCGAGGTCCGGAGGAGCCGGCGCTATCGATGGCCGCTGACGATCCTGATGCTCGACCTCGATCATTTCAAGCAGGTCAACGACGCCTTCGGCCACCTGCTCGGGGATCTGGTTCTCGAGCGGGCCGGGGGGGTGCTCCGGCATGCTGTCCGCGAAGCCGACCTGGCCTGCCGGTACGGAGGCGAGGAGTTCTCGGTGATCCTGCCCGAAACCGACCGTCTCGGCGGGTTCGTCGTCGCGGAGCGGATCAGGCGGCGCGTGGAAGACGCCTTCCGCGATCGCTCGGTCTCGGGACACGAGGTGCCGATGACGATCTCGTCGGGCCTCGCGACCTATCCCGAGGACGGGCTCCACGATGCCGACCTGATCGCCCGCGCGGACGAGGCCCTCTACCTCGCGAAGCGGGGTGGGCGGAACCGGGTCTGCATCCACCACCGCGAGAAGCGCTCCGCCCTGCGCTTTCCGGTGCGCCCGTCGACGACCGTCTGCGTCCTTCCGGACCGCTCGGTCGAGGCGCACGCGGTGGATCTGAGCCGGAGCGGGATCCTGCTCGAGTTCGACAACCCGCCCCGCGTGGCCGATCCGGTGGCGCTGCGCCTCGAGCGGACCGGCCCGCGGTCGTTCGAGGACGCGTGCGAGGTCTCCGGGCGGATCGTCCGGCTCGCACCCCCCGCGGCCGGCGAACAGCGCGTCCGCGCCGGGGTCGCGTTCGACGCTCCGCTCCCGGAGGAGCGCGTGCTCGCGCGGGTCCTCCTGACGCGCGCGCCGGCGCGGCTGCAGCGTGGAGGCGCGCGGTGATCACGCGGGGCGAGGCCGAGGAGCTCAAGGAGCGCATCCTCCAGCTCCTCGAGGAGGACACGACCAACACCGAGCGCCTGCTGGGACGCCTCGACGTGCTGACCTCCGAGACGGGGATCAGCGCGCACGCCGCGCTCCTCCTGATCCTCACGCAGCTCGCATTCGACGAGGACGAAGCGCGGGGCCACTGGGAGGGAATCCTCGAGCACCGGCACACGCTCTCCCTGGCGCTCGGGCGCGACGCGGGCCTGCGCGTCGCGACGCTCGACTACTTCGTCAACCGGAACAAGCGTTTGACGGCGCCGAGTCTGATCGACCTCGAGATGGAAGGAGCGGCCGTCCCTCACGGCGCCGATCCGCTGACCGGGCTCGCATCGGACCGCGCATTCCGCGTGACGCTCGCGGGCGAGATGCGCCGCGCGCGCCGGTACGGCCACCGGGTGGCGATCGCCCTCTTCGATCTCGACGGCTTCGCGGCGCTCAACGCCCGCGTCGGCCGCCTCGTGGCCGATCGCCTCCTCAAGGAGGCCGGGCTCCTGCTCTCGAACAAGATCCGCGACATCGACCTCGCCGCCCGGCCGGGCGAGGACGAACTGGCGATCCTCCTGCCCGAGACGACGCGCAACGGCGCGTTCCTGGTCGCAGAGAGGTTCCGGCGCGACCTCGAGGCCCACTTCAAGCGCCGGGACGCCGGCGGCCGTCCCGCCGACATGACGGTCTCGGCGGGGGTCGCCGCCTACCCGGACGACGCGACCGAGGTCGACACGCTGATCACGCGCGCGGCCGGCGCGCTCTACCTCGCCAAGGCCTCCGGCAAGAACGCCGTCCTCGTCCACAGCGCCGAGCGACGCCGCTTTCTCCGGTTTGATCTCGCCGAGCGGGAGTGCGAGGTCGAGGTTCTCTCCTCCGGCGAGCCCGGCGCGCGCACGGTGCACAACCTGAGCCGTAGCGGTCTCCTGTTCGGCAGCCCCGAGCCGCTTCACGTCGGCGAGGAGGTCGAGATCCGCCTGGATCCGGCGGGAGCCCGGGACGGCAGCCCGGTCATGGCGCTCCGCGGGCGCGTCGTGCGCCTCGAGGAGCTCCCGGGAGGCGATCGCGACCGGTTCGAGATCGGCGTCGCCTTCGACGTCGGACACGGCCGGTCCGAGGAGGACTTCCTCGAGTTCCTCGAGCGCGCGGGATCCGCGGGGCCCACCGAGCGGTCCTGATGCGGCTGGTCGCGATCGACACCTCGACCTGGTGGGGCGGTGCCGCGCTCGTGGAGACGCGCGAGGGGCCGCCGCGTGTCGTAGCGGAGGCGGGGACGTGGGTGGAGGACTCGCATGCCGCGCGGATCCTCGGCCTGGTCGACGCCGTGCTGGCCCTCGCGGGGTGGAGCAAGCAGAGCCTCGACGCCTATGCGGCCACCCGCGGCCCCGGCTCGTTCACGGGGATCCGGGTCGGGCTCGGCACGGTCGCGGGGTTGGCGTTGGCGACGGAGCGTGCGTGCGTCGGCGTGTCGACACTCGCCGCGATGTCCGAAGCCGCGGGCCCGAGCACGGCGCTCCGCCAGCCGATGCTCGACGCCGGACGCGGAGAAGTGTATTCGGCGCGGTACGACGGGACGTCGTGCCCCCCCAGGGAGCTGACCGCACCCTGGGTCGGCGCGCCGGAGCGCGCGCTGCTCGAGGCCGGTCCCGATGCGGTGGCGCTGTTCGGGTCCGGCGCGCTCGCGCACGAGGGGCGCCTGCGCGCCGCGGGGTACACGGGCGTTTGCGGTCCCACCCCGACGTCGATCGCGGCGGGGGCGGGGCGGATCGCGGCCTTCAGGCTCGCGGCGGGAGAGCACGGGGAGGCGGACCTCGTCCCGCTCTACCTCCGCCCGGCGGATGCCGAGCTGAAGCGCCCGAAGGCCGGGCCGTGAGCGGCGCTGGCCCCGTGATCGAGCCGATGACGCTCGCCGAGCTCCCCGAGGTGCTCGCGATCGAGCAGGACTCGTTCGCGACGCCCTGGACCGCCGAGAACTTCCGTCACGAGATAGAAGGGAACCCGCGCGCCTGGAACCTCGTGCTGCGCGCTGGCGGGCGGGTCGTCGGCTACGCGTGCTGCTACCTCGTCGCCGACGAGCTGCAGATCAACGAGATCGCGATCGCGCGCGCGTCGCGTCGCGCCGGACACGGCGGAGCGCTCCTCGCCCATCTCATTCGCGGGGCGCGCCTGCGCGGGGCCGCGCGGGCGACCCTCGAGGTCCGGCCCTCGAACCTCGCCGCGCGGGCGCTCTACGCCGCGCACGGATTCGCGGAGACGGGACGCCGGCCGGGGTACTACGCGGACACCGGAGAGCCGGCGATCCTGATGGAGCGGACGCTGTAGGGTCCGGATGGACATCGCGGAGCCCGCGACCTATAGTTGCCGGGACGGAGGACGGGACCCACGCGATCCCTGCCGCACAAGACCCCGCGTGTCGTCCGCGGCGCCGCTTCCCGCGCGCGACGACGCGCCGACTTTCCACCCGGAGGCCTCGCATGGACGTGAGCAAGGACGACCTCAATCTGCGCCGACTCGCCGCGAAGCACCAAGAGTACGAGGACCGTCTGGCCGTGCTGCAGCAGCGCCTGTTCCTCAGCGAGGACGAGCGCTACGAGGAAGCGACGCTCAAGAAGCTGAAGCTGCGCGTGAAGGACGAGATCGAGGCGATCCGGCGCAACGAGGCGCGGCTGGCCGGCCGGCACGGATGAGGATCGACCCCGCCGCATGGCCGTTCGTCGGGGTTCTGGCGGCGGCCGGGGCGCTGGCCGCGTGGCTCTGGCCGTGGGGGACGGTGCCGATCGTCCTCCTGCTCGCATTCACCCTCAACTTCTTCCGCGACCCGGAGCGCACGACCCCGTCCGACCCGGCCGCGATCATCAGCCCGGCGGACGGGAAGATAATCCGGGCCGACCCGACTCGGGTCTCCGTCTTCATGAACGTCTTCGACGTGCACGTGTGCCGCGCGCCGGTCGCGGGCCGGATCAGCGCCGTCCGGCACGTCGACGGGGACTTCCTCGCCGCCTTCAAGGACGAGGCCTCGGACCACAACGAGCGGACCACGATCGTGATCGAGCGGACCGGAGCGCCGCCGGTCGCGTTCACGCTCGTCGCGGGCCTGGTCGCGCGCCGCATCGTCTGCCGCACGCGGGCCGGAGCCGCGGTCGCCGCCGGGGAGCGCGTCGGGCTGATCCGGTTCGGATCGCGCGTCGACGTCGATCTCCCCGCGGGAAGCCGCGTCGCCGTGGCGATCGGGGACCGGGTGGTGGCGGGGGCGAGCGTGCTGGCGCGCGCGTAACTAGAGGCAGGGGCGGGATGTGGGGTACAGTGCCTCCCCTCCACGAAGGATCCCGAACATGGCCGGTCGCCGGAAGCTCCGCCGCGGAATCTACCTGCTCCCCACGATGTTCACGACGGGGAACCTCTGCTGCGGCTTCTTCAGCCTGATCCAGTCGGCGCACGGCCATTACGAGAGCGCGGCGCTCCTGCTGATGCTCGCCGGCGTGCTCGACGGGCTCGACGGGCGCATCGCGCGGATGACCGGGACCACATCGGAGTTCGGCGTCGAGTTCGACTCGCTCGCCGACATCGCGTCGTTCGGCATCGCGCCGGCGTTCCTCGCGTACGAGTGGGCCCTCGCCCCCTTCCACCGCGTCGGCTGGCTCGTCGCGTTCCTGTTCGTCGCGTGCGCGGCCACGCGTCTCGCGCGGTTCAACATCCAGCATGCCGCGTCCGACAAGCGGTACTTCGTCGGGCTGCCCTCGCCGGCGGCGGCGGGCGCCGTGGCGAGCGTGGCCTTCGGCTTTCCGGAGCCGCCGACGCATCTGGGCGCGTCGGTCCTCGTGGCCACGCTCACCGCGACGGCCGCGCTTTTGATGGTCTCCCGGATCCGCTACCGCTCGTTCAAGAACCTCGACCTCCGCAGCCCGCGCTCTTACCTCAACGTGCTGGTCATCGTCGCCGCGATCGTTGTCGTCCTCGCGCATCCGCGCTCGGTCATGGTGATCGCCGCGCTGTACATGCTGTCGGGACCGGTCGCCTGGGCCGGCGGATGGCTGACCCGCGGGCGAAGCCGCCGCGTCGCGGCGGACGAACGGCAACCCGCGGAGGAGGCCGTCGATGGCCCGCCGATCCGCTGACCTGGCCGGCGGCCGGATCGCCGTGCTGGGGGCTCTGAGCTCCGCCGGAGCCCACCTGCGCGCCGCGCTCGCCGACCTCGGCATTCCGGGCAGCCGCATCGAGCTGTTCGGGTGCGCGCGGGACGCGGCGCTCCTCTCGGAGTACGACGGCGAGGCGCGTCTGATCCAGCCCGCCCTGGAGCTCGACGCCCTGGCCCAGGCCGCGGTGTTCGTCTGCGAGTCGGGGCATGACGAGGCCGGGCTCGCACGGGCGGCCCAGGCGGGCACGCTCGTGGTGGACCTCTCCGGCTCGCTCGCGGGGGCCGCACTCCTCGATCCGGACGCGGTGCGCTCCGGGGCCCGGCTCGTCGCCGTGCCCCATCCGGTGTCTACGCTGCTCGCAGCGATCCTGGCCCCGCTCGACGCCGCGCTGGGGGTCGTGGCGGCCTCCGCCTTCGTGCTGCGCTCGGCGGGGGATTTCGGGAAGGCCGGTCTCGAGGAGCTCCGCGAGCAGACGATCCGTCTGCTCCGGTTCGAGTCGACGCCGACCGAGGTGTTCGGGCGCCAGCTCGCGTTCAACGTCCTTCCGGAGCACCTGCTGCCGGGCGGCGAGCACGACGCCTCGCGGCGCATCGCGGGGGAGTGTCGGGCGCTGCTCGCGGCCCCCGATCTCAGGCTGACCGTCTCGATCGCGCTGGCCCCGACGTTTCTCGGACACGCCGCCGCGCTGCACGTCGACGGGGCGCGCGGCGGGACCTCCGAGGCGCGCGCGGCGCTCGCCGAGGTCGCGGGGATCGAGGTCGCCGGAGATCCGGACGCCGGGGCGACGCTCGAGGCGCCCGAGGGCGATGCGATCCTGGTCGCGCGCATCGACGAGCCGGCCCCGGGCACCGTGCGACTCTGGGCGGTCGCCGGAGACGCGGGGGCGGCCTCCGCGCACCGCGCGATGGAGGCCGCCGCCGCGGCCGGAATCGTCTGACCGCGCGATGAGACTGCCGTACGAGCTGCGCCTGGCGGTTCGCTACCTTCGCGTGCAGCGCGGCCGGACGTTCCTCTCGGTCATCACGATCATCTCCGTCGCGGGGGTCGCGGTCGGCACCGCGGCGCTCGTCATCGCGCTCGCCCTGATGACCGGTTTCGAGCAGGACATGAAGGAGCGGATCCTGCGCGGCAGCGGCGACCTGCAGATCCTGGACGCGGGCGCTCCGAGCTTCCCGGAGGCGGACGCCGTCGCCGCGCGCGCGGCGGCGATCCCGGGGGTGGTCGCGGTCGCACCGGTCGTGTACACGCCGGCGATGATCATGAACGAGGCCCTGAGCACGCCTTCGTACGCGGAGGTCCAGGGGATCGACCCGGCCCGCCAGAAAGCCGTCGTCGAGATCGGGGCCCCGGGCGCGGCGCTCGCCGCTCTCGACGCTCCCGGGGAGTCGGGGCGGCCCACGGTGCTGCTCGGCGAGGATCTCGCCACGCACCTCGCGGTCCGGCGCGGGGACGCCGTCCGGGTTCTCGTGGCGAAAGTCGGTCTCACGCCCTTCGGCGTCATCCCGCGCAGCGTCGTGCTCGAGGTCGCCGGCACCTTCAAGACCGACGCCTATCCGCAGGACGCCCAGCGCGCGTACGTGTCGATCGAGGTCGCGCGCAAGCTGCTCGACTCCGCGGGGCGCGCCTCGTGGCTCGAGCTGAAGCTGGCCGATCGGAATCACCTTGCCGCGATGAAGGTGGACGTGGCGAAGGCGATGGGCTCGGGATTCCAGGTGCTCGACCTCCTCGACCAGAACAAGGCGATCCTCAAGGCGTTCAACACGGAGAAGCTGTTCCTGTTCCTCGCGATCGCGCTGATCGTCGTGGTCGCCTCCCTCAACATCGTCTCGACGCTCGTGCTGATGGTCAGCGACAAGGTGCGGGAGATCGGAACGCTGACGGCGATGGGGGCCAAGCCCGGGAGCATCGCGGGCGTGTTCATGCTCCAGGGCCTCGTGATCGGCCTGGTGGGGACGGCGATCGGCCTGGTCGTCGGGGCGGCGGCGGCGCGGACGCTCGATGCCTACCGGGTTCTCAAGCTGAACCCGGACGTCTATTACGTCGATCACGTCCCCTTCGCCACGCGCCCGGGCGACGTCGTGGTCGTCGGGGCCGCGGCCCTCCTCATCGCGTTCCTGGCCACGATCTACCCCGCGTGGAAGGCGGCGCGGCTGAACCCGGTCGAGGCGATCCGCCATGAGTGATCCGGTGCTCGAGGCCCGGGGCCTCGTGAAGTCCTACGAGAGCGGCGAGCGGCGGGTCCAGGTGCTGACCGGCCTCGACCTCGAGGTGGGGGCCGGGGAGGCGATCGCCATCGTCGGGGACTCCGGGGTCGGGAAGTCGACCCTGCTGCATCTGCTGGGAGGATTGGACGTTCCGGACGACGGGGTCGTCCGGTTCGCCGGGCGGGACACGGTGACCCCACGGGGGGGCGACCTGGCCGGGTACCGCAATCGATCCGTCGGATTTATATTCCAATTCCACCATCTCCTTCCGGAGCTGACGGCGCAGGAGAACGTCGAGATGCCGTTCCGGATCGGGCGGAGGCCGGAGGACCCGTCGGTGGCCGCCCGGGAGATGCTGGAACGGCTCGGGCTGTCGCAACGCCTGTCGCACCGTCCGTCGGCCCTGTCCGGCGGGGAGCAGCAGAGGGTGGCGATCGCGCGGGCCGTGGCGCCGGGTCCGTCGATCGTTCTGGCGGACGAGCCCACGGGGAACCTGGACCCGGGGACCGGCGCCGCGGTGTTCGGCCTGCTGCGGGAGTTGCAGCGCGACAGGAGGTTCGCGCTGGTGGTGGCGACGCACAGCGGGAGGATCGCCCACGGGTGCGACCGGATGCTCCGCCTGGCGGACGGGCGGCTCCGGCCGATGGAGGACGGCGAGGCGACGCGGTACTTCGGCGACGAGGGGGCGCAGCGGCGCTGAGTGCGCTAGAACATCTCTCCCGCGAACGGACGCGGCGGGGTCGGAGCGATCGATGTTCGAGAAGTTCACCGAGAAGGCCAAGCGGATCCTCTTCCTCGCCCGCTACGAGGCGAGCCAGCAGGGCAGCAAGGTCATCGGGACCGAGCACATCCTGCTCGGCCTCCTCAAGGAAGGGGAGGAGACCACGCGCGAGCTGTTCACCCGCGCCAACGTCTCGATGGACCTCCTCCAGGCCGAGCTCGAGCGGCGCAACCCGGCGCGCGAGAAGCTGTCCACCTCCGTCGAGATCCCCTTCAGCGAGGAGACGAAGAAGGCGCTCCAGTTCGCCGAGGAGGAGGCGGAGCGCCTGATGCACCCGCACATCGGCACCGAGCACCTGCTCTTGGGGCTGCTCCGTCTCGAGGACTCGGTCGCGGGCCGCATGCTCGCCGAGCGGGGGATGCGCCTGTTCGCCGTCCGCGAGGACGCGGTCAACATCTACAAGCGGCGCGCCCTTCCGAAGAAGAAAAAGGAGACGCCGTTCCTCAACGAGTTCGCCCGGGACCTCTCGGAGATGGCGCAGCGGCGTGTGTTCGACCCGCTGATCGGACGGGAGATGGAGCTCGAGCGCGTCGTCCAGGTCCTGTCCCGGCGACGGAAGAACAACCCGGTGCTTCTCGGGGAGCCGGGCGTGGGGAAGACCGCGATCGTCGAGGGGCTCGCGACGCGCATCGTCGACGGCGAGGTGCCGCCCTCGCTGCTCAACAAGCGCATCCTCGCCCTCGACCTCTCCCTGGTCGTGGCGGGCACGAAGTACCGCGGGCAGTTCGAGGAGCGCCTGAAGGGCATCATCTCCGAGCTGACCTCCTCGGACGACGTGATCATGTTCATCGACGAGATCCACTCGCTGATCGGCGCGGGCTCGGCGGAAGGCTCGCTCGACGCCGCGAACATCCTCAAGCCGACGCTCTCGCGCGGCGAGGTCCAGTGCATCGGGGCCACGACCCCCCGCGATTACCACAAGTACATCGAGAAGGACCGGGCGCTCGTGAGGCGGTTCCAGCCGATCACCATCCGGCCTCCGGACGAGTCCGAGACGATGGCGATCCTCGACGGCGTCAAGGAGCGGTACGAGCGCTTCCACGGCGTCCGCTTCGAGGAGGAGGCGATCCGGGCGTCGGTGTACCAGTCGAACCGGTACATCACCGACCGGTTCCTGCCCGACAAGGCGATCGACGTGCTCGACGAGGCGGGCGCGCGCGTGAAGCTCGGCAAGCGCATCAGCTACGGCGAGATCAAGAAGGTCGAGCAGGAGCTGCGGCGCGCGGTCGAGGGGATGAAGAACGCGCTCGCACGCAAGGACTTCGACGAGGCCGTCGCGTACCACGACAAGGAGGTCACGCTCCGCCGGCGGCACGAGGAGCTGAAGCAGCGCTACGAGGACGAGGCGAACCGGATCCTGGACGTCACGCGCGCCGACGTCGAGGAGGTGATCGCGCGCTGGACGGGCATCCCCATCCAGTCGGTGGCCCAAGAGGAGATGGACAAGCTCCTCAACATGGAGGCCTACCTCCACGAGCGCATCGTGGGCCAGGAGGAGGCGATCTCGGCGCTCGCGCGGGCGATCCGCCGCTCGCGCGCCGGGCTCAAGAGCCCCAACCGGCCGATCGGCTCGTTCGTGTTCCTCGGGCCGACCGGCGTCGGAAAGACCGAGGTCGCCCGGACGCTCGCCGAGTTCCTGTTCGGATCGGAGCGGTCGCTGCTGCGCTTCGACATGTCGGAGTACATGGAGAAGCACGCGATCGCGAAGATGATCGGCTCCCCGCCCGGATACGTCGGCCACGAGGAAGGCGGCCAGCTGACCGAGCGGATCAAGCGGAAGCCGTACAGCGTCATCCTGCTCGACGAGATCGAGAAAGCTCACCCCGACGTCCTCAACATCCTGCTCCAGGTGCTCGAGGACGGGATGATCACCGACGCCTACGGCGAGGTCGTGGACTTCAAGAACACGATCGTGATCATGACGTCCAACATCGGCTCGCAGCACGTCGCGCGGACGGGAGGCCGCCTCGGGTTCCAGACCCCCGAGCGCGAGCAGCAGTTCCGCGACCGGCGCGACCTCGTGCTCGGCGAGATGAAGAAGACGCTCTCGCCGGAGTTCATCAACCGGATCGACGAGGTCATCGTCTTCGACGCCCTCACCGAGGGGCAGATGCGGGAGATCGTCCGGATCCTCCTCAAGCGCCTGAACACGAGCCTGGCGGAGCGGCAGGTCGAGGTCGTCGTGTCGGACGAGGTCTGCGACTGGATCGTCACCACGACCTGCACGGACCGCGCGTACGGCGCGCGCCCGCTCCGGCGGGCGATCCAGAGGTTCATCGAGGACCAGCTCTCGGAGGCCCTGATCCGCGGAACGATCCAGGCCGGCGGCCCGATCGAGGTCTTCATGGACGGCGACAAGCCCGGCTTCCGCTCCGCGATCGGCGCCGCTTCGTCGTAGCGGGCGAACGCGCTGCGGCCGAGCCGCGCCGGACCCCCGTTCTCACGGGCGGTGCCCAGGGCATCGCAGTACAATGGCGCGCCTTTTCGGCCCGGGGTCCGCCGCGGCGACTCCCGGTCGTCGCCGACGAGGTCGGTGAGGGGCGGAGCGCCGGCGCCGGATGATCCTTCGCAGATTGAAGATCGCGCTCGCGGTCGCCCTCTTGGCCTGCGGTACCTGCCTCGCCGCCGAGTCCGGAACGGTCGAGAGCGTGACGGTGGACGGGCTCGTCCGCATGACGAACGAGGCGTTCCTCCACGCGTTCGACATCCGCGCGGGGGACCCGTTCGATCCGGCGCGCATCCGCACGCAGTTCAAGAAGCTGTGGGCGCTCGGCGTCTTCGACGACATCACGATCGACGCGGAGGACGCGCCGTCCGGCGGCAAGGCGATCATCATCCGGGTCAAGGAGCGGCCGTCCCTCGCCTCGGTGACCTACGAGGACAACAAGGTCCTCACGCGCACGTCGATCGAGGACCGGCTGAAGGAAAAGAAGATCGCGCTCGACATCGGCAAGGCGGTGAACTTCAAGGCGATCGGGGACGCCGAGAACGAGATCCGGATGCTCCTCGGGGAGAAGGGGTACCTCGACGGGGTCGTCACGCACACGATCGAGGCGCCCACCGAAGCCAGCGTCGCCGTCACGTTCAAGATCAAGCCCGGCGGTAAGACCAAGATCCGGGAGATCAGATTCGTCGGCAACCGGCTGTTCAAGGCGAGCGCGCTGCTGAAGTCCCTCGAGCTGACCGAGCCGTACCACTGGTACAAATTCTGGTCGCAGAAATGCCTCTACCATCCCGCGAAGTGGGACCAGGACTCGGGCCACATCCGCGACCTCTACCTCAATGCGGGATACCTCGACATCGACCTGAAGCCGCCCGTGGTCGAGCTGAAGGAGCACGGCGGCTCCTCCTCGAAGTCGAAGAAGAAGGGGGGGGCTCCGGCGTCCGCGGCGCCGGAGCCGGCGCCCGCGGAGGGCGCTTCGGCCGCCCCGGCTCCCCCTCCCGCTCCGCCTTCCCCCCCGCCGCCGGTCGACACCTCGACGATGACCGAGAAGGAGAAGAAGGCGTACGAGAAGGAGAAGAAGAAGGCCGAGAAGGCCGCCAAGAAGGCGGAGCCGACGATCCACCGGTGGGCCTACCTGACCGTGCAGGTCAGCGAGGGCGCCCGCTACAAGATCGGGACGCTGACCGTCAGCGGGAACACGGTGTTCACCGACCAGGAGCTGCTCGCGCAGGTCTTCAGCCGGCCGGGAGGCGTCGCGAACAACGGGACCTTCGATCTCGCCGTGAAGCGGATCCAGCGCATGTACGAGGACAAGGGGTACGCGTACGCGACCGCGCGGCGCGAGATCGAGCGCCACTCGGACGAGAAGACCGCCGACATCCACTTCATCGTCAACGAGGACAAGCCCTACACGGTGGGACGGATCGAGTTCACGGGAAACATCGCGACGCAGGACAGGGTGCTCCGGCGGGAGTTCCGCCTGAACGAAGGCGATCTGTTCAGCCGCACCGTCCTCGACAACTCGGTCGGGAAGATCAACCAGCTCGGGTACTGGGAGGTGAAGCCCGAGGACGTCTCGGTCACGCCGAACGAGGGAACGAGCACCGTGAACGTCGTCGTCCCCGGCCAGGAGAAGGGCCGTAACGAGATCCAGGTCGGAGGCGGCTACTCGGGCGTCGACGGCGCGTTCTTCACCGGCCTCTACTCGACGCGGAATTTCCTCGGGCGCGGCCAGATCGTCTCGCTCTCCCTCCAGATCGGCGGACGGCGCAACCTGTACCAGATCTCCTACACCGAGCCGTACTTCCTGAACAAGCCGTACACGTTCGGCTTGTCCCTTTACCGCAGCGACCAGCAGTTCGCCGCGGCGCAAACCAGCCAGGGCCGCGGGTTCGGCGTCGTGTTCGGGCGCCAGATCGGGTACTTCCAGTCGGTCCAGCTCCGGTACGACTTCCAGAAGGTCCAGTCGAATGGCCTCCAGCCGCAGCTCGGATTCGCCACCGTGCCAGGGCAGTCGGCGACGCTCGTCTCGGCCGTGGCGTCGAACACGATCTCCAAGGTCACGCCGAGCTGGTTCTGGAACAGCGTCAACAACCCCTACCGGCCGTCGCGCGGCTGGTCGCTGCTGACGGATTTCGAGATCTCGGGAGGGCCGCTCGGCGGCGACACCAACTACCTCCGGCCGCGCGCGATCGCAACCCGCTACTTCAAGGCGTGGCGCCAGACGTTCTTCGGGGTCCACACCGAGCTGGGCATGATCCGGACCTGGGCGGGGGGGAGCGCCGAGAACGCCGCGAACGTCAACGGGATCCCGCGCTTCCAGCGGTTCTACCTCGGGGGCGAAACCTACGGCCCCCGCGTCTTCCAGACGCGCGACATCTCCCCCTTGCGCTACGCCCGGGTCAACGCCCTCGGGGACGTGGTGGAGACGACCAAGGACCCTTCCGGTCGGCCCGTCAAGGATTTCGACCTGAACGGGGACGGTGTCGTGGACCGCAACGATCTGGTATCCCTGGGAGGCGACCGGTACTGGCTGCTGATGACCGAGTACACGATTCCGTTCCAGACGCCCGTTGAGATCGCGCTTTTCTTCGACGCCGGAAATGCCCTGTTCGAGGACACCCCGTGGAGCCTTGCGGATTACCGGGCGTCGGCCGGGTTCGAGATGCGATTCTATCTGCCGGTCTTCCCCGTGCCCCTGCGTTTGATTTACGGTTGGCCTCTCCGGAAGCTGCCCGAGGACCGGACGAGCGCGTTCACTTTCTCGATCGGGCGAAGTTTCTAGGGTGCGGAGAGGCCGCGCCCGGGCAAGGAACGAAAGGAGCTTCATGAAGCGTCTCGTGGTGTCCGTTCTCATCCTCGTCGCGGCCGCAAGCGGCCCCGCGCTCGCGCAGACCCCCGCCGGCGGGCTCAAGATCGGGGTCTTCGACGCGAACCGCGTCTCCGAGGAAACCGAGGAGGGGAAGCGGATCGCGGCCCGGCTCTCGGCCTTCGGCGACAAGAAGAAGGCCGAGCTCGCGGCGAAGGAGAAGGAGATCGGCGACCTCCGAAAGCAGCTCGACGAGGGCGGAGGGTCGTTCTCGCCCGAGAAGCAGAGCCAGATGCAGAAGGACATCCAGAAGAAGTCCCTCGAGCTGCAACAGGCCCAGGAAGGGGCGCGCAACGAGTTCCAGATCGAGGTCAGCGAGGCTCAGAACAAGTTCCAGGAGCAGCTGCTCCGCGTCATCAACCAGTTCGGGCGCGACGAGGGGTTCACGCTCGTTCTCGAGCGGAACACGGCGGGGGTCGCCTTCGCCGCCGAGTCGGTGGACGTGACGACGGCGATCGTCGATAAGTTCAACGAGCTCGTGAAGCCGCAGCCGGACGCCAAGTCCGACGCCAAGCCCGCGGACAAGCCCGCCGACAAGCCCGCGGCGAAGCCGGCCGACAAGACCCCGGCGAAGTCGCCGGTGCCCACGCCTCCCGGCGGAAAGCCGTAGAGGGCGGGGAGGGCCCGGGAGTGAGCTGGCGGCTTTCGGATCTGGCCTCGCTGGTCGGCGGGACCGTCCGCGGGGACCCGAACCGCAGGATCCGCGAGGTCGAGACCCTGGAGAACGCGGGGCCGGACGATCTGTCGTTCTTCACGAACCCGCGCTACAAGGAGGCCGCCCTGACCTCCCACGCCGGGGCCTTTCTCGTCGGGGCCGGGAAGGTGGCCGGCAACGAGCTGTCCGGACGGGACCTGATCGAGGCCGCCGAGCCATACGTGGCTCTCGCGCAGATCCTCGAGAAGATGCATCCCGAGCCGCATCCGGCGCCCGGGATCTCTCCCGACGCGCGGATCCATCCGAGCGCGTCGCTCGGCAAGGACGTGGCGATCGCGGCGTTCGCCGTGATCGGGAAGGGATCGGCGATCGGCGACCGGACGGTGATCGGGGCGGGTGCCGTGATCGGCGAGGAGTGCGTGATCGAGGAGGACACCACGATTCACCCGCGCGTGGTCCTCTATCCGCGGACGCGCGTCGGCACCCGCTGCATCCTTCACGCCGGTTGCGTCCTCGGGGCCGACGGGTTCGGGTTCGCGACGTCCCAGGGCGTGCACCGGAAGGTCCCCCAGCTCGGGTGCGTCGTCGTCGAGGACGACGTCGAGATCGGGGCCAACACGACGATCGACCGCGGCACGCTCGGCGAGACGCGGATCGGGCGGGGGAGCAAGCTCGACAACCTCGTCATGGTGGCCCACGGCGTCGTGCTCGGCCGCGGCACGATGATGGCGGCCCAGTCGGGCATCGCCGGGAGCACGCGGGTCGGCGACTACGTGACGGTCGCCGGGCAGTCGGGAGCGGCGGGGCACCTCACGATCGGCGCGCGCGCGGTCGTCGCGGCGAAGTCGGCGGTCTTCCAGGACGTTCCGGAGGGGGCGGTCGTCGCGGGGATCCCCGCGGTCGACGAGATGCAATGGAAGCGCATGCAGGCGACGGCGAAGACCCTTCCCGAGCTGAAGACCAAGCTCAACCAGATCGAGGAGCGCCTCGGCAGAGGGGCCGGGAAGGGGAAGGGGGAGAGGTGAGCACGCTCGACATCCGCGGGATCATGGAGCAGATCCCGCATCGGTACCCGTTCCTGCTCGTCGACCGCGTCGTCGAGCTGACGCGGCGGCAGCGCATCGTGGCTATCAAGAACGTGACGATGAACGAGCCGTTCTTCGCCGGGCACTTCCCGGGAGCGCCGGTGATGCCGGGCGTGCTGATCGTCGAGGCGATCGCGCAGGCCGGTGCCGTGCTGCTCCTCGAGGAGGTGCCCAACCGGGCCGACAAGCTCGTGTACTTCACCGGCATCGACGAGGCGCGGTTCCGGCGCGCCGTGGTCCCCGGCGATCAGCTCCGCCTCACGGTCGAGGTCGTGAAGCTCCGTCAAACCGCCTGCAAGATGCGCGGCATCGCCGAGGTCGACGGGCAGCTCGCGGCCGAGGCGATCGTCATGTCCGCTCTCGTGGACCGCTGATCCATGGGAGTCGCGCGGATCGATCCGACCGCCGTCGTTTCGCCCACGGCGCGACTCGGCGAGGACGTCGTCGTCGGGCCCTACTGCGTCTTGGGGCCGGACACCGTCGTCGGGGACCGGACCGTCCTGAAGTCCCACGTCGTGATCGACGGGCGCGCCACGCTCGGCGCGGACAACGTGGTAGCGCCGTTCGCCTCGCTGGGCGGGCCCCCGCAGGACCTCAAGTACAAGGGGGAGCCGACCGAGGTCGTCATCGGCGACGGGAACCAGATCCGCGAGTACGTGACGATCAACCGCGGGACCGCCCCGGGGGGCGGGGTCACGCGCGTCGGCAGCGCGGGGCTGTTCATGGCGGCCGCGCACGTCGCGCACGACTGCCGCGTCGGAGACCGCGTGGTCTTCGCGAACGCCGCGTCGATCGCGGGCCACGTGGAGGTCGGGGACGATGCCAACATCGGCGCATTCTCCGGCATCCACCAGTTCTGCCGGGTCGCCAAGCACGCGTTCATCGGCGGGTATTCGGTCATCGCGCAGGACGTGCTCCCGTTCGTCGTCACCGCGGGCGATCGCGCGGAAGCCCACGGGATCAACACCATCGGGCTCAAGCGGCGCGGGGTCCCGCCGGAGACGATCGACGGCATCAAGCGCTGCTACATGACCCTGTTCCGCTCCAAGCTCCGCCTCGAGGACGCCATGACGCAGGTCGAGGCCGAGCTGGGGCACATTCCCGAGGTCCGTTACTTCCTCGAGTTCGTCCGGGGCTCGAAGCGTGGGGTGATCCGGTGAGCGACGAGCGGATTCCGGTCGGTGTCGTCGGCGTCGGCCACCTCGGCCGCCACCACGCGCGGCTGTACGCGCAGAGCGGCTCGGCCCGGCTCGTCGCGGTCGCCGACCGTGACCTCGAGCGCGCGCGCGCGGTCGCGTCCGAGTTCGGCTGCGAGGCCGTCGCCGACGTCTCCGAGCTCGCGGGGCGCGTTCGGGCGGCGAGCGTGGCGACCCCGACCGTCCACCACCGCGCGGCCGCCGAGAAGCTGCTCGCAGCCGGGGCGGACGTGCTGATCGAGAAGCCGATCGCGCCGTCCCTCGAGGACGCCGATGCGATCCTCGCCGCAGCAGCCGCGGCGGGACGCCTCGTGATGGTGGGCCACACCGAGCGGTTCAATCCCGCGATCGAAGCGCTCTCCCGCGCGGTCGACGCCCCGCGCTTCGTGGAGATCCACCGGCTCGCGGGATTCACCGCGCGCTCGACCGACGTCGACGTCATCGCCGACCTGATGATCCACGACCTCGATCTCCTGCTTCACTTCGACGGGACGGACCCGGTCTCGGTCGACGCGGTGGGCGTCGCGGCGCTGACGGACAAGATCGACATCGCGAACGCGCGGATCCGCTTCGCGTCGGGGTGCGTCGCCAACGTCACCGCGAGCCGGATCTCGGCGGAGAAGCTGCGGCGGATCCGGATCTTCCAGTCCCGCACCTACCTCGCCTGCGACACGGGGGAGCGAAAGGTCGAGCGCTTCCACCTCGTGATCGGTCCGGACCGGACGCCGTCGATCCGCCACGATCTCCTGCCGGTCGAGGACGGCGAGCCGCTCGGGATCGAGCTGGCGGCCTTCCTGAGCTCGGTGGCCGGGCGGACGGCGCCTCCCGTGGACGGGCTCGCCGGGCGCCGCGCCCTCGAGCTCGCCTTCCGGGTGCGCGACGCGATCGGGGCGGCGGGGCCCGTGTGACGCGTCGGCCCGACCCGGTCGCGGAGGCGATGTCCGCGGCCGTCGCCGCCGGGGCGATGCCCGGGGCGGCCTGGTGGGTCGGAGGACCGGACCGCACGATCGCTCACGGCGCGACCGGTCTGGCCTGCCTCCGTCCCGAGCGCGTGAGCGCCACCGAGCAGACGCCCTACGATCTCGCTTCCCTCACGAAGCCTCTTTCGACGGCTCTCCTTGCCGTGCTCCTCGATCGCGAGCGCCGTCTGCCTCTCGAGGGCACGCTCGGCGCCGCGGTGCCGCCGCTTCGCTCCTCGGCGTACGCGGCGGCGACGCTCAAGGACGCCGCAGCCCACCGGGCCGGGTTTCCGGCCTGGCGGGCGCTCTACCTCGAGGGCGAAGGCCGCGATGCCACCCTCGCGGCGATCGCGCGGGCCGAGCGCGGCGCTTCCCCGGGCGAGACGCTCTACTCCGATCTCGGCTACATCGCCCTCGGGTGCGGAATCGAGCGCGTCGCGGGAGCGCCGCTCGACCGCCTGTTCGACGAGCGGATCGCCAAGCCGCTGGGGCTCGCCCGGACCGGATTCGCCGGACGGTCCGACCGGTTTCGCGATGCCGCGGCGACCGAGGACGGCAACGCCTACGAGCGGACCCTCGCGGGGGCCGATGCGCGCGACGACCGGTTCCGCTCCGGCATGATCCGCGGGTCCGTCCACGACGGGAACGCCTGGGGGCTCGGCGGCGTCGCGGGGCACGCGGGACTGTTCGGGACCGCCGAGGAGGTCGGGAAGATCGCGCTCGCGATCCTCGAGCCGCGCCGGCTCGGGCGGCCCGCGGGGGCGCTCGACCCGATGCTGCACCCGGCCGCCGGTCCCGGCACGCGCACGGTCGGCTTTCTCCAGGCGCGTGGCACGGAGTCGGTCGCCGGGATCTTGCCGGACGACGCGGTCGGCCACTTCGGGTTCACGGGGACCTCCGTCTGGCTCGATCCCCACGCCGGGTGGGTGTACGTGCTGCTGACGAACCGCGTGCACCCGGCGGTCCCCGCGGGCGATTTCGTCGCCGTGCGGCGCGCGTTCCACTCCACGGCGGTGGCGGCGGCGCGGAACGATCACCCCGCCTAGAATGCTTCCGTCGATGGAAGCCCCTCGCCGCACGGTCTCGATCGGGCCCGTCACGATCTCGGTTCGTCGCGGCGAGCGCGACGACGTGGCGCACATCGGCCCGGTCGCCTCACCGCTCGTCCACCTGATCGTCCTGATCCTCGCCATCCTGTTCACGAGCTCCCGGGCGCAGAAGCAGCGCGCGGAGGAGATCGCGAAGGCGAGCACGCCCCCCGTGACGGTGACGTTCGTGACCCCGTTCAAGCCGCCGCCCCCCCCGCAGCCGAAGGTCGCGCCGCAGCCGAAGGTGACGCCGCGCGAGCTGACGTTTCGGAGGGACGACACATTTCCGCCCCCGAGCACGAAAAAGCTTCTGATGCAGCCCGTGCCTGAGAGGTCCACGGCGCAAAAGCCCACGACGAAGCCACCATCCCACGAGGACGCCGGGCAGAAGGACACCCGTCCCGCTGCGGGCGAAGAGGGTGGCCCTGAGCCCAAGCCGACGGCGGGGGCGCCGGACCCTGGGTCGCTCGGGCGTGACGCTCAAGGCGACCCGTCCCTCTCAGCGACTTCGGACCAGGATTTGGACGCCCGCCTTCGTTCGTTCAAGCGGGCCATCGAGGCGCCGCGTCCGCCGGCCCCGAAGAGCCACCGGGGCGGCGGTGGCGGGACAGGCGGGCTGGTCATGCCCGACATGCCCGGGCTCGGTTTCGGCGTTGGCAATCTGCAGTTCGAGGGGAACGACTACGACTGGGACGACTATGGGCAGGAGATCTACTGGGCCATCAAGCGCGCCTGGTACCGGCGCCTGCTCGCCGATGCCGGCGTCTTCGAGCGATGGTCCTTCGAGCGGCGGATCTCCGATCTCGACCACACGTCCGGGGTCCGCTTCACGATCCTCCGCTCGGGGCAGGTGGTGGACGTTCTAGTCGAGACGGCCTCGGGCTGCCGCCCCCTCGACGACTCGGCGACCGAGGCCCTCCAGGAGGTCGTGCTGCCGCCGCTGCCGGAGGATTTCAAGCGCGAAAGCGAGACGGTGCACGCGCATTTCATCGCCGAAGGCCAGATTCAGGGGATGCGGCAGCAACTCGAGTTCTGGCACAGCAGAGGGGCGTTCTAGCTCATTGCCCTTTCGTTGACGCGTTCCGCCCCGCCCGATACGATGGGGCCGGAGCCACAAAAAACAGGCAATGCGCGACGATTTGATCCACGACTGGAACGTCGACGGGCGGCTGATGCCGCCGGCGCATCCGTTCATGCTCGACGACGAGACGCTGCGCGACGGCCTGCAGTCCCCGTCGGTCGTCGACCCGCCGATCGCGAAGAAACGCGAGCTCCTGCACCTGATGAGCGAGCTCGGGGTCGACACCGCCGACGTCGGCCTTCCCGGCGCGGGGCCGCGCGCGGAGGCCGACGTCGACGCGCTCTGCCGCGAGATCCGCGACGCGAAGCTGCCCATCCGCGCGAACTGCGCGGGCCGCACGATCGTCCGCGACATCGAGCCGATGGTCCGCGTGACGGACCGGACGGGCGTTCCGATCGAGGCGTGCCTGTTCATCGGCTCGTCGCCGATCCGCCAATACGCGGAAGGGTGGGACGAGGAATTCCTCGTCCGCCAGTCGGTCGACGCAATCGGGTTCGCCGTGAAGAGCGGTCTGCGCGTGATGTACGTCACCGAGGACACCACGCGCGCCCGCCCCGAGACCGTCCGGCGCCTGTACACCGAGGCGGTCCGTGCGGGAGCCTCGCGCGTGTGCGTGTGCGACACGACGGGTCACGCGACCCCCGACGGGACGCGCCGCCTGATCGACTTCGTCCGCGAGGCGGTCGACGCCGCGGGCGGATCGAGCATCGGGATCGACTGGCACGGCCACCGGGACCGCGGGATGGGGCTCGCGAATTGCGTCGCCGCGTTCGAGGCGGGAGCCACGCGCGTGCACGGGACGGCGCTGGGCATCGGCGAGCGGTGCGGGAACGCGGAGATGGACCTGCTGCTGGTCAACCTGAAGCTCCTCGGGTGGATCGATCGCGACCTGACGAAACTGGGGGATTACTGCCGCGTCGCGGCCGAGGCGCTCGGCGTCCCGATCCCCGACAACTATCCGGTGGTGGGGACCGACGCGTTCGAGACCGCGACGGGCGTCCACGCCGCCGCGGTGATCAAGGCGTTCAAGAAGGGCGACGCGTGGCTCGCCGACCGGATCTACTCCGGCGTGCCGGCGGGCGAGTTCGGGTTCCGTCAGACGATCCGGATCGGACCGATGAGCGGCAAGTCGAACGTCATCTACTGGCTCGAGAGCCGGGGGATACCGGCCGACGACGCTCGGGTCGAGCGGATCATCACGGCGGCGAAGAGCTCCGACCGGCTCCTCGAGGATGCGGAGATCCAGGTGCTCGTCTGATGCCCTCGTTCTCGGATCTCCCGTTGAGGCCGGAGATCGCGCGCGCCCTGGACGAGGCGGGGTACACGACGCCGACCCCGATCCAGGAGCGCGCCCTCCCGCTGCTGCTCGCCGGCCACGACCTGATCGGGATCGCGCAGACCGGCACCGGCAAGACGCTCGCGTATCTGATCCCGATGCTGCAGGCGTTCGTCCCGGGCGCGGAGGGGCCTCAGGGTGTGGTCGTCTGCCCCACGCGTGAGCTGGCCATCCAGGTCGCCGGAGAGGCTGAGCGCTTCGGCAAGCATCTCGGATTCAGGACCGTCCTGGCCTACGGCGGCACCTCGAGCGGCCACCAGAAGCAGGAGCTCCAGCAGGGCTGCGACCTGCTGGTCGCGACACCGGGGCGGCTGCTCGATTTCCTCACCGGCGCGTGGATCTCGCTGCGCCGCACCCGCTTCCTCGTGCTGGACGAGGCCGACCGGATGCTCGACATGGGATTCATCAACGACATCGACGCGATCGTCCGCCGCGCCCCGATGAGCCGCCAGACGATGCTCTTCTCCGCGACGTTCCCGGACGAGATCCGCCGCCTCGCCGACCGGTACCTGTTGCATCCGGAGATGGTCCGGATCGACCTCGTGGTCACGGTCAAGGCCTCGGTCGCGCACGCGTTCATCGAGGTCCCGCAGCGCCGGAAGGAGGACCTCCTCCTGGCGGTGCTCGACCGGGAGCGGCCTCAAAAGTGCCTGGTGTTCACGGCGACGCGCGAGAAGACCTCGGAGCTGGCCCGCCGGCTGCGCACGCGCAACCACGAGGTCGTCTCGCTGTCGAGCCTGCTCTCGCAGGCCAACCGGGAGCGCGCGCTCGACCTGTTCCGCCGCGGCGAGTTCGACGTGCTGGTGGCGACCGACGTCGCCGCCCGGGGCCTCGACATCGACGACATCGACCTCGTGATCAACTTCGACGTCCCAATGCACGCGGAGGAGTACGTCCACCGGATCGGCCGAACCGGGCGCGCCCACCGCGCGGGAAAGGCGCTCACCCTCGTCTCGGAGCTCGATTCGCGCCGCGCCGCCCAGATCGAATCTCTCCTCGGTTTCGCCGTCGCGCGCGAGACCGTCGCCGGGTTCGAGAAGCCCGCAGCCGGCGCGCACGGCGGTCGCGGAGCGCGGCATGCCCGGCCCGGCCGCTCGGGCAAGCGCGAGGCAGACCCCCCCAAGGGGGCGCAGGCCGGGGGCGCATCGTCCGCACCTGGGGGACGGCGGCGGCGCGGCGGTCGCCGCGGCCGACGCGACGGGGGGAATCCGACTCCCGCTCCATCGGCCTGAAAAGGCGCTCCATGGGAACCTTGCGCATCGTCGCCGGCCGGCTTCGCGGACGGCGGGTGCCGGTTCCGCCCGGGATCAACGTGCGCCCCACCTCGGACCGTGTTCGCGAGGCGCTGTTCAACATCCTCGGACAGGCCCTCGACGGCGAGGCGGTCCTCGATCTGTACGCCGGCACCGGGGCGTGCGGGCTCGAGGCGATCAGCCGCGGCGCCGCTCGCGCCGTCTTCGTCGAGTCGGACCCCCGCGTCGCCGCGGCGATTCGTAAGGCGGCGGCGGCGTTCGGCGTCGAGCGGGAAGCGCGGATCGTCATCGGGCGCGTCGAGGACGTCCTGGACCGCGAGCGGCTTTCGGGACCGTTCGATGTCGTCTTCGCGGATCCCCCGTATGCGGCCGGGACGGCAGTCGATCTTCCGGGGCGAATCACCGCCTCCGGGCTCCTCGCCCCGGCGGGAACCCTGGTGGTCGAGCGGGATGCGGGCGGCACCCCCGGCTCCGGCAGCACGGCACTCTCGCTCCGGCGGACCGTCTCGTACGGCCGGACGGCGCTCGATTTCTACGGTTTCCCCTAGCCTTCGCGAGGGGTATTGAATTCCGTCTCCAGGCGCTTATATTGGCCTCCGGTTGTCCGGAAAACCCGGAAACGGCCCACGGCTGCGAGTCGAAACTGGCTGCCGGCGCCTGCGGGGTGGAGGATTCGCCGATGAAGATGATCGTCAAGGTCGCCGCCGGGGCTCTCGTCGCGGTGGTCGCCGGGTCCCAGGTCATCGCCGCGGAGGCCGCGGCCGCCGCACCGACCTCCACGCATCCACCCAAAAATCTGAAGAAGGTGGGGGACCACTGGACGCCGTGGAATCCCCCTGAGGCGACGAAGGATTCCTACCTCATCCAGAAGGGAGACACCTTCTGGGACCTGTCCGCGAAATGGCTCGGCGATCCGTACCTGTGGCCCCAGGTCTGGGATCAGAACCGGTACGTGCTCGACAGCCACTGGATCTACCCCGGCGACCCGCTGATGGTTCCCGCGAAGCCGAACGTCGTGCCCCCGGAGGGTCCGCCCGCCGCCGAGCAGCAGAAGCCGGCAGCCGCCCCCGAGGAGACGGCCCAGGCGCAAGCACCGGCACCTCCGGAACCGCCGCGCCCCCCGAAGATGGTCGAGCGCCCCGCGCTGATCCAGCTGGCCGACCAGCACGACCTGTACTGCTCCGGCTGGATCGAAAAGAAACACGATCCGGTCCTGCTCCACGTCGCCGGCGCCGAGCTCGAGAAGATCGGGCAGGGGCAGGGGGACATCGTCTACCTCAACCAGGGACGCAACCAGGGCGTCAACGCGGGGAACGAGTACCTGGTCGTGCGCCGCGATCATCCGGTGATCCACCCGCGGACCCAGGAGCACATGGGCGTGTTCATGCAGCGCATGGGCAAGGTGCGCGTCCTGTGCGCGCAGGAGGACACCGCGATCGCGCTCGTGACCGAGTCCTGCGAGACCGTCGAGACCGGAGACGAGCTGCTTCCCTGGAAGGACATGCCGGGACCGGCGACACCGTCGCTGCCGTCGGTGGACCGCTGCATGGAGCCCAGCGGGCTCGCCCAGGGGTACGTGGTCGACGGCGGCGCGGACCAGCTCCACGCGGTCGGCGCCGGGACGGTTGTCTGCTCGGACATCGGCCAGCCGCAGGGGATCCGTCCGGGATCGATCCTGACGTTCTACCGCGACAACGGCGACCTGCCGCGCATCGTCCTCGGCGAGGGCGTGGTCCTCACCGTCGACGGCGAGACCTCCGCGGTCAAGGTCCTGCAATCCGCTCGCGAGGTGCGCCCCGGGGACCGCGTCGAGGTCCTGCAGCAGTAACCCGGCCCGGTCAGAGCTCGAGGAGCTTGCGCCGGAGCAGGAGCAGCTCGTAGGCGAGGCTCGTCTTCGCGGCGACCCGGCGCATGGTCGCGATGTCCGGGCTTTCGAGCGGATCCGAGTCCCCGTCGAGGTAGAGCAGCGCCGCCGTCCGGTCCTGCACGACGATCGGCACGATCAGCGCGGTCGCCGGAAGGCGCCCGCCGAGCGCGGTGTAGAGATCGCGATTGGCAGGCAGCGTCGGCACGACTCCGAAGTAGAAGTCCCGGCTCTGGAGCGCCGTGTCGAAGATCGTGCCGGACCCGGCAGGCACGACGACGCTCCGGAGGGGGCCGGTCTCGAACCCGCGCCCGCGCCCGGCCACTCCGCGGATGCCTTCCTTCGAGACCGCGAACAATCCGACGCGGCGCGCGCGGGCCGTGCAGTAATCGAGCAGGGCTTCCGCGATGCCGTCGCGGTCGGCGGCCGCGGCGAGAGCCTCGCCGAGGATGTCGAGGGCGTCGGCCTCGGTCGGCGCGACGCGGGCCGTCGGCGAGGCTCCCGCAAGCGGCCTCGCCGGCTCGTGGAGCGGACGCCCGTCGAGCCCGATCTCCGCGGCCGGTCCGGAAGGACGCGGTGCGGCCGGCTCGCGCTCCTCGGTGCGCTCGGGACGCGCTCGCGCGGTCCCCGCGGCCATCGTGATCGCGCGTGTGCTCCGCAAGCGGATCTGGAAGTGCCGCTCGAGCGCCTGATACATCCGCGGCTCCGTGGTGACCCAGGGCTCGATCGTGAGGCGGGTGGCGGCTTGGATCTCGCGTAGCGCCTGCGGGTCCCGCGGGTCGAGAAAGGCGACCCGCAGCCGCTTCCCCTCGAGCCGCAGGGGGCACAACCGGAACCGCTCGACGAGCCGACGGGGAACGGCGTCGATCGCGTCTCCGGGGACGACCCGGAGGTGGCCCCACGACGCAAACGGAACACCGCACACCTCGGTCAGAGCCTCCCCCAGCACCGACTCGCTGACGTAGCCGAGTGTGAGGAGGTGGGTCTCGATGTGCCCGCCGAAGAACACTTGGGTCCGGCGGGCCTCGTCGACCTGGGCCCGCGAAACCCACCCCCGGTCGAGGAGGTAGTCGGCGATTCTCGGGCCGGGCACGACCGGTTGCCGCCGGGCCTCGGTCAGCCGCGTCCGCCGGGACCGCCGCCGTGCCGGCCGCCGCCGGGTCCGTGACCGCCGCCGTGCCCACGTCCGCCCCCCGGCCCGCCGCGATCGCCGCGGCGGCCGGGGCCGGCCCCGCGGCGATCACGCCCCTCGCCCGCCATCGCCGGCTCCTCCGCCGGCTCGCCGCGCTGCTCTCGGAGCACGGCCTTGCGCGAGAGCCGCACGCGGCCCTGGCCGTCGATCTCGATCACCTTCACCAGGACCTCCTGCCCCTCGTCGAGCACGTCGCGTACCTCGTTGATCCGGTGCTCCTCGATCTCCGAGATGTGCAGCAGCCCCTCGACTCCGGGAAGGATCTCGACGAAGGCGCCGAACGCGACCACGCGGACGACCTTGCCGAGGTAGGTCTTGCCGAGCTCCGCCTCGGCGGTGAGCTCCTTGATGATCGCCACGGCCTTCTGCGCGGCGGTCTCGTCCGACGAGGCGATGTCGACGCGCCCGTCGTCGTGGACCTCGATCTTGCATCCCGTCCGCTCGACGATCGACCGGATCGTCTTGCCGCCCTGGCCGATGACGTCGCGGATCTTTTCCTTGTTGATCTGGATCGTGATGATGCGCGGGGCGTACGGGGAGATCGATGCGCGTGCCGCCGGCAGCGCCGCGGCCATCGTGTCGAGGATCGCGAGGCGCGCGTCGCGCGCCTGTGCCAGGGCCGTGCGCATGATCTCGGGGGTGATCCCCGTGATCTTGATGTCCATCTGCAGCCCCGTGATTCCCACGGCGGTGCCGGCGACCTTGAAGTCCATGTCGCCGTGGTGGTCCTCGGCGCCGGCTATGTCGGTGAGCACCGCGAACTTCTCGCCGATCTTCACGAGACCCATCGCGATCCCCGCCACCGGAGCCTTCACCGGGACGCCGGCGTCCATCAGCGCGAGCGACCCGCCGCAGATCGAGGCCATCGACGACGAGCCGTTCGACTCGAGGATGTCGGAGACGATCCGGATCGTGTACGGCCAGGCGTCCTCCTTGGGGATGAGCGGGAGCAGCGACCGCTCGGCGAGCGCGCCGTGCCCGATCTCCCGGCGGCCCGGGCCCCGGAGGAATTTGACCTCGCCGACCGAAAACGGCGGGAAGTTGTAGTGGAGCATGAACCGCCGGAGCGACTCGCCCTCGATCCAGTCCAGCTTCTGCGCATCGGCCGACGTGCCCAGGGTCGCGGTGACCAGCGCCTGCGTCTCGCCGCGCGTGAACAGGGCCGATCCGTGCGTCCGGGGGAGCACGCCGACCTCGCAGGCGATGTTCCGGATCTCGTCGAACCGGCGTCCGTCCAGCCGCACGCCCTTTTGGAGGATCTCCTCGTGCAGGATCTCGTCCTGCATCTCGTACCAGAGCGAACCGGCGAAGGCTTTCGCCGCGGTCTCCTCGGCGGCGAAGGTCGCGAGCATCTCCTTCTTCAGCTCGTCCACCTTCGCGTAGCTGTCCAGCTTCCCCTTGATCCGCATCGCTGCGGCGAGCTTTTCCTTCCAGGCGCCGGCGACTCGCGCGCGGATGCCTTCGGGCTCCGGCTTCGGCGGCACGCTCCGCTTCGTCTTTCCGAGCTCGCTCGAGAGCTCCACCTGCGCCGCGACGATCCGCTTGATCGCCTCGTGCCCGCGGACGATCGCCTCGAGCGCCTCGGCCTCGGAGACCTCGAAGGCCCCCGCCTCGACCATGACGACGGCCTCCGCGGACCCCGCCACCACCAGATCGAGGCGGCTCGTCTCGAGCTGCGGGTAGCTCGGATTGATCAGGTAGGTCCCCTCCGGAGAGAGCCCGACGCGCACCGCCGCGATCGGGCGGGGGAACGGCACGTCCGAGGCGGCCAGCGCGAAGGACGCGCCGGTCAGGGCGAGCACGTCCGGATCGTTCTCCTGGTCGGCGGAGAGCACGAGGGCGATGACCTGCGTCTCGCACGCCCACCCGTCGGGGAACAGCGGCCGCAGCGGGCGGTCGATCAAGCGCGAGGTGAGGACCTCCTTCTCGTTCGGACGTCCCTCCCGCCGGAAGAACCCGCCGGGGATCTTTCCCGCGGCGTAGGTGTTCTCGCGGTAGTCGACGGTCAGCGGGAGGAAGTCGACCCCCTCGCGCGGCGATTTCGCGGCGCAAACCGTGACGAGCACGACGGTGTCACCGCACCGGACGGTGACCGCCCCATCCGCTTGCTTCGCCATTTTCCCCGTCTCGACGACGAGGGTCCGTCCTCCGACTTCGATCTCTTTCCTGCGAATCACGTTCGTGCCTCCTGCCATCGAGCCCGCGCGCCGCGTGTTTCGGTTCCGTCCCCGTTGCGGACGGAAGGCGGGAGGGATCCGCTCGATCCCTTGGTTCTTATCGTCAGTTTGTTTTGTCCTTGGGCGAAGGGGCGCGACGCGCCCCGCGGCGGAGGCCACGGGCCGGGGCCCGCGGCAGGGCGCTCCGCAGGCCGGTCCGTCGTCGGGGCGATCTCTCGCCTACTTTCGGATGCCGAGACGGCCGATGATGCTCTGATAGCGGTCAAAGTCCTTGCGCTTGAGATAGTCGAGCAGCCGGCGGCGCTTTCCGACCATCTTCATCAGCCCCAGGCGGGAGTGATAGTCCTTCGCATGGCTCCGGAAGTGGTCGGTGAGGTACTCGATACGCTTCGTGATGAGGGCGATCTGAACTTCCGGGGAGCCGGTGTCCGACTCGTGGGTCCGGTAGTCCTTGATCAGGTCGGTCTTGTTGAGGGCGTCGATCGCCACGGATCGTTCTCCTCCGGAGCCGTCGTCAGGTGCGAGCGGCCCAGAATGCGTGCACGGACACAAAAACCCGAATCCGCGCCACGCTATCACAGGCGGTCGGCGGGGGGCAAGGCGAGGGCGACACGGGGCCGGACGAGCCCCCCCAGCACCTCGCCGACACCGATCACGCGCCCGGCGCCCGACCGGACTACGACGAGGCCCGAGGCGGGAAACCCCTCGCCCTCGGGCTCCACGGGACGCCCGGCCAGAAACAGCGCCTCCGCGTCCTCATGGCGGGCGACGACACCCGGAAGGGCGAACGGCATCCCGTCGATCGGCACCAGGCGCCGCCTCGCCTCCTCGCGGTCGATCGGGCCGTCCGGCGAGACAAGCAGCGCGTCTTCGACCCCCAGCGGGCCGATCCGCGTGCGGCGGAGCGTGTCGACCGCCGCCCCGCATTCGAGAGCCCAGCCCAGGTCGCGCACGAGCGACCTCACGTACGTGCCGGCGGAGACCTCGGCGGAGAAGGCGTAGAGGCCCGGCTCCGCCAGGGGCTCGATCTCGAGCCGCTCGACCTGGACCCGGACCGCCGGGGCCGTGACGGCGCGGCCGCGGCGTGCGAGCCGGTAGAGCCTCTTTCCGCCGACGCTGCGCGCCGAGATCGAAGGCGGGGTCTGGAGGAGCGATCCGACGAACCGCGCCGCCGCGCTCACGACCTGCTCGTGCGCGGGAAGCGGACCGTCATGCCGGGTCAGCGTGGCTCCCGTCAGGTCGTCGGTCGCCGTCGTCACGCCGAGGCGGAAGGTTCCCGAGTATCCCTTCGGCGCGTCGGGGAGGAACCGGACCAGGCGCGTGGCCCGGCCGAGGACGGCCACCAGGAGGCCGGTCGCCGGTGGGTCGAGCGTCCCCGCGTGGCCGACGCGCCGCGTGTGGGTTGCGCGCCGCACACGGTCGACGATGTCGTGGCTGGTCGGCCCGGGGGGCTTGTCGAGGAGGAGGAGCCCGTCCCAGCAGGGGGTCACGAGCCGGAATCCGGCTCCGGAGGATCGCCGGCGTGCAGGTCGCGGATGATCTCCTCGACCCGGGAGCCGCGCTCGAGCGTGTCGTCGGAGACGAACCGCAGAACGGGCGTGTATCTGAGGCGGGCGCGCTCCGCGAGGACCTTGCGGAGGAACGGGGCGGCGTGGTTGAGGGCCACAACGCTCGCCTCGCGCTCCGCCGGGCTCCCGAGGCGCGACACGAACACGCGCGCTTGCTTGAGATCCGGGGAAAGCTCGACCTCGGTGAGCGTGGCGAAACCCACCCGCGGGTCCCGGATCTCGTCGCGGATCGCTGCCGAGAGCACCATCCGGATCTGATCGGCCACGCGCTCCGCCCGGTGGGTCATCGGGACTCCTCCTCCCACCCCGCCGGGCCGCCGTCGGCGCCGTCGAGGAAGTCGCGGCCGGTCTCGACGAGGTCCCCGGGAATCTGCGAGGCGACCTCGCGGATCACCGCTTCGAACAGGCGCTCGAGCGGATCGTGCCCGGAGGCGACCGAGACCACCGCGATCGAGGCCCGCTGCCAGAGATCGGCGTCGTCCCCGATCTCGCTGACCGACACGTTGTGGCGCGATCGCAGCCGCTCCTTGACCGACCGGATGACCTGGCGCTTGTCCTTGAGCGAGCGCGCCTGGGGGAGGTGCACGTCGAACGTCAGGACGCCGATGGTCACAGGCTGGACACGGCCACCTTCTCGACCTGGAAGATCTCGATGACGTCGCCTTCCTTCAGGTCGTTGAAGTTCGCGATGCCGATGCCGCACTCGAAGCCCGACTTGACCTCGCTGACGTCGTCCTTGAAGCGCTTGAGCGAGGCGAGCTTCCCGGTGTAGATCACGACGTTGTCGCGGATCAGGCGCACCTCGCCGGTGCGCTTGAGCGTCCCCTCGGTGACCATGCAGCCGGCGACGACCCCGACCTTCGGGACGCGGAAGAGCTGCCGGACCTCCGCCTGGCCGAGGACGGTCTCCTTGGTCGTGGGCTCGAGCATGCCGATCATCGCCTGCTTGATGTCGTTGACGACGTCGTAGATCACGTTGTAGAGGCGGATCTCCACCTCTTCCTGGCGGGCGAGCTCGACCGTCGCCCGGTCGGGGCGCACGTTGAACCCGACGATGATCGCGTTCGACGCCGCGGCCAGGAGCACGTCCGCCTGGCTGATCGCGCCCGTGGACGCCCGCAGGACGTTGACGCGGATCTTCTCGGACGGGATCTCGCCGACCGTCTGCTGGAGCGCCTCGAGCGAGCCCTGGACGTCCGCCTTGATGAGGACGGACAGCTCCTTGATCTCTCCCTCCGCGATCTCCCGCGAGAGGCTCTCGAGCGTGCGGCGCGAGGACTTCGCGAGTGCCGCGACGCGCTGCTTCTCGCGACGCAGTCCGGCGATCTGGCGCGCCTTGTACTCGTCGGCGACGCCCTGGAAGATGTCGCCCGCCGTCGGCTCGCTGTCGAAGCCCATCACCTCGACCGGCGTCGCCGGGCCCGCGGAATCGGCGCGGCGGCCGTGCTCGTCGACCATCGCGCGGACCTTCCCGAACGCCGCGCCCGCGATGAACGGGTCGCCGATCCGGACGGTGCCGGACTGCACGAGCACCGTCGCCACGATGCCCCGGGCCCGATCGAGCTTCGCCTCGAGGACGACACCGGTGGCCGGCTTGTCGACCGGCGCCTTGAGGTCGGCGATGTCCGCGACCAGGAGGATCATCTCCAGAAGCTCCTCGATCCCCTGTTTCTTCTTCGCGGAGATCTCGCAGGAGACGACCTTGCCGCCGTACTCCTCGACCAGGAGATCGCGGTCCGCGAGCTGCTGCTTCACGCGGTCGGGACGGGCGTCGGGCTTGTCGATCTTGTTGATCGCCACGACGATCGGCACGCCGGCGGCCCGCGCGTGGTCGATCGCCTCGACCGTCTGCGGCTTGACGCCGTCGTCGGCCGCGACGACGAGGACCACGATGTCCGTCACGCGCGCGCCGCGGGCGCGCATGAGCGTGAACGCCTCGTGGCCGGGCGTGTCGAGGAAGGTGATCTTGCGGCCGCGCTCCTCGACCTGGTAGGCGCCGATGTGCTGCGTGATCCCGCCGTGCTCCGAGCTGACCACGTTCGCGGCGCGGATCGCGTCGAGCAGCGAGGTCTTCCCGTGGTCGACGTGTCCCATCACCGTGACGACGGGAGGGCGGGGGAGCGACGGCGCGGTCGAGGCCGCGGCCTCCGCCTCGGGTGCCACGTCCTGCCGCTGCTCGTCCTCGAACGACACGATCGAGGCGTCGGAGCCGAACTCCTTCGCGAGATCGATCGCCATCTGCGGCTCGAGCGGCTGGTTGATGTTCGCGAAGACACCCTTGGTGAGGAGCTTCGCGATCACGTCCTTCGACTTGCGGTTGAGCTTCTCCGCGAGCTCCTTCACGGTCACCGCCTCCGAGAGCTGAATCGAGGCGGGAACCGGCGGAAGATCGGGCTTCGGCTTCGCGGGCGGCGGTGCTTCGAATCCCTTGGTCCGGGCGCGGCGGGCCTCGCGGTCGGCCGCGGGCGTTGCGCGCCCCGGGGCGGGCGGACGCGCGGGCACCCCGCCCGGGGGCGGGACGCGGGGCGGAACGTTCAACACCGGCGGCGCGCTACGCGGGGGATACCCGCCCGGCCGCGCGCCGAGGTCTCCGGCGCGCGCCGCGGGGGGACGGCCCGGCACGACGCGCGCCCCGTACGCGCTCGACCCGGGCCTCGCGACGGTCAACTTGGGAACGGTCCGCTTGGCGGCGAACACTCGGGGCCGCGGAGGGCCGGCCGGCGCGGCCGGGGCGGGCGAGCCGGCGGCGGAGGCGCCGGGGGCCGGCGCGGTCTCGCTCGCGGCGGCTGCGGGCGCCGCCGCGAGCGGCGGTGCCGGTGCCGGCTCGGAGGCCGGTGATTCCCCCGGGGGGGCGGGCTCGTCGGCTTCCGCGGGAGCGGCGACCGCGGCGACCGCCAGCGGCGGCGCCTCGATCGTCGCCACGCTCGTCGTCGCAGGCGCCGGATGCTCCTCCGCGACCGCGGCGTCGTGGCGGCTCTCCTCGATCCGTTTCCGCTCCTGCTCGAGCGCGGCGGTCAGCCTCTGGCGGACGAGATTCGCCGTCGTCTCGTCGAGCGGGCTGAGATCCGAGCGGACCTCTTTCCCGAGCCGGTCGAGCAGCTCGAGGATCAGCGCGCTCGGAACCTCGAGCTCCTTGGCGAGTTGGTAGACCCGTACACCCGGCATGCCGTCTCCCGCGAAGGCTGATTACGTCTCTTTCGTCTCGTCCTGCGGCAGCTCCGCCCCCGCGGGCGGCGCCACGCTCCCGGCGGCGACATCGCCGCCCTCGGTGCTCTCGACCGTCTCGGGGGTCTCCGCCTCCTCCGGCCGCGACTCGAGCGCGACCTCGGCGGCGTCGTGAATCTCGATCGCCTCGTCCTCGCTGATCCCCTCGATCGACGTGAGATCCTCGAGGGAGGCGAGGCAGATCTCCTCGATGCTGCGGAATCCGGCGTCGAGCAGGCGGGCGACGGTGGACTGCGCGATCCCCGGAAGGCTCGACAACTCGCGGCTGGCCTGGGCCATCCGCTCCATCTCCGCCTCGATCTCCGCCTTCTTCTCGGCCTCGCTCTTGATGTCGAGCTTCCAGCCGACGAGCTTCGACGCCAGGCGCACGTTCTGCCCGCGCTTGCCGATCGCCAGTGAGAGCTGATCCTCGGAGACGATGACCTCCATCTCGCGCATCTCGTAGTCCCGGACGGAGACGCGGTTGATCGACGCGGGATTGAGTCCGTGTCGCACGTAGATCGCCGGGTCCTCGTCGTACTGGACGATGTCGATCTTCTCCCCGCGCAGCTCGCGGATCACCGCCTGGACGCGCGATCCCTTCATGCCGACGCACGCGCCGACGGGATCGACGTCGCGGTCCTTGGAGCGGACCGCGATCTTCGTCCGCTCGCCGGCATCGCGCGCGACGCTGACGATGACGACGGTCCCGTCGTAGATCTCCGGAACCTCCATCTCGAACAGCTTCTTCACGAGCAGCTCGCTCGCGCGCGACACGGTGAGCTGCGGGCCCTTCCCGAGGCGATCCACGTTGACGAGCACCGCCCGGATCCGGTCGCCCGGGTTGTAGTGCTCGGCGCGCGATTGCTCGCGCCGCGGGATGATCCCCTCCGTGCGGCCCAGGTCGACGATCATGTCGCCGCGGTCGAACCGCTTGACCTGGCCCGTGAGCAGCTCGCCGACGCGATCGCCGTACTCCCGCCACACGATCTCGCGCTCGGCTTCCTTGACCTTCTGGTAGATCACCTGCTTCGCCGCCTGCGCCGCGATGCGGGTCAGGGGAACGTCGATGCCGTCCTTGACGGTCTCGATCACCGAGCCGACCTCCGCGTCGGGGCGGATCTGCTGGGCCTCCTCGACCGTGATCTCGGTGTGCGGATCCATCAGCTCGTCCTCGGTGACGACCGTCTGCTTCGAGAAGACCACGAACTGACCGGTCTCGCGGTCGAAGCGGGCCCCGAACTCCTCCTTGCTCCGGAGGTATTTCCGGGACGCCGCCGCGTAGGCTTCCTCGACCGCCTGGATGATCACCTCGGGGTCGATTCCCTTCTCGCGGCCGATGATCTCGATGGTCTGGAACAACTCAGAGCTCATGGATCGATTACTCCCCGACGGGCGCACCCCTCCGACGATCGGTGCACCCTAGGCTCGAATGCTCCGCTGGAACCGGCAAAGTGTACCATGCGCGGCTCAGCGCCTCGGACGGGGTCGCCGTCCCAGCGTAACATCTTGCTTCATCAACAAGATCCGGTCCCTAGCCACCACCATATCCTCCCCCTCGCACAAGAGCCGGACACGGTCGGCGCCGGCGGCCCCGCCGAGGGTCCCATGGATTTCCCGCACGCGCCCGTCCGCGTCCCGGACCTCGGCGCGCACCGGGCGTCCGGTGTTCCGGCGGAGGTCGTCGTCCGAGCGAATCGGCCGGTCGATCCCGGGCGTCGAAACCTGGAATTCGTATCCGCCCCCGATGAATTCGACCTGTTCCAGGGGGGCGTCCAGGGCGCGGGAGAGCGCCTCGCAATCGGCGAGCCCCGCCCCCGGTACCCCGGCCCGATCGATGTCGATCCGGAGCTGGGAATGCTTCCCCTGGCTGTGGAAGACGAATTCGACGATCTCGAGCCCCAGCCCTTCCGCGACACGACGCGCGATCGACTCGGCCTCGGCCAGCGCTTTCTTCCGTTCGTCGCTCATCGTGAGGCCAAAATGAAAAAGGCGGGCTTGCGCCCGCCTTTCGGCGAAACACGAGGCCAAGTCTAGCAGGTGCTAAGGCGGGCGGCTAGCCGCCGATGCGCGCGGCGAGCTCCCGGACCGCCGCGCTGTCGGGGAAGCGGGCGGACGCCTCTGCGAGAACGGAGCGAGCCTCCTGCGAGCGCCCCGCGCGGGCGAGAGCCAAAGCCGTGCCGATGTCGGCGCCAGGTCCCGAGAGGCCGGCCTTCTTCGCCGCCGCGAACGCGGCGACCGCCCGGTCCACGTCGCCAAGCCGGTCGCGCGCGGCGCCGATCGCCATCCAGGCGTCCGCCTGGCTGGGAGGGAACCGGTCGGACCACTCGAGGGCGGAGCGCGCCTCTTCCGGGCGCCCGGCTGCGGCGAGGGCGGAGGCGAGGTGCCCGAGGTACAGGCCGTTTTCGGGCTCGAGATCCCTCGCGCGCTTGAATCTTCCGACCGCCGACTCCGCCTCGCCGCGCGCCAGAGCGAACTGTCCGGCGAGGTCCCAATACGCATCGACCTGGGGGTGCGACGTCAACGTCTCGAGAAGGAACGGCTCGATCGCGAACGGCCGCCCGGCGGAGAGGTCGATCTCGTGGAGGCGCATCGCGGCGCGAACGAGCAGCGGGTCCTTCGACAAGGCATCCCTGTAGAGGGTGGCCGCGGACTGGGCGTCTCCGGCGGCATCCTTGAGCCGGGCCTGGACGGCGAGAGCGACGCCCGGCTGCATCTGCGCCTTCCAGCGCTCCGCCGCGGACGCGGCCGCAGCGCGATCGCCTGCGAGCAGATCGAGCTCGACGATCCACAGGAGGCTCGACGGCTCCATCGAGGCGGGGACGGATCGCCACCCTTCTTCGAGGGCCGCGGCGGCGTCGGCGTACCGGCCCTGCGCGGCGCGGACCTCGCTGAGCATCGAGTAAGTCTTCCCGAATGCCTGCCGCTCGTTGGCTGCGAGCAGCTCGGCCTCCGCCTCACGGAAGCGTCCCTGCCGGATGTAGGAGACCGCGAGGTTGCGATGGTAGTAGTACTGCGTCTGGGCCGACGCTTCGGACTCGCCGGGGGACGGCGACGATCCCGCCGGAGGCGTGGCTCCTCCCGCGGAGGCCGATGCGGGTGCGGGATCGCCTCCCACGTACCCGAGCGCGCGAAGGTTCGCCATCATTTCCTCCATCGCGGTGGGGTCGACCGGCGCTCTCGCCGCGCGATCGACCCCGATTCCGGTCCGCTCGTACGACGCGACCGTCGTCGGAGGCGCGGTCCTCACGATGTCGGGAGAGAACGCGGCCGAGATGAGCCGGCCGGGCATGTCGCCCGCGAGCGGGAGCCCTTCCAGGTAAAGGAGGGTCGGGGCGATGTCGTAGATGCTCGAGGGCGGTAGCTCGGCGGCGCGAATGCCCGGGCCGCGCATCGCGACGATGCCCCAGTTGCGGTGCCACTCGACCGGCTGTCCCTTCGTGTAGGGGAGCAGCCCTTCCGGGCGCAACGCGCCGGTCCTGAAGCCGTGATCGGAGAGCACGACGACGACCGTGCCGGGGGGTGTTGCCGCCAGGAGATCCCCGAGAAGCGCGTCCTGGTACTCGTACCAGCGCGGTACGGCGTCCTTGAACCGCGCGAAATCCGCCTCGCCAACCATCGCCATCCGGGGGGGCAGGTAATGCTGGAATCGATGACCCATCATGTCGACGCCTTCGTAGTAGACGGCGACGAACGGCACACCCGAGCGGACGAGGTCCTTCGCGAGGGCGTGGTACGTCCGCATCCCGGAGAGGAGCCGCACGAGGAAGACCACCGGGTCGTCGGGTGTCTTGTCGTCTCGGGCCTTGGGCTTCGGATGAGCGACCTCCTCCTGCGCCACGCTCCACTCGTCCTCCGAGAACGAGAAGAAGCGTGCGACCTCCTCCCGTCGGATCGCCTGCCACGGAACGAGAAGTCCGGCGCGCGGAGGCAGGTAGTCGGCCGGGGTCGCCACGCCGGGCTTGCGCGCGGCCGCATCGGGCCCGCTCTTGATCACGAGCGAGGACAGCAGGTCGGAGACCAGCACGCCGTCGATCGTCTCGGCGGGATAGCTCGCCCACCAGGCGACCCAGGCCGAGCGCCGCCCGAAGTCCCCGAAGATGTTCCAGAGGGCTTTCACCTTTCGGAAGTCCGAGGTGATCGGCCGCCGCTGGCCGGTGGCCTCGTCCTTCACCAGGAAGTCGGCGATGCCGTGCTCGGTCGGCGCCTTCCCGGTGGCGACGGTCGTCCAGAGCAGCGGCGAGAACATCGGATCGTAGGAGCGCAGGTCGCCGTGCGCGCCCTCGCGCAGGAAACGCGCCATGTTCGGCATGCGCCCGGCGGCGACGAGCGGCCGGATCGAGTCCCAATCGGCGCCGTCCCAACCGATGACGAGGACCCTGGCGGGAGGCCGCGCGAGCGCGCGGACGGCTTCCGTGCCGCGACGCCTGGCGAGATCCTCCGCGACCGGGGAGCGGAAGCTCAGGTTCGAGGGTGCGATGCCGGCGCTCGTCAGGGCGGCCGCGATCGGAGCCTCGAGACGCTCGGGGGATTCAACGAGCGACTCGGCGCTTTCCCGCCGCACCGCCTCGTCGACGACGCGACGAGCGAGGGAGGTGACCGCGCCGTCGAGCGTGCCGGACCGGACGTCGCGCAGGAGCTGCGGAGCGAGCGTGGTGCCGATGCGGTAGTCGAGCTCGAGCCGGAACGCGAGGCGGCTCCCCTCTTTCGTGAGAAGCTCGATCCCGTCCGCGCGGATCCGGCCTTCGGACGGAACGATCGGCGGCGTTCTCCCGGGGATATGCAGCATCCAGCCGGCCGGGTGCACGCGGCCGGCCGAAAGCGCGACCTTACCGGGAGGAACGCGAGTCAGCGACGCAGGGAGAGTCACGGCCGCGACGACGACGGCCGCGACGAGCGCGACGAGGCGAAGGCGCGGCATCCGGACTCATTCTAGCGTGGCGCGCGGGACGATCCCTCCCGCGTTCTCCCAGCGCGCTACAATCGCGCGCGCTCGGGGGGTGATCCCGCGGGCGAAGGAGAATTCCGTGATGCGACGGATCGGCCTCGGTGGGGCGGCGGTTCTGGCGGCGTGCGCGCTCGCGCTGCCGGCCGGCGCGCAGACTTCGAACGACGCGGCGAAGATGTACGGATCGGTGACCGACGAGTCCGGTGCCGGTCTCGCCGGGGTCAAGATCATCCTCGAGCCGGTCGAAGGGGGTGCCAAGGTCGAGCTCGTCACGAGGGGGAAGAAGGGCTCCTACTTCTTCGGCATCATCCGGCCGGGCATGTACCAGCTCCGCGTCGAGGCGCAGGATGCCGCGCTGATCAGCGTCAAGGCCCAGGCAAAGATCAACGACGTCCAGCGCCGCGACGAGGAGTGGAAGATCGAGGGCCGCGTCAGCCCCGACAAGCCGCCCAAGATGCGCCTGACGCAGGGTATGGAAGTCGCGTGCGACATGGTGGTCGGCAAGGCGGTCGCGGTGACGACGGCGTCCGGCGAGAAGGCGATGGCCTCCCCGGATCAGGCGTACGCGGTGCTCGCCGAGCAGGTCAAGAAAGGAGACTGCGCCGGGGCGATGCCGCAGATCGAGGCGTTCACGGCGGCCAATCCCACGCACGCGCGCGCGTTCTACCTCGCGGGATACTGCCAGGCGGTCCTCGAGCACGAGGACGAAGCCATCGCCGCCCTCACGAAATCCGCCGAGCTCGATCCGAGCTTCGTCGGGACGCAGTTGCTGCTGGGGAAGATGTACGTGCGGATCAAGAAGTACCCGGAGGCGGAGGCCGCGTTCCAGAAGGAGCTCGACAACCCGAAGGCCAGCCCGGACATTCGGATCGACTCCCTGCTGAGCCTCGGGAGCGTGCAGCGCGACCAGAAGAAGATGGACGAGGCGATCGCGACCTATCAAAAGGTCATCGAGGCGGCTCCGACGCGCCCCGAGCCCTACATCGAGATGTCCGGGTTGTACTTGGACACCGGCAAGCTCGACAAGGCCGAGTCGATCCTGAACGACGCAAAGGCCGCCGGCGCGGACGACCCGGCCGCTCTCCTGAACGTGGGGATCATCTACTTCAACAAGAAGGACTGGGCGCACGCCGAGGCGGTGTGCAAGCGCGTGATCGAGGGCGGCAAGGCGTCGAACCCGGACATGGGGTCCGCCTACGCGATCCTCGGTCGCGCGCAGCTCAACAGCGGCAAGACGGCGGACGGAACGGCGGCGCTCAAGAAGTCGCTGGAGCTCGATCCCGCCGGAAGGTTCGCGGCGCAGACCGAGGAGATCCTCAAGGCTCTCGCCCCGGCCCCGAAGAAGAAGTAGCGCTTCCCGGAGCCGCCGCTCCCGGCGCGCCGTCGTCGCGCGCGACGATCGTGAAGGGGACGGTTTGCCGCGCGGGCGACGTGCCGCCGGCAGCGCCGGCCTCGAGACGCAACGCGTAGGGACCGGGACTCAGCGATTTCGTGTCGACGCGCGCGAGACCGCGATAGCCGCCGGTCGGCTCGGGACGGAAGAGCAGGAGCTCCGTCCCGAGGTCGAGCGCCCGCGATTGGGCGTCCAGGACCTTCACGGAGAGGTCGACCTTCGGCTTTCCTTCCGCCTCGGGTACCCCACGCAGCCAGAAGACCACCAGGAGGGCGGCCCCCGGATCGACGTCGGGGGTCGTGCTCGGCGCGACCCGCATGCCCGGCTTCAAGGTCAGCGGATCGACGTCTTCGGGCACCGTCGGTCGGCTCAGGATCGGAGACGCGGCGTCCGGTTCGGGCGCCAGGAGGATCCCGGCGACGACCGGGGTCGCCTTCTTGGACTGGGGCGGGACGGCGGCCGTCGCGGTCCACGTCGCGACCTGCTTCGGGTTCGCCAGGCGGATCGTTCCCTGCACCTCGTAGATCCCGGGCGGAAGGCCGAGCCGTCCTTCGAGCCGGAATCCTCGCCGAAGCGCGGCCACCCCCTCCGGCTTCACCTTCGCCGTGAACGAGCGCTCGTACCGGTCGACGATCTCGCCCGCGGCGCGGGCGACCACCCGGAAGTCGATGTCGAGGGCGCCGGTCCCGTCGGCGGAGGTCGGAAGGTCGAGCGGACCGACCGCTTCCATGACTACCTCGACCGGAATCTTCTTCGGATCGGCGGCCGGGAGCGGGAAGGCGACGCCGCGGACGGCTACGGGACGGTAGCTCTCGAGCGAGTCGACAGCCGCCGCGGCTTGCGGCGTTCGGTCGGCGGGGACGACGTCGCTGTACCGCCCGCGCCGCGTCGTGACGGTCAGCCCCTCCCGGCGCGTCGCCACCACGGTCTTCCGGTATCGCGCGGCCCCGCGCCCGACCGAGACGCGGCAGGCGATCCTGTAGAAGTGGGTCGACTCCTCCTGGATCGTGTCGAACGCGCGCGTGAGGTCGGTCGAGGTGAGCATGCGGCCGCCGGTCTCGGCGGCGAGAACGCCGAGGAACTGGCGCCGGGAGCTCGCCGTCTGCGACCCGAGCGACCGTTCGAGACCGAGATCGGAGAGGATGTTCTCGTCCATCCCGAGCTTGCCGACCGCGATCCGCCAATCGATCGGCTCGCTAACGTCGCCTGCCGCCAGGTCGTCGCCGATGTCGAGCGTGTAGGCCGTCACCCCGTACTTCGACAGCGCGCGGATCAGCGACTCGAACTTGATCGTGAACCCGCCGGACTGCTGCTTCACGTCCCCGGTGGTCGTCATCGGGAAGCCCGGCGACACGAGCACGAGGATGCGCCGGCCGGGCATTCCTTGAAAGATTCCGGTCAGGTTCTCGAGCGACTCGTAGATGTGCTCGCGGGTCCAGTCGAGCTCCGAGCTCACGTTCGCGGCCTGCTCGGTGAGCCGCTGCTTCATCAGGGGATCCGTGCCGGAACCCTGGTCCCCCAGGATGGAGCCGGCGATGCCGTCCTGCAGGCTCGACGCCGGCATCCACGCGACCTTGTCGATCGACTTCTCGATCTCGGCGCGGTTCGAGGTGATCCCCGAGACGGGACGCAGCGACAGATCGAGCTGGTAGACCGCCGCGAGATCCCCATCGCGGAGGCGGGTTCGCACGAACCCCTGCGCGGCGCGCTTCGCCTGGTTCATGCGCAGCGCCGTCGACGAGCCGAGCGCGTCGAAGACGATGACGAAGCTGCGGCGCTCTCCCTCCGCGGCGGCCGCCTCCGGCGCAGGAGAGGCGGGTGCTGCCGCCGGCGCGGGTGACGCGGCGGCCGGCGGCGGAGACGACCGCGTCACGGGCTCGAGGGCATCGCGGCCCCACTCGTCGACGGCCACGATCTCGAGCGGGACGCCGTCTTCCTGCACAGTGAAATCCTGCGGTCCGAGTCCGGATACGAACTTCCCGGATTTGTCGCGGACCACCACGTCGAGCTGCGCGAGCCGCACCTCGACATGCTCGTACCCTACCGGGGGCGGGGAGGGGTGCGGCGTCGGGCTGGGGACCGCAGCACCGAGAACAGCCGGACCAACGAGTACCATCGCGATCGCCGCGCGTGAGCCCATCGACGGGATTGTAACGTCCTCAAGATACAGACCTTTAGATCCAGAAAACTATATTAATTCAATAAATTGAATCCACCCGAATGTGACAAGACCGTTTCGGGCCGGATTCGAAGCGGTAAAGGATTGACTGTCGGGCTTTTATTCATAAATTGGGCCTGGGGTGCTCTGGCATCGAAACTGCTCATGAATTATGCGTTTTCTCGATTGGGGGCGTCCGGATTTGCTCGTGATGGTGATGTACCGCGATCCGGTATCGGTCACGAGAGCCATTCAGAGCCAGGAGGCATGGTCATGTCCACCAGATGGTCCCGGTTTCTGCTGATCGCGGTTCCAGCGTGCCTGTTGGCGCTCCCCGCGCTCGCGCAGACTTCTACAACAGGCCTTATCGAAGGCCGAGTCCGCGACCAAGCGGGCAATCCGATCAAGGAGGCGACCGTCAGCGCCGTCGCGAACCGCGCGCCGGCCTCGGCGGTGGTCGACGCCCAGGGTCGCTACACGATCGCGAACCTCCCTCCGGGCACCTACAAGGTGCGGGCGGAGGCTCCCGGCAAGGCCGCGGTGGTGCAAGACGAGATCGTCGTCAGCATCAACACGCGGACCCACGTCGACTTCACGCTCGCGTCCGGCCAGACCGAGACGGTCACGGTGACCGCGGAGTCGCCGACGATCGACACGAAGTCGGTGACCACCGGCGGGACCTTCAAGGTCGAAGGCTTGATCGACCAGATCCCGGTCGGGCGCAACCTGGCCTCGACGCTGACGCTGGCGCCCGGCGTCGCGAGCGGACTGGGCACCGGCTCGGGCAACTACGCGATCTCGGGCTCCTCGGGGCTCGAGAACTCGTACATCGTGGACGGCGTCAACATCACCAACACGGGGTACGGCGGGATCGGCTCGTACAACATCGTCTACGGCTCGCTCGGCACCGGGGTGACCTACGACTTCCTCGAGGAGGTGCAGGTCAAGACGGGCGGTATCGACGCGGAGTACGGCCAGGCGACGGGCGGCGTCATCAACTCCGTGGTGAAGACCGGGACGAACGATCTCTCCGGCGCCGTCGCACTCTACGGCTCGGGCTACACCAACGATTTCGAGCAGGCCGACCTCTTCGTGGGCGCGACGAACAACGCCAGGGGGACCTGGAACGACAACGCGCAGTACGACCTCGGCCTCTCGGTGGGCGGTCCTATCCTGAAGGACAAGCTGTTCTACTTCGTCGCGTACAACCCGGTGAAGACGAAGTCGTCCGCTGCGGTCCAGGCCATCCCGCTTCCGTCCACGATCAGCAACGGGAATCCGGCGCTGACGAAGTACGACCCGCCGGCCACCTATCCGGCGTCCGTGGGCATCGAGACCCAGTCGCGGATGTCGAACAACTACGCCGGCAAGTTCACCTGGTACGCGACGCCGAATCACCGCCTCGAGCTCACGGCGTTCGGCGATCCATCCACGGGCGACTCGGGACCACAGCGCATACCGACCGCCGCGGACGGCGCCTCGGCGCTGAAGAACATCGACATCTTCACGACGGGCGGCGGGCTCTCGTCGATCGACTACGGAGGCAACAACTACTCGCTGAAGTACGACGCGGTGTTCACCCCCACGTTCTTCCTGCAGGCCCAGGTCGGCCGGCACGATGGAAAGTTCGACGAGACGTCCGCGCTGAACGCGTCGCGCTACACCGACCAGAGACAGCTGCGCTGCTTCCTCAGCCCGGCCTTCTGCACGCCGGGCCAGTCGCGCGCTAACGCGGCGACGTGGAACGTCGGCGGCGTGGGCTTCATCTCGAATCAAACCGACATCAACAACCAGGCGAAGTTCCTTCTGACGTGGGTCGCCGGCAACAACGAGCTCAAGGGCGGCGCCTCCTACGACCAGATCCGGTACACGGACGCGCAGGACTACACGGGACCGGACATCCCGATCCATTTCATCCGCGCCGGCGCCGCGCCCGCGCCGGGCGGGGCGATCAACACGCCGTGCCCGGCGTCGGGGCCTCCGTACCCGACCGATTGTTACGTGCTCCTCGACACGCGCGGCGGCGTGACCGCGTCGGCGCGTCAGAGTGCTTCCACCGGAGCCATCAACTTCCGGGCGACGCGCGGTCGCTACAGCCCCGACCCGGGGCCGACGCAAACCGATGATGTCGCGGTCTTCCTGCAGGATACGTTCACGTTCGCTCACAACTTCACGTTGAAGGCCGGCGTACGCGCGAGCCAGCAGAAGATCAAGGGCTCGGGGGACTACTCCCTGCAGTTCTACTACGACGACGGTCTGCGCACGCCGGAAAGCGCCACGGCACCCGCCCTCGCGGGTCACTACACGTTCGACTGGGCCCTTGCGCCGCGCGTCGGCCTCACCTGGGACACGAAAGGGGACGGGCGCAGCAAGCTCTACGTGAACGCCGCCCGCTACTACGAGCGCGTCCCGAACGATCTCGCGATCCGCGCCTTGTCGAACGAGGCCGACCTCGGAACGACGATCTTCAACAACTGGGACCCGCTCTCGGGGCCGACGCCCGGATCGCAGACGAACGGGGGCGGCATCCGCGGTGGACAGACCAGCGTTCTCGCGGGAACGAAGCTGCCGTACACCGACGAGTACGTCATCGGATGGCAGCAAGAGCTCGGCCGCGACGTGTCGTACGAGATCCGCGGGATCTATCGCGAGGAAGGGCGCGCGCTCGAGGACACGCAGTTCAACACGGTCGAAGCGACCGAGAACTACTACATCCAGTACTACCTCGGGGCGGTCGGAGCCGCTGGCATCAACCAGCTGCCGTTCCCGACTTACCCGTCCGCGCCGTTCGATCAGTACATCCTGGCGAATCCGGGCGAGAACACTCCCGCAGGCTTCCCGAAGGCCATCCGCAAGTACCACGCCCTCGAGGCGATCCTCAACAAGCGATTCAGCGACCACTGGCTCTTCTACGGCAACATGCGGTTCTCGCGGCTCACGGGGAACTACGAAGGGCTCTTCCGGAACGACAACGGACAGAGCGATCCGAACGTCACCTCGCTCTTCGACTTCCCGAATTCCGGCTTGCTCGCGGGGCAGTTCCAGCCGGGTGTGCTCAACACGGACGTGCCGTTCGCGATGAAGCTGTACGGGTCGTACACGATGGACAACGGGGTGTCGCTGGGTGCCGCGCTCAACGTATCCGCCGGAACGCCTCGAACGCCGCTGCTCGCGCACCCCAACGGCTTCTATCAGAATGCCGGCGAGGTTCCAGGTAAGGATCCGGTCTACTACTGGTACTCGAACCCAGCAGCACCTGGGTCCACCGTCGCGCCATGCGGATCGGTCTACTGCCTCCAGACAGGCTCGCCTACGCAGTTCTTCAACGACAAGGGTGCGTACAACGTCGGCTCCTGGGCGTTCCCGCACCTCTACTCGTACGACCTCGTCAACCGTGGATTCCTCGGCAGGACGGCCACGCAGACGTCTCTCGACCTGAGCGCGAACTGGTCGAAGAACTTCAACCGCTGGGCCACGTTCGGCGTCGGCATCACGGTGTTCAACGTGTTGAACGCGAAGGAGACGATCCTCAACGACGACGACGTCGAGCTGCAGGCGGGCGTCACCGATCCGGATTACCTCTCTCCGATCCAGTTCCAGCTCCCGCGCAGCGTCCGAGTCTTCGCGAAATGGAGCTTCTGATCGGCCGCTGACCTTCGTTCGATAGACTCGAGGAAAGGGCGCTCCGGCGCCCTTTTCTTTTTTCCTCCGGGACGGCCTCCAAGTGCTTGTGGGGCAATGACTTGGACGCGCAGGCGGAGTGGTTCCGCAACGCCCAAAAAAAGTCTCGGAATCCCTCTTGCACTGGCATCAATCGTTGCTATGATGACCGGCGCTTCGCACGGGAATGGGTTCTAGGAACCTAAGGCGTGGCGAGGCCCCGACGGCGGGGTCAAGGTGCGTCGCGTCCCGTTCGATGTTCTTTGAAAACTAAATAGAGCGTGCCAGCCTTGCAGAAGCTGT